>Ga0209415_10002539_pt1 | contig 34222 bp, 36 predicted proteins | sample PeaSoiSIISIP2007_FD_187696 | JGI IMG/M metagenome (GOLD analysis project Ga0209415, IMG submission 187696) | Peat soil microbial communities from Weissenstadt, Germany - SII-SIP-2007 (SPAdes) (version 2) | ecosystem: Environmental > Terrestrial > Soil > Wetlands > Peat | place: Germany... | reverse complement strand
CCATCTGAAGGTATTGGACAATGCTTTCTACCGCCGTGGCGAAGTGTACACGAATTTTATTCAGCGTCGAATTCTAGAGGAATGAACTTGCGACATTTAAGGTTCGAGGTGCGATGCGCAATTTTGGTAATTCGAACCTTTCATCCACCTTTGCCAGATTAGTCTTGATTTGTTATAATGACAATTGTGTGGGATATTGTGGAAAACTATTATGACGGAGTTTTTACTCCGTCATAAGTTTAGCTGAATTTATCTAGGGACTTATAGAATGATGTGCGATGCTTGATATATGCTATTTAAACCACGAGCATTGAATTGGAGGTAAAGACATGGAAAACTTAGGAATGGAAAATTCCCTTGGCTCTATTCGAATTGCCGATGAAGTTGTAGAGGTGATCGCTGGATTAGCAGCTTCTGAAGTGGAAGGTGTAACAGGCATGAGCGGGGGTTTAGTGGGAGATATTGCCCATATGTTAGGGCGAAATAAAAACCTGTCGAAAGGGGTTAAAGTGGAAGTCGGTGAACATGAGGTCGCCGTAGACCTTTTTATTGTGGTAGAGCATGGTGTTTCAATTCCTGTAGTCGCTTTAAAGGTACAGGAATCGGTGAAGGAAGCCATTGAAAGTATGACTGGGCTTAAAGTAGTCGAAGCAAATATCAATGTACAAGGGGTGAATTATAAACCTTTACTGGAAACTAAAGAAGAAGACTTCCGTCTGAAGTAGGAGGGGCCCTTATCCAATCCAAATTGGATGAGGGCCTTTCGGCAACGAAACATTGTCTCAAGCAGGGCTTAAAAGTAACAAGAAAGTTTTAACAAATCTTTATCTGACCATAATCTGATATTTACAAACCTGTGCTATTATGAATTTGAACAAATCCAATCAAAATTAGGTTTTGACAAACTAAAGAGGTGGGTTCATGAGTAATGCTTCAAAACTATTAGCTCTTAAAATAGTGCATACAACTATTTGGGTTTTTTATGTCTCTATATTAGTATATATGTATTATTTGGTTTTCTTAAATAAAATTGATTATACCTTTTGGATTGCAGTTTTTTCAGTATGTTTAGAAGCCACGATTGTGCTTATTTTTGGATGGAAATGTCCCTTAACTGTGTATATGGAGAGGTATGTTGAGAAAAATGAAGTTTGCTCAGACATATTTCTCCCCCAATGGTTAGCAAAGTATAACAAGAATGGTTATTCAATCTTATTTTTTTTATGTTTAATTCTGGCGATATATAGGATAACAACATATTAGAGACAACTAAAAACCCTTGAAAACAAGGGTTTTTACATAATCAATTTGGTGGAGGTAAGCGGGATCGAACCGCTGGCCTCTAAAATGCGAATCTAGCGCTCTCCCAGCTGAGCTATACCCCCAATAATCATTTATTATAATCCAATGCTCGAAAATTGGCAAGCTTTTTGTAATTCTTTTAAATATTTGATAATTTAAAAACGATTATTGAGGATTTCCGCGTCCAGAAATCCTCTCATGCGCAAGGTCTAGAGAATTAACTTCCTAGACTTTACTTATTTATACATTAACGCAATTTTTGTCGGAAATCAATTTGTAATATATAGGAGATAATTCATGTAATGCTTAGGCCCTTTTTTTGTACTCAAAAATAGTTAGGTTCTCTTTAAGGTTGCTGCATGTGGTGATGGAAGTATGTATAATTGATTTAGTTCAAAGAGGAAGAAATATTAATAATTGCAGGACAGGAACAGCTCAAGTGTGGGAGGAATTCGTAAGGAAAAGGAGAATAATATACTACAGAGCCAGAACAATGAATAGTTCTGTGTATGAGACCTCAATAGGAGGACACGATCGTGATTCAAGCAATTCTATTTGACATTGTGGGAACGTTGACAAACGTAGATGAAGCTGATTTTAAGCGTAATTACCTTGGAATCTTAGCCCCTCGTTTTGCGCATCTTCTCTCCCCCGACAAGTTCTCTAAGCAACTCTTAAAATCGCTGGAAATTGCAAAAAATGTGCCTAAACTAGGGCAAACAAATATGCAAACGTTTTACGACGACTTTAGTAAAGCCACTGGTTTGTCATTTCAAACTTTGCGACCAATTTTCGAGGAGTTTTACGAATCTGATTTTTCTACGTTGCGGTGTCTGATTCAAGCTGTTCCTCAAGGGGTTAAAGTAGTTGAGTACGCTATTCAACAGGGATTTTTAACTGCTGTGGCAGCGAATCCATTGATGCCGTTAACTGCCATGCAGGAACAAGTTCGCTGGGCTGGACTTACGCCAGAACATTTTAGGGTTATTCCTGCCTTGGATACCTTTCATTATTGCAAACCTCATCTGGGATTTTTCGAAGAAATCGCCGAAAGTATCGGTGTAAAACCTGATAGTTGTTTATTAGTCAGTGAGCATACAGCAGATATAATCTGTCGTGAACTAGGGATGAAGCTGTTTTTGGTAGGAGCTCTGGGCTCTGAGGTGCAGGTCGATTATGTAGGACAGCTTGACGACCTCTTCCGTTTAATTAGTCAAGGAAATTTATAATTCACATCATGAAGGGATGATTATAAGTGGGAATACTTTGCCAGAACGTACTTAACAAAACGGTAAGACGCACAGAGCTACCGGTTCCATCAGTACGAATGGCTCTGTTATTCGATGAATTTCTTGGCCGTTATAATGAGTGGAAAATCGCTAAACTACAGGAGATGGTCGGGAAATTTATTGTTACTTTCCTTGGGCTAGGTATTTTAATTATTCTTTGGTTCATACCAGATATCGGGATGAATATATATTTCGTCCTGCTCATTATATTCTATGGCGCGATATGGTACTGTTTTAAGGTACACAAGCGTGTGCGTCATTTATACGTAAATGTACATATCTTGCACCATCACTTAATCGGAAAACTTGAGGTGGGTTTTTGCGATCATACCGAACCTTGCCATTGTGTTGAAAATTTTCGCAGCTATGTTTTGGAAAACTACAAGATTTTCTTAGATAAGGAACCTTTGAGATGAGAGGAGCAGGGTACAATCTTGAAAGTTGGCTAAAGTATAAAAAAAATGCTAAAATGAATATGTAAAATATGTAATGTTTTAATCAATTGAAAAGGAGGTTGTTACATGAAAAAATACGTTTGTTCAGTTTGTGGCTATGTTTATGATCCTGCAGTCGGAGATCCTGATTCAGGAATTGCTCCGGGTACCGCTTTTGAAGATATCCCAGATGATTGGGTTTGCCCAGTCTGTGGTGCGAGTAAAAGTGAGTTCGAAGTTACTGAGTAATTCACGTGTGTGTCAGACCATTTTATAGTGAAGATCTCTCTATACGAAGGTTTATAAAAGGGAAAAGCAAACAGCTTTTCCCTTTGGCTTGCCTATAGTTCCATGATAGCTGCCTCGTCTCGATCAAGTTTTTCCATGCATGCTTTTAAGCGGGTTCGGAGGGCGGAATCGTTTATGGCCTCTCGCATCTGGCGCATGAGATCGATAGTTCGACGAAAAACGCTGATGATATCTCCCTCATCGAGGTTACATAAAGATTGAACCTCAACAAATGTTTTACCTTGACTCCAGGCATAGGTAATTCCCGCGACGCGTGGGTCGTACCTAATGGCATCTTGCCCACAAACACTTTGGATGTATTCAGAGATTTCTTTGACAGGCGCAGAATCAAAGACCACAGCGCGCTGAAACGTATCATTTTTCCTTGCCTCAAAGTCAATGCTGGAAAGTAAAGCATTGAGTTGATCGTCATCAAGTTGAGGGAAAACTTCTGAGTAAATGAGTTCGGTAACTAGGAGCTCTTGAACATAAATGTGACTAGCACAAGTACCTCGAGGGAGCAGTTCATCTTCACGCAAATACCCTATTTGCCGGAGATGATTTTTTTTATATTCGAATTCGTGGAGAAAGGCATGTTCTTCAGGAAGACCCGCTAGGGCCGTTTGAATATCTTTATGCCGTTGTTGTAGCGCTAGGTAAGTTTTACTTTGATCTAGGCAAAGTTCTTGTCGTTGCAAGAGGCAACTTTTCGGAGGCTGAGAAAGCAACTTTTCCCAAGTGCGAATTTTACGGGCCATTTCCCGTCCGTACACACGGGTTTGTTTTCGGGGACCCAATGCCTTAAATGTCTTGCGGAGTTTCTCTAATTCCTTCCGTTTGGGATGGTGTTTTAACGGACAGGTAAATGAGCCAACCTCTTCGCAAAGTTGATGTTGTGCTCCTTCAAGTTGGAGCTGGATTTGGGCCAATTCCGTGCGCAGGTGTGTGGAACTGAGCTGGTAGCTATAAGCAGCAAAACTTTTTTGAAAATAAATTTGTATTTGTTCTTGTGTTAGAGTTGCCGTAAGATTTAGAACTGTATTATAGGTAAGCCTAAATTGGCTGGTAAGGGGTTCAAGGCGATTTAACTGGAATTTTGGGGGAGGGCTCTTTTCCATATAGGCTAAGTCAACGAGGGCAAACGAAAAACCTTTTTTATCAAGCCCACGTCGTCCAGCCCGACCGGACATTTGAAAAAACTCGTGATTCGCAAGTGGACGAAAATTCCGGCCGTCATATTTATTGAGCGAATCAAAACAAACGGCTTTGACGGGATAATTAATCCCAACGCTAAATGTTTCTGTGCAATAGAGTACTTTGATTAGTCGTTCTAAGAAAAGTTCTTCGACTACTACTTTTTGGGAGGGGAGCAAGCCAGCATGATGGTAGGCGATCCCTCTAGAGCACAAACGCCTAAGTTGTCGTGTCGAAGAAGACCAGTCAGCTTCTGGACCAAAGTGTTGAAGAAATTTCTCCTCAACACTTTGGCGTTCCGGAGATCTTAGGTAATTGGCAATTGTAGCTAACTCCATGGCTTTTAAGGCGCATTGTTTGCGGCTAAAAACAAAGAAAAGTGCAGGGAGATGGTCGCGCTGAATCGTGCGGATGAGATCTAAGTGAGTGGTTGGGCCAAAGGGATTTTCCTCGTTTTGACGATCTTTGAGTTTCTGACGATAATAATGCCAAAGTTGATCATAACTGACAAGTCCAGTGTCTTTAGTATAATAAAAGTATTCTAACGGAACAACTCGTTCGGATTCTTCGATGAGAGCAACATCTTCCTGGCGGATGGATTTGATCCAATCCACTAAATGTTGAGCATTGGCAATCGTAGCACTCAAACCCAAGATCTTCATTTTCGCTGGTGCAAGGATAATGGACTCTTCCCAGACGGTTCCCCGTTCCTCATCATTAAGCCAGTGAATTTCATCAAAAACAATATGAGATACCTTCTCAAGATTAGGGTCTTCAGTTATGACTTGGTTGCGGAAAACCTCTGTCGTCATAATGAGTAAAGGCGCAGTTGGGTTTAGGACAACATCTCCAGTCATGATGCCCACCACATCTTCACCAAACTGTTTTTTGAAGTCCCGGTATTTTTGATTACTTAACGCTTTAATGGGTGCCGTATAGATCACTCGTAAACGTTCATTCATCGCTTTTTCGATTAAATAATCCGCCACGAGGGTCTTGCCAGTACCTGTCGGTGCAGCGACAATGACGGATTTACCAGCATCAATGGCATCCAGCGCCTCTTCTTGAAAAGAATCGAGGATGAACTCATGATAGGTGCGCTTAGACATGTAAGTCAGCTCGTTTCTGATGTCATTTTACTTATTTTAACAAAGTGGTGAATAATGGTCAACTTTATGCATATGAAAGAAAATAACAAGTCAAAGATGCCTTGGATATTTTGCGACAGATAATGCGGTATGTCTACCTCATAGCGGGGCAATTAGGTAGACATTGTGAATGTGCTTTAGCCGAGTATGGTCTGAATGACCACTAGGCTCCATAAGATGAAACAAGATCGAGGCTAAGGGGGGATCAGCGGTGTCTGCGTTGCGATTAGATATTGAGCAGGCTATGGGACTCAAGTTTCCAGAGCGAAACGGAGAGGCGGTAGTAAGGTTCGAGGAATCCGTGGAAATTCCTCATGCAGCAGAAATGTTAATGCGGGGGTTATATCGCGACCCTGAGCGTGTACGCCAAGGATTCAAACTATTGCATCAAGAAACCGGATCGATGATTGATATGCTAATGCCGCGGCGCTCTAAGTTACGTGAATGGGCCGATTTCCTTCCGGATCGTCCCAAAGAAGCGGAATCGTTCTTAAAGGAAACAAAAGATCAACTCTTTATAAGAGAGCAACGTTTAGTTCAGGCTGAACGTGACTTAGTGGGTCAATTACAAGAGAGTGGGTTAGAGGACGTTTTTCCAATCCCACTGGCCGCTTTTGGAATATGTACATATCGTGAGCCTAGTGTGAAACTTTTTCTCAAGCCATTAGGCAGATTTGCAGAAATGCTCCAAATCAATCCTGAGGTATTACGGCAAGCAGTACGCGTCCATTTCTTGTTTATACTCCTTTTGATCGCCGGAGTAGATTTAGACGGGCAAGTATATGCTCGAAGTGGTGAGGACGAGTTAATCCATTGGCTGGCGAGTATTTATACGCTTCGATATTTAAAAAGCCAATCGACAGAACTGATTCAATGTTATCAAGAATGGGTGAAAGCATGGGGAGGGAAAACGCCAAATCAAAGCATGTTTAACGAACGGGCGTGTGAAAAGATGCGCGCAGCTCTGGTTTTCTGGCGACGCCAGTTGAACATCGGTTGGGAAGAGTGTTGGCACATAATCAATCAAATGGAAAGAGAAAGTTCCAATCTAATGGGGTTTAATTAAGGCCACTCGGCTAACTCATAGGGCTTGATAATTTCCAATCGATCATCAACCAGTTTCAAGATGCCGGATTTTTTCCAACCGTTAATAGTCCGGTTGACACTTTCCCGGGACGTCCCGATCATATTGGCGAGATCCCGATGAGTGAGTGATGCATCGACAAAAATAGGTTGTCCAGGATTAAGGGCAGGCCGCGCAAGGCGAAGAAAAAGAGCGGCCAGAATTCCTGAGTTAGACCGATTAGTTAAGATCCTTATAAACTCCTGGGCAAGCCTTAAGCGACGGCTTAAAGTACGAATGAGAGCCACAGATAGGGCGGGATTGGCTTCAAGAATAAGGGGCATGACGTCATTATGCAGGACAAAAAGAGTGCTGTCTTCCAGGACCTCGGCCGTAGAAGGATATGAACCTGCTTCAAGGAGTAAAACTTCTGCGAAACAATCATAAGGACCACACAAATCGAGAATTTGCTCCTCACCCGCCACTGTCGATTTACTGAGTTTAACTTGTCCAGAAAGGAGAAAATAAACAGTCGAACCGATCTCCCCCTCAACAAACAAAAGTTGCCCGCGACGGTAATGACGCTCTTGTAAATGAGGGAGCAAGGGAGCGACATCCTTAGTGGTTAAAGACGAAAACAGAGAAAAGCGAAGCAGGTCTTCAGGCTTAAGCACGTAGAGGCCTCATTTCAGAGTAGGGTACGAAGCATCGCGCCCTTACTTTTTTTTTCACAGTATGCCAACAAGAACCATACACTAGCAAGGAGTGAGGAGGAATAGGTATGCTTGACATTGAATTCACTCCCGTCCGCATGCAAACAGCCATCGACACCCCTTTGCGGGTCCTGGCATTATTCGTATCGGTCGTCTTGGCTGCTATCATTGTTCTAAATGCGTCATAATATCAGCTCCTTTGTATTGCAATGTCAATTTTAATGATAAGGGCTAATGGATTAAAGAACAAGGTGTTATTGAAAAAGAGCATCCTGTCGTAAAGATGCTCTGTTTGTTGTCCAAAGGTAGACAAGCTTATCTTTTGAGTTTATTTGTTACCTCTTGCCAGAAACGGCTTGTTTCATAACCAAGGCGCCAAATGGCTATGCCCCGCAACCGATAACTTTTGACAAACCCGAGACGAACCTTTGCGGAGAGTTCATTTTCATACCAGATAGTATGTTTTACATGTCCCCGCCAATAATAAAAATAAGGTTCGACTGCTTGGTCAGACCATAGGAGACGTGCTTGGCCTTGCTCAATCAACTTGGGAATATCGCGCATTGGTACAATGCTTGTAGGTTCGTTGGACCAATCGTATCCATAAACAGGAATTCCTAATAATAGTTTTTCAGGCGGAATATAGCGGATGGCATAGTCTAGGGCTTCGATCATCCAGGGCAAGCTTGCTATAGGACCCGGTGAACCGCCTGAAAAATGTTCGTCATAGGTCATCAAGGTAATCAGATCACATAACCGTCCAATGCCAGCAAAGTCATAGCCTGGTGCTTCTCGCTCCGAACGTTTGGCAGGGATTGCAATGGTTAGAAGTAGACCCCGGTCTTGTAATGTAACCTTTAGAGATTCTAGAAAGGCAAGGAAAGGAATTCGATATGGAGCTTCAACACCTTCGAAGTCAACATGTACTCCGACTGCTGTCTCAGGAAGCGAGTTTATCATGTGGCGGATGCAATTACGCTGGGAAGAGGTTGTAGACAAAACAGAACGCAAAGGTTGAGGATCGAATGTTTTTCCATTAAAATTATGAAAGAGAATAAGGGGAGCGGCGCTACGTACTAAGGCTTCTTGTAGCGCGGGCATATTAATCTGACCAATGAACTGACCATCGGGCTGAAGTTGAAAGGCAAAGTCAGCATAGGTATCAATGTGGGAACTATGTTCTCTAAGTGAGTCAATGGCACGCAAATCCCCCTGAAAATCCTCAGAAACATAACCAAGTATCCATAATCGCTTGTCTATAAGACGTCGTGCTGGGGCCGTCAAATTTGAATACAAATAGACTTCCTCCTCATATTACAATACTTCTATGATAAGATATGAGCAGTAAGAGATTTAATTTTCCTTTTTCAAAAGGTAAAATATGGTCAGCTAAGCAACGAGACGATTTGGTATAATCACACAGTATATTGGTCTGATGAAGAGGGAGTGAGTAAGCTGGAAAAAGTGCTTCTAATTGCCACTGGTGGAACCATTGCTATGCGCAAGGATAAGTCGGGGAAGGTGGTTCCCGCGGTAAGCGGCCATGAATTAATCGAGAGCCTACCAGAGCTTGCGCAGGAAGCAAATTGGGAAATCTGCGATTTTAGCAATGTTGCCAGCTGTAATATTGATCCCAGACAAATGAAAAGGTTAGCAATGGAAGTTGAGCGGCACTTTTTACTTGATCCGTTATTAAAAGGTATTATTATTACCCATGGTACGGATACACTTGAAGAAACTGCCTATTTTTTGGATGTTGCTATTAGGGACTCTCGGCCTGTAATTCTCACAGCTTCTCAAAGAGACGCTTCAGAGAGTGACTCAGATGGCCCACGTAATTTGCATAATGCCCTGCGCATAGCGCTCGATCTCCGTGCCGTCAACAGGGGAGTTGTTATTGCACTCAATGAAGAAATTCATGCCGCCCGTGATGTGCGTAAATTACATACTAGTCATGTGGAGGCGTTCCATTCAGGAGATATTGGGGCTTTAGGAAGTATCGATACAGGGGAAGTCATTTGGCATCGCAAAGCGGAACACACCATTAAACTTGGCGTTCCAAAGACGTTAGCAAAGGTTGCGATTTGTAAAGCTTACACGGGTATGCCTTCAGATACCTTACAGGCAATGGTTCAAGACAAAACTGAGGCCTTAGTAATTGAGGCTTTTGGACGAGGCAATTTGCCGCCCCAACTTGTGAACGGAATTGCAGAGATTGTTGCCGACGGCATCCCGGTCGTAATCACTTCCCGTTGTTTATTTGGACGTACGGCTCCTGTCTATGGATATCCAGGCGGAGGAGCAGACCTTGAACGAGTTGGGGCTTGGTTTTCTGCAAATTTGTCGACCGAGAAAGTACGTTTGTTTTTAAGTATTGCTTTAGGGCAAGGGATGGATAAAAAGGAAGTAAGGAAATTCCTCGCTAATGGTGCTGTAAATATCCCTAAAATTAGTCGTTTGTAAGCCATTTTTCTTTGTTCAGACAGATTGAAATACTTTGTGTAGTATTTATAAGAGAATGTGATTACTTTGTAGAAAGTTTAGTTTGCTTCTGAGCATTCGCTCTGCTATACTAACCGTGTGCTTGTTAAGACATGGGCCTAACTAAAATTGGAATCCATAATTCTGACCTTATTTGGTGAACGGATGAAAATTAATGGAGGATCCCACGCGTACAAGGAACACCCAATAAGGAGGAGTTATCATGGCTCAAGACAAAATTTTAACATGCCGCGATTGTAGTCAAGAATTTGTATTTTCGGCTAGCGAACAAGATTTCTATGCTGAAAAAGGGTTCGAAAATGATCCGACTCGTTGCCCTGCTTGTCGTCAAGCTCGCAAGCAACAAACTGGTGGAGGTCGTAATAATTTCGGTGGCGGTAGTTTCGGTAGTAATGGAAGTCGCCCACAACGTCAAATGTTTCCTGCAGTTTGCGCAAGTTGCGGCGTACAAACAGAAGTTCCTTTCCAACCTTCTGGTGAAAAACCAGTGTATTGTCGTGATTGCTTCCAATCCATGCGTCGTTACTAAAAGAAAATTTACAAAAGGCCAGAAGGGTAACCTTCTGGCCTTTTTTGGTCTGGTTAGAAGGTGCAAGTAATGATTACTGTGAGGAATTAATTCCTATTGACAAGGTCGGGAAAGAATAGTATGCTATACATAAATGAGATGAGTTCTCAGTTACCATTTTAGCACTTATAGTGAGAATGGTTATCATTTATAATAGGGGGTATAAACGATGAAACGCATATTAGGGGATTTAAAACCCGGAGAACGGGCATGTGTGGAGCATATTGAAGGTGGAGGGGCGTTGCGTCGTCGGATGATGGATATGGGTATCGTCCCTGGGGTTGAGTTAGAAGTCGTACGCCGTGCTCCCTGGGGCGGGCCACTTCAAGTGCGGCTGAAAGGGTACTATTTAGCGATGCGTCGTGGGGAATGTGCCAAAATTATTGTCAGGGAGATTCATAAGGAACACAGGGAACTTCCCTTAGCAAGTCGTTAAAATATTGACAAACCTAGTTTGATTTTTACAGTTTTGCCGCTTAGGACGTGATTAAGGAACTTAAAAGAGGGAGGCGGCCAAGCCATGAAAATAGCACTGATGGGAAATCCTAATGTTGGCAAGAGTACGGTTTTTAATGCCTTAACTGGTTCCAATCAGCAGGTTGGAAACTGGGCTGGAAAAACTGTTGAACGAAAATCGGGTATAATTCAAAGAGCTAATCAGAAAATAGAACTAATAGATCTTCCGGGAACCTATAGTTTGACAGCATACTCTCAAGAGGAGATTATTACACGCGAATATATTATCCGCGAAAAACCAGATGTCGTGATGGCGATGGTTGATGCTTCAAATATTGAACGAAATCTCTACTTAGTTCTTCAGATTCTGGAACTTGCGCCTCGCGTTGTTATCGGTTTAAACATGATGGATTTGGCACAGTCTGCTGGTATTACGATCCAAACTGCTGAGTTAGCTTTGGCCTTAAATGTTCCGGTAGTTGAAATTGTTGCGGCCAAAGGCAAAGGGATCGAGGAATTTTTAACAGAAGCCATTCGGATAGGCCAGTTGGAACAGGATCCTTTGCCAGGTGAAGTTTCTTATCCAGAAGAACTTGAACAAAAAATTCAGGCCATGGAAGCTTTGTTAGTGGATACCCCTTGGGCTTCAAAGTATCCCTTGCGGTGGCTAGCTCTTAAACGTTTGGAGAGAGATCCGGAAATTGGACAAGAGTGGAAAATAAGTGCCTCGAAGTCTCGGAAAAGTAAGAATAAGGATGCTTGCTGCGATTCTGGAGATGCTGTAAACTATCAACTATATGAAACAGTAGCGCTTCCAGGAGATGCGTTGCTTCAGACTTATGAGGCAGAAGGGTGGAGCAAGGATCATTTCGAGATGGCTTTTGCGGACGCTAAATATAAGTATATTTCTCAGATTCTCCCGAAGTTTAGGAAGCACGAAAATCCCACTACACCCTCGTGGACAGATTTATTAGATCGATGGATCCTTTCTCCGATTTGGGGTTATCCGATTATGTTTGCGGTTTTAGCTATTGTGTTTTGGGGTTCTTTTGTGGTGAGCGCGCCTATCGGTGATGCTGTTTCGAGAGGAATGGCATGGGCAGCTGATATTATTGTGAGTTTCTTGCAATGGGGCCACGTACCAGACTTTTTTCAGAGTTTAGTAAGAGATGGTATTTTCGCTGGGGTTGGTGCTGTTTTAGCTTTTGTTCCTCAGATTGCTATCTTTTTTGCTTTTTTTTCGTTTATGCAAGATAGTGGTTATTTAGCACGGGCAGCGTTTTTAGGGGACCGATTTATGCAACTGATGGGGTTGCACGGAAAATCGTTTTTCTCCTTGGTCTCTGGTTTTGGTTGTAACGTTCCAGGAATAATGGCGACACGAACCCTGGAAGACCCTAAAGATCGTTTAATTACCATGCTCATAAATCCATTGATACCTTGCGTACCACGTTTAGGGGTCATGAGTGCTGTGGTGGCAGCCTTTTTCCCAGGTTACCGGGGTTCTGCCGTTATGCTAAGTCTCTTGTTGTTAAGTATGCTACTTGTGATGTTTTCCGCTCTCTTCTTAAGGAAAGTTGTTCAGCAAACGGAACGTTCAGCTTTTGTCATGGAACTGCCGCTGTACCATATCCCTACCTTGCGCAATGTCCTCTTACCAACCTGGCAGAAAACTTACTCTTTTCTCAGAAGGGCTTGGACATTTATTTTAGTGGCATCGGTTGTTGTCTGGGCACTAAGCTCGTATCCACAAGGGGTTTCCATGAACGCAACTTGGGCAGGAAAAATGGGAGGTTGGTTATCCTTTATCGGAAGGCCGTTAGGATTTGACTGGCGGATCATGGTCGCGATCGTTTTTGGGTTTACGGCTAAAGAAACGACCTTATCGACGCTAGGTATTTTGTACGGTGTCGCCGCAAATGCTTCGCAGTCCATAGCGCAGGCCATGACGGGGGCGATGACTCCTTTGCGGGCCTACACATTTCTCGTGGTTTATATGCTCTATATTCCCTGTCTCGCATCAGTAATTACCACATATAAGGAGTCCGGAAGTTTAGGTTGGACAAGTTTTGGGGTCGCTTATAACCTTATTCTCAGTTTTGCCATGGGGTGGATTGTTTTTCACGGCGGCCTGGCTCTTGGCTTTCAGTAAGGCATATGACACAAAATAGACTGGCATACTGGCATACTGGCTGGTTATTTTCTTGAATGTGCCGAACTCAAAAAACTCTCCTTTGGGGGTGAATGAATTTGCTAACCAGCATTATGAAAATACTAGCACGCAAGGAATCATTATCAATGACACAGTTGGCCCATGAAGTTGGCTGTTCTCTGAAAGAACTGGAAAGTGCCATGGGGCAAATGGAACATATGGGATATATTCGTAATGAACAATTCGGTCAATCCTGTAGTTCGAGCTGTGGTATTGATAGGGGAAGCAGTCAATGTGCAGGATGTGGGTTTGCATCGTCCGAAACATACACGTTTTGGGTGCTCACGGAGCGGGGACAAGCAATCATAGGTGGGTAGCTAAAGTGAAGGTCGAGAAGCTTTTAAGTAAAAGGAAGGGATCACTTAGGGGATCCTTTCCTTTTTCCTTAACCTTAAACTGTTGTAAAGCAAACAATAATTAGGGGTTTCCGACCATAATGATCAGAAATAAATTCCCTAAGAATCCAGCGATTGTCTCGAAGAACAGCATATCTGTATGGGAAACTAGACAAGGGGTCAATGATCGCGTACTATTTAAGGGAATGTCAAGTACTATTGAGAAACAAAGAACCAAGAGACAATGGAATAATGAAACAATGAATAGGGAGAATAAAAAAATGGATTTCGGCGGTAAAGATAAAGCAACTTATGTTAAAGAGACCTTTAATTCCATTGCGGGCCACTATGATTTGATGAATAGTATAATGAGCCTAGGAATGGATAAACGATGGCGACGTATTGCCGTGGAAAGAGTTGGAGCAAAGCCCGGTATGCATATTCTTGATGTTTGCTGCGGAACAGGACAACTCTCTATTGAACTGGGAAAAATCGTTGGCGTAGAAGGTAACATTACCGGATTAGACTTCTCTCAAAAAATGTTGGCCGTGGCTAAACATTCATTGACACAGTCCCAAAATCGAGACAGTATTCAATTCATTCAAGGAGATGCGATGGAGTTGCCCTTTGCAGATCGTTCGTTTGATGGGGTAACGGTGGGCTGGGGATTGCGAAATTTACCGGATTTACGCCAAGGCATTAGAGAGATGGTACGTGTAGTTAAACCTGGAGGAAAAGTCGTATCCTTGGATATGGCTAAACCGTCTTTCCCGGTGTTTAAACAGGCTTATTGGGTATATTTTGAAAAGCTTGTCCCCTTGATGGGCAAAATTTGGGCGAAAAAGGCGAGCGCCTATCAATATTTACATGACTCAGCCCGAGAATTTCCTGGTCAGGAAGAACTGGTCCGTATTTTTGCCGAGTGTGGGCTGGTAGAAACACGTTTCGATAATTTGGCGGGTGGTGTCGTTGCCATCGTTTCAGGTACAAAATCCAGAAATTAGCGAGTTGATTGCCCAAATTTACCCTGAATGGTTTTTAGCAAAGATGTTTATACTATGTTTGCTAAAAGAAAATTCATTATTAGGAGGGGCTTAAGTATGAAAGTGCGTGACGTTATGACAAGTTCAGTGGATTGGGTTACCCCTGATACCTCAGTTGTGGGGGTTGCACAGTTGATGAAGAAAAACGATGTCGGTTCTATTCCGATTTGTAAAGCCAATGAATTAGTTGGAATTGTTACAGACCGAGATATTGTACTGAAAGTTGTTGCGTCTGGGAGAGATATTAATAACACCTTAGCTAAGGACATCATGAGTACAGATCTTAAAAGCGTAACCTCTAATCAAGATGTGCATGAGGCAGCTGATATGATGTCAAAGTATCAAATCCGAAGGTTACCAGTCGTGGAACACGGTAAATTGTTAGGGATAGTAGCCATAGGTGACCTAGCAATCGAAAAAATCCACATTAATGAAGCAGGAGATGCGCTTAGTGGTATTTCGCAAGGTCCCGCTCACCATTAAGACTGAGTTGAGAGGTGAATGAAGATGCGTGACTTACGCGAGCGTATCGACTTAGGAACTTGGGGAATGTTTCGAACAGGATGGTGGGTCGTCCATATTATAGGTGTACTTGTTGTTGGTTATATCGGATTTTGGTTTGCTAAGCTGTGATTTTTTTCAAAAATCAGTGCATAGGATTGCCACTCTAGAGTAGCGTTGTGAATAATTACAACGCTACTCTAGTTTCGTGATAAAATATGTATGTCTAAGTGGGCTCAAAACTAAGAATCGTCAACAGGGGATGTAAAAGTGGAAAATTTTTATACTTTAACTCAAGTGACTACTGGAGAACAGGTGATTGATAAATCCCGCTTTATTGGAATTGCAGTACCACTATCTACGCTGGAGCAAATAGAACAGGCCTTGCAAAAGATTCGTGCGGATTACCCGAACGCACGTCATTATGTCTATGCGTATCGTTTACATGATGGATTTATTGAGAAGGCCTCCGACGACGGCGAACCTCAAGGGACCGGCGGACGACCTGTACTTGATATTTTACAGCACCGGAACGTTTGGAACGTCTTATTGGTTGTCGTAAGATATTTTGGAGGTATACTTCTTGGGACAGGGGGGCTGGCTAGGGCTTATCGTGGAACTGCCCGTCAGGTTATAGGTGAAGAAAAATTAATAAAATCAATACTTTATAAAGTATACATGTTGAGTGTACCCTATGAGTGGTTTGAATTACTTAAATATCAGTTCAATCAACATACTTGGCTCATTCATAAGGAAGAATTCGGTCAAGTAATTAAGCTTCTTGTTCATGTTCCGGAACAAGAAGCCGAGTTATTCAAAAAATGGATGGACGATTTTACTGGGAAAAAAGTGCATTATGAGGAACTTGAGAGTGTGTGGGGCTAAAAATCTACAAAATTAAGAAAAGAAAGTCGAATTTTGAGAAAGTGAATAAAATCACTTTCTTTTTAAATTAGGGACTGGTATAATAAAAATAAATGAGTACGATAGTTAAAATAAATGCATACGAAAGGGGTGTTGTTTATGTTGGCTTGGATTCTAGTACTAATCATCGGTGGATTTCTGATAGGATGCGCTGCAGTTATTACAACTTCATGTTATCAACTTCTTAGATCGACTCTCCGAATCCCTAGTAAACGAGGACCTATGTCTAGAATTATAGAGGTATAGCCTATATCAATAAATCGCTCAGCCTGCAATTCGTAGAAAAGCGCCACTGTTTCGAAGAAACAGTGGCGCTTTTCTACGAAAACAAGACGGAGTTACGAAATTTGACCGCATTAGCGGAGGTTAAGCATGGATCCCTCCTGTACCAGTTTGTATAGCCTTACAAATCGTAGTAAAAGAAGAAGGAGAAACAAGATTTCTGTCGAATTTGTATAATAAGTGTGATGCAAGCATGGAGGGAGGAACCAATATTCTGGCTTATGAATATACAGTTATTTTGGGAAGTATTCCATTTATAACATTTTTGACTTATCGAGCCCGAGTATTGGGATTAACCAAAAGGAACGCATTTTTGATAGCCTTTTTGTTATGCGGGGATATCATGTTGTTCCCTTGGGCTCTTCGGTCTGGATGGTTAATGTTCTGGATCCTATCCATAATTATTCTGGTTATTTCGGGTACGCTATGGCCAAAAGTACAAAATGCCGATAAGGAGTACATGGATTTAGCTTCTGAAAAAAATACATATCCAGAAAATCATTACATCGAAGATATAGCATTACAAATTCAAGTGAACACTGATGAAACAGTTGCCGCTGCTAGCCAAGAAGGACAGGCTAATCTCCAAGAGAATCCTAGGTTGATTCCAATCGCGGAACTCATTGATTTGGGATTTAAAGAAAAAAATGTAGAAAACTATGAACAGGCAGCATCTATTTTTTTTAGAGCTTTATCTCTTGATCCGATGCCAGATTTGGCGTTCTATTTAATTATTGATTGTTATTGGCTTTGGAACAATCTGGGAGAACGCGATTATGCGCTAACTCAGTTGCAGGCATATGTGCAAAAGTACTTGCCACAATTCAATACCCAACTTCGTTATCAGTTTGAGGCTTGGATGACAAAAGAAGATCTCCACAAAATGTTTGAATAATAATAGAGGGGGCTAGTTCGCCTATGAAGCCAACAAAGGGAATTGTCGGGTTGCGTATTATCAGTATTTCAGATGGCACTCAAGTGGGAGTTGTGAAGGACCTCGTACTGAATCCTCAAGAGAAAACGTTAGATTTTATGATTGTTGATCAACCCACTGGTTATTTAGGCGCCAAGATTATCGCTTTTAAAGATATCCTAGGTCTTGGAGAGTTTGCGATTACGATTCCCCATTCTGGAGTTATTCAGGATGTCGCCCAAAATACTGAAGCTCAGAACTTATTAAAACAAGACATTCGGGTTCTAGGAACCAAGGTATTGACAAAAAAAGGACAACTTATCGGGGAAACGACAGAAATACTCATCGACGAGGAGACCGGTCGAATTGCCGCTTGTTTATTTGAATCAGGGGGCCAAATTCTTGAAATGGGAGCGGAACAAATTATTACCTTAGGTAAAGAGTTACTGATCGTTGAAGGAGTCCAGACGGCTTCAAACCATCGGGTTGAGGAACCCGGCTGCGAAGAGCCGATTAAAGTCCCAAACATAACGAATTTGATTCCAGAAGCAGATTCAGCTGGAGAGTCAGAGCCTGTTGGAGAGTTAGATCCTGTTGGAGAGTTAGATCCTGTTGGAGAGTTAGATCCTGTTGGAGAGTTAGATCCTGTTGGAGAGCCAGATTCTGTTGGAGAACCAGATTCAACAGGAGAGCAAGAAATCGGTTTTAACCTTTTTGAACAACGCCAACTGCAATATTTTATCGGCAAAATGGTGGAAAAAAATATTGTTTTAGACAATGGTGAGGTCTTAAAGGCGGGAGAACGTATTACACCTGAGATCGTGACTTACGTTACGTCTAGAAGTACGTTGATGGAAGTTACCTCACATTTACAGAAAAACTAAGAAATCGAGATATAGGTATGCAAAAGACAGGACTGCTTATGACAGCGTTGCTTCTACAATTTTTTGTTACCCTTGGGTTAGGAAGTGTCGTAGCATACTACAATACGTATGATCGAGCACCGTCAGGTTTAATTGTTTGGGGTCAGGATTTTTCTGGATTGAATAGAATTCAGGTGTTCTCCCAACTAAAAAAAAAGCTTCCAAATGACGTTTCATTTAAAGAACAGGTTTATCCCTTGAAATTGAATCGGTCTTATGCGGATATCGAAAAATGGTTGGACCAACTGTTTCCGGTTACAAAAGATTTTCGGTTTTCTGATTTACTTACTGATATAAAGCGTCCCTTTATCATCATCTCGCCAAGTACCCTGGAGGTGAATAAAGAAGAAGTTATTGCCCAGTTGCAATTATTAAGTAGACAAATAAACAAACCTATGCGTTCAGCCACCATGGTCTATTCGGATGGCAGCCTGGAAACAACGGCTGGAGAAGCCGGACAAGAATTGGATATCGAAGGAACTTGGCTGAAGATTGCACACGAGCATGAACAGAAACAGATTGCACTTGTTGTAAACAGTATTCCGCCTCAGCCGAATGCAGCAGACATGTCGAAGATTAGGGATATACTAGGAGATTATACGACGTATTTCAATTCTCAGGATTTGCCACGTACGAAAAATTTGCGCTTAGCAGCTATAGCCTTGGATAATCGGTTAATTCCACCAGATCAAGTGTTTTCTTTCAACGATGTTGTGGGAGAACGTACAGAAGCTGCCGGATACTTGCCAGCATTTATTTTTGAAGGTCATGCCATTATCAAGGGGGATGGGGGGGGGATATGTCAAGATTCCAGTACACTTTTACAAGCTGTCCGCCAAGCTAATTTAAGTATCGTAGAGAAACATACTCATTCTCTGCCTGTGTCGTATGTCTTAAAGGATCAAGATGCGACCGTATCCTATGGTACACTCGATTTTCGCTTTCGAAATGATACGCATGGATATATTTTAATCAGTGCTCGTACGGGTTCAAACTGGCTAAGGATACAACTTTATGGCCTAGCGGATGATCAACATCCAGTGCTACTAAGACCGGATGGTTACCCTAGTTTTCCTGAAGATTGGAACCAAGACCTAAAATAGACTGGCAGACTGACTGGTTATTTTCTTGAATGTGCCTCATTATAATTGAGAACTAAAAGCGATTAGGGCAGCGAAAGAAGACAGGACTCCCTAATAGGAGACTAAGCAACGGCTAACCTCCTATTAGGGAGTTAATCTATTTTCCAGACGTTGATGTGATAGGGAATATATTGTAGGGTCTAGTTGTTCCTTCTTTATACTATAAATACTGATAGACGAGCTTTACAGCCACTAATAAAGTCATCATAATAAAAATAGGTTTAACTAGGCTTGCTCCGCGTTGTAGGGCAAGTTTTGTTCCGACTTGGGAACCTAGGATCATAAAGAGGGCCATTGGGATACCATAGAACAAGAGGATTTTGCCATTCCAAGCAAAGAGGAGAAGAGATGTGATGTTGCTCGTGAAATTCAAAACTTTCGAATTTGCCGAGGCAACGACGAAGTCGAACCCGAAGAGAGCGATGAAAGAAAAGATAAGGAAGGATCCTGTTCCTGGGCCAAAGAATCCGTCATAAAATCCTAAAGCTAGGGCGAACAGACACCCTTTAGCTATCTTAACAGAATCAAGTCTCTGAAATTTATTCTCCATTCCTAAGTTTTTATGGAGCATGGTGTAAATTCCCACCAATAAAATTAAGACTAAGACGGCCTTACTTAATAAAGTTGAACTGATCCTGAGTACTGTCCAAGCACCAAGAATTGCACCGATTAGTGTAAAAGGAATTTGCCATTTTACCAGTGGAAAATACACTTTGCCGGAACGGGCGAACGCAATGGAACTGTTTAGAGAAGCCATAGATGCTGAGAATTTATTTGTTCCAAGGGCAAGATGAGGGGGCACACCAACCATCAATAAGGCAGGTAGGCTAATGAGTCCACCCCCGCCGGCAATCGCGTCGACCGCCGCAGCAAAGAAACCTAGCGTGCAGATAATGAAAAGATTAAGCAACATTGTTTAATACCTCACTTATAGTATTTGCCTTTTCAAGTATACCTACTGGCAACGTATTCGTCATTATTTTCAGGCGTCGGGACTAGAAAAAGGCACAAAAAGGTATAGGATAGATACATATAGATATCCAAAATGTTCTTCAACAGGAAGGAGCAAACCTCTCAGTGCGGCAAATAGGAGTTAATTCGTTGACGATTGGAGATATTTTAGGGAAGACTATTCTTTCTAGTTCAGGTAGAGTTCTGTTAGGCAAAGGTGTTAAACTCACCCCATTGTACATTGCTAAATTAAGAGATATGGGAATTTCCATTCTCTACATTGAAGATGAACGTTTCGATGATGTTATAGTTGAAGATGTCATCAGTGAAGAAAATCGTCGCGAAGCCATGGGAATTTTGGAGAAAAGTATGCGAGCTGTCCGGTTAGGGAAAAATCTTGATGGTCTCGAATTAAAAAAAATTATCAGTAAAATTGTTGAGGAAATCATGTTTAAAAAGGATATCCTCATGAGCATGATGGATATGCGTAGCTTTGACAACCAGATATTTGCCCATTCTGTCAACGTCTGCGTTCTTTCAGTAGTTCTGGGGAAGGCCATGTTCTTAGATCACGAAAAATTGGAAACCTTGGCGATCGGCGCGATCCTCCATGATATTGGTAAAGTACAAATGGATTTGAAGCTATTCACTGAAACCGCTAATTTAACCCCAGAAGAAAGAGAACTTCTCAAAATGCATACGACATTGGGGTTTGAGGAACTTAGAAAACGTAAAGATCTTAGTTTGGTGATTGCGCATATTGCTTTTCAGCATCATGAGCATATGAATGGCACAGGGTATCCCCGGAATCTTAAAGAAGGGGAAATTCACCCTTTGGCTCAGATTGTGGCTATAGCAGATCTCTATGATAGGTTCACATCAGACTACAGTGACGTGAAGCGGATTATGCCCTATGAAGCCTGTGAAATTCTAATGGGTCTCGCGGGGACACTGTACCCCTTAGAAATGGTGCGGTTATTCCTTAAAAATATTGCGGCTTACCCGACAGGGGTCACTGTGAGACTAAATACCGGCGAAATTGGGGTTGTTGTTGATCAAAACTTAAGCATGCCAGCTCGACCTGTTGTTCGGGTATTTGATGAATCTGAATTCGGACAAAATGCAATCAAAGAATACAATATGGTAGAAAAAAGAACTGTTTTTATTCAGGAAGTTATAGCCTAATCACAGTGGAGGTTTAAGAACGTGTCACAGATTGATGCCGAGGAGTCTCGTTTTATTTTTGATGTTTTACAGAAGAAGTTTCCCGATGCTCGCTGTGAGCTTGAGTATCACACGCCGTTTGAACTCTTGGTTGCCACAATATTGTCTGCACAATGCACAGATGAGAGAGTGAACCTGGTCACTGCGTCCCTGTTTGCTGAAGCGAATACCCCTGAAACGATCATTGCTTTAGGGCAAAGAGAGCTCGAAACTAAAATTCGTTCCCTGGGCTTATATCATAATAAAGCTAAAAACATTCTTGGGGCTTGCCGGGCACTCGTTGAAGATTTCGCTGGGCAGGTGCCAGAGGATAGGGAGTCGTTGCGAAAACTTCCTGGTGTGGGGCGTAAGACAGCTAATGTAGTTGTCAGTAATGCCTTTGGAATCCCCGCCTTAGCTGTTGATACGCATGTATTTCGTGTCGCTCATCGTTTAGGTATAGCCCAGGGGAAAACACCTGAAAAAGTTGAGGTAGAACTAATGCGAGTTTTCCCAAGCGAAAAATGGTCTCAACTCCATCATCTTTTAATCTTTTTGGGAAGACGAATCTGCGATGCTCGAAAACCGAGGTGTGAAGAATGCCCAGTCGCTCAGGTATGTAAGCTGTATCAGGAGGAAAGAATTAAAATAAGTTTTATTCCCAAAGCTTCTTTGTGATGGGCTTTTGTGTTAAAATATATTTCGGAACACGAAGAAGGTTACTTAACTGTCCAATGTAAAGAGAAAAGATTGGCGATGCAATCAGAAAATAGAAATGGGTTGATCGTAATGAAATATGTGCGTTTGATAAATAGTGAAAACGAACTTAAGTATGGGGTCATAGAAGGGGAGATGGTACGGCTTCTGGATGGATCATTTCTTGACTCTAAAAGTAATCCAACTGATATTTACTTACCCCTCGATGGGATTACCCTACTTGCCCCTGTCGAGCCGAGTAAAGTAATCTGTGTGGGGCTCAATTACGCCTTGCACATCAAAGAGATGAACCATAAATTACCAGAAGACCCTGTAATTTTTATGAAGGCACCGACCTGTATTATTGGCCCAGAGGCGGAAATCGTCTATCCCAGAATCAGTCAGCAGGTAGACTATGAAGCAGAGCTCGCCGTGATTATTGGGAGTACCATTAAAGACGTCACTGAAGCAGAAGCCGCAGAGGCGATTTTTGGGTATACATGTGCTAATGACGTCACGGCCAGGGATTTGCAAAAAAAAGATGGTCAATGGACTCGTGGTAAATCATTTGATACGTTTTGTCCAATCGGTCCGTGGATCGTAACCGACATTGATCCGAACCAATTAGATATACAACTATTGCTGAATGGTGAAGTTAAGCAGTCTTCCAATACCCGAAATTTTATAACTTCCGTTCCGAAACTTGTGAGTTTCATCTCTCAAGTCATGACGCTAATACCAGGGGATGTAGTGCTGACTGGTACACCAGAAGGGGTTGGTCCGATGCAATCTGGGGATGAGGTTATTGTCAAAATTCAAGCTATTGGGGAATTACATAATACGTTAAAATAAGATGCTGTGTATCAATACTTACAACATATGGGGGTACTCAAATGATTCGCATTGGACATAACCCGAATACGAATATGTTACCGATGTTCTATTTTCTACCGAGAGATCATCCTTTAATGACGTCAGTCACAGCTGAACCCACGGGACATAATGCTATGTTGGCTGATGGACAGATTGATATGGCCCCGATTAGCGCATTTTCATATGGAGAACATTGGCAAGATTATGCGATGCTACCAAACCTTTCTGTTTCCACCAAAGGAAGGGTAGGGTCAATCCTCTTATTCTCTAAAGTTCCTCTGCAGGATTTGGATGGTTTGACCGTTGCTCTAACCAATACATCGGCAACTTCTGTTAATCTGACCAAGATTTTGCTCCATCATTACTACGGCGTAACACCACGTTATCTGACCATGCCCTCTAATCTTGAAGGGATGTTTGCCAAAGCAGATGCGGCGTTGTTGATCGCCGATGCGGCCATTCAAGCAGCGCTTCTTCATCCAGATTGCTATATTTATGATCTAGGCGAAGAATGGCTTCATCATACAGGTTGCTCTATGACTTATGCTGTCTGGGCTTTCCCTAAAAGACTGATTTCTGAGCGAGAGGGAGAAGTATTGACGGTCTATCGCTTACTCATAGACGCTAAGGCTAAGGCACTGTGTAATCTGGAGGATATTGTTAAGACGTGTCAAACTATGCTGGGGGGAACACTGGCTTTCTGGCGGGATTATTTTAGTCAGTTTAATTACGGCTTAGATCATACTCTGATCTCCGGGCTCCAGAAATATTTAGATTTATGTTTCGAGCTGAAGCTATTGCCTAGCCGTCCTGTTTTTAAGTTTTGGCCAGAGGAGTAAAGCATGGGCTATTGGGTATACTTAGCACGATGTGGTAACAATACGATCTATACGGGAGCAACGACCGACCTCTCTCGAAGGGTGCGAGAACATAACAAGGGTGTTACAGGTGGACATGGAGCAAAATACACGGCTTCTCATCTGCCTGTTTCATTGGCACAAGCTTGGGAGGTAGGAACGTGGAGTGATGCCTTGCGGTTAGAATATGCTATCAAAAAATGTATACGAACGGAAAAAGATCAATTGATTAAACAACCGGAACGGATTTATCAAATTGCCGAGCGGCGTCAGCTTACCTTTATAATTACTGAGGTTTCTCAAGAATTACTGAAACTGACGGGGGAAACCTAACGAGCGGAATCCTTGTCGGAGCATTAAGGATAGTAAGGAGTGTCTATGTTTAAAATAGCGTTAGTTGCTCACGACGAAAAAAAAGCTGAAATGATTGAGTTTGCCAGAAAACATCAAGCGATATTGTGTCAGTGTGAATTAACGGCAACAGGAACAACGGGGAAATTGGTTAAACAACATACCGGATTACCTGTAACTACGCTTTTGTCGGGTCCGATTGGAGGAGATCAACAAATTGGTAGTCTAGTCGCTACACAAAGATTAGATATGATTTTTTTCCTGCGTGATCCGTTAACCGCTCAGGCTCACGAACCCGACATCTCTGCCTTATTGAGGGTTTGTGATGTCCATAATATTCCTTTGGCAACAAATCGGAAAAGCGCAGAAATTCTAATGACTCATGTTAAGCTATGTTTAGAGGGAGGTGATAACAATGCCGATTGTACAAATTGAGTTATTGGAAGGTCGTACAGTTGCCCAAAAAAGATCACTCGTTGAGAAGGTCACTCAGGCAATTGTAGAATCCATCGGGGCACCTGCAGAAAAAGTCACGATTATTATTCGTGACATGGCCAAGGAAAATTATGCCAAAGCGGGAAAGCTTGCCAGTGACGAATAGTTTTGGGCAAGCTGATCATTGTAAAGCAAAGTGCGAAGAGAATATCCCTCTTCGCACTTTGCTTTAGTATACTTAACCTCTAGGTCTCATAAGTGCCCCCCCCCATAAATTCTCGTAAAATTGAGTTAAAGGGCACTTTGGAGATGTCCAAAGGATCGAAAAATGAGAGCAGAGTTAAGAGATGAACTGCCGTTTTATAATGAGAACACTCTGGGGTAATGGAGCTCAATAATTGCTCGGCATAGGGACGTAGGGCATTGAGTTCGTATAATAGGCTAGAGTTAAACATCACATTAGCTTCTTCCTGATAAGGAAAGATATTGTTATTTTCTCCCCGTCGGACACTTTCCCATTGTGCTAAAGTTCGTTCAGGATTAATCCCTCGGAATTTATCATCCCTAACGAGCCTGCGGATAAGGCGAACTTGTGTGGTGGGGACCCTAGTATAGGCGTCAATATTGAGTTGGAAAAGGGCGCTGACATAGATTTTAAATGTTTGGTTACGATCAAGTGAAGGTGCCAAACGAGGATTTAGGGCATGGATCCCTTCAATAACAAGAATTTCATCGGAACTAAGTTGCAGGCATTTACCGGTGGGGGATCGACGACCGCATACAAAATCAAAGATCGGTGTTTCAACATCTATCCCTCTAATAAGTGCCTTTAAATGGGCATCAAGTAGGGGTAAATCAAGTGCTGCTAAGGATTCAAAATCGTATTGCCCGGAGGCATCGCAGGGGGTCTCTTCCCGTGTTAGAAAGTAATTATCGAGAGATAGGGCGACTGGACGTAGGCCATTGACGCGGAGTTGGGTTGACAGTCGTTGGGCAAACGTCGTTTTACCTGATGAAGATGGCCCGGATATTAGGATTACGCGGACATCTCGTCGTTGCTCCAAGATCTTGTCAGCAATTGAGGATACTTTCTTTTCATGTAAGGCTTCTGCTAAACAGATTAAATCCTGTGAACACTTGGCGGTGATAATTGAATTTACATGTTTAACCTTAGAAAGGTGTAAGTTTTCTAACCAACGTTGGGCTTCGGAAAATGTTGAAGCGAGTTTTTCAGGAGGGACGAATGGGGAAATCGTCTCTGGATGATTGGCATTTGGAAAGAGCAGAATGAAACCCGGTGGAAAATGGATCAGTTCAAAATATTTTAACGATCCTGCTCGATCAAGTGGAGGGTAAAGCGTCGTAATCTCGTGCATATCTATCTGGCAATGGTATAAATGATCGTTACCACTCGCATAGGGGATTGCCGGATCAGCAAGAACCCAGTTTCGTAAATGATCTTCGATATTCTGGACTTCCCTGACCGAGAGTAACGAGTTCTCAAGTTCACAATAGACACCGTCCATGATGGAGTGTGCAATTTTTAGTTGTTCGTCTGGGAAAAGCGTTTTAACGACCCCAATCAGTCCCAGAATCAGACTTTGACGATATCTACGAATTGTGTACTCAGACATTCTTGGTCCGCCTTTCGAGTTTTTTTTGAATCGCTTACAAGATATTCGACAGGATATTTAAAGTTTCCTCTAAAATACCTAATGAATATTTATAAATAGTGTAGAATATACAAATCAAAAATGAATACGATGGGCTTCATAGGGAGGATAATCGTCTATTGTGGCGAATATACAGCGAATGGCTTATAATGAAATTGATAACGTGAATGTCTAGGAGGTAATAGTTGTTGTACGAAAGCACACGAGGTAATCTTTCCAGCCAAAGGGCATCACAAGCGATAACTTTAGGAATGGTGCCGAGCGGAGGTCTCTTTGTTCCTTCGACCATTCCCGCTTTGAAATGGCAAGACTTGCAGGGGTTAACGTATCGTGACGTCGCTAAGCGTGTCATGATCCCATATTTACCTGATTTCTCTGAGGGCATCCTCTCTGAAATTGTAAATGTTTATGCAGATGGAACTTTCGATGGCCCAAACCCTGCACCTTTGGTTTCTATGGGAAATTTTGGAGTTCTGGAACTTTGGCACGGGCCCACTGCTGCATTTAAAGATATGGCGCTGCAAGTGTTGCCTGACTTATTAAAAGTTAGTCTTAAACTGTTTAACGTTGATACTGACGTTTTAATTCTCGTTGCGACTTCAGGTGACACTGGAAAGGCTGCTTTGGAAGGGTTTAAAAACAGAGCAGGCATGCATATCGTTGTTTTTTACCCCGAGGGCGGCGTAAGCCCGGTTCAAGAACGTCAGATGACAACAACAGAAGGGGGAAATACCCATGTCGTTGCGGTTAAGGGCAACTTTGATGAGTGCCAAACCGCAGTCAAACGTATCTTCGCCTCTGAATCTTTGAAGGCACAGCTACAGGAAAAACATCTGGTTTTTTCCTCTGCTAATTCTATTAACTGGGGACGTCTTTTACCTCAAATCGTTTATTATTTTTGGGCCTACCTGCAGGCAGTTGAGCAGGGAAAAGTTGCTCCTGAAGGTAAGATGAATGTGGTAGTTCCGACCGGGAACTTTGGGAATTTGCAGGCGGCTTATTATGCTAAGCGCATGGGTCTCCCGATCGACCGTATTATCTGTGCTTCAAATAAAAATAATGTTCTAGTCGATTTTTTTGCAACTGGGGTATATCAAAGCCAGCGGGACTTTTTCCAAACGATTTCTCCATCGATGGATATTCTAATATCGAGTAATTTTGAGCGGTTTCTCTATGAGATGAGTGGGCGAAATGGAGAGCAGGTTCAGAAATGGTATGACGCCAAGAACCAAGGAACATTTACGGTTGATCCTGTGACCTTAAAACAATGTCAAGACACAGTTTATGCTGGGTGGGCGGATGAAAAGGAAACCCTCGAGACAATATCCCGAGGTTATAAAACCTATAAGTATGTTTTTGATCCACACACGGCCGTTGCTATGAAAGTATATGAAGATTATCTCTCCGCGACAAACGATCAAACCTTTACTGTGATCGCCTCAACGGCCAGTCCTTTCAAATTTGCCTCAAACGTTTTGACCGGGTTGGAGGGGAAGGAACAGGAGCATTGGCAGGATGAATGGAAAGCCCTTGATTATTTAAGTCAATTGACAGGTTGGAAAATACCTCTGGGGTTACAAGGGTTAGATAAAAAGCTAGCGAAAACGGTTGCTACGTGTGAGCCCGAGGGGATTGCGGAATTAATTCAAAAAATGTTTACGTGAGCATGAATGTTAAAGGGTTTGGCTTAATTTTGCCAAACCCTTTAATTGATTAATTGAACTGTAACCCAGATGTTCAAGAATTTCTCTCCGGTAGCCTGGAATGTCTGTATAAGAAGGGGATTTGAGGTAACAAATAGAATAATATTAGTTTGGTACAGACTTTTTCAGGAATTAATAGATCGTGGAGGTAACATGAAAATCAAAAAGAAAATAAATAAGTTTAAGTTCAAGAAAGTAGTCGTTTTTATTATGTTCAATATAATCTTTACGATATTACTTTCCCCTTTTATCATTTTTTGGGGTCCGTTTGATGCCACGAAAACTTTGGTAGTGGGTTCCGTTCTTACTTCACGACATCCACAGTTTGTTAAGGCATTTCTCACGGATGACCAAATAACTGAAATTGTACATAAATACGATAATCCGACCTCGGCAACTGGTCCAACTTTAGTGACTACTCCATCAGATGCTTCTGCTGGCGTCACAATTGAAGACATTAAAGGCGGGACTTTTAAAGGCAAAGTAATGCTCATAAAAGATCCCAAACGGATAAAAGTAGCTGTGACAAAAGAATTGGAGGTCAATGGAGAACGGGTAAGTGACTTTGTTAAAGATACAGGAGCCATTGCTGGAATAAATGGTGGAGGATTTTATGACCCAAAAGGTACGGGAAACGGAGCTTTTCCTGACGGATTAGCAGTGCATAATGGGGAAATTGTACATAACAATATAGGCAACTCGAGTACAGACATTGTAGCCTTTGATAAAGATGGTAACCTAATCGTCGGACAAATTACGGCGGATGATGTTAAAAAGAAAAATATTACGGAAGCCGTATCTTTTTTGCCTACTTTAATACAGGATGGAAAACGAGGAGTATTCAATGACAGTGAATGGGGAGTTGCCCCCAGAACCGCCATTGGACAGAAAGCCGATGGCACGATTATTCTTGTCGTAATTGATGGTCGACAGCCAACCTGGAGTTGGGGAGCAAAAATGAGTGACCTCTATAATCTGTTTAAGGAGTATGGTGCAGTAAATGCTGCCAATTTGGATGGAGGTTCTTCTTCGGAACTGATCTATAACGGAAAAGTGGTTAATAAACTTTGGAATATTTTTGGTGAACGCTACCTACCGACTGCTTTTGTGGTTATGCCAGAATAGCGTCAACTCATGATTTTAACTTAGTTGAAAAAGGAGAAGTTACGCGTGAAAAAGAAACTTCGTACCCTATTAGTTTGGATATTAGTATCACTCATTTTTCAATTAGGCGGGTACTCCCTTTTGAATAACCAAATCCAAAAAGTCTTGGAACCAACGGCGACAGAGGGCGTACTTCCGATCACCCCCCATCTCAAAGCTACCATCCCTGGTTCTGGTCTTTCAAATATTCAGGTTTCTTACGCCAAGGATTATTTGGCTTATTCAGAAAATGGCGCCCTGAAAATCTTCAATCTTAAAAAAGGAACCGTTGTTTTTGAAAAAAAATCTCCTTCTGCCACTGATCAAACCTTGGGAGTTCTTACTTATCAGTGGTTACCCGATCGGAATATCTTACTCTATTTTTATGCCAAGAAAAACCCCAATGCGGTGACAACCGTGAAAGTTTACCCTCCAAAGACTACTATCCCAACCCCTTCTATTGAACCGAAAACAGAAGACCCCAACGAAGCAAAAATTGTGCCTAAAGAGGTTCCCGTCGAGCCTAAACTTGAAAAACGGTATGGCAGTCCGCAAATTACACAACTATATTCCCTTGAACTCCCAAGTAGTGATGAAGATACCGCTCCAGATGATCGCCTAAATCCGTTTGATCCGCCCAGCGGTAGTGAAGAGATCTCAGCAGGTGGGAAAATTGAAAAATTTGTTGTCTCACCCTCAACTAATTTAATCTACTTAACTGTCAAGAATAGTTCAACGCAACAACTTATGAAAATCGACGTTATGAAAAAAGTAACTACCCTCAATAAACCACGAGAGCTGATTGATAATATGGCTACCTCTGAGCGGTACGGAACAATTTATATTGACAGCAAAATAGGTTCTATCCAACAAATTGTTGCCGTCGATAATGACAAGCGGCAAGTCATCTCGAAAAATAACAACGATAGAATTTTAGGAATTCGCAATGGAAAAGTGTATATCGGAGAAATACAAAGCAATGAACTCATAAAGCTTAAAACTACAGCCGACCCGCAATTGATCAAGGACAATCCTGAACTGAAAACTGAATGGGAAGGCTCGATCCCCTTTAATAAAAATACGCGTATGATCGTTGGGGTCATGGGTCAATTGATCATTTATGATAATCAAACAGCTAAAATCATCACGGACGGGCATCTTGCCGAGGCTAATTTGCAGGGAGATGAAAATTATATTTCTGTCGATGGTGCAGAGCTCATCCAACTTACCAAGGAAGGAACATCCACCCTTGTGGAATTGCAACCACTAAAACAATAATATAAGAGATACGAGTAGAAAAGGTGATAATACTATTTATCCTTTCTCTTTAAAATATTCTTTCAGCTGGAAGCGCTTTCGGATAGGAGCCCAACAGTTTGACGTAAATATTTTCTTCTTTAAATGCCCAGAGGACATCTTGAATGGGGGGGGCAAAGACATAGCCGTCCACATCAACGAAGAAAACGTATTCTCCCAGTTTTCTTTTCGATGGACGGGATTCGATCCGGCTTAAATTAATATGACGTTTAGCAAATTCACCTAAGATTCGGTATAGAGAACCTGGCGTATTTTCTGCGATCAGTAAAAGAGAAGTTTTATCTTCGCCATCAGACATTTCAGCAAGGCTATGGCCAACGAGTACAAAGCGTGTGGCATTCAGCGTGATATCCTGAATGCGTTCTTGAAGAAGGTGAAGGTTATAAAGTTGTGCGGCTCGACGCGGTCCGATGGCCGCCCAGTTTTCCCGAATAGAGGAAATCCTATGCGCTGCCTCAGCGGTGCTCAGACAAGACAGCTGTTGTGCATGAGGGAGGTTTTTCTCGAGGAAATCCCGGCATTGCCCGATTGCTTGTTCATGAGAATAAACTCGTTCGATTTGTTCAAGTTGCATAGGTTCGTGCGTCAAAAGGCATTGGTCAATCGGATGGATGAATTCATGCGTGATAAAGAGATGCACAGTCTGACCGAGTGTATCCATAGTCACGCCCACTTGCCCTTCTGTGGAATTCTCTAAAGGAACAAAGGCCCAGTCGACTTCACAGTCATCGCAGGCATGTAGTAGGCGTGGGATTGTAGGGAAGGGAATAAGCTCAGGTGCGGCTTCGTTAAATTCTGAATGAGTGGCTAAAAATAAATGAATAGCCTCCTCAGAAAAACTTCCTTTTGGCCCCGAATAACCGATTTTTACCATTTTGCTGTCTCCTCTCTTTAACGTAAAAAAGTCTGCCCCATCCACTCTAAGGATGAGCCAGAACTTAGTGGTACCACTCTCATGATCGTTTTCGAGGACACGTTCCAATTGGTCATGTAACTCAGATTAGGCTCTTTTTGAGGGTTATTATTTTACATCTATAATATTACAGTTAGACATTGACGGCAAGTGTTAGTGAAGTAGGCCTTTAATCTAAAATTTATATAGTATGGCATAACAGACTTGCGCTGAGAGTTGGAATCGAGTAAAATTGGATTTAGAAGGTTGGGGAACCTTCTAGGGGATAAGTGGACAAGGTGGAGGAAACAGACAGTGGAACGTACGCTGTCTGTTTCGCTTTGCCCACAACTGGTATGCGATATAATTTTTCGAGTAGCTGGGAAATAGTAAATTCTCATCTGTGTGTATATAATAAGGGAGACTATATTTCTAGGAGGTAGAATTGTGGAACAACAACGCCTGAAGTCAAGAGCAGATATTCCTGAGGTTCATAAGTGGCATTTAGAGGACATTTTTACAGATATTGACCAGTGGGAAAAAGAGTTTTCCAAAATTGAGCAGCTCTCAAATGAAGGGAAACAATTCGAGGGTCATTTAGCAGATACTCCGGATACCTTAATCGCATGTTTTGAATGGATGGATGATTTAAGTTTACGAATAGGAGAAGTCTATTCGTACGCCCGTATGCGGCGAGATGAGGACAATCGCCAGGCAACCTATCAAGCCTTGACCGATCGCGCAGGAGCCCTTGCCGTGAAGGTTGGCAGCGCAGCATCTTTCGTGGTTCCAGAATTGTTAGCCATGCCGGAGGGGCGGTTGGAGGAATTTCGCGCGCAGACTTCAAAAATGGAACTATATAACCAGACTCTAGAAGACATTCTGCGCAAAAAAGAGCACATTCTCAGTTCAGCGGAGGAAAAACTATTAGCGGATGTAGGTGAAGTGGCGGAGGCTCCTAGTGCAATCTTTTCGATGGCCAACAATGCAGACCTGAAATTTCCCAGTATTGTTGATGCCTCAGGTCAATCGGTCGAATTGACCAAGGGGAACTTCATTCAGTTCATGGAATGCCCTGAACAGAGCGTGCGCAAAGCAGCCTTCGAGACTCTTTATCATACTTATGAGAAGCAGAGGAACACGTGGGCCGCTACCTTGAATTCCAGTGTCAAATCCGACGTTTTTTTTGCCAAGGCACGACACTACCCCTCGGCTATTGAGGCTTCTCTGGATGATGACCGTGTTCCCGTAAAGGTGTATGATTCCTTGATTGATACGGTTCACGAATTTTTACCTCAGATGCATCGCTATATCCAACTGCGTAAAAAGGCCTTAAAACTTAATGAGTTACATATGTATGATATCTATGTTCCGATTGTTCAGGAAACGACTATGACGATTACTTATGAGGAAGCAAAAGATATGGTCCTTGAGGGCCTGCGACCGTTAGGACAAGAATATATCAATATTTTGAAGGAAGGGTTTCAGAAAAAATGGATCGATGTCTATGAAAATGAGGGTAAGACCAGCGGAGCTTATTCCTGGGGCACATATCGCTCACATCCGTATGTTTTATTGAATCACCAAGACACTCTGAATTCGATGTTCACCCTCGCTCACGAGATGGGTCATTCGTTACATACCTTTTTTTCCAATCGTGAACAACCCCATCTTTATGCTGGCTATAAAATCTTTGTAGCAGAAGTCGCTTCAACGTTGAACGAAGCGTTGGTGATGGAACATCTCTTGGCAAAAACAAAAGACCCTAAAACCTTGGCCTATCTAATTAATCATTATCTGGAGCAGTTCCGGGGCACGATCTTCAGGCAAACTATGTTTGCTGAATTTGAGAAGAAAATCCACTCAGTTATAGAAGCGGGTGGCGCTTTAACAGCAGATAGTTTATCCGAAATCTATCGTGAGTTGAATAGCGTATATTATGGGGCAGAGGTTATCCTCGATCCGGAGATTGCTTTAGAATGGGCTCGTATTCCTCATTTTTATAATGCTTTTTATGTCTATAAATATGCCACGGGTTTTTCTGCAGCAACGGCCTTTGCCCGGGCAATTTTAGTTGAAGGTGAGCCTGCTGTGGCTAGGTATCTTAAATTTCTGAGCGGTGGGAGTTCTGATTATCCGATCGAATTGTTGCGTAAAGCTGGCGTTGATATGGAGACCCCTGTTCCGGTGCGGAATGCACTACAGGTTTTTGCGGGCCTAGTTGAACGTTTGGAGACCCTCTTAGTATAAGTTTAGGGTTTGATGATAGTTTGGAAACGGGGGTCCATACGGACAGGGGCGAAGTCTTTTTCATCACGAGCTACTTCCTTAACATCTGGGTCGAGAGCGATCGCTGGTTGGAGATATTCTAGGACTTTGTCAACCTTGCCAAGACGCCCGTATATACTGGCAATGCCATAGTAACTCCACGTATCATGATCGTCAAGTTGTAAAGCCTTTTGATACGCTGCGATGGCTGGGTCCCAGCGTCCCGCCAGTTCGTTAGCTAATCCCAGGTTAAAATGACCATAGACAAACGTTGGATTGAGAACAAGGGCTTGCTGAATAAGGGCAAGCCCTTGTTCATGCTCGCCTTGGAAGGCGAGCGTAGCTCCTTTAGCATTGAGTGCTTCATAACATAAAGGGTCAATTACCAATGCTTGATTAAAAAGATCAAGAGCTGCGGTGAATTGGCGTTGATAATATAGCTTGAGTCCTTGGTCATATAGAGTTAGTGCTTTGGAATCAGAGACATGGACTGAATGTTCACTGTTTGTTGCGGACGAGGGTGAGGAGGATAAAGCTGAAGCCAAGGCAGGAGCAGGAGTTGAAGCAGGAGTTGAAGCAGGAGTTGAAGCAGGAGTTGAAGCAGGAGTTGAAGCAGGAGTTGAAGTTG
>Ga0209415_10002538_pt1 | contig 34227 bp, 34 predicted proteins | sample PeaSoiSIISIP2007_FD_187696 | JGI IMG/M metagenome (GOLD analysis project Ga0209415, IMG submission 187696) | Peat soil microbial communities from Weissenstadt, Germany - SII-SIP-2007 (SPAdes) (version 2) | ecosystem: Environmental > Terrestrial > Soil > Wetlands > Peat | place: Germany... | reverse complement strand
GATGGATCTGACCATGCCGGAGATGGATGGCATCGAATGCGTGAAGCAATTGGTGGCGATCAATTCCAAAGTGCTCATTTTGGTCGTCTCGGCGCTCGCCGACAAGGCCACCGCGGTCGAGGCCATCGAGAAAGGCGCGAACGGATTTCTCTGCAAGCCGTTTACCGATCGCCAACTCAACGACGCTTTCCTCGAATTGTTGTCGGACGTCTGAGATGCTCAAAGAAGCGGAAATCAGAACGTTCATCGAGGGGACGACGAATTATTTCGAGAGTTCCGCGCACCAGACCGCGAGCGTGGGATCGCCATATCTCGTGACCGACGGCAAGCCGGGCGTATATGAGTATACCGGCATCATATCCATTTCCGGCGCACGCAAGGGCATCGTCTATTTTTCGGCGCCGCGCGGCATGCTCACGGTGCTCTTGATGCGCATGCAGGAAACCGACACCAGCGACGCAAACATCATGGATCTGGTCGGCGAGGTCGCCAATACGATCTCCGGCAATGCGCGCAAGGATTTCGGGCGGAATTTCATCATTTCGGTGCCGACGATCGTTGCCAACGACGTCGAGAAGATCACCCCGCCGTACGCGCGTTCGTATGTCATTCCGATCAATTGGCGGACACATTCCGCAAAGCTCGTCGTTTGCCTGGAGTAGGCGTAAGCCCAGCGATTGGGCTTGAGGGCGTAATACGCTTGCTTTAGAGTCGACGGCTTCATCCTAGGGAAGGCAAGGCCCATGAGGCTAGCGGCGATGGCGGTCTGCGGCGCGCTCGCGAGCTTCGGCTGCGCTGCCATGAGCGCGGGCCCGATGTGGACGACGGCTACCCAGCCCATCGCCACTCCCAAGGACCGAGAATATCCCGGCGCGATCGTCTTGGCGGTCGACGCGTCGGATCCGGAGCGGCGCATCGTGCACGTTCGCGAAAGCCTCAGCGGCGTCGACGCCAACACCGTTCTGCTCTATCCCAAATGGTTGCCCGGCAATCATGCACCGCAGGGTCCGATCGATCGCCTGGCGGGCCTCAAGATCACCGCAAACGGCGCCGCGGTGCGTTGGGCGCGCGATCCGGTCGACGTCTACGCTTTTCGCATGCAACTTGGGCCGGAGGTTCGATCGATCGATATCGAGTTCGATTACCTCTCGCCGACGAGCCTCAAAGTGGGCCAGCTGGAGATCAGCCGCGAGCTTTTGATTCTCGACTGGGACAGGGTCGTGCTCTATCCGGCGGGATTCTATGCGCGGCGAATTCCGGTCGACGCGAGCCTCACGCTTCCCGCGGATTGGAAATGGGGTTCGGCGTTGGAGGCCAAATCGGAGAGCGCAGCGCGCGCGGCATACAAGCGCGTCGACTTGGAGACGCTCATCGACAGTCCCGTCTATGCGGGCCGGTATGCGGCGAGGCTCGATCTCGATCCCGGGGGCGCGGCGCCCGTGCATCTCGACTTGTTCGCTGACCGCGCCGATCTTCTGACGGTAAACCCCGGGCAACTCGAGGCGCACCGGGCGCTCGTGCAACAGGCGTACAAGCTCTTCGGTTCGCGCCACTATGCTCATTACGACTTTCTGTACTCTCTGAGCGACCAAGTCGAGCAAAAGGGTCTCGAGCATCTGCAGTCGAGCGAGAACGGCAGCGATCCGGGCGCCTTTGCCGAATGGGATCAGAACGCCTTCCGGCGAAGCCTGCTGCCGCACGAATTCAGCCATTCCTGGAACGGCAAGTTCCGGCGTCCCGCGGACTTATGGACTCCAAACTACAACGTGCCGATGCAGAACAGCCTCCTCTGGGTTTATGAAGGGCAGTCGCAATATTGGGGGGAGGTTCTGGCGGCGCGGTCCGGACTCTGGACCAAGCAGCAGGCGCTCGATCAGCTCGCGCTGACGGCGGCTTATTATGACGTCGAGACCGGCGAGCACTGGCGCGCGTTGCAGGATACGACCAACGATCCGATCATCAACCCGCGCCGTCCGATGTCCTGGCGCGACTGGCAGCGGTTCGAGGACTATTACGCCGAGGGGCAATTGATCTGGCTCGATGCGGATACGCTGATCCGCGAGCGCTCGCGGGACAAGCGGTCCCTCGATGATTTTGCGAAGGCGTTTTTCGGCATGCATGACCGCGGCGCCACCACCGTTACCTACACGTTCACCGATGTCGTGACAGCGCTGGGCGACGTGGAACCGTACGACTGGACGGCGTTTCTGCGCGATCGGCTCGACGCGGTCGCCAAGCCGGCGCCTCTCGACGGATTGCGGCGGGGCGGCTACAGATTGGTCTATACGGATGCGCCGAGCGATTTTCAGAAGGCCGGCGACGAAAAGCGCAAGCACCTCAACTTGATCTTCTCGATCGGCGCGGAAATCGACAGCAAGGAGGGGGTCATATTGACCTCAATGTGGGATAGTCCCGCCTTCAAGGCCAAGCTCACGGAAGGCGCGCAAATTCTTGCGGTCAATGGCGCCGCCTACAGCGCCGATGCGCTCAAGGACGCGATCCTCGAGGCCAAGGGTAATCGGGCACCGATCCAGTTGATCATCAAGACCGGTGAGCGCTTCCTCGTCACCAGTCTCGATTATCACGGCGGACCGCGCTTCCCGCACCTCGAGCGGGATGGATCGCAGAGCACGCGGCTCGACGATATTCTGGCGGCACGCAAGTAATCCTGCAGAGGGGCGTAGGCGCGCCCGCTCGCGGGCGTCAGGATGCCGTTTTCTTCGAGCGCATGCGCGCTTCGATCCTTGCAATCAGGGCGTTCGCGGCCGGCGCCGCCGATTCACGCGTCGCCCGAATTCGCGGCAAGCGGTCGAGACCCGCCAGCGCCGCGCGCGTGTGTTCATATCCGAGATCGATGGAGCGATCGAATGCTTGCCAGTTGAGCAAATCGATATCGTCGAGCGACGGCTTGAGTATGAGGTCGGCCAATCCGCGCTGAAGCGCCTCGTTGGACGCGCCTCCGACCATTCCCGCGCGCATCAGGATCTGGAAGATATTGATGCGCTGCGAGCCGCCGCGCGTGCGTGAAAACAGCCGCCACAGCGGCGGCTGCTTGGCCGAATCGTAGTCGGCCGCAAACGGCCGATCGGCGCCGGCGTCGCTGCCGATCACGAAACCCGGAGCATGCTGTTTCATCATGTCGACCGGCAGATTATTGATCGCAGCGCCGTCGACCAAGACCGCCTCACCGGCGAAAACCGGCGGTAGCACTCCGGGTATGGCGACGGAGGCGCGCAGCGCGGTGCGCAGCAGCCCGCTGCGGTGTTCCATCGCGCGCCCCGTCGTTAGGTTCGCGCTCACGCAGAAGAACGGCAGGCGCAGATCCTCGATCGGGATCTCGCCGAATTCGCGCTGCAGCAGCCGCGAAACCTTTGCGCCGCGCGTCAGTGCGACGAACGGGAAAGTGTAGTCGTTGACGGGATTGGTTTCGACGAAACTCCTGCGGTAGCGCAGATGCATCTCCGCGTCGCTCCATTGCAATGCCGCTCCGGCCGCGATCAGCGCGCCGATGCTGGCGCCGCCGACGAAGTCGATGGGTACGCGCGCCTCGCGCATGGCGCGAATGACGCCGAGGTGTGCGAAGCCGCGCGCACCGCCGCCCGACAGCACGAGTCCGACGCCGCGATGCGAAAGCAGGCGAGCCACCCGCTCGATATCGCCGTCGTCGACGATATGATGATGGTAGCTCGCGGGCGTTGCCGCGAGCCAACGTGTCGCGGCGCCATGCACGAACGAGCCGCCGTGCAACAGCGCGAGTTCCATGCGGACCCTTGAGAGGCTCGCGACGTCGGTCATGGCCGTGGGCCACGGGCGCGGTTTCTCGTGGACGTTGGCGACCAACAGCAGCATGTCGGCCTGCCGGCAACATTGGCGGGTCCACGCCGAGGACGACGGGTCGGCCAAATAGACGACGAACTCGTTGTTCTCCTCGATGTGATTGAACCAGCTCACGGTGTGCGAGCTGGCGCGCACATCCCAGACGAATTCCGTGCGGCCCGAATGGCCTAGCTCCTCCACCAACTGCATCGCCAAGGTCGCGGTGTCGGTTTCCGGGGTATTGGGCACGATCGCGAATACGCGCGCACGCGGCGCGAACACCTGCCGCCGATTGCTTTGATGCAGCCGGCGCGCGCACATCCGCGCAACCGCCAGGGAAAAATGCGGTGAGCGCTGCGCCACTGCGTCCACGAGGGGCTTGTCGAACCACAGCAGTTCGCTATCGCGAATCGCGATGACTTGCGCGCTGTGGTTGACCGCGAGTAGCCAGCTCATTTCGCCGACGAGTTCGCCTCGGCCGACATGGGCGGTCCAGGCGGCCGTCTCGGATGTTCTGACGCCAAGCCGGCCGGCAATGACGAGATACAGACCGTCCGGAATCGTGCCCGCCTCGAACAGCACGGAACCGGCAGGCAACGAGAACTGCACGGCGCCCGCCGCAAGCGCCGTGAGCGCGGGCGCATCGATATCCATAAGAGCCGAACAGGCCCTTAGGCTATCGATCGTGCGTCGCGCCTCCAGCGTCGCGCTCGTATGTTCCTCATCCAGAGCCATGCGTGCCTCGCCTGCGGGAATGCGGCGTTGATAGTCACTGATCCAACGGCCACGCTAGCCTCAAGCTTGAGTTCGAAATGTGAACCGGTGCACGGTATGGACCGTTGCCCGGTCGCGGGCGCAAAAGCAAGCCCGCGAGGCGCATCGTTCCGGCCCGCCGTCGATTATTTCGCGGCGCTTGCCTTGTCGGCGCTGCAGGCCCACTGCAGATTGCTCTCACCCAAGGTGCCGGGAACGACCGGAGTCCAGGCCGCTTGCTTGGGATCGGCCTGCTCGGTCTGCGCCCCGCCCTTGATGTTGTTGGCGGCGTAGTAAATGACGAGAACCGCCCGCGCCTGAACCTTCGCGCAGTCATAGTCGACTTTCTGCACGACGCTCAGGTAACTGTCGCCGTTGGGGTCCAATTGAGGCTCGGCGAATTCTTGGCGTATCCACGCAGTCACTGTTTTTCCGGATCGCTTCATTTGGTGCGTGGTGGCGTAGGAAGCCCACGATCCGTCATTTGCTACCGTGCGGAATTCCCAGCCGCCCGAGGACATCGGGTCCAACGTAGCCACCCAGGCCATCGGATCGGCTCTGCGAGCCGCCCGGCTCTTTTCCAATTGTTCAGTCCGGATTTTTTGCTCGACTAAGGCTTGAGCGCGTTGTGCCTCCCATGCCTTCTGCTCGTCCGGTGTTTGCGCGGGACTCGCCGGCGCGTGCAGCAGGACCGCGCTGAGCAGCCCAACGCCCAAGATCGATCCAAACACTGTCCGCATCGTCACGTACCCCCTGTGTGGCGCCGATTCTACGCGCCTTAATCCTCGATGCCGAGGCCGCGGATGAATCGCGCCACCAACGAAGCGCATTCGCAAGGGCGTGTCTGCAGCAACAGATGAGGTCCATCGACCTCGACCGGCTCTGCGTGAGGCACGGCTTGCAGAATCTCGCGCGTGGCGCGTCTTCCCACGAGGCGGTCATGGCGAGCGCGTATGACGAGCATGGGCACGCGGATGCGAGCGGCCGCCGCGCGCGAATCGACGGTCAGAAGCGCCGCTAGCCGCGTGCGCAACACCGCGGCCGCGACGCCGGCGGTGGCACGCTGAGCCTGAGCAGGGATATCCGCCGATGCATCGGATCCCCATAGCAGCAAGGCGCGCATCCATCGAGGCAAGGACTTGATCGGCAGATGCGCCAGCAGCGGAGCGGTCCATCGCAAGTGGGGGAAGGGGCTTCTGACGAAGGATCCGCAGAGTACGACGGCGCGCAGACCGGCCGGAGCATTGGAGGCGATGCGCAGCGCGATCGGCCCGGAAAAGGATTCGCCGATCAGCACGTAGGCGCGATCCTGCGGCAGCGCCGCGCGCACGAGCTGCTCGAGTGCCTCATAGGCGAGCGGCCGATCGGGCGGGTAGCCGACGATGCGCGCATCGAAGCCTTCGCCAAAGTGCGCGAGAAAATCGGCGAGCCGCGTGCCGATGCCGTCGAGGCCCGGCAGCAGTACGAGTGCCGGCTCAGGGCTTGGCAATGGCGCAGCTCGAATCGAGCAGCAGTTCGGTTCCTGGCCCCGTGCCGGCCAGCAACACGAAGCCGGGGCCCGCCTGGAACGCCATGCCGGCGACCAGCAGTGAATAATCCCCCAAAGCGTCCTTGGCGCCCGCAAGGCGTCCGGCGAGCAGCTTGAACGGATCCGCTTGCGCCAAGTTCTCTCCCATGACGCGCGTCGCAAACAAATGCCACCCCGGAACCTCGATCGAGGTCCAGTCGTCGGTGAGCCGATCCGCGCTCGCCCGCAACGACGCGGCTGTCGTCGGTTGCAGGCACTCGAGATGGATATGCAATTGGTCCTGGCTGCGCGCATGGCGCGAATTCACGGCCATGCCGACCACGTCTCTCGGCAGGCGCCGGCCGACGACGCCGGCCAATTCTTCGCGCGCGCTCCAGGCCGCCGCGAAGTAGTTGGGCGTCTTGGGATCCAGCAGATCCGGGCTCTCGATGCCGCTGATCGCGCGTGTCGGAATCAACAGAAAATGCGCGCCGCCTTTGCGATCCGCGAGCAATGCATAGCCATTTTTCTCCCCGTCGGCATCCGGCATGACCACTCTCACACAAGGGCCTGCACTGTGCGTTTCCTGCCATTGAACGACACATTGCCGCTCGACGATCTCCCGCAGCGCATTGCGGTTCTGGGCCGCGGTCCATGCCCACCAGCCGAGGGCAAGAATGGCGGGGGCCATCAAGTATGTTCTCGCGCGCAAAGCCGGCATATCGCAGCACTCCAGTAGCCGTGGACCATCGTGGTCCGCTAAGAATACGCCGCACGCGCCGATCCGCGGTGGTAGTATTTTCGCGTGCAGAAATCATTCAGCGATCGGTTCATTGAAAAGCGCTCGATCGATTACATTCCGATCGCCGAACGGCACGGCAAAGTCTGGCATCTGTGGCCGGTCTGGTTTTCCGGCGACGCCCATCTGGCCACGGTGGCGGCCGGCGTCGTCGGGATCGCGATCGGCGGCAATCTCATCTGGATGGCGATCGCGGTCATGCTGGGATGCGCATTCGGCACGTTTTTCATGGCGTTTCATTCGACCCAGGGGCCGCAGCTCGGCCTGCCGCAAATGATCCAGTCGCGGCCTCAATTCGGTTTCGTCGGCGCGTTGCTGGTTTGGGGTGTGGCGCTGATCGCATATATCGGCTTCAATGCGTTCAATCAGATCCTCGCCGCACAAACCGTTCATTCGCTGTATGGGGGCGCCGAGAAGCCGGCCATGCTCGGCTTCACGGTGCTATCGGTCGCGCTGGCCGTCGTCGGCTATGACCTGATCCATATCGCGCAGCGCTGGGTCGCGTACATATTGATCCTCGCGCTGCTGGTGTTCTCGGTCGCGGTCGCCCTGCATGGCCATTTTTCCGCGCAACAACTGGCGCTCAGCGATTTTCACGTCGTGCCGTTCCTCGCGCAATTCTTCGCGGCGGCTTCCTATCAAATCGCGTGGTCGATCTACGTTTCCGATTATTCACGCTATTTGCCGCGCGATGTCGGCGTCGGCGCCTCGTTTTGGTGGACTTATCTCGGGGCTTTCGTCGGCGGTGCATGGACGATGCTGGTCGGTACCGTCGCGGCGGCGCTGTATCCGACGCTGGAGATCGCGGCGGCGTTGCGCTCGGCGGCCGACGCGGTGCTTCCGGGATTTGGCAAGCCGCTGCTGGTTTGTTCGCTGCTCGGCCTGTTGACGATTACCTCGCTGAATTTCTACGGTGCGTCCTTGACCTTGTTGAGCGTCGCGGATTCGCTGCGGCCGAGTCGCCTGACGCTCGCGAAGCGCATTTTGACGCTGCTGCTATCGGCGGTCGTGGCGACCGGCCTCGCATTGCAGTCGTCGCATGACTTCGTCGAGAAATTCGGCGCATTTCTCTCGGTGTTGCTGTACCTGTTCACGCCCTGGACTGCGATCAACCTGGTCGATTTCTACGTGGTTCGCAAAGGCCATTACTCGGTCCGGGAGATCTTCAACCCGACCGGCATGTACGGCCGCTGGAATTGGCGCGGCTTGCTCGCCTACGGATTGGGTTTTGCCGCGATGATTCCGTTCTTCAGCACCGGCCTCTACACCGGTCCGGTAGCCGCAGCGCTCGGCGGGGCCGACGTCGCGATGCTGGTCGGTTTGCCGGTATCGGCCATCGTGTATCTGCTTGCCTGCCGCTCGCTCGATCTGGAGTCCGATCGCCGCCTGGCCCATACCGCCGATATCGGACTCGATCCCGACGCCGGCCCAGTCGTGGTCGCCGGAATCGCGACCGTCACTGGCCGCTCTTAGACGCCGCTCCCTCGTCGAGGAATCCTTGGACGACGGCCGCGACGCTCGCGGGCTGTTCCCAAAACGGATTGTGTCCCAAGCCCTCGAAAATCTTGACTTTCGCGGCGGGTAAGCCCTTGCGCAGCGTTTGCCGCAGGCCCTCGTCCATGATCGGGTCCTTGCTGCCCCAAATCAGCAGCGTGGGCGCCTTTAGGCGCGGCAGCGTATTCTGCAAATCCACGTAAGCAGTCCGTGCGGAGAGGCTTTGATCGATTACCGCGAGCCAGACGCGCAACGGAATCGCGGCGGCGTCCTGGCGCTCGCGACGGATGAAATCCGCGTCGACCGGCGTCGGCGAGTCCCACCAGGCGATCATGAACGGCGAATTCGGATCGACCGGCTCCTTGAGCTTGCGGATGGCGGCCACGTACCCTGGCTCGGGCGGCGCCGCATGCGCGGTCGGACGGCGCCCGCCCATCGAGGAAATGAGCACCACGCGCCGCGTTCGCTGCGGCCAGAACTCCGCGAAGGTTTGCGCGATGAGGCTGCCCAGCGAGTGGCCCACGACATCGGTTTTGTCGATGTCCAAGACATCGAGCAACAGTTTGATGTCATACGCGAAGTCGAGGCGTGAATAACAGCATTCCGGCTTGCTGGATTTTCCGTGACCACGGATGTCGACGACGATCAGGCGATCATGCGCCGATAGAAAGGGCAGCATCGGGGCCCAATCGCGGGCGTTGTCGGTAAACCCGTGGATCAGTACCACGGGCGGACCGGCCGGGTCGCCCATGTCGATATACGCGAGTACGATGCCATCCGGTAAGGCGACCGTCTTTTTCAGCGCGTCAAAGGCATCCAAATCGATCTGCACGTGCGCCGCGGCGGCGGGCGGCGCCGTCGCTGCAAGAGGCGCGGCATAGGCCGTCGGTGCACCGGCCGACGTTAACAGCGCCAAACCGAGCATCGTCATGCTGGCTATCCGGCGCGCCGCGCCCGGGCCGCGGCGCTCGGGCGGCCGCGGGCGGCGACGGAGGATGGCACGGGTCCACGGCAGGTCGCGATTGTGCATGGCCCAAGGTTACTGCAATTGATCGGCGTTGCGATAGGATGCGTCATCACTCCGAGGCTTTCCCGCAATGACACCGCTCTATATGGACGATCTCAAGGTCGGCGATGTTTTCACGAGCGCCGAACAGGTCATCGATGCCGATCAAATTCGGGCATTCGCAAGGGCATTCGATCCGCAGCTGTTTCATTTGGATGACGAGGCTGCGAAGAGCACGCTGTTTGGCGGACTCGCTGCGAGCGGCTGGCATACGGCGGCGCTCACGATGCGCCTATTGGTGACGGGAGGTCTGCCGCTCGCCGGCGGGCTCATCGGCGCAGGGACGAGCCTCGAGTGGCCCAATCCGACGCGGCCCGGCGACGTGCTACGCGTGGAAGTGGAGATCCTGGCGATCAACCCGTCGCGATCGAAGCCCGACCGCGGCATGCTGCGCGTCCGCAGCCGCACGCTCAACCAACGCAATGAGGCCGTGCAAATTGCCGAGACGAAAGTCTTGGCGTTTCGCCGCCCGTCGCCGGCCTGAAGGCGCGACGCTTTAGCTATTGTTGATGCGCGCGACGAGCGCGCGCGTGAATTCGGCCGTCGTGCTCTTGCCGCCCAAATCGCCGGTCTTCACGTTGTCGACATTGAGCGCTGCGCTGATCGCCGCGCGCAGTCGTGCGGCCTTGTCCTGCAATCGACAGTGATCGAGCATCATCGCGGCGGCCAGCAGCAGCGCCGTTGGATTCGCGATCCCCTTGCCGGCAATGTCCGGAGCCGATCCGTGCACGGCCTCGAAAATCGCCGCATCGGCGCCGATATTGCCGCCCGGCGTCATGCCCAGGCCGCCAACCAGCCCCGCGACGAGATCGGAGAGAATGTCGCCGAACAAATTGGTCGTTACAAGTACGTCGAATTGCCACGGATTCAGCACGAGTTTCATCGCACACGCGTCGATGATCACGGTCTCGAGCACGAATTTTCCCTTGAACTTGCGTTCATAGAGCTCGAGTCCGGTTTCGAGGAAGATGCCGGTCAAGGCTTTCATGATATTGGCCTTGTGCACGATCGTCACTTTCTTGCGCCCCGTAGCGACGGCGTGCGTGAACGCGAATTCCAGAAGCCGCCGGCTTCCCTGGCGGGTATTCACGCCGGTGGCCATAGCGACCGCGTGGGGATCGTCGTCGATTTTTATATAATGTTCATGTCCGATGTAGAGGCCTTCGAGATTCTCGCGCACGACCACCAGATCGATGTTATCGAATCGGCCGCCGGGGACGATCGTCAGGGCGGGGCGCAGGTTCGCATACAGCTGGAACTCCTCGCGCAAGCGCACGTTCGAGGATCGATAACCGCCTGCCGAAGGCGTTTCCAGCGGGCCCTTGAGGGCGAGACGCGTGCGGCGAATGCTCGCGAGGGTCGCGGCTGGGAGCGGGTCGCCGGCGCTCTTGACCCCTTCGAGCCCTGCAATTTGCCGGTCCCATTCGAATGGTGCGCCGAGCGCATCGAGCGCAGCCAAGGCGGCGTCTACGATCTCGGGTCCAATTCCATCGCCGGGAATCAGTGTGGCGGGAATGCGGGCGGGTGTTTTCACCGCGGGCGTTTGTGGCATGATTTCAGAAACTCCGTTCCAAAAGAGGAACCATTGTATCGTTGTACTGAACGACAGGGTCGATGTCATCGGCGACACGCGTCGCTGGCTAGAGAGAGCCGTCATTGGACTGCAGCTATGCCCGTTCGCCGCGAGCGTTTATAACGGTGGGCGAGTTCGTTTTCGGGTCAGCGAACAAGTCTCGAGCGAGGCTCTGCTCGAAGAGTTATGCGCGGAACTCGTATGGCTGCAGGCGCAGGAGATGACTGCCTGTGAAACTTCGCTGTTGATTCACCCGCTCGTATTGACCGATTTCATCGCGTACAACGATTTTCTGAGTCGGTGCGATGCGGCGCTCGCCGATCTCGGCCTTGAAGGAGAGCTGCAAATCGCAAGTTTCCATCCCGATTACCAGTTCGCCGGAACGAATCGGGACGACATCGAGAATTACACGAATCGATCGCCGTATCCGATGCTGCACCTGCTGCGCGAGGCCAGCATTGAGCGCGCGGTCAGCGGCTTGCGCGACAGCGCCGAGATTTACCGGCGCAACGTTCGTACCATGCGCACACTCGGAATCGAGGGGTGGCGGCGGCTATGGGACGATGGGGCTTGATGGCGCGCGCGCGCGGCAACGGCAACGGGCAAAAAATTTGGCAATTTACGCGCGGGGCTGACACACTGACGATGCCATCCATTGAAGCACAGGGACGCAAGCCCGGCCTGCCGTGCACGCGATCATTCGCCGATTGACAGGGAGTAGCCATGTACTTGAAACCGACTGAGCCGCACACCATTGGCGGTGTACTCGACGATGCAATCAAGCTCTATCGCTCCTCGTTCGCGAATGTCTGGGTGCTCGCGTTGTGCGCCGAGATTCCCATCTCCGTACCGAGGCTGTACTTCGAGTTCGCGTTTAAAGGCATCAATCCGAACGACTACCAGGCGCTTTTTGCGGCTATTCAGCAGTCGGGCGTCGGGCTCTACTATTTTCCGATCATGCTCGTGTTCCAGGTTTTCTATCTGGCGATTACCGCAAGCATCGATTCGGTCGGCAGGGGTGCGCCGCTCGGTTTCGGCGAATCGCTGGGAATCGGCTTGCGGCTGTTGCTGCGCTCGATCGGAATGGGCTTCTGCTTCGTCGTCATCATCGTGATCGGCACGATCTTGCTCGTCGTGCCGGGAATCTATCTGTTCGGTGCGCTGTTTCTCGCGGTCGTCGCGATTGTCGTCGACGACGCTGGCGTATTCGCGTCGCTCGGCATCAGTTGGCGGCTCACGCAGGGGCATTGGTGGCGCACCGTCACCATTTACAGCGTGATCGCCATCCTCGGCGCCATCGTGGCCGCCGTTCTCGGTGCCGTCGTCGGCGGCACTTTTGCCGGAATATTCGGAGTGCGCAGCCTGCCGTCGATCGTCGCCAACCAAGTCCTCTACTTCGCGGTCGGAGTCCTGATCATGTCGTTGACTCCGTCCGCATTGTTGTCGATCTATTACGATCTCAAATTGCGCCGGGAAGGCACCGATTTGGCGCAGCGCGTGCAGGCATTGCCGATCCGGTGATATGAGCCGGCCGCACGCTAACCGCGTCTGCGCGCGGATCGGCTGTGGGCTCATCGCCCTGTGCGCGGTCGCTGTCGTTCGCGGCGCGCCGCTCGATACCCTGAAGGCGTGCGCCGACGCCGCCTCCGCCGAACAACGGGGCTTGGAGGCGCTCAAAACCTCCTGTCCGCAACTCGAGACCGCGCTGTCGCAGCTCGAAGTCGCGCAGTGGCTCGAAAAGGGGTGGGAACCCAGGCTCGATCGCAAACAGCTCGGCGACTTGGCGTTCTTGATCGAGCGCTATCAGGGCGCCGCACCGCAGGGGCTCATCGACGCCGCTTCCTTGCCCGGTATTCTGAAGACACTGCGTCAAACCGAGGCGCCGGCGGCACCGTCCGCATGGGACCTGTTCAAAGCGTGGATCTCGGCGTGGCTGTCGCGTTTTGACCGCGATTTGGGTTCTTGGGTCGATCGTTTGCTGAGTCGCGTAGGCTCCGCAGCCTCGCTGGCGAGCATTCTGCTCTACGGGTTGGTCGGACTCGTGCTGATTGGGGCGGCCGCGGTCGTCGTCAACGAATTGCGCGCGGCGGGCCTGCTGCGCCGTTCGGGTGGGCCTTCCTCGGCGCGGGCTGCGCGGCTCGATTTGCCGATGGCCGCCGCGCTATCACCCGTAATCGAAACGCTGCCGATCTACGAGCGGCCGGCGCAGCTGTTGCGCTTGCTCGTACGGCGCCTGCTCGAGACCGGGCGGCTCGATCGCGAGCGCGCCTTGACGCACGACGAACTCGTCGCCCGCGGGGTATTCGATAGTGCCGAGCAGCGCTCGGCCTTTCGCGCGGTCGCGAGTGTCGCCGCGCGGATCCTCTACGGCGCGCAGCCCCCGCCGCCGTCGGAGGTGGAGCCGGCGCTTGCCAAGGGTAGCACGCTGCTCTCTCAAATCGCCGCATTGCCGGGTTCTCCCAAGTGAAAGACCGGCTCTTGACGTTGGCATTCGCCGTGTCAGCGCTAGCGGCTTTTTATATGTTCTTTTTTCCGAAGCCCGCTGCGGTCGACGCGCAGGTCTCGATTCCCCTGAGCACCGACAGCGGACCGCACGGCTATCTTGCCGTCTGGCGTTGGCTCAAGGTATCGAGCGTACCGGTCGCCGTGCTGAGCTACCGCTATGACCACCTGGACGCCGCGGGGCTGGCGGCGAATTCCACCGGCAATGTGTTGATGACGACGATGCCGTATCGATTGCCGATCAATGTGCAGGAGGCCGCGCCGCTGATCGCGTGGATCGAGCGCGGCAATACGCTCGTCGTGATGGCCGCGCTCGACGACACGCCGGACTGGGCCGTTACCGGCGGACAGAGCATGACCGACACGCTAAGTCGCGTCATGCGACTCAAGTTTGAACCGCTGCGTGCATCGTCCGCGGCGCCAAGCGCCGCACCCAGCGCCGCGCCCAGCGCCGCGCAAACGCCGACGTCCAAGTCGGCGCCGACGCCCTCGCTGCGCGAGAGATTGCGGCGCCTCGTGGAACGCACGCCCGTGGCCAAATCCATGACGATCGCGCCCGCCGGTATGCATCCGCTCATGAATGGCGTCGGATCGATCGAGGCGTTTTCGGAATTTCCCGCCGACCGATGGGCCGCGACGCCGACCGATGCATCCGCGCCGCTCAAGATTGGTGCGCTCGACCCCGACGGCGAGGCGGCCGTGTGGCTAAAGAGGCAAGGCCATGGCCAAATCATCGTCATCGCCGTCGCGAGCGCCTTCTCGAACCGAGCGATCGGCGAGGCCGGCAACGCGCGATTCCTCGCCAACATCGTCGCGTGGTGCCGTTCGATTGACGGGAGCGTCATTTTCGACGATGCCCATCAGGGCGCGGTCGGTTACTACGACCCGAAGGCGTTTTTCGCGGACCCGCGCTTGCATCGGAGCTTGGGCTGGGTATTGCTGATTTGGTTCGTGTTCGTGCTGGGCGCGCAAACGTTTCGCATGCAGGATGCGCGCTGGCGGCCGCTGGATGTGACCGCCTTCGTCGGCGCGACCGGAGATTTCTTTGCGGGAGCCCTGTCGCCGTCCGTGACCGCCGAGCGCTTGCTCGCGAATTTTTTCAATTCCTTGCGGCATCGGCTCGCGTTGAGCGAGGACGGTACGCCTGTTTGGGATTGGTTGGCGGCGCAGGCCGGCGTATCGGCGCACGAACTCGCCGAATTGCGGCTACAACATGCGAAAGCCGAGGCCGGCCAAAGCGTCGATTTGGTGCGGTTGCAGTCGCTTCTGTCTCGTATGCAAGGAGCTCTCGGATGAATGAGGCCTTAACGTCGTTTGCGCAGCGGCTGCGGTCGATCCTCGGTACCGCGGTGATTGGGCTGGACCCCGTCGTGCGTCTGGTCACGATCGCGATCATCGCGCGCGGCCATGTGCTGGTGCAGGGTCCGCCGGGTCTCGGCAAAACGCTGTTCAGCAAGACGCTCGCCGCGGCTCTGGGGGGCACTTACAATCGCGTTCAGGGCACTCCGGATCTCATGCCCTCCGATATCATCGGCGGACACCTGTTCGACTCGACCAAGGGCGCCTTCGTGTTTCGTCCAGGCCCTTTGTTCTCGGATGTGTTGCTGGTCGACGAGATCAACCGCGCGGGTCCGAAGACCCAGTCGGCGCTGCTCGAGGCGATGGAGGAGCGGCAAGTATCGGTGGATCGCAGCAGTTACCCGTTGCCGGCTGCATTCCTGGTCATCGCCACGCAGAATCCGCATGATTTCGAAGGGACCTATCCGTTGCCCGAGTCGCAGCTCGACCGGTTCATGTTGCGCATCGACATGACTTATCCATCGCGCGCCGATGAGACATCGATTCTCGGCCAGTACGGTAGGTTGAACCAGCCCGACCCAATCGCGGCCGCGGGTCCGGTCACGCAACAGATGCTCGATGCCGCCAGGGCCTGCGTCGACGCGGTGCACGTCGCGCCGCAACTCGTCGCCTATGTGCTGGATCTGGCGCAGGCGTCGCGCGAGCAACAGCAAGTGAGCTTGGGACTTTCGACGCGCGGTGCCTTGGCACTGCTGCGGGCTGCCCGGATCGCCGCAGCGCTGCGTGGATCCGAGTTCGTGGCGCCGGACGATGTCAAGGAAATGCTGCCGCCCGTGGTTGCGCACCGTCTTGTGATTGCCCCAGAGGCCCTGCTGGAGGGCATCACCGAACAGACCGTGGTGCGGCGGCTTCTCGAACAAGTGGCGGTTCCGCGTTGAGCGCCGTCAGCCTGCGGCGCAACGCGTTGTTGCTGGCGATCGCGACGGCATTGGTCGCAGTGGCGGCCGATTGGAACCGCGCAGCCGGGCTCGTGGGCTTGTGGGGCATCCCGTGCGGCTTGCTGCTGGTCGGGCTCGCCTACGAGTCCTGGGTCGTCGCGCGCTGCGGATTGTCGCTGGTCATCGAGGCGCCGCAACGCTGGCTGCTCGGCAGAAAGAGCGCAATGCGATTCGGATTCGCTCAAGTATTGAGGCTGCCACTGACGATAGAATTCGCGCCGAGTGCGCCGGCGTTCGTCGAATTGGATGCCGCCGTCGTCGCCGTCAAGATACCCGCGCAGGATTGCGTGCAGACCGAACTCCATGCGAATGCTTGCCGCCTCGGCACGGCGACCTGGCCGCCGCAGCGCGTGCGCATTGCCGGACCCCTGGGTCTCGCGTGGTGGCCGAGAGTCTTGTCGCCTGCGCTTCAAATGAACGTCGTACCGGATTTGTTGCGCGGCGCGCGTGGCGGTCCGGGCGCCGATGCGTTCGGATCGCGCGCCGGCATCGCAGTCGCGGCAGGTGCCGAGTTCCTGCGCTTGCGAGCCTATCGCGTCGGCGATCCACCGCGTGTGATCGACTGGCGGGCGACGGCCCGGTCGCGTCGTCTGGTCAGCCGTGATTTCGCGAGTGACCAACGCCTCGAGATGGTGATCGTCATCGACGCGGGCCGCGCGAGCGGAATTTGGGCCGGTGAACTGGACCGCTTCGGGCATTACGTGAACGTGGCGGCGCGTCTCGCCCAATACGCGGCGTCGCAGGAGGACATGGTCGGTCTCGTGACCTACGCCGCCCAACCGCTCGCGGCGCTGGCACCGGCGCGCGGTGCCGCCGCCGTCATGCGGATGCGTGCGCTGCTCGCCGCATCCAAAGTCGAGGTCAGCGAATCCAACGCGCTGCAGGCCGCGATCCGCGTCCGCTCGCTCGTGCGCCAGCGCAGCCTGATCGTGCTGCTGACGGATCTGGACGATACGACGGCGACGGGCCAGCTGGTCCAGGCGGTGCGGCTGCTGCTGCCCAAGCACTTGCCGTTCGTCGCGGCGCTCTCCAGCGCGGCAGCCGAAACGCTGGCGCGCGCACCGGCGCGGGAGTGGTTGGATCCCTACCGGGTCCTGGCGGCGCAAGAGTACTGTACGGGCCAGGCCCGCAAAGTGCGCGCGCTGAATGCGCTCGGCGCACCGACGCTCGTGGCGCGGCCGGAGCAACTGGAACGCGCGGTGCTCGAGAGCTACGCGAACTTTCGCCGGCAGCGGCGCGCTTAGGAGCGCCGCGCCTGGAGCGGTGCGGCCGGCGGTCGGAACAACCGGCCACTGAGCAGCAGCAGCATGAAGATCCAATACGCCGCGCCGACGATCACGCGAAAGCGCAGGCTGTAGCGCGGATCCGGAGAGATGAAGCCCTCGATGAAGCCGCAGCCGACGAGCAGCATCGAGCCGACCAGCAGGATCGGTGCGACGCGATGCGTGCAGGCTTGAAATGCATCGCGCCGCGTGCCGCGATCGGGGCGTATCAAGGATTCACCGATTGCCGTCCCCGCGGCCCCCGCGAGGCAAATGACCGACAACTCGACCGGCCCGTGCGCGATGATGAACTTGAACAATGCGCCGGCGAGGCCGTGCTGATGGACGAAGGCGAACACGCCCCCAAGCATCAGGCCGTTGAGTGCGATCAAATAAAAAGTGCCGAGCCCGAAGAATATGCCGCTGCAGAACGCGAAGACGCTGACGACGATATTGTTCGCGAGGATGCCGACCGACAAGACCGAGGAGGGAATGATGTTGACCAAGCCCTCGGTCCACAGATGGCCCTGCTCGACTTTCTCGATCATCGTGCCGCTCGCAAACAGCCCAATTAGTTCCGGGTAGCCGTCGACGAGATACCAGCCGGCGCCAAACCCGGCGGCCATCAGCAGCGCCACCGCGATGATGCGCGTGCGCAGCTCCGCGGCGGCCGTCGGCACGCGGTCGCGCAGCAAATTGACGAAGACCGCGGCACGAAACGGCGGTTTTCTGCTGATCAGCGCATGCAGTTGCGCGTACAAGGATTCGAGACCCGCGGTCGTGCGGCTGCGCGGCGCCAACTCGCGCGCCGTTGCGAGGTCGCGTGCGACGGACCTATAGGATTCGACCGCATCGAGAGCCTCCTCGAGCGTCGCATGGCGGCGCTGTTGCAACACGGGCACGAGTTGCGCGGCCTTGCGCCATGCGGCACTGCGCGCACCGAGCCATTGCTTCGTTCTCGAATCGTTAAGCATGCATCACGCGCTATCGGCAGCCGGCGGCGCACGGCCGCCTTTCGCCGCTTCGCCCAATTGCACGAGCTGCAGCAAACGCGCCTGCAACTGCAGCTCATTGAGGCTCGCCAGCTCGCCCGCGACCACGCCCGGTTCGAGGCGCTCGAGCAAGCTGCGCGCAATGGCGATACGCTTGGATGATTCCAGCGCCTGCCAACGTTCGAGCAATTGATCGACGAGTTCCATGCCATCCAGCGATAAATGCGAGGCGCCTGCCAGCGCGCTGAAGCGTTGCAAAGATTTCGACGCACCGCTGTCCTCCACCACGAGCAGCGTGCCGGCCGCCATGTCGCCGATGCGCACGCGATTGGTGGTCACGAAGCAGGAGACCAGGCCGACCCCGTAGAATGCCGGCAGGCTGTCGATGAGCCGGAACAAATTCCGAATCAGCAGCGCACCGATGCTCGGTGTACCGCCTTGACGCGTGACGATGCGCAGCCCCGCAATCCGCTTTCCCGGCGTCTGACCGCGCAGCGCGATTTCAATCACGGGATGATATAAAAAATAAATGCCGAACGCGGGTAGCAGGCTCAATAGCGCGTCGTGCGTCTTGACGTTGAGTCCGAGCTGAAACACCATTGTTGCCAGCAGCAGCCACGCGGCCGCAAGCAGCGCGCGGACATGCCAATCGATGATGAACGCATAGCTGCGGTTGCCGGGTCCCGCAACAGTTAAGGTCAAATCGACGCCCGTGGCTCCCTGGACGCGTACCTGGTCCTCCATCATGGCCGCATCATAGACCAAGATAGGTCGGTCTTGCGGCGCGAGTTGCGGCTTTATTCTCAGCCGGCGCCGGTTCACGTACACTCGAGCGTCGAGCCGACCGTAAAGGTCGAGCAAAATATCGAGGGATGATGAGATTTATCGTGCGTTTGTCGGCGGTGACGCGGCGCTTGCCGGGCTCGATCGATTTGGAAAATCCGCTGATTTCATCGTTTTGGACCGTGATATTCTGCAATTTGCCGACGCAGGCCGTGCCGAACGTATACTGGACGCCCACGTGCAGAAAACGTGGTTCGTTGGACAGCCGGTTTACGTCAGAACGGCACGTAAGGCGAGCACCAGGAGACCCGTTAGCCCATGAGATTCCATAGTTACCGGGCGTTGCCCGTGGTGATTTGCGCGTGGATGGCCGCGTCGTTGGCGGCTGCGGCCGAATTTCCGACGCCGCTGCCGCCCGATACGATTCCGAACGTCGAGTCTCTGCCGGCGAAATACCCTGCGGGGTGGGCGTTTTTCAATTTCTCGTTTCCCAACGATCGCATCGAGCTGCGCAACGTCGGAGACGACGGCCGCGAGGTCAAGGGAAACCTTCAGGCGCGCGATTCGTCGATGCTGCTGATTTCCTCGACCCGGCCCGAACTCTATGTGGCCGACACAGTCTGGTCGCGCAACACGCGCGGCACGCGCACCGATTACATCACCGTGTACGATACGGCAACGCTCAAGGCCATCGGCGAAATCGTGTTGCCGACGAAGCGCGGGCTCATCACGTCGATGGAGGGCATGTTTGCGTTCACCGACAAGGAGCGCATGGCGCTGGTATTCAACTTCACGCCGGCTTCATCGGTCACGATCGTCGACTTGATCAAGCGCAAGGTGCTCGGCGAGGTCGAAATTCCGGGTTGCTCGCTGGTTTATCCCACGGGCCAGCGCGGCTTTTCGACGCTTTGCGCGAGCGGCACGCTGTTGACGCTACAGCTGAGCGCGGACGGCAAGGTGACGGGCCGCAGTGAATCGAAGCCGTTCAACGTCATCGACACCGACCCCTTGTTCACGTGGTCCGCGACCGTGGACGGCGTGCGCTATTTCCCGACGATGCTCGGCTCCGTGCAGCCGATCGACATGAAGAGCGATGCGGTGACGGTGCTGCCGCAATGGTCATTGCTGGCGCCCGAGGATATGGCCGCGCGCTGGCGGCCGGGCGGCTGGCAGCCGGTCGCCTCCGACGGCGGCAAGCTGCTCTACGTATTGATGCAGCCCGATGCCCATGAAGGCAGCTATAAGGATCCCGGCACGGAAATCTGGGTATTCGATACGGTAAAAAAGACGCGCGTCAAGCGATTGAGGCTGGTGCGGCCGGGCGCTTCGATTGCGCTGACGCACGCCGCCGAACCGCTGCTTCTCGTGCAGGGCGGCGAACGCGTCGACGTTTACGATGCCAGCACCGGCAGCGTGATTCGCAGCCTCAATATGACCGGCTTCAAAAACCATATCTTCATTCAACCCGTGCCCTGACATGGCCGCCTCCGTTTCCATATCGGCCGTCCTGGAACTCGTCGAGATCCAATTGGCCTGCTTCCTCGCGCTGCTGTTGTCGGTCGCAGCGCTGCACAAGATGTTTTGGCGATCGCGCGCGCAGCGCGCGGCGAGCGAGCTGACGGGGCTCGCATGGCGCGGCGCCGGCATGGCCGCCAGCCTCGCGACCGTCTCTGAAATTGGCGCCGCGGGGTTGCTCGCGATACCCGCATACCGGGCATCGGGAGCGCTGCTCGCTGCGTCGATTTGGAGCGTCTATTTCGCCTTGATCGCACGCAGCATCGTCATCGGCCGGCGTGACGTGGATTGCGGCTGCAGTTTCGGTGCGGCACATCGCCCGCTCGGCCTCTTTGAGCTGCTGCGTTGCGCGAGCTTGAGCCTGCTGGCGATCGTTGTTGCCGCGCTTTGTTTCGCGAGTGCGGGCCGGGATGGTGCGAGCGCGAGCCTGGCCGGGGCGGGCTCCGGGGCGGCGATACTGATTTCGGAGGCTCTCGCGGCTGCCGCAATGCTCGCCCTCTATGCGGCGCTCGATCACGTCATGGCGCTCGGGCCGCTGCGTGCGGGAGAGATTCGATGAGCTTTCTGATTGCCTCGCAAGTCCTCCTGTGGGCCGCGGTGCTGGTGCTCGGCGTCGTCTGCATTGCACTGGCGCGTCAGGTCGGCGTGCTGCACCAGCGCATTGCTCCGGCCGGCGCCTTGTCCCTGAGGCAGCCCCTCAAGATCGGCGATCCCGTGCCGCAACTGTCGCTGCCCGGCCTGGACGGCACCACCGTGCAAGTCGGTGGCGTGCGCGGCGGGCGCAGTCAGCTCGTGCTGTTCCTGTCACCGGACTGTGCCGTCTGCGAGGCGCTGCTGCCATCGCTGCGCTCCGCTCATGGCGCCGAGAAAAACTGGTTGGATATCGTGTTGGCGAGCGACGGCGAGGGCGATAAGCATGAGGCCTTCGTGCGCAAACAAGGGCTCTCGAGATTTCCCTATGTCGTTTCGGAGCAGTTGGGGCGTAGTTATGGCGTCTCCAAGCTGCCGTACGCGGTATTGATCAACGAGGCCGGCAAGCTGTCGGCGACGGGTCTCGTCAACACGCGCGAACATTTGGAAAGCTTGTTCGTGGCCCAGGAACGGGGCGTGGGCAGTATTCAGCAATTCCTCAAGTTACGCGGCCAGAAGCGGGCATCGTCGGGAGAATAGTGTGGTGCAATTCGATCGGTTGACGGAAAGAGTCGTGCGCGGGTTCGCGAGTCGAACCTCGCGGCGCGGCGTGTTCAGCGTGCTGGGCAGCTTCCTCGTGGGGGCGGCCGCGTTGCCGTTGTTGCCGGTGGCGCGTGCCGACGAGCCCGACACGGGCAATGCCGGCGATCCGAACTCCGGCCAGCAACCGCCGCAATTCAGCGGCAATCCCCAGGATCCGGGCGATCAGACGCGCTGCGACTACTGGCGCTATTGCGCGATCGACGGGTCGCTATGCTCCTGTTACGGCGGCACGGTCAATTCCTGTCCACCGGGCACCGAGATGTCCCCCATCACCTGGATCGGCACTTGCTTGAATCCCGCCGACCAGCGCAACTACATCATTTCGTACAACGATTGTTGCGGCAGCGTGTTATGGGGCCGCTGTAGTTGTCAGCGCAACGAGCGCGAGCGCCCGGTCGTGCGGCCGCAGACCAACAACGAGGTCACGTGGTGTTTTGGCACCCAGAGTCAATCCTATACGTGCTCGACGGCCAACATCCTGGGCGTCGCCACCGATCAGAAGTAGCTTCATGCCGCGTCAGCTATCCGGAAGTTTTTGCGTCGCGGCGCTCATTTGCGCCGCGGCCGCTCCGTGTCTCGGCGACCCCGCACCCGCCGGGGCGACGGTTTTTGCGAATCACTGCGCCGTTTGTCACGGACCCGAGGCAGCCGGCATTCCCGGCAGCTTTCCGCCGCTGCACGAACAAGTCGTCGCGTTCGCAAAACTGCCGGCCGGCCGCGATTATCTGGTCATGGTGGTCACGACCGGCTTGGTCGGCGAACTTCAGGTCGGCGGCAACACCTATCGCGGCGTCATGCCCGCTCAATCCACGCTCAGCGAACCGGAAGTGGCGGCCGTGCTGAACTATCTCGGCAGCGGCCTCGGTAAAATCAAACTGCCGCCGCCGTTCAGCGCGAAAGACGTCGGCGACGTGCGCGCGCGCCACCCGGATAGGTCCCCGCAGAACACGCATGCGCTACGGCCGGGCCCGAGCGGCCAATGAGCCCTAGGGTCGCGCCGCTGGTTCTGCGCGCGGCCGCGGCGTTCGCCGGCGTGTTCGTGGCATCCGCGTGTTGCGCCGACGCGGCCGGCGTTGCCCCTCCAGCAAGCGCTGCAACAGCTGCGGGCGCTGCGACCGCCCTGGGCGTTGCAAATCCGCAACGCGCATGGCAAAACTGGACACTGAACTGCCAGGGTTGCCATCGCCCCGACGGCAGCGGATCAATGGGCGCCGCGCCGAGCATCGCCGGTAGCGTCGCGAAATTCTTGAGGGTCCGCGGGGGCCGCGAATACCTCGGGCGCGTTCCGGGCGTCGCCACCTCGCCGCTCTCGAACAGCGATTTGGCCGAGGTTTTGAATTGGATGCTATGGCGATTCGACAGCGCCGGCATCCCGGCGAATTTTCAACCCTATACCGCCGACGAGGTGGGGCTCTTGCGCGCACGGCCGCTGCGCATCGAGGCCTCCCAAATGCGTCGCGACCTGCTGAGGAAGGCGGACCGATCACCGACCCAATGAACTCATACGACTCTGCGCGGAATTTCGCGCAAGTCTGAGGTGTTGCCGTGGTCGCGCTAAAGCGTTCGCTGACCTATTGGGACCTCGTCCTCTACGGCCTCGCCTACATCGCGCCGTTCGCGCCGCTGAGCACGCTTGGCTTCGTATGGATCAAGTCGAACGGCCTCATCGTGCTCGCCTATCTATTGGGCGGCGTCTGCATGTTCTTCACGGCGAAGAGCTACGCGATAATGACCGAACAGCTCCCAACCGCGGGTTCCGTCTACGGCTTCGCGCGATTTGCGCTGGGCCCGTTCATAGGGTTCATCGCCGGCTGGATGATCCTGCTCGATTATCTGCTGATTCCGGCGTTCGTTTACGTGCTGATGGCCGTCGCGCTCGAAACGCTGATCCCCGGCGTCGATCGCAGTGTGTGGATACTCTTGCTCGTGGGCATCACGACCGGCGTCAATTGGTTCGGCATCACGGTGACCTCGCGCGCCAACTTCGTTTCGGTGGCCCTGCAGTTCGTCATATTGGGCGGCTTCCTGATACTCGGTGTTTTCGCCCTGTATGCAGGGAAAGGCACCGGCGCGTTGACGCTGCGGCCATTGTTCACGCACTCCGCGTTTGACGCCGGCAAGATTTTCAGTGCGACATCCATTTGCGTCATGTCCTTTCTCGGCTTCGATGCCGTCTCGACGCTCGCCGAGGAAGTCGTGGGCGGCGACCGCAAGGTCGTCGGTCGAGCCATCATCGCGGTACTGGTGATCTCCGCGCTGTTCTTCGTGCTCGTCACCTGGGTTTTGGGCAATCTGTTGCCGGGAATCACGATCAAGGATCCGGCCGCGGCCGCATACGAGCTCGCGCAATGGGCCGTTGGGCCCTGGGCCGCGATGGTGCTCGCGTGGGCATTCGCGACGATCGTCGGCGTTTCGAACGCGTTACCCATGCAGGCCGGCGTCGCGCGCGTCGTATTCGCGATGGGGCGGGACCGCCAGTTGCCCTCGATTCTGGCGCGCATCCATCCCCGCTACCACACTCCTTACGTCGGCATGCTCGCAACCGCCGCGTTGTCGCTCGCCGTCGCCCTGTACATGAAGAACCGGCTCGACGACCTCGCCTCGGTCGTGAATTTCGGCGCGCTGAGCGGCTTCATGCTGCTGCATATCTCGGTGTTGGCGTATTTTGCCGTCAAGACGCGCTCACGAGCCTGGCTGCAGCATTGGGTGGTGCCGGCGTGCGGCATCATCGTGGTCGGCGCGATTTTCACCGGCATGAGCGCGCTCGCTGCCAAGGTCGGAATCATTTGGCTCGCGGTGGGATTGATCTACGGCGCCGTGCTCAAGCGCCAGCGGCGCGAGGAGCTGCACGTAGGAATCTAATCGCCGATCGCGGCGCCTCAGCTCTGGCGATTGCGCGAATCGCGGCCGTAGTAATCCGGATAATCGGCGCTCAAACCCTTGAAGCGGCGATGCACCCAAAAATATTGTTCCGGAACGCGCCGAATGTGCGCCTCGAGCAGCGCCACGAAGCGTTCGGCGTCGAGGACCGGATCATCGCTCGGGAAATTCTCGAACGGCTCGCCGATCGTGACGCGGTAAGCCGCGTTGCCGGGCAGGCGCTCTGGAAAATAGGTCAATACGGTCGCGCCCGAAATTTGCGCGAGGCGCGAAGTGGCGGTCGTGGTTGCGGCCGGAATGCCGAAGAAATTGACCATCGCGGCGCCCTTGTTGCGGTAGCTCTGGTCCGGTGCGTACCAGACGACGCCGTTTTTTCGCAGCACGCGAATCATCGATCGGATGTCGTCGTAGGCGATAGGAATACCGTTCTGCTCGAAGCTCGCGAGCATCGCGCGCGCGAGCACTTCGTTCTTCGGCGGGCGGTAGACGGCGCTCATCGGAACGACCGCGCTGATGATGCGCGTCGCGATTTCGATGGTCGTGAAATGGCCGCCGATCAAGATCGCCCCGTGTCCCTTGGCGAGCGCCGCATGCAGGCGCTCGAGGCCCACGATCTGCGCTCTTTCGAGGATGCGCGCATCGCTGCTCCACCAAGTGTTCGCGGTCTCGAACAGAGCCATGCCGAGGCTCTCGCAGTGCCGATCGAGCAAGTCGTCGCGCTCGGCCGCCGACAGAGCCGGCAAGCACAGTTCGATATTACGGCGCGCAATGCGTATCCAGGAGATCGGCAGGCGCCGAATGATCTTGCCGAGGCCGATGCCGAGGCGCATCTGCAGCGGCACCGGCAGCGGTTCGAGCGCGCGCAGCAGCCCGAGGCCAATCCAGGTCGGCCAATACTTGGGTGCCCAAAGATTCAGACGCACGGGTAGCGATCGAGCGCTATCGACGCCCGCGTGAGTCCCGCATAGCATTCAACCATGGTCACATTCTTCCAGCGGCTGAGGTCCCTAAGGCACCGCGTTTGGTACGGCCTGTCCGAGCGCCTGCGGTGGTCGCGCGGCACGTTTCATGAGACGCCGGCGCATGAATTGTCTCCGGCGACCCTGCAGCAGGCGCAAAGAATAGCCGCGTTGCGAAGCCGTTACCAGGTGAGATTCGAACGGCACCTGAACGCCGCGACCAGCTACAACAACTACGAGTACTTGGATATCCTCGATCGCGCCTGGGCCGCGTCGGGGCTTGCGCTACCTGAGGGCGGGGAACTCTGCGACGTCGGCTGCGCCAACTTTTGGTACGCCCAGGCGCTGCACGCATTCTTTCGCCCCAAGCGCCTGCTGGGCGTGGAGGTGGAGGGCTATCGCCGTTATCGCGACGGTCATGCGCGCGTCGACTATGCGGCGGGCTACTTGTCGCGGGTGCCGAACGCGCGGCTGTTGATCGCCGATTACGGCAGCTGCGATCTGCCGGCGGATCTGATCACTGCCTGGTTCCCATTCGTGACGCCACAGGCGATTTTGGCCTGGCGCCTGCCACTGTCCCTGCTCGACCCGGCGCGACTGTTCGATCGGATTCGCCAAAATTTGCGCCCCCATGGCTTGTTCGTCATGGTAAACCATGGCTCCCAGGAGGCGCTGCTTGCCGAGGAATTGTGCGCCGCAGCGGGGTTGCGCCGGCTCAGCGCCGCTGATGAGCCCGGACTGCTGAGCGGCCATCGCATGGCGCCCGCAATCTTGAGTTGCTGGCGACGTTAAGAATCCGCATTCGTATTATTCCCTAAAGTCCTGTAGGATATATGCCGGTTCGTGAAGTTCTACTTGGTTCGTTTCTGGTCAGCGCGCCGCTCCGGCGTCACTTTGGCCACAACCCACAAAGCAGGTTTCTTCGATCCAGGTGGCAGGCACACCGCAAATCGTTTTGGACGTTAGCGCGCGTGACCGGCCGATAGTTTCTTTTGTAGCAGGTATTCTTCACATGACGAAAATGTATGTTGGCAATCTCCCGTTCTCAATGGACGAGTCCGCGGTACGCGCGCTGTTCGAAAAGCATGGCGCGGTGCAATCGGTGGCGTTAATTAATGATCGTGACACCGGGCGTCCCCGCGGTTTCGGCTTCGTTGAAATGGCAAGCGCGGATGCCGCGCGCGCCATGCAGGCCTTGAACGGCCACGACGTCGACGGGCGTGCGCTGAAAGTGAACGAGGCTCAGGAGCGCACCGGCGGCGGTGGCGGCGGCGGTGGCGGTGGCGGCGGGTCACGCGGCCCAAAGCGCTGGTAACGGCGTTTAGCTGGGAACAGCTTTAGGTAAAGCGAGGATCGGGGCCACGATGATGTGGCCCCGATCGCATCCGGGGGCTTGGGATTGATCGCAGAGCCCCAATGATTTCTTTTGCGCAAGAGGGTTTACCCTTGCGGCGGCATTGCCTATAATCGCGCCCCTCGGCGGGGGTCGGTTCGCGGTCAATTCTCCTGCGCACGGTTTTTAGAAGGCCCCCGATGGGGCTTTTTCGTTAAAGGGGGCCGATGGTCCCCTTTTTTGTTTGCGAAGGATTCAAGCGATGCGCGACGCTTTGATGCGCTTACTGGAGCCTCCGGTGGAGGCGCTGGGTTGCGAGTTGGTGGACATCGAATTTGCGCGAGAAGGCCGAGGCGGCGTGCTGCGGATATTCATCGATCGCAATGCCGGTGAGGCCGACGCACGAGTTACGGTGGATGATTGCGCGCGCGTGAGCCACGCGGTCAGCGAGGTGCTCGAGACCGAGGATCCGATTCAGGGGGCTTACACGCTCGAGGTGTCGTCGCCCGGCTTCGATCGGATTCTGCGCAAGCGTGCGCATTTCGAGCGTTTCGTCGGTGCGCGGGTGTTCGTCGAATTGAAGCTGCCGCAAGACGGTCGGCGGCGTTTTGCGGGGGTTTTGCAGGCGCTCGAGAGGGACTCGATCGTCGTGGTGGTGGACGGGCAAGAGCATCGACTGCCGCTGGAGCGGATTCAGAAGGCGAGATTGAGGCCGGAATGAGCGGGCGGCTTTCGGGCGGGCCCGCGGTGTTGCGGCCATTGCGACCAGGAGTAGAGGTCTATGAACAAAGAGATTTTGATGGCGGTGGACGCAGTCTCCAACGAGAAGGGCGTCGACAAGGAAATCATCTTCGACGCGCTCGAGGCGGCGCTCGCGTCTGCAACGCGCAAGAAGCACGGCGAAGAGTTGGATGTGCGGGTTTCGATCAATCGCAAGACCGGCGGTTATGACACGTTCCGCCGCTGGAAGGTTTTCGCCGACGAGTCCAACGAACTCGAGGTTCCCGAGCGCGAGCTGCGCTTGGACGATGCCCGCGATATCGACAAAGACGTCGAACCGGGCGGCTTTGTCGAGGAGCCGATGGAATCCGTGCCGTTCGGGCGCATTCTCGCGCAAACCGCGAAGCAGGTCATCGTGCAAAAGGTGCGCGAGGCGGAGCGGGCGCAGGTCGTCGACGCCTATAAGGATCGGGCCGGCACGCTGGTCAGCGGCATCGTCAAGCGCGTCGATCGCAACGGCGTATTCGTCGATCTCGGCGCCAACGCGGAAGGCTACGTACCGCGTGAAGAGCTGATCCCGCGCGAGCCGGTGCGTTCGCAGGATCGCATCAAGGCCTATCTGAAGGAAGTTCGCTCGGAACCGCGCGGCCCGCAACTGTTCCTGTCGCGCACGGCGCCGGAATTCTTGATCGAGCTGTTCAAGCTCGAAGTGCCGGAAGTGGGTCAAGGGCTCATCAATATTCTTGCGGCTGCGCGGGATCCGGGCGTTCGCGCCAAGATCGCCGTGCGCAGCAACGATCCGCGCGTCGATCCAGTGGGTGCGTGCGTCGGCATGCGCGGCTCGCGCGTCCAGGCGGTATCGAACGAGATTGCGGGCGAGCGTGTCGACATCATTCCGTTCGACGAGAACAGCGCGCAGTTCGTCATCAATGCGATGGCGCCCGCCGAAGTGACGTCGATCGTCGTCGACGAGGACTCGCATTCGATGGACATCGCGGTTTCCGAGGACAAGCTGTCGCAGGCCATCGGCCGCGGCGGCCAAAACATCCGTCTGGCGAGCGAATTGACCGGTTGGGAACTCAATGTCATGAGCGAATCGCAAGCCGAAGCGAAGAGCGAGACCGAGTCCTCGGCGCTGCGCGAGACGTTCATGAAGCAATTGGATGTCGACGCCGATGTGGCGAGCATTTTGGTGCAGGAAGGCTTCTCGACGATCGAGGAAATCGCCTACGTGCCGGCGAGCGAGCTGAACGGCATCGAAGAATTCGACGAGGAAATCGTCAAGGAGCTGCGTACGCGCGCCCGCGACGTGCTGCTGACGCAAGCCATCGCGACCGAAGAGTCGGCCGCCGGCGGCGAGCCTAGCGCGGATCTCATCGAGCTGACGGGCGAATCCTTGGCGAGGACCTTGGCTGGCAAGGGCGTGCGCACGCGCGAAGATCTCGCGGATCTGTCGGTCGACGAACTCATCGAAATCGGCGGTACCGACGAGAAGCAAGCCGGTGAACTAATAATGGAAGCCCGCAAGCACTGGTTCGCGGAAGAAGCGAAGGCTTAGGAGCATCAGTATGGCAGACGTAACGGTCGCTCAATTCGCGGAGGTGCTGAAGGTCCCCGTGGACCGGCTGCTGCAGCAGCTCGATCAAGCGGGCATCAAAGTCGACAGCGCACAGGACATGATCAGCGAAGACGCGAAGCACGAACTGCTGACCCATCTGCGCCGCAGCCACGGCCATGACGAATCCCACGCGGATGCGGCGCCGCGCAAGATCACGTTGCGGCGCAAGTCGCAGTCGGAGCTGAAGCTCGCGAGCCCTCAGGGCCGCGCACGCACGGTCAACGTCGAGGTGCGCAGTAAACGCACCTACATCAAACGCGAGGTGCTCGAGGACCAGGCGCGCCATCAGCAGGAGGAAATCGACCGCCTGCGCGAGACCGAAGAGCAGGCCAAGGCCGCTCTGGAACGCGCGGAGAACGAGCGGCGCGAGCGCGAACGTCTGGATCGCGAGCGCGAGGAGGAGGAGAACCGCCGCCGCAGCGACGAAGAGGTGCGCAAACGCACCGCCGAGGAAGAAGCCCGGCGCCAAGCCGAACTGCAGGCGCGGGAATTGGCGGAGCGCGAGCGCAAGGCCGCCGCCGCGAAACCGGTAAAAGCGGCGCGCGAGATCGTCGACGACAAGGCCACGCGTTACGGCCGGCAGGAGCTGCACATCGTCGGCGACGTCAGTTCGCGCCACAAGAAGAAAAAATCCCGCGATGGACGCCGCCGGTCGGTCAGCGAGAGCGACGCCAAGCACGGCTTCGAGCGCCCGACCGAACGCGTAGTGCGCGAGGTCCCGATCGGCGAGGCGATGACCGTCGCCGAACTGGCGCAAAAGATGGCGGTCAAGGCCACCGAAGTCATCAAAGTCATGATGAACATGGGCGTGATGGCGACGATCAATCAGATGATCGAGCAGGACACGGCCGTTTTGGTCGTCGAGGAGATGGGCCACACGGCGGTGCTGCGCAAGGAAAACGTCATCGAGGACGACCTGCAGGGAGCCGAGGACAGCTCGCTCGAAGTCTTGCCGCGTCCGCCGATCGTCACCGTCATGGGACACGTAGATCACGGCAAGACCTCGCTGCTCGATTACATTCGCCGCACCAAAGTGGCGGCGGGCGAGGCGGGCGGCATCACTCAGCACATCGGCGCCTATCACGTGGAAACGTCGAAGGGCATGGTGACGTTCCTCGACACGCCGGGCCACGCCGCGTTTACCGCGATGCGTGCGCGCGGGGCGCAGGTCACCGACATCGTGATTCTGGTCGTGGCTGCAGACGACGGCGTCATGCCGCAGACCATCGAAGCGCTGCAGCATGCGCAAGCGGCGAAGGTGCCGATCGTGGTGGCGCTCAACAAGATCGATAAACCGGAAGCGGATCCGGAAAAGGTCAAGCAGGAGCTCACGAAATACGGCGTGATTCCCGAGGAATGGGGCGGCCAGAATATTTTCGTGCCCGTCTCGGCGCGCACCGGCCAGGGCGTCGATCAGCTGATCGACAGCATTCTGCTGCAAGCCGAAGTGCTCGAATTGAAGGCGCCGACCGGGGGCTACGCCGCCGGGTTCGTCATCGAGTCGAGCCTCGAGAAGGGCCGCGGTGCGGTAGCCACGGTGTTGGTGCTGCGCGGCGTGCTCAAGCTGGGCGATGCGATTCTGCTGGGCCAAGAATTCGGCCGCGTGCGCGCGTTGTTCGACGAGGCGGGCCGGCCCGTGGACTCGGCCGGTCCCTCGACCCCGGTCGTCGTGCTCGGATTGTCCGGCGCGCCGAATGCCGGCGATGAGATGTTGGTCGTCGAGAGCGAGCGCAAGGCGCGCGAAGTCGCGATGCACCGGCAAGCCAAATTTCGCGACGTCAAGCTGGCGAAACAGAGCGCCAACATGCAGGACGTGTTCTCCAATATGGGCGAGGACAAGCCGAACGTGGTTCAGCTGCTGGTCAAGGCCGACGTTCAAGGCAGCGTCGAGGCATTGCGGGATTCGCTGAACGGACTGTCGACCGCCGAAGTCGCGGTCAACGTGGTGGCGAGCGGGGTGGGCGGACTCACCGAATCCGACGTCACGCTGGCGGCGGCGTCCAAGGCGCGCATCATCGCGTTCAACGTACGCGGCGATGCCGCGGCGCGCGCGGCGATCAAGGAGCACGGCGTCGACGTTCGCTACTACAGCATCATTTACGAGGCGATCGACGACATCCGCGCGGTGCTGACCGGCATGCTTGCGCCGGAAGTCAAGGAGCAGATCGTCGGCCTCGCGGCGGTTCGCAGCGTGTTCCGATCGAGCAAGTTCGGCACGGTCGCCGGCTGCATGGTCGTCGACGGCTACGTGCGCCGGAATTTTCCGATTCGCGTGCTGCGCGACAACGTCGTCATATTCGAAGGCGCCTTGGAGTCGCTGAAGCGATTCAAGGACGACGTCAACGAAGTTCGCGCCGGCACCGAATGCGGCATCGGCGTCAAGAACTACAACGACGTGCAAGAGGGCGACCAGATCGAGTGTTACTCGCGGGTCGAGGTTGCGCGCACGCTGTAGCGTGCGGCGCAGCCTGATGTCGACATGCCACGTGACAATCCGCGCGCCCGGCGATTAGGTGAGCAAATCCAGCGCGAACTCACCGAGGTGCTGCGCCGCGGTGTCAAGGATTCGCGGATCGGCAATGTGACGATTACCGCGGTCGACGTCACCGGCGATCTGCGCACCGCCAAGGTGTTCTACCTCATTTTCGGCCGCGATGGGCCGAACCCGCAGGTGCAGCGCGGATTGGAGAGTGCGGCCGGATTCTTGCGCAACGCGCTCTCTCGCGCGCTCATGATCCGCTATACCCCGACCCTGAGTTTCGAGCTCGATACGTCGATCGAACACGGCGTGCGCTTGGCGCAACTGATCGATGCGGCCAATAAGCCCGCCGGCTCGAGTGCGCCCGGCGACGCAGCCGACGCCGGCGTCAAAGACGCCGACACGGCGGATGAAGCGGAATAATGCCGGTCGATATTCACGGGATTTTGCTGCTCGACAAGCCGCTGGGAATGAGCTCCGCGGGTGCGGTCGCGCGCGTCAAATATTTGTTCGAGGCGCGCAAGGCCGGACACACGGGCTCCTTGGATCCGCTGGCGTCGGGGCTGTTGCCGATATGCTTCGGCGAGGCGACCAAATTCGGCGCGCAGATGCTCGACGCCGACAAGACCTATAGGGTCACCGCGCGTCTGGGCGAGCGAACCTCGAGCGCGGATCTGGAGTCGGCGGTCATCGAAACACGCGAGCTGCCGCCGTTTTCCGCAAGCCAGATCGAAGCGGCACTCGCGGATTTTCCGCGCGATTACGCACAGGTGCCGCCGATGCACTCGGCGCTGAAGCAGGAAGGCAAGCCGCTCTACGAGTACGCGCGCGCGGGCATCACGCGCGCGCGTGCGGCGCGTCAAATCTCGATCCACGCGATGACGCTGCTCGAGTGGCGCGCGCCCGATATCCACTTCGAGGTGCACTGTTCGAAAGGCGCCTATATTCGCGTACTGGCGGAGGATATCGCGGCGCGTCTCGGTACTATCGCGCATTTGGTTGCGCTGCGACGAGTCGGGGTCGCGCCGTTCGGCGCCGAGACGCTTTGGGCATTCGAAGCCTTGGAGGCGCTGAGTCCGGCCGAGCGTCGCCAATTGCTGCTGCCGGTCGACGCGGCACTGGGCGACTGGCGTCGATTCGACCTGCCGTCGGGCGGAGTTGCGGCATTTCGGCAAGGCCAGAGCGTCGAGGTTCCGGGGTGTTTGCCGGGAACCGTACGCATTTACGCCGCGGGCCTGGGATTTCTAGGCCTTGGGGAGGTCCAGGCGGCCGGGCGACTGGTGCCTTTGCGGCTTATCTCGGCGGCCGCGAATCGTGCTTGAGAGCAAGTGCCGCGACGCGTACAATGCGCGGCTTCCTAAAAGGTCTAAGTTATTGATTGAGGATTGATTTCAATGCCACTCACTCGCGAAGAAAAGACGGGCGTCGTCGGTAAATTCCAGCGCAGCGCGCAAGACACCGGTTCCCCCGAAGTTCAAATTGCCCTGTTGTCCGAGCGCATCAACGGCTTGAGCCAGCACTTCACTGCGCACAAAGCCGACCATGCGTCGCGCCGGGGTTTGCTCAAGATGGTCAATCAGCGCCGCAAGCTGCTCGACTATTTGAAGAGCAAAACGCCGGACGCGTACACGCAGCTGGTCGAGCGCTTAGGGCTACGCCGCTAATAGGCGCTGACGCAGGACGTGATCCGTCCTGTGCAACTACACATTACCGACAATAAAGGGACAGCCTACGTGAGCGCTACCAAGAAAAGTTTTCAATATGGGGATCACACGGTCACCATCGAGACGGGCGAATTGGCTCGACAAGCCGACGGTGCGGTGCTCGTCACCATGAACGAAACGGTCGTGCTCGTGACGGCCGTGGCTCACAAAAAAGCCGTTCCGGGGCGGGATTTTTTTCCGCTGACCGTCAATTATCAGGAAAAGACCTACGCGGCGGGCCGTATTCCCGGCGGCTTCTTCAAGCGCGAGGGACGACCGACCGAAAAGGAGACACTGACCTCGCGGCTCATTGATCGGCCGATCCGGCCGCTGTTTCCGGAAGGCTTCATCAACGAAGTCCAAGTCGTGGCATCGGTGCTCTCGGTCAATGCGGAAGTGGATCCCGATATCGCTTCGTTGCTGGGCGCATCCGCCGCGCTGGCGATATCCGGGCTGCCGTTCCACGGGCCCATCGGAGCCGCGCGCGTCGGCTACATCGGCGGCAAGTACGTCCTCAATCCCACGGCGACGCAACTCGTCGAGTCGCAGTTGGACCTCGTCGTCGCAGGGACGCACGAAGGCGTGCTGATGGTCGAGTCGGAAGCGGACGGTCTCAACGAAGAAATCATGCTCGGCGCGGTCGTCTTCGGCCACGAACAGATGCAGATCGCGATCAAGGCGATCAACGAACTCGCGGCGGAAGCGGGCAAACCCAAATGGCCGTGGGTGGCCCCGGACGCGAACGTCGCGCTGAAAGCCGCGGTGGCCGCGCTCGCCGAGAAGAGTCTCGCGGAGGCCTACGCGCTCACGGAAAAGCAGCAGCGGCACACGCGGATCGGCGAAATCAAGAATGCGGTGCTCGAGGCCTTGACGAGCGGCGATGCGCTGAAATTCACGCCCGAACAGGTCGCGACCGAATTCTTCAATCTCGAATACCGGCTCC
>Ga0209415_10002537_pt1 | contig 34236 bp, 30 predicted proteins | sample PeaSoiSIISIP2007_FD_187696 | JGI IMG/M metagenome (GOLD analysis project Ga0209415, IMG submission 187696) | Peat soil microbial communities from Weissenstadt, Germany - SII-SIP-2007 (SPAdes) (version 2) | ecosystem: Environmental > Terrestrial > Soil > Wetlands > Peat | place: Germany... | reverse complement strand
GTTCCTGATTTGGGCCGCCGACGGCCGTTTCCCCGGTCCGATGAGCGTCGCGCCCGATGAGCTCGAGGAGGAGCGCCGGCTGATGTACGTCGCGAGCACCCGCGCCCGCGACGAACTCTACCTGACCTATCCGATCCAGATGTTCGACCGTAACACGGGCTACGTGCTGGGCCGCGCCTCGCGCTTTCTCGAAGACCTCGCGCCGGAAATTCTGCCCGCCGCGAGTCTCGAAGAGGCCGACGACAGTCAGCGGGATTAGGCGGCGAGCTCGAGATAGTGGCTCGCGATCTCGCGCCCAATCAGCTCCATCTGATGCGGCCAGTCCTCGGGCGTCGCGAGCGGCCAGAGCACGAACTTGTCGAGTCCGGCGGCGACATATTTCTGCATGGTTTCGATTATGTCGTCGGGCGAGCCGTAGGCCGATCGCTTGAGCACCGCCTCGCCGTCGACCTGGCCGAGCCGCCAGAGCTTGGGATCGACCTCTTCGAGCGCGCGCTTCTTTGAGCTGCTGATGCGGCAGCGCAGGATAAGTCCCGATTCGATGCGCGCGTTCTCGCGCCCGTAGCCGCGGGCATACTCGCGGATCTGCGCCATGTGCGCGGCGAATTCGTCGGGGGTCTGGAACGAGGCGAAATAACCGTCGCCCAGCCGCGCGGTGCGCATCAACGCGCCCTTGGATTGGCCGCCGATCCAGAGATCGATCGTGCCGAAGTCGTTGTTGGGACGCGGCGCCGGCCGCGGATCGATCGTCACATTCTCGAACTGATAGAATTTCCCGGCAAAGCTGACCCGCGGTTCGAGCCAGACCTTGCGCAGAATCCCGATTCCTTCATCGAGGCGCGCACCGCGGCCCTCGAGCGGGACGCCGCAGGCGGCATAGTCATCCAGATTTGCGCCGGTCCCGACCGCCATCACGATCCGCCCGCGCGCCAGGTAGTCGAGCGAGGCGAAGGACTTGGCGACGATCAGCGGATGGCGCAGATTGAGCAGGTAGACGCTCGGCCCGAGCCGGATTTTCGAGGTGCGCGAAGCGATCAGCGAGAGCGTCGCGACCACGTCGAGCTCGGGTGTCGGCGCAAGCAGATGGTCGGAAAGCCAAAACGAATCGATCCCCCATTCCTCGGAGCGCTCGGCAACCCGCGCGATGGTTTCCGGCGCCGGCAGGCCGAAGCGCCACAGCCCGACCCCGACGCCGACCTTTATCTGTTTCATCTTAACGCGCTCCCTTGTTTGCTTGCTTGTAGTCTGAATACTAACATGCGGCGCACCTGATGAACTCGCGACAAATGGCTGGCAGTCAATCCTCGGTCCAAATCACCATGCTCGGCACGGGCGATGCGTTTTCCAGCCAAGGCCGGTTCAACTCCGGTTACCTCATCGAGGCCGGCGACTACCGCATTCTGTTGGAAGCCGGGCCAACCATCCTAACCGCGCTCAAGCGAGCCGCGATCAACCCCGCCGACATCGATCTGATCCTGATCAGCCATCTCCACGGCGATCACTTCGGCGGACTCCCGTTCCTGTTCCTTGAGTATACGTACGAAAGTCGGCGGCGGACCAGACTGACGATCGCCGGTCCGCAGCATCTCGAAAAACATTCGATGACGCTGGTGCGGACGATGTTCCCGGGCACCGAAGCCCTCGCGGTCGCGCGCAAGAGCCGCTGGGCCGTGCTCGAGCCGCGTGGGCGCGCCCGCTTCGGACCGGTGCGGATCGCTGCGATTCGCACGCCGCACATGAAACGCTACAAGTCGCTCGCCTTTCGCATCGAGATCGCCGGGCGCACGATCGTCTTTTCCGGCGACAGCGGATGGACCGAGGAGCTGGTGCCGTTCGCCGCCGGCGCCGACTTGTTCCTGTGTGAATGCACCTACTTCGAGAGCACCCACCTTGACTTTCATCTCAACTATCCGCGGCTGGAAAAGGAGCGTTCCCGGCTCGACGTGCGGCGGATGGTGCTGACCCATCTAGGCCGCGAAGTGCTCGATCGCAAGCCCGAAGTTGCGATGGAGATGGCGTCCGACGGGATGCGAATCGAGCTGTAGCGGGCCTCTCGACCGCGCGTCGCGGAGCGGATTATGCTCGCAGGGCGCGCTGCCGGGCGCGGACTCCGGGAGTATCGGGCATGGGAATCGCTGATGGAAAGACGGCGCTGGTGGTCGGCGTCGCCAACGACAAGAGCCTGGCCTTCGCGCTCGCGAGCGAGCTACGGACGCAGGGCGCGTCGGTCGCGCTCACCTATCAAGGTGAAGTGCTCGAAAAACGCGTGCGGCCGCTGGCCGAGCAGATCGGCGCCCAGGTCATCGGCGAGCTCGACGTGAACGATGACCGGCAGATCGAGGCGACGATGGCGCGCGTCGGCGAGCAATTCGGCGGGCTCGACATGCTGGTGCACGCGGTGGCGTTCGCCGAGCGCGAGGACCTGCGCGATCGTTTCCTCAGCGTCAGCCGTGCGAATTTTTCCCGCGCGCTCGAAATCAGCGCCTACTCGCTGGTGGCGCTGGCACGCGCGGCAGAGCCCGTGATGGAGCGGCGCGGCGGCGGCGCGATCCTGACGCTCAGCTATCTCGGCGCAGTCCGCGCGATCCCCAACTACAACGTGATGGGCGTCGCCAAAGCGGCTCTGGAAGCCTGCGTGCGCTACCTTGCGGCGGACCTCGGCGGCAAGAACATCCGCATCAACGCGCTCAGCGCCGGCCCGGTGCGGACGCTCTCCTCGTCCGCCATCCGCGACTTCTTCACGATGGTCCACCTGGTCGAGGAGCGCGCGCCGCTCAAGCGCGCGATGAAGCCCGAAGAGGTTGGCAAGATGGGCGCGGTGCTGCTGAGCGATCTCGCCAGCGGCGTGACCGGCCAAACCGTCTACGTTGACGTGGGCTACAATATCGTCGGCTAGTTCATCCAAGGGAGCACAATCCGATGGCAATCATTCCGGTGCCGCAGCTCAAGGACAATTTCGCCTACCTGGTGGTCGACGATGCCGCCAAACAATGCGGCGTGGTCGATTGCGCCGAAGCCGACAAGGTGCTCGCCGCCGTCAAGCGCGAGGGCCTGCAGCTTATCGCCGTGCTCTCAACGCACTGGCATCCCGATCACGTCGGCGGCAATCTCGACCTCGTAAAGGCGGTGCCCGGACTCAAGGTCTACGGCGCGCGCGCCGAGAACGGCCGCATTCCGGCCCTCACCGACCCGGTCGATGACGGCGACACGGTGCGCATCGGATCGCCAGAGGCGCGGGTGCTCGGAATCCCGGCGCATACCAACGGTCACGTCGCCTATTATTTTCCGGCGCTGAAGGCGGTCTTCTCGGGCGATACGTTGTTTATCGCCGGCTGCGGCCGGGTGTTCGAGGGCAAGGCCGACACGATGCTCGCGTCGCTGCGCAAGCTAGCCGCGCTGCCTGACGATACCCGGGTCTACTGCGGCCACGAGTACACGCAGCGCAATCTCGAGTTCGCGCTCACGCTGGAGCCGAATAATCGCGACCTGAAAGCCAAGTACGAGTGGACGCTGAAGACGCGCGCCGCGGGCCACTGGACCATCCCGTCGACGATCGGCGATGAGAAGCGCTTCAACCCGTTCCTGCGCGTGGAAAGCCCGGAGCTGCGCGCCAACCTGAAGCAGGCCGATCCTTCGCTGCGCGACGATCCGGTGGCAATCTTTGCCCGCGCGCGCGAGCTCAAGGATCGCTTCTAGCGGCGCCTAGAAGGGCCGCATTATCGCCATCACCAGGATCGCAAGCAGCGCAAGGCTCACCAGCCCGTGGATGACGAGAAACTCGCGCGGCGACGGAGCGCCCGGCCCGCTGCCGACGAGCCGGCTCCGCCGCAGCATGAAGAGGTGCAGGACGATCAGCGCTGCCACCAGGGCGAGCTTCACGTGGAGCCATCCGTGACGCATCACTTCCGGCTCGCTCACGATGATCAGTAATCCGAACACGATCGTGAGCGCGGCGCCCGCGTTGCAGGCCGAGTTAAACAGCCGGCGCGCGATCCCGAGCATCGCCGCCTGCGCAGCGCCGCCCTCCCGCGCCGCCGCGGCCAGGATGCTGCTCACGATCAACAGGCCGCCGACCCAGAAAATCACGCCGAACAGGTGAAAGACGATAAACCACTTCACGTCGAGGCTCTCCCGTCGATTGAGGATGGGTCGCGGGCCGGCAGAATCAGCAGCGCGGCGACCGCCAGCGCAGCGCTCGCGAAATAAGGCGCGGCCGGTCCGAAGAACTGATAGAGCAAGCCGCCGCCGATCGGCCCCGCGATGCGCGCCAACGACATCGCCGACTGGTTGAGCCCGAGCGCCTCGCCGCGGAGATGGCGTTCGCTGCGCTTCGAGATCAGCGTCGCGATCGCGGGACTCGCGAAGCCATAGCCCAGCGACAGCATCGCGAGGAACACCAGCAGCGCGGCGTGCGATGCGAAACTCGCCAGCGGCGCGATGCCCACGATGAAGATCGCTATTCCCGCCATCAGCACGGTTCGTTCTCCCGCGCGCTCGACCAGCTTGCCGAGCAGATAGCCCTGCGTCAGCGCCTGGATCAACCCGGCGTACGCGAGCAGCACACCGACGCCGAGCGCGCCGTAGCCATAGACCGCCGGGACCATGATGGCGAAGGTCACCTCGAACGCCGCCATCGCGGTGGTGAGCAGAAACGCGATCGCAAACAGGCGCATCAAGAACCGATGCCTGAGCTCGCGAGAAAAGCCGCCGATGCGTGACGCCGCCGCTGCCAGATCGATGCGCGCATCAGGCTCCGGCGGATGCGACTCGGGCAGCGCGAACGCGGCGAAGACCAGATTGGCGAAGGTCAGCGCGGCGGCGAAGAAGACCGGCGTCCGCAGGCTTGCATGGCCGAGAATGCCGCCGAGCGCCGGGCCCAGCACGAAGCCGAGTCCGAACGCCGCGCCAATCATCCCCATCCCGCGCGCGCGGCCGGACTCATCCGTGGTGTCGGCGACGTAGGCTTGCGCGGTCGAGATGGTCGCGGCGCAGACGCCGTGAATCGCGCGCGACAGGAGCAGCACAGCGAACGAGCCCGCGAAGCCATAGACCAGGTAACTGAGCGACGATCCGAACAGGCCGAGCATGATTACAGGCCGCCGCCCGATCCGATCGGAGACGCGACCCAGGATCGGCGCGCAGATGAACTGGGCGCCCGAGTAGATCGCGAGGATCAGTCCAATCCCGCCCGCGGCGATATGCATCCGCTCCGCGAACAGCGGCAGAAACGGGATCACGATCCCGAAACCGAGCAGGTCGATGAAGACCGTCAGGAACAGGATCAGGCGGGATGCATGGCCGGACCGGGTGCTCACGGGCGGCGCTTGCCTGAGTGACTCAATCGTTGGCATTGTCTGGATGGCGTGCTGCGTGCTGAGGAAATCGCATGCGGCGCGCACAGTCAAGCCGACCTCCGGCACGCGGCAGGGTCGGCGCGATCGTGAATCGAGGTAGGTGATGAGTGATTACGCGTCCGAACTTAAACGCAAGACCATAACGGCGGAGCGCGCGGCAGAACTGGTGCATTCCAACTCCTGGCTCGATTATGGCTTCGGGCTCGGCCAGCCCGATCGGTTCGATCAGGCGCTCGCCGCTCGCGTGGCGAAGCTCGAGGACGTGAAGATCCGCGGCTGCCTCACGATGCATCCGCGCGCCGTGGTAGAAGCCGACCCTGAGGGCCGTCACGTCAGCTACCTGTCCTGGTATTTCTCGGGGCTCGATCGCGCGATGCATGACAAGGACCTCTGCCATCACATTCCGATGAACTTCGGCGAGGCGCCCGACTACTATCGGCGCTTCAACCAGGTCGATATCGCGGTGCTCAAGACCACGCCGATGGACGAGCACGGGTTTTTCAACTTCGGGCCCTCGGTCAGCTATCACAAGGCGGTCACCGAGAAGGCGAAAACCGTGATCGTCGAGACCAACGCAGCGGTGCCCTACGTCTTCGGCCTCGAGAACGGGGTCCATATCAGCGAGGTCGACGGCGTGATCGACGGCGGCAGCTTGCCGCTGCCCGCACTGCAGAATCCCCCTGCCGGTCCGGTCGAACAGAAGGTCGCCGCGCAGATCGCGCCGCAAATCGAGCACGGCGCCTGCATCCAGATCGGGATCGGCGCGATGCCCAACGCGGTCTGCGAGCTGCTGGCCGAATCGCCCGTCGAGGACCTCGGCGTGCATACCGAGATGTTCGTCGACTCGCTGATGACGCTCTATGAATCGGGCAAGGTGAGCGGCGCGCACAAGCGGCTTAACCGCTACCAGATGAGCTACTGCTTCGCGGCCGGATCGTCGCGGCTCTACCAGTTTCTCGATCGCAATCCGGCCTGCTTCGCGGGTCCGGTCGACTACACCAACCTGCCGCATCACATCATGCAAAACGATCGCGCGGTCTCGATCTGCAACGCGGCGCAAATCGATCTGACCGGGCAGGCCTGCGCCGAGTCAGCCGGTATCCGGCAGATCAGCGGCACCGGCGGCCAGCTCCAATTCATCCGCGGCGCCTACGCCTCAGCCGGAGGCAAGGCGTTTCTGTGCCTCTCTTCGACCTACGAACGGGGCGGGCGGCGCGAGAGCCGCATCGTCGCGCGCATCGCCGAGTGCAACATCGTCACCACGCCGCGCACCGATGTGATGTACGTCGTGACCGAGTACGGGATGGTCAACCTCAAGGGAAAATCGGTGCCGGAGCGGGCGCGCGCGCTGATCGGAATCGCGCATTCGGATTTTCGCGACGAGCTCGAGCGGACCGCGCGCGAGTACCGGTTGCTGCCGCGCCGCTTCTTCTAGCGCCGCTCGCCGGCGGATTCGGAAAAGCGCGAGTCGGAGTAGCGATAGACCAGCTCGTCGGAGCGGGCGTAACCAAGCTCGCGCCGGATGAGACGCTCGAGGTAGTGATCGTCGGACTTGAGCCGCTGGACCCGTTGGTCGAGGCTCTGGTTCTCGGCCGCGAGCTGATCGCGCACCGCCTCCAGGCGCGCCTGATGCTGATGGAGCGCGATCAGATCGCGCACGCCCATCGGGCCTCTCACGCCGTCGAACGCCAGTCCCATCGCGACCATCGCAAGGATTAGCGTGGGGCCGATGCGTCGCAGACTGCTGCTTAACTCGGGCATCGAGCGAATCCTAAGGTGTCGATCGGTCTCCCGCAAGAGCGGCTAATCCTTAACGGCATTCTAATTTCCCGAAAAGCTCTGTCCTTGGGTCCTTTCCGGCTTTTAGAATATTTTTATAAATATCGCTTGACTATCTTGATTGTGGAATAACGTTTTTATATATTCGCGCCACGAGGTGGGAAGTAGGTTGGCCACCCATTAGTTTTTGTGCTTGTCCAGCAGAGGCGCTGCAGAGGAGGTGTCTATGCCAGTTAAGAGGAAAGTTAAACGAACTGTTCGCAAATCCAAACCGAAGCTAAAAAGAGCTATGAAGAAGAAGGCCGGCAAGAAAAAGAAGAAGTAACCCACAAAATTTTTTCCCCTGAGAAATCGTTCTCAGGGGCTGGCTAAGGATGCCGGGCTTACTGCTGGACTAAGCCGGGGCGACTTAAGCCTCGTATGAACGAGAGGGCCCCCTAACCGGGGCCCTTTCTATTTTTCCGCTACTCCCGCGCCCGTTCCCGCGCCCCGCGCCCTCGATTGCCGCCGCTCGCCGCCGCGGCTTAGACTCGAAGCCGGAGGATCGAACGATGGAAGCGAACCTGCTGATCGAATCCAGCGACGGGCTGGTGACGCTGACGATGAACCGGCCCGAAAAGCGCAACCCGCTCTCCTCCGAAACGATGAAGGAACTGATCGCGACGCTGCGTGAAATCGGCGCGACGCGCCAGGCCCGCGGCGTGATTCTCGCCGGCCGCGGCCCGGCTTTCAGCGCCGGCCACGATCTCGCCGAGTTGCGCGGCCGCGAGCTCTCCTTCTATCGCGAGGTCTTCGAGCTCTGCACCGACCTGATGACCACCATCCAGCGCATCCCGCAGCCCGTCATCGCCAGCGTCGGCGGCGTGGCGACGGCCGCCGGATGCCAGCTCGTCGCGACCTGCGATCTCGCAATCGCGGCCGAGAGCGCGCGCTTCGCGACCCCAGGCGTCAAGATCGGACTGTTCTGCTCGACGCCGATGGTCGCGTTGTCGCGCGCCGTCAGCCGCAAGCATGCGATGGAGATGCTGCTCTCGGGCCGCATGATCGATGCGCATACGGCAGAGAAGTGGGGGCTCGTGAATCGCGTTGTGCCGGACGCGGAGCTGGTCAGCGAGACCCGCCGGCTCGCGCTGGAAATCGCGGATGCCAGTCCGCTGACGGTTGCGCTGGGCAAGCAGGCCTTCTACGCGCAGATCGATCTCGACCAGGCGCGGGCCTACGACTACACGAAGGAAGTGATGTCGATGAACGCGATGGCCGCCGACGCGCAGGAGGGCATCGGCGCTTTTCTCGACAAGCGCCAGCCGGCCTGGTGCGGACGCTGAATTGATTAGCCCCGCGCCGTTTGTTAGATAAGAGTATGGCGCGTTTCTTCGACAGCCATCCAAAACGCGAATACTGTTAATCGAAGCCCGCGGGAGACTGCGGGCTTTTTTGCATCCAGGAGATTACGGCCATGGCATACCATGAGGAGCTTCGCGAAGGCTTAACTTTCGACGACGTCCTCCTCCTGCCCCAGGCCTCCGACCTGCTGCCCTCGGACTGCGACGTCGCGACCGCGCTGAGCGCGAAAATCCGCCTGCGCATTCCGCTGGTCTCCAGTCCGATGGACACTGTCACCGAGTCGCGCACCGCGATCGCAATCGCGCAGCTCGGCGGCCTCGGCTTCATCCATCGCAACCTCACCATCGACCGCCAGGCGGCCGAAGTCGAAGCGGTCAAGAAGTACGAAAGCGGGATGATCGTCGATCCCGTCACGGTGCATCCCGAACAGAAAATCGGCGACGCGTTCGCCGTGATGGAGCGTCATCGGATCTCCGGGCTGCCGGTGGTCGCCGACGGGCAACTGGTCGGCATCCTCACCAATCGCGACCTGCGCTTCGAGAAGCGGCTCGACAAGCCGGTGCGCGAGGTGATGACGAAGAAGGTCATCACGGCGCGGGTTGGAATCGACCTCGACCACGCTAAGGAAATCCTGCAGACCCATCGGATCGAGAAGCTCCCGCTGGTCGACGATCGCGGCCGGTTGTGCGGACTGATCACCGTCAAGGACATGGACAAAGCGACGCGCTATCCGACCTCGAGCAAGGATCAGATGGGCCGCTTGCGGGTCGGCGCCGCGGTCGGTGTCGGGCCCGATCGCGAGGAGCGGGTCGCGGCGCTCAAGCGCGCCGGCGTCGACGTGGTCTGCATCGATACCGCCCACGGCCATTCGCGCAACGTCATCGACGCGCTCCGCGCGACCAAGCGCGAAGCCCCGGACATCGACGTGATCGCCGGCAGTATCGCCACCACCGACGGCGCGCGGGCGCTGTGCGATGCGGGCGCGGACGGCTTGCGGGTCGGGATGGGCCCGGGATCGATCTGCACCACGCGCGTGGTTTCGGGCGTCGGCGTGCCGCAGATCACCGCGATCATGGATTGCGCCGCGATCGCCGAGCCGCGCGGCATCCCGATCGTCGCCGACGGCGGCATCCGCTTCTCCGGCGATATCGCCAAGGCGATCGCCGCGGGCGCCAACACCGTCATGATCGGCTCGCTGTTCGGCGGCACCGAGGAGAGCCCGGGCGAGACCATTCTCTACCAGGGGCGCACCTACAAGCTTTACCGCGGGATGGGTTCGCTGGGCGCGATGTCCGAGCGCACGCGCGATCGCTACGGCCAGCAGGACGTGCCCGAGGCGAAGCTGGTTCCCGAGGGCATCGAGGGCCGCGTACCGCATCGCGGCTCGCTCGCCTCGAACATCGAGCAGCTAATCGGCGGACTCAAGGCCGGGATGGGCTACGTCGGCGCGGCGAATCTCGACGACCTGCGCAAGCGCGCCAAGTTCATCCGCATTACCGACGCCGGCCAGCGCGAAAGCCACGTCCACGACGTCTTCATCACCAAGGAAGCGCCGAACTACCGCCGCTGATTCACGGCGCCTTCAGGTTCACGTTCGCGCAAGGTCCATCAACGACCGTCTGCACCAGGTTGCTGGCCGAGTTGTTGAGCGCCGTCAGCGATGCGAGGGCGGTCGGAAGTCTCTGAGATTTCTCATCATTAGTCGCCCTGCCCGCGCTGCCGGAACTGCGAAATCCCGACATCGTCGCATCCACGCTATGCGGGCCGCAAACGAAAGGTGCGAGCCCGAACCGCAGTGCGCAGCGGTTTGCACAGTGCCGCAACTGGCCCGCAATGTTCGCCGGGTGTGGATCGTCTCCCGGCGGGATGCGAGACTGTGCGCCGCGTTGGATATAATGCCGGCGAGCTTTGCTGCCGACCCTGGGATGGATCGACGGCCGGAATGCCCTAGCAGGAGATGGTGATGGATTTCGGACTCAAGGAATCATTCCGCGGCATCAATGTGAGCCGCAGCGAATTCAGCCGCCTCTACCGGGAGCATCTGGATCTCGCCGTCGAGGCCGAGCGGCTGGGCTACGATCACGTCTGGCTGAATGAACATCATTTTGTCGGTGATGGCTACTCGCCGAGCGTTCTGCCGCTGGCGGCGGCGATCGCGGTCCAGACCGAGCGCATCCGGATCGGCACCAGCCTGCTGCTGATGCCGCTGCATCATCCGATCAACGTCGCCGAGGATGCCGCCGTGGTCGACGTGCTTTCCAATGGCCGGCTCGACCTCGGCATGGGCCAGGGCTACAAGCCCGACGAGTTCGTGAGCTACAACATCCCGCCCGCGCAGCGCGCGCGCCGCCTGCGCGAAGGAGTCGAGATCGTGCGGCGGCTCTTCTCGGGTGAGCGGGTCACGTTTGAAGGGAAATATTTCAGCGTGGGCGATGCGCTCCTCGATCCACCGGTCGTGCAGCGGCCCCATCCGCCGCTCTGGCTCGGCGGCCGCAGCCGCTCGATTATCGAATGGGCCGCGCGCAACGGCTATCATCTGATCGGCGCCGGCGGCCTCGGCGTGTTCGGCGACAAACGGCCATCAGAGGTCTACAAGCAGGTGCTCCGCGAGTCGGGCCACAATCCCGACGATTTCCATATCGGCCAGGTGCGCTACGGCTACGTCGCCGCGACGCGCGATCGGGCCTGGGCCGAGGCTGCTCACGCCGCGCACTATTCGCTGAGCACGCTCGGCGCATGGCTCGCCGATGCCGCCGATATTCCGGGCGACGAGGGTTTTCGTAAGGTCCCGCCGCCCAACGAGATGCAGCAGGTGTTCGGCGCGGCGAATAACACCACGCTTCTGATCGGATCGCCCGACGATATCGTCAAGAGCCTCGAGCACTGGCTTGCGACCGATCCCTTCACGCACCTGGTGCTCGAGATGTCGCTGCCGGGCATCGAGAGCGCGAAGGTGCGCGAGAGCATGCGGCTGTTCGCGACCGAGGTGATACCGCATTTCCGCGGCCGCGAGGCGCACCACGCCGCCCGCGCCGCGGCGCGCTAGAACGGACTCGAACGATGGCGGCGCGGCGCAAGCTTCGGGTGGGCGTGCTGTTCGGCGGACGCTCGGGCGAGCATGAGATCTCGCTGCGCTCGGCGCTCACCGTCATCTCGGCGATCGATCGCGCCCGCTACGAGGTGGTGCCGATCGGAATCAGCCGCGAGGGCCGCTGGTATCTCGAAACCGACGCGCTCAAGATGCTCGGCGCGGCGGCGCCCCGTCTGGCCGCCCTCAAACGCTCTGGCACGCCGGTGAGCCTGCGGCCCTATCCCGATGCGCGCGCGCTGGTGGCGGCCTCGGCGAACGGCCGCGCGGCGATCCGCGGCGCGCTCGATGTAATCTTTCCGGTGCTGCACGGCACCTTCGGCGAAGACGGCACAGTGCAGGGCCTGCTCGACCTGGCGGGCATTCCCTACGTCGGCGCGGGCGTGCTCGGCTCCGCGATCGGGATGGACAAGGACGTCCAAAAGCGGCTCCTGCGTGAAGCGGGACTGCCGGTGGTCCGCTACGCCGCGATCAGCGACCTCGACTATCGCGATGATCCGGCGGCGGCGCGGCGGCGTGTCGCGCGCCTGGGATGGCCGCTGTTCGTGAAACCCAACGCGCTGGGTTCGTCGATCGGCGTCAGCCGCGTCAGCGGCCCGCGCGGACTCGCGCGCGCGATCGAAGAGGCGCTGCGCTACGATCGCAAGGTGCTGGTCGAGGCGGCCTGCGAGGGCCGCGAGCTCGAATGCGCGGTGCTTGGCAACCAGCGGCCGGTCGCGTCGGTGGTCGGCGAAATCGTCGTGCGCCGCGGCCATCGCTTCTACAGCTACGAATCGAAGTATGTCGATGAGCACGGCGCGGCGATCGAAGTTCCGGCGCGGCTTCCGGCTCGCGCCGCCCGGCGAATTCGCGAGCTCGCGATCACCGCCTTCACCGCGCTCGAGCTGCGCGGGATGGCGCGCGTCGATTTTCTGGCCGCGCCCGACTTGCGCGAAATCTATTTGAGCGAGGTCAACACGATTCCCGGCTTCACCGCGATCAGCATGTACCCGAAACTCTGGGCGGCGTCGGGGCTGCCGCTCAAGCGTCTCATCGATCGGCTGATTGCGCTCGCGCTGGAAGATCATCGCGCGCGCGCCCGCCTCAAGTTCACCTACCAGCCGCGCCTCTGACCTCCGCGCCGGACTGATGCAGCGCCTGCTGATCGCCACCACCAATCCCGCCAAGCTCGCCGAGTATCGGCTGCTGCTGGGCGCATTGACGATTGAGTTGGCATCGCTCGCCGACCTTGAAATCGCCGACGCCCCGGTCGAGAGCGGCGCGACTTTTGAGGCCAACGCGCTTATCAAGGCGCGCTTCTATTTCGATCGCGCGAGGCTTGCGACGCTGGCCGACGACGGCGGCCTCGAGGTTGACGCGCTCGGCGGCGAACCGGGCGTGCGATCGCATCGATGGCTCGGGGCGCATCCGGGCGGCGATCGGGAGCTGGCCGAGGAAGTGATCTGCCGGATGCGCGGTGTGCCTGACGCACGGCGCACGGCGCGACTCAAAGCGGCGGCAGCCCTGGTCTGGCGCGACGGGCGTGAGGTCCGCGAAGCGGTCGTCGTGGCGGCCCTCGAGGGCGTTATCGCGGAGCGCGTCTACGATCGGGTTCAGCCGGGCTTTCCTTATCGCGCGGTGCTGCGGATGCGCGAGTCGGGAAAATATCTCGCCGAGCTGAGCGAGGAAGAGGCGGCCGCGCTCAGTCAGCGGCGCGCGCTCGTCGAGCAGCTTCGTCCCGCGCTCGCCGCCCTGGCCGAGACGCGCGGATAAATCAGAAAGCCTCGATCAGCGCGTGTTCGAGCTCGCCTAGCGTGCGCGACGGGATCAGCGCGGCGACGTGGCGCGCGTACTGATTAATCGCGCTGTCGCCCGTGCCCCAGCGTTCCGCCGCCTCGGGATTGAGCCAGTAGACCACGCGGCATCGATGGGCGATGTCGGCCAGCAGGTCGGCGCGTGCCGGACGGCGGTTGTTGCGGCCGTCGCCCATGATGATCATCAGCGTGGCCGGGCCGAGCAGCTCGCCGCGCCGCTCCCAGAGCTCCTCCAGCACGCGCCCGAAATCCGAGCGGGCGTACGGATCGAGCGCCGGTGTCATCACCAGGTGACCCTCCTCGAAGCCCGCCTCCGCGAGATGATCGATAAAGACGAAGCTATGCACGCGCTGGAACGACTCGCGCACCCCGGCGACCAGCTCGAGCATCAGGGTCGCCGCGTAACGCACCGAGCCGGAGATGTCGGCGAGGATCAGGACCTCGATATGCCGGGGACGGCGCGCGCGAAACCTGAGATCGATCAGCGCGCCGCCGCGCTGAGTCGCCGCGCGGATGGTGCGCCGGAAATCGATCCGGCCGCGCCGCGCCGGCTTGAGCCGCCGTCCCAGGCGCACGCGAAAACGCCTGATCAGGATCGCGAGCAGATCATGGGCGGTCTCGTAGTCAAGTTCGGAATAATGGTCGAAGGGGGCGCGTTCAATCGCGGCGAGCTGAGCTTGCCGGCGCGCCTCGACGCTCTCCGCATCGCGGCTCTCGGACCGCTTCTCGCCCGGCGCGGCCTTGGCCTCCGCATCGCCGTCGCCGCGCGGTGTGCCGCGCGATTGATCCGCTTCCGCCAGCCTACGCAGCTTCGATCGCGATGCGAGTTTCGGCTGGCTCTGCTCGGGCTCCACGAGCGGCCGGATGGCGACGCCGGCGCCGGCCTGCGGCGGTCCACCGCTGGCCGTGCGTGCGCCGCTGCGGCGATCGGACCGGCGGGGTTGCGCAGGATGAGCGCGGCCGAAGAATTGCGCGTAGGTGCGATCGAAGATCGGACGGTCGGCCTCGTCCTTGACGAGGCTCGCGGCGAGCGCCTCGCGCAGCGGCCCGCCTTCAAAGCCCGCCGCCGCGACCGCGCGCATCGCGTCGATCGTCTCGGCGACCGAGATTCGCACCCCGCCGCCGCGCAGCTCGTCGACGAAGCGCAAGAGCTGCTCGCGCATCGGGATCATCGCGAAAGCGGATGCGGGATCAGCGAGCCGACCTTGCTCTCGATCTTCGCGCGGTCGTCCTCATGCTTGAGCAGCAGGCCGAGCGTGGCGCGCACCGACGCCGCCTCCAGCTCGCGCACGCCGAGCCGCGTTAGCGCGCGGGCCCAGTCGAGCGTTTCGGCGACCGACGGTGGCTTCTTGAGGCCCGCCTTGCGCAGCGCGGCAACGAAGCGCGCCGCCTGCTCAGCCAGCCGCGCGTCGAGCTCGGGAACCTTGAGCTCGATAATCTGCCGCTCCTGATCGATCGACGGAAAATCGATGAACAGATGAAGGCATCGCCGGCGCAGCGCCTCCGAGAGCTCGCGGGCGCGATTCGAAGTCAGCACCACCGCGGGACGCTCGTGGGCCCGGATGGTGCCGAGCTCCGGGATGCTGACCTGGAAGTCCGAAAGCAGCTCGAGCATGAAGGCCTCGAACTCCTGGTCGGCCTTGTCGACCTCGTCGATCAGCAGCACGACCCGATGGGGCGCGAGGATCGCGCGCAGCAGCGGCCGCTCGAGCAGATAATCGCGCGAGAACAGATGCTCGGAGACCTCTTCCCAGCGCAGGCCCTGATGTTCGTCGGCCTGCAATCGCAGAAGCTGCTTCTGATAGTTCCATTCGTAGAGCGCGCGCGCCTCGTCGAGTCCCTCGTAGCATTGCAGCCGGATGAGCTCGGTATGGAGCATCGCGGCGACGACCTTGGCGACCTCGGTCTTGCCCGAGCCGGCCGGTCCCTCGATGAGCAGCGGCTTGTCGAGCGCCAACGCGAGGAAGATCGCGGTGTCGATGCGCTGATTCGCAACGTAACCCGCGGCGCGCAATCCCTCGCTCACGTTTTCGGGGGTGATCTGCATCAGCGTTCAGAATTGCGGCGGCCGGCCCACGGAGTCAATCAGGCGGGCGAGGCGGGCAAAATCGCGGGCGTAAGCGCGGGCGGAATAGGCGCCACGGATGACGTAGCCCGGATGATAAATCGCGACATAGACCACGCCGCCGCGCCGCACCGGATTTGCGCCATGCGGGTCGAAGGTCGCGCCGCGGCCCGCCAGCTCGCGCCACGCGATGCGTCCGAGGCATACGACGATACGCGGCTGCGCCAGCTCGAGCTCGCGATGCAGATGATCGCGGCAATTCGCGATCTCGCGCGCGCTCGGGTCGCGGTTGCGCCCGGCCTCATCGCGCGGATTGCAGCGCACCAGGTTAGTGATGAAGACGCGGCGCAGCCCGGCGCGCCGGATCATCGCGCGCAGCATGCTGCCCGATCGATCGCCGCTGAACGGCACGCCGGTGCGATCGCCGCCGAAGCGTCCGGGCGCGATCCCGACGAAGACCAGGTCGGCGGGCATCGCTCCGGCCCCCGGCACGGCGCGCGAGCGGCTCGCCACCAGCGCGGGGCATCGGCGGCATCGGAGGATCGCCGCTCGCAGCGCGTCCGGGCTAGAGCAGCTCTTTTTCCTCGACGGCGCGGTACTCGGCGTCACTGAGCGCCTGGGCTTTGCGGCTTCCGTGGCGATCATAGAGTTCGAACAGTGTCGACTTGTGCGGTCGGACCTTGCCGATCGGGCACTTCGCCCAGTCCTCGAGCGACTCGTCGCAGTAGCCCATCCGGTTCTCGCCGCACTTGGGTTGCAAGAAGAGCGCGATTTCAGGCAACACGCGCTTGATCTCCGCGCGCATCATCGCGACCATCCGGCGAATCTCCCATTGCGCGCGCACGCACAAGCGGATGTCGCAGATATGCAGCATCTCGGCGAAGTTGACCATCACGTGGAAATTGGTGGGCGCTGCGTTGGGCAGCACGAAACGCGCGTCCTCGGCCGGGATGCCGGCCTTGAGCGCGCGCGCATAGAGCTCCGAGGTGCGATCGAGCAGCGCCGCGAAGTCGGCTTCGAGGCCGGCGCGCCGCCACGACTCGGGCATCACGAACGTAAGGCGATCCTGCTTGAACTTCACATAGCGCTGGCTCTGCTGCTCGAAGCTGATACCGATGCGATGGCGGACGAACTGATGCGACAGCGAGCGCGAGACGTTGGCGATCGCGAACCAGAAGACCACCTGTTCGAGCGGCGAGGCGTGGCCGGTCTTGAGCCGCTCGCCGATAAACTCGCGGATCTTATCGTGGCTGATCTTCTGCGCGTCGATTTTTTCCCAGATTTCGAGCGGCGTGTCGGAGCTGTAGCAGGTGCGAAAGGCGGCGTAGAGCTTCTCCAGCGGCGCCGCCGCGAAATCGACCAGCTTAACCTGCATCGGAGTGTGATTATTCATTGATCCGGGTCGCGCTGTTTGATGCCCTCGGCGGCGCTTCACTGTAACCCGAAGCCGCGGCAAGTTCATCGCGCGGGTCCATCTATTATTAACACGGCGCGGCATCCGATTGCGCGCGCTGGCGGCGGCTGTCAGATTCGCGGCTGATGGCGGCGGCGGCGCAACTGATCTATCGGAACCTGTTGCGGCCGATCCTGTTCCGGCTCGAACCGGAAACCGCCCATCGCGCAACCCTCGCCCTGCTGGCGGCGCTCCCTGCGTTTCGCCGCCGGGCCAATCCGCCGGCACTCGCAACCCGGCTCTGGAATATCGATTTTTCGAACCCGGTAGGTCTCGCCGCCGGGCTCGACAAGGACGCGCGCGCCCTCCGGGCGTGGGAGACGCTGGGCTTCGGCCTGGCCGAGATTGGCACGATCACGCCCCTCGCGCAGGCGGGCAACGAACGGCCCCGGATATGGCGGCTGGCAGAGCAGCGCGCGCTCATCAACCGGCTCGGGTTTCCGAGCCTCGGGATGGACGCGGTGGTGCGCCGCGTCGAAGCCTTTCGGCGGCATCCGCGGCGAATCAGGATCGGACTGAATTTCGGTCCCAACCGGAGCACGCCACCCGAGCGGATCGCGGATGATTATGTGCGGCTGATCGCCGGGATGGGCCGGCTCGCCGATTTCATCGTGATCAACGTCAGCTCACCGAACACTCCGGGGCTGCGCGACTGGCAGGCTCCCGATGCGCTTGCCGGGCTGCTGGATCGGCTTATCGAGGCGCGCCGCGCGATCGCGGCGCCACCGCCGCTGCTCATCAAGCTTGCGCCCGATTTTGACGCCTCAACGGCGCTCGAAGTCTGTGCGACCGCCGCCGAGCACGGCGCGGACGGCTTCGTCGCCAGCAACACTACGCTGGCACGCGCGGAGTACGGGCTGGTCGATGCGCCGCCCGGGGGACTCAGCGGACGGCCGCTGGTGGCGCGGACGCGGGCGCTGATCCAGACCGTCTACCGCGCGACCGAAGGCCGGCTGCCGATCATCGGAGTGGGCGGAATCTTCAGCGCCGAGGATGCCTGGGGCCATCTCGCGGCGGGCGCGAGCCTGATCGAAATCTACACCGGCTTCATCTATGAAGGACCGGCGCTGGTCGGCGCGATCAAGCGCGGCCTGATGCGCTTGATGCGCGAGGGCGGATGGCGCTCTATTAGCGAAGTCACCGGCAGCGAGGCGCGATGATCAGCACGCGATAGCCGGGCTGCCGAACGAGGAGGCTCCATGGCGACCGATCAATTTCTGGTTGATGCGCGCTGGCAGCGGGAGCATCGCGACGACCCGGCGGTAATCGTGGTCGATACGCGGCCGCCGAAGGATTACTGGGCCGGCCATCTCGCCGGCGCGCGCCATTTCGATCCCTACCCGTTCGCCTTCTACGATACGAGCGAGCACGGCCTGCAGGTCTTCCGCAAGCAGATGGAATGGATTTTCTCGACGCTTGGAATCGGCGGCAAAGAGACGGTCGTGTTTTACGAAGACGACTCCGGGATGCGGGCGGCGCGTGGTGCCTGGGCGCTCGAATACGTCGGCCATCACGGGGCGCGGATGCTCGACGGCGGGCTCAAGAGCCTAAGCGGCGAGAAACTCGCGGCCGAAGCGCCGGCCGTCAAGGCGGTGCCATTTCGCGAGCATGAGCATCCGGAGATCATCGCGTCGCTGAGCTACACGCGCGAGCGTCTGGGCGCACCGGGCGTGCAGATTTTCGACGTGCGCACGCCCGAGGAGTATTACGGAGAAAACGTGCGCGCGCGGCAGGGCGGCGCGATTCCCGGCGCGATCCATCAGGAGTGGATTCACTTCAAGGATCCGGCCGGCGCGTTTGAGTCGCCGGAGCAACTGCGCGAGCGCTTCACCAAGCTCGGACTCAACCCGGCTTCCGAGATCATCACCTATTGCCAAGGCGGCTATCGCGCGGCGCATGCCTACTTCGCGCTCAAGCGCGCGGGCTTCAGCCGCGTGCGCAATTACCTGGGCTCGTGGGCCGAGTGGGGTAATCGCGACGACGTGCCGATCGACCATCCGAAGCGCGCGGCCTAGGCACGATGCCGCGCATCCTGCTGCTCACCGGCTTCGAGCCCTTCGGCGGCGAGCGCCGGAATCCTTCGTGGGAGGTGGCGCGCGGTCTCGATCGTCGGGCGATTGGCGGTCTCGAGGTCAGGGCCGTGCGGCTGCCGGTCACGATGGGGCCAGCGACCCGCCGGCTCAGGGAAACGATCGTGAGGCTTGCGCCGGGCGCCGTGCTTGGGCTCGGTCAGGCCGGCGGGCGGCCGGCGCTCTCGCTCGAGCGGGTCGCGATCAATCTGTTCTCGAACGACGAAGCCGGCGGCGGACGGACGCGGGAGGTAATCACTGGCGGTCCCGACGCCTACTTCACGCGGCTGCCGCTCACCCCGATGCTCGATGCGCTCAAGCGCGAGGGAATCCCGGCGGCGCTCTCGCTCAGCGCGGGCGCGTTCGTATGCAACGCGGTGATGTACGCGGGGCTGCACGCGCTGCGGCGCCGCCCATCGATCCCTGCCGGATTCATCCATCTACCGTACGAGACGAGCCAGGCGGCGCGCCATCGGAGCACGCCCAGCATGTCGCTCGATCTGATGGCCCGCGCGGTCGAGTTGGCGATCCGCGCGATCGCGGCGCGCCGGAGAGCCTAGGCCGAGGCGACGGGGCGGGGCGCGGCGGGCTTGCGGCGCAAGCTGCAGAAGAGCTCGCGCAGCTTGTCCGGATTCACCGGCTTTTTGAAAATCGCGCCTTCGAGGCCGCGCAGCCGGCTGCGCTTGATGATGTGATCCTTATCGTAATAGTAGGCCGTCATCAGAACGCAGGGCAGGTTCGGGAACTCTTCCTTGACGCGCAGGTAGAACTCGTAGCCGTCCATCTCGGGCATCACGACATCCGACAGCACCGCATCGACGCGGAGGTTGCGGATGAGTCCCAGCGCGGCGCTCGGACGCGTCGCGGTATAAACCACGCAGCGCTCGGCGCGCAGGATATCGGCGAGCGAATTGACCACCGAAACATCGTCGTCGAGCACCAGCACGGCCATCCCGGATAGCGGCCATTCGTTCTCCGCGCGCGGCTGCCTGTCGGCCGGGGCCTCATCGGGGGCGACTTCGCAGGCGAGGTCGACCATCCGCTTGCCCTTGAGATAATCGCGCGTGACGTACTGGCCGGTGCGCGCCATCTCGTCGAGCCGGCGGACGATCGCCTGGACCCGCTTGAGGCCGAGTCGGATCGATTCGAGGCGCTCATTCTCGATTACGCGCTCCGGGCCGCTCAGATGGCTTTCGACGTCGCGGGCGAGGAGCTCGAGGTTGTTGGTGATGCTCTCGAGCGGATTGTTGATCTCGTGGGCAAGGCTCACGGCGATTTCGCCGGCGGTCGCAAGCTGCTCGCGCCGGCGCATCAGGCGGATATCGCGCGCGAAGCCGATCGAGCCGACCTCGGCGTGACCCTCGTCGTAGATGATCGAGCCGGAGATCGCGACCGGAAGGTCTTGGTTCTCCTGGTCGCGGAAGACGGTCTCGAAGTTTGAGATGCGGCCCGCCTCGGTCTCGCGCATCGCCTTCATCACGCGGCGCGCCTCGTCGAGCGAGGGATAGATGTGGGTCACCTTCTGGCCGATGATCTGGCGGGGTTCGTAGCCGAGAATGCGGCGCGCGCTGTCGTTGTAGTAGATGACCACGCCCTCGCGATCGACGGCGACCACGATATCGGGTGAACTTTCGATCAGACGGTGTAGATAATTCTTGTCAAGTGAAAGCATGGAAGTGGATTGGAAACGCTCCTGAGCGCGAGCCATCAAGTCCAGCCGCCGGGGCGGGACGTGATAGCTGCGGACGCGATCGTACGAAGTGAGAACTCGGTAACCTGTCGGGTCTTAAAGAAGCCCCCTCGAGCGGTGTCAGGCATATAAGGTGCCACGATCCACACCATCCCCTCCAGCACCGTCATTCAGTACATCACACCTCCGAGCACGACGAAAGGGGCGCTCGCTGGCTAAATTGAGCCCTTTATGGCCATCCGTCGGTACCATCGGGGTACGTGAAGGGAGGCGCATGTTATCTAGGATCGATCGCAAGGCGCGGTCAAACACCCTTCGGGCTTGACATCCGTCTCAATCATCGCAGGGCGGGCCCCAAGATGCGCCCGGGTCCCGGCGATCGGCCCTAGAAAGCGCGCCATCGCCCTAAACGGCTCAAGATCGCGATTCTTGTGGCCGGTCAGTTGCTAGATGCGACCCTTGAACCTAGAATTGGCCGAGGAGATTTCGCTAATGGCCGAGCAGCTTAGCTTCGAGGCGCTTCCCAGCCGCCAATATGTCCTGTCAAGCGCGGAAAACTTTGTACTGTACGTGCTGCTCGAGGCCGTTGCCCAGGGCGCGGCCGGCGGCCAGGGCGGCAGGCTGCCGCTCAATCTCGGCGTGGTGCTGGATCGCTCGGGCTCGATGTACGACGAGCGGCGGCTGGAGTTCGTCATCGAAGCGGTCAAGTTCCTGATCGACAATCTTACGCCCGAGGACAAGGTCTCGATCGTCGCATTCGCCGATCAGGCCAAGCTCATCGCCTCACCCGAGACCGTGCGCGACAAGGCCGCGGCCAAGCGCGCAATCGACGATATCGACCTGCTCGAGATCGGCGGCGGCACGCAGATGGCGCTCGGGATGCGCCTGGCGATCGACGAGGTGAAGAAAAACCTCACCGCCGATCGTCTAAACCGGGTGCTGGTGCTGACCGACGGACAGACCTACGAGGAGACCGCCTGCATCGACCTCGCCAACCAGAACCGCGAGCAGATGTCGTTCTCGGCGATGGGCGTGGGCGTCGAGTTCAACGAGAAGCTGCTGATGCGAATCGCGCAGGACTCCCATGGCAAGTATCATTTCATCGGCGATCCCTCGGAGATCCCCGGGCTGTTCGACGACGAGCTGCAGGGGCTGCGTGCGATAACCTTGCGCAACGGCCGCATCGATCTCACGCTCTCGCAGGGCGTACAGATTCGCGAGGCGTTCCGCGCGAGCCCCGAAATCTATGCGCTCGGCACGCCGCTGGTCGGTGAAGAACGCAACGTCAGCTACGAGATCGGCGATCTCGAGGCGGGCGTGCCCGGGTCCGTGCTGCTGACGCTGGTGCTGCCGCCGCGCCGGCCCGGTCCGGTGCGAATCGGCCAGGCGACCTTCCACTATGAGGTTCCGGGCGCAGGCGAACGCAGCGTAAACACCGACGTGACGGTCGAATATACGCTCGATCGAACGCTGACCAGCAAGGTCAACGGCCGCGTGATGAACCTGGTCGACCAGGTCTCGATCGCCAAGCTTCAGGCGCGGGCCGAAGAGGAGCTCAAGGCCGGCAACGTCGATCGCGCCACGCGTTTGCTGAGCAACGCGATCCAGGGCACCCAGCGGCTTGGCAACGTCAAGGCGACCCAGGCGTTGGCCGGGTTGATGGACCAGGTCAAGAAGACCCAGACGCTTCAGACCAAGGCGGCCAAGACCACCCTCCTGCAGGCCCAGGCAGTCGTGCGCAAGACCCAGATGCTCGACCCCGAGGCGCTCAAGGAGTTCGGCAAACCGGACTAAGATCAAGTTAGCGGACGGGCGGAATTTTCGGGACAGTCACAGCGAAGGGGCTTAGAGACATGGTCAAATGCAGCGAATGTGGCTACGAAAACATCGACGGGCTCGATTACTGCGACGGATGCGGTGCGAAGCTCGCCGCCGTGGCCGGCGCACAGCCGGCGGCTCCCAACGGCGGAGCTGAGGCATCCGCCGCCGCGAGTGAAGCCCCGGCAGCGCCCGCGGCAGCGGAGGCTGGAGCCGGCGGAGGTGCGGCACCCGCGTCGGAGGCGCCAACCGGCGAGATCACGCCGCCCGCGCCATCCGCTCCCGCGGCGGAGCCCGTGGCCGTAGTAGTGGCCGCCTTCAAGGCCAAGCTCCAGATTGTGCGCGGCGAGGGCAAAGGCCAGGAATTGCCGCTCGACGACGGCAATAACGTCATCGGCCGATGGGATCCGGAGACCGGCGCTTTCCCCGAGGTCGACCTCGACAAGTTCGATCCCGAAGCCAAGGTTTCTCGCAAACATGCGCTGGTCCGCATCGAAAGCGGCAAGATAACGGTCGAGGACATGGGCAGCCTCAACGGCACTTACGTGAATCGTCAGCCGCGCCTGGCCCCGGGTACTCCGGTCGAACTCAAGACTGGCGATGAGATAATTATCGGTAAAACCTTTCTGAAGCTCGTCATCGATCCGATTTCGTAGGGGTTTACCGGAACCCCGGCCAATCGCCCCGCGGGCGGCCGCCGAGTTCCGGTAAAATCAGTACCAATGCTACCGGGAGAGCCGCTCCCCACCGGTCATCTGCTCGACAGCCGCTACCGCATCAACAAGATGATCGGTGCGGGCGGGATGGGACGGGTCTATCTTGGTAACGACACCCGGCTCTCGAGCCGTCCGGTCGCGGTCAAGGAGATGATCGTCGGCGACGGCGTACATGAGAAAAAGGCGATGGAGGACTTCACGCGCGAGGCGCGGGTCCTCGCCATGCTGACCCATCCTGGCATCCCCAACATCATCGATTTTTTTACCGAGGGAAATCGTCATTACCTCGTGATGGAGTTCGTGGCGGGCGGCGACCTGCAGCATCTGCTCGATCAATTCGGACCCGGGGGCCGGATGCCCGAGGCGGCGGTGCTCAAATGGTCGCGTCAGATTCTCGAGGTCCTGGTCTTCCTGCATTCGCAGAGCCCGCCGATCGTCTACCGCGACCTGAAGCCCGGCAATATCATGGTGGATAAGGACGGGCGCGCGATGCTGGTCGACTTCGGCATCGCGCGTTTTCTGCCGCCGAGCGGACGCGGCACCCAGATTGGCTCGGTCGGCTACGCGCCGCCCGAGCAATACATGGGCAAGACCGAGCCGCGCTCGGACCTCTATTCGCTTGCCGCGACGATGCATCACCTGCTGACCGCGCGCGATCCGCAACTCGCGCCGCCGTTCAGCTTTCCCTCGGTTCGTGAGCTTGCGCCTGAGGTCTCGCTCCAGACCGAGCGGGTGGTGATGGGCGCCCTCGACAAGGATGTGGCGAAGCGCCCGGCTGAGGCGCGCGCGATGAAGGAGGCGCTGCCGGAGCCGGAGTCCGACCTGCCGGCCGACGTCTTCGTGACGCCCAACCAGAGCCCGCCTGCGCCCGCTCGTCCGAGCTCGAGGGTCGCGACCGTTGTGTTGCCGGGCAGCGCGGCAAGCCCAGCCCCTGCGCTCCGCCCCGCCGCCTCCGGCGCCTCGACGATGAAGACCGTGGTCTTGCCGGCCGGGTCGCCCGAACCGGCCCCAAGCCCGGTTTCGCGGCTGAAAAGCGTCATCAAGGCGCTCGCTCCGACGCCGCATCAGATAAGCATCGACGCGCCCGCGCCGGCCAAGCCGGCAGCGTCGGTCTCGTCGACCGCCAAGACCCAGGATTTGACGCTCAAATCGTCATCGATATCGAAGCCGGTGGCCGGCGCGCCACCTCCAGTATCGCGATCGCCGCTCCGCGCCGGGGCGGCTGCGGCTCCGGTTTCCGTCGCGTGGCCGTCGCTGAATGGCGCGGCCCATTCGAAACCCTCGGGGCCGGTCCCGAGGCTCGTCGCGCGGGCGCAGGGCGCGCAGTTCGAGCTAGTGGGCGGCCGCATGATCATCGGCCGTTCGATCAATGCCGAAGATCAGCCGGATATCGACCTGGCGCCGCTCACGGCCGGCAACGGCCGGGTCTCGCGCCGGCACGCCGAGATCATCCGCAAGGGGCGCGACTACTTCATCCGGGATCTCGGCAGCCGCAACGGCACCTATATCGCCGGCCGCGGCCGGCTGGGGCGCGACCAGCTGTACAAGCTCAAGGAAGGCGACGAAGTCGTGCTCGGCGAAGCGCGGCTGCAGTTCAGGGAAAGCTGATGTCTACGGTCACGTGCCCCCAATGCGGTCAGGCTGCGTCCGAAGGAACCCGATTCTGCGAGCGATGCGGCCAGGGATTGGACGCATCGGCTCCGCAGGCCGCCGCGCCCGTTCTCGCCCCGCTCAAGCCGGGAACCGTTCTCAAAGGCGGTTTCGAGATCCTCGAGCTGCTGAGCCAGACCTCGATCGAGAACCGCTACCGGGCCGCGCGCGAAGAATCCGGTGTGAAGGTCGCCTACCAGCTCCGCGAACGCAGCGGCGGACCATCGGCCGAGACCGAGATTGACGCGACACCGGCATCGATCTCCGGGAGCAATGGTGCCTCGGCGGCTGTGAACGCCGCGCCGGCGAATGAAAATCCCGCGGGTCCGCGCGCCAAGACGGCGGAGCTGAAGCCGGGCGCATCGGGGGAGTTGGACCAGCAGCCGGCCGCGCAATCGGAGGCCGCGCCGGAGGCCGTCGCAGCGGGGCAGGTGCTGCTGGCCGAGGCGGCGGCCGGGAACCTGCAATCCGAAGCGCCGGGAGCGATGGAATCCGAACCGGAGACCGCCGGCGCAGTCGACGACCTGGGCGAGGTCTTCGGCCGCGTGCTGGCGCTCTCGATGACGCTCAAGCATGCGGCGTTTCAGCGCGCGCTGGCCGGCTTCGCCGATCGCGGCCGCGTCTACCTGGTCTATCCCGATGATCGATTCGAGCCCTTGTCCCGCCGTCCGGGCGGAATCCGGATGAGCGAGGCGGAGGCGATCAACCTCGCCATCCAGCTTTGCCAGGCGGTCGGGTTTCTCCATCGCCGCGCGCTCCGTCTCAATGACATTTGCCCCGAATCGATCGGTTACGGCGCCGATGGACGCATCAAGGTCGCGGGCCTCGAAAGTGTCAGCAACGACAACGAGCTGCAGGCCGAGCCGATCTTCAACGACGGCTACACGGCGCCGGAGATTTATCGGGCGCGAAAAGTCGACAAGCGTGCGGACATCTTCTCGATCGGCGCCCTGCTCTATAGCTGCCTCACCGGCGAGCGTCTCGAATGCGAGAGCTGGCGCGAGGAGGCGGGCCCGATCCCGTTCTATCCGCAGCATGTCGTCACGCCCGCGCTCGAGCAGGTAGTGCGAAAGGCGCTGGTCTTCAATCCGGAGGGGCGGTGGCCGAATGTGGATGCGATGAAGGCCGAGCTGGTGAAGCTCGCGGGGGCGATCGAGCTGCGCGCCGCTGCGATGACCGACGTCGGGATGGTCCGCGAGCTGAACGAAGATATCGTGATGTCGGTCGAATACCGCCGGGATTCGCAGGTCGAACCCGCCGAGCAGCATCTGTACGTAGTGTGCGACGGGATGGGCGGCGCGGAGGCCGGCGAGATCGCCGCCGCAATTGCCGTCGCCACGATCCGGAATTACATTGAAAGCAAGCTCAACCCGGCGCCGGACGGGAATCTTGCGAAGTTGCTGCAAGCGGCGCTGGAGGAGGCGAATTCAAAGATCATCGAGTACCAGGCGGCGCATGCCGAGGCGCGCGGGATGGGCTCGACGGCGGTCGGTATTCTGGCGATTCCGCCGCGGGCTGCAGTGGCGTGGGTGGGAGACAGCCGCGCCTACCTGCTGGAAAATGGGGAGCTGCGCCAGCTCACGAAGGACCACTCGCTGGTCCAGCGGCTGGTTGAGATCGGCCAGATCAGCGCCGAAGAGGCGCGGCATCATGAGCACAAGAACGTCATCACGCGATCGCTTGGCGCACGGTCCAGCGGACCGGCGGGCGCCGAGGCGAAGGAGCTCAGGCTCAAGCGCGGCGATCGCCTGATGCTGTGCAGCGACGGATTGACGGCGCATGTCGATGACGCACAAATCGGCGAGATACTCCGGCGTCATTGCGATCCGGCCGCGGCGACGCGCGAACTGGTGGTGGCGGCCAATGCGGGCGGGGGAACAGATAACGTTTCGGTGATTGTTGTCTTTGCGGATTGATTGATGGCTAATCCGCCCACATCCGACCCCGCCGCGAGCGGGCCGCTGGAAGCCGGCATCGTCCTGCAGAACCGCTACCAGATCGAGCGTCTGCTCGGCGGCGGCGGGATGGGGATGGTCTACCTGGCGCGCGATCAGCGCCTGGCCAATCGTCCCTGCGCCATCAAAGAGATGGTCGATCACTTCATCGACCCCCAGCAGCGTATCGAGGCCAACGAATACTTCGCGCGCGAAGCCGACACGCTCGCGCAGTTGAAGCACGTCGCGATTCCGGCCATCACCGACCGCTTCGATCAGCGCAATCGCCACTACCTGGTGATGGAATATATCGAGGGGCGCAACCTCGAAGAGGAGATCGCCACGGGCGGCGGCGCTCCGCTCTCCGAGGGGCTGGTGATCGATATCGGCCGCCAGCTCTGCGACGTGCTCGGCTACCTGCACGGGTTGACGCCGCCAATCATCTACCGCGACATGAAGCCGTCGAACGTGATGCTCACGCCGCGCGGCCGCGTGGTGCTGATCGACTTCGGCATCGCGCGCCTGTTCCGCGCCGCACGTAAAGGCACCATGATCGGCACGCTGGGCTTCGCGCCGCCCGAGCAATACCAGGGTGCGGTCGATCCCCGCAGCGACATCTACTCGCTCGGCGCCACGCTGCATTATGTCCTGACCGGGCGCGACCCCGAGAAATTTCCGCCCTTCAGCTTTCCGCCGGTGCGCGAGCTGCGGCCCGATGTCTCGAGCAATCTCGCCGGCGCGCTCGATCGCGCCCTCAAGTACGAGGTGAGCGCGCGTCCGCAATCGATCCAGGAATTCCGCGACATGATGCTCTACGGGCGCGGCCTCGCCGCGCAGGGCCCCAGCGTCAGCGGACGCACCGGCACCGCCGACCTGGTGATGCCCGCGGAGCCCTACCAGACTGGTTCGATTCGGCCCCGGCGCGCCCATCCGATACGCCGCGCGATTGGCATCGCGGCGGTGGTGCTGATCCTGGGGGGCGGCGCGTTCGGCGCGACCTATCTCTATTCCAATCCGGCCCTCCAGCAGCAGCTCGGAATCAAGGATTACATCGACAGCCTGCCCTGGAAGCACGCCCAGCTCATCGCCGAAGCGCGCAAGCATCCGTTGGACTTCGAGCGCATGACGCTGGCGCTTTCGACCCGCGAAGGAACCCCGCTCTCGCGGCCGCAGTCGACCTTCAGGGACACCGATCTCGCGGCCGCGCACTACATGCAATGGGACGCCTCGTTCATCAATCGGCTGGCGGGCCTCGAGGGTAACAACGACAAGATCGATGCACGCTTCTATGATCCCGCGGGCCATCAAATTGCGATGAGCACGGCGAGCCGCTTCATCGGCCCGGCCGACAAGGCGGTCGATTTCAGCGGCGTCGTGTTGATGCCGGACATCAGCACCAGGCCGGCCGGCGATTACAAGGTCGCGCTGTTCTCGAACGATCAGATGCTGGCCGAACAGCGCTTCACGGTCACAGAGGATCTGGCGGCCCGGACCAGGCCTGCGGTGCCGTCCACCGATGCGGCAGCGGCAGCAGCGAAAGAGCGTCTGCTCGAGGAGGCCGCGCTCGAGAAAGCGAACCGAGAGCTCACGGAGCGCAAGCGACGCCCGCTCGAGCTCGCAAGCATCCAGTTCGTCAATACCACCAAGAGCGGCACGGAGCTTTCCAGCCCCGCCACCGCCTTCAAGGTTTCCAAGGTCCTGTTCGTGGGATGGCAGGTATCGTTCAGCAATCGCCTGTTCGGGGTGCAATCGAATGAATACCGCGTCGATGCCGCCTACATCGCTCCAAGCGGCGGGATGCTGGGGAGCGTCGACGACATTCAGGTGGTGCCGCGCACGGTCCGCTCCGTGACCTTCAGCGGGCGGGTCGGTAATTCGGCCGGCGGCGCCTTCCTGCCCGGCGTCTACACCGTCAATTTCTATCTCAATGGACAGTACTTCGCGCAGCGCAAGTTCCGGGTGCTCGAGGATGGCCCGCCGCCGGCCTCGACCACCGCGTCATCGGGGACGAGCGGCGGTTCGATGGGCGGTCCGTTCCCGCCGGTTGCCGCGGCCCCGGGGGCCTTCCCGCCGCTTGACAGTCCGCTGCTTGCGCGCGGCGAGATCAACGGGATTGGCGGGCACAGCAACGTCGGGATGGAATTGCGTTTGCGCCCGCAGCCCAACGGCTTTCTGCATGGCGAGCTGGTCGTCAGCGAGCCCGGCTACGGAGTCACCTCGATCGAGGGCTTCGTACGCGGTAATCGCCTGCAATTTCAGGTTCCCTACGGCACCGAGACCTATTATTTCGAGGGTACGCGCGCGAGCGATCATCTGAGCGGCACCTTCGAATCGACTCCGTCCGGCTCGCGGGGCACCTGGAGCACGGTCGCGAACTGATCCTATCGATAGGTCCCCGTTTCCGTCGTGTTACAGACGGCGCTTGAACCGATGCGTCGCAAGCTGCAATGCTGGGGCTGACCCATGGCCTCCAGCGTTTCGCGTGAAAAGCTTATGTTCTATGCCGTGGCAGGCGGCCTCGGCGGCTTTGGCGCGTGGGGCGCGGCCGAGCCGTTCCTCGGCATCCGCAGCGTCTACGGCCGGGACATCCTGCTCGGCGCGCTGATTGGACTCTTCATCGCCGTCTTCCTCGCCTCGATCGAGGCGCTCAGCGTCGATCAATGGCGGCAGGCGATGCGCGGCACGAGCAGCGGCGCGATCTTCGGCGCCATCGGCGGCGCCGCGGGGTTGCTGGTCGGCGAGTATGCGTTCGATATCGTGGGCGGAACGCTCGGCCGGATAACCGGCTGGACCCTGCTCGGCCTGGTAGTCGGACTGGGGGCCGGATGGGCTACGCGATCGAACGCGCGGCGGCGCAACGGCGCGATCGGCGGAGTAATCGGCGGCGCGCTCGGCGGTTTCATCTACCAGATTCTCACCACAATCTTCCCGCAGGAGTTCGGCCGCGCGATCGCGATTATCGTGCTCGGCATGCTGATCGGATTCTTCATCGGACTGGTCGGCGAGCTGCTCAAGCGGGGCTGGCTGATGGTCGTGCGCAGCCAGAGCCGCAATGCGCGTGAAGGGCGCGAATATCCGCTCATCAAGCCGGTCACGATTATCGGGCGCGCCGAGGAGAGCGACGTCGGCCTGTTCGGCGACGATAGCGTGATGCCGCAGCATGCGCTGATCCGCCGTGAAGGCCGCAACTTCATCGTTAGCCCGGCGGCCGGCGGTCAGGTGACGGTAAATCGACAGCCGCTCGCCGGACGCCAGGTGCTCAAGAGCGGCGATCGAATCGAAGTCGGAGGGACGCTGTTCCTGTTTCGGGACCGGGCCCAGGCAACCAGCGGCTAGGGGGAGACTCTGGTGCGGGATTCAGGGAGAGCATGGCGCGCGTTTGCCGCTCTAGCCGGCGCGCTAGGGCTCGCGGCCTGCGCACCTGCCGGCTACCAGTCGAGTACCGCCGCGCCCAGCGTCACGAGCCTCGATTACTACGCGTACCAGGTCAAAGGTTATCAGAACAGTTACGCCAAGCGGCGCATCCTGATACTGATGCCCGTCGATGCCCATCAGACGACCCCCGCTTCCGGAGCCGCCGGGAGCTCCTATCAGGGCGACGTGGCGATCGGCGTGACCGAGGATGCCAGCGGGCGCGCTACCGAGAAGCTCTACAGCGCGCCGCTCGCCCCGGTGGTGCAGAACGCCATCCGGCAATCGGCGACCGAGGCGGGACTGATCGCGGCCACGGCGCCCGAGGCGGTCTACGATCGGACCAGGAATCTGAACGAAGACTATGTGCTCGAAAGCCGCATCGTGCGCTGCTGGGTGACCAAGCGTCCGGGGCCCGGCGGCGAGGCCGGTCCGGCCTGGTTCAGCACGGCGGAGTTCGCCGTCGAGGTCACGATCTACAAGCCGCCGTTCCCGGTGCCGTTCTGGCAGGGCAAGAGCGGTTCGAGTTACGACGACCCGCCGATCGACAGCAATGCGATCAGCCCCGAGGACGAGACCGCGATTTACGATCAGCCGGGACAGGTGCTGTCGGTCGCGATGACGCGCGCAGTGGCCGGAATTTTCGATCGCACCGAGTTGTATGCCCTGGTAAATGACGATCGGATGTCGGCGCGCCGCTGAGCGAGTTTCTCGCAGCTTTACGAATCCGCATCGAACCGGGCGTCAATCCGCCCGCATCTGGAAGGTAGACGAGGCATGGCCCAAAGTCCGCGCGAGAGCGTCGAAATCCATCCGTCCCGGACCAAGCAGCGCATGCCGCCTTGCGTGCTCGTGATCTTTGGCGGCGCCGGCGATCTGAGCCATCGCAAGCTCCTGCCCGCGCTGTACAATCTGTCGCTCGACGGCGAATTGCCGGATGCGGTCGCGGTGGTGGGCTTCTCGATGGAGGATTTGAACGACGAGTCCTATCGCCAGTTCGCCCGCAGCGGCATCGAGCAGTTCTCGCGCCGGCCGCTCGACGACACGCGCTGGAGCAAATTCGCGCCGCTGCTCCATTTCGAGCGCGGCAACTTTACCGACGCCGCGACTTACCAGGCCCTGCGCGCGCGCCTGGAGGAGGTCGACAAGCAGGCCGGCACGCAGGGGAACCGGGTCTTCTACTTCGCCGTCCCGCCGGCCTTTATCGATAATTGCTCGAGCGGCCTCAAGGCGAGCGGCATGATCCAGCCGCCCGACGCCGAGCGCGTGCCCTTCACGCGCGTGGTGGTGGAAAAGCCGATCGGCTCCGATCTCGCGAGCGCGCGCGAAATCAACGCGCGCCTGGCGCGCTACTTCGACGAGAGCCAGATCTTCCGCATCGATCACTACCTCGGCAAGGAGACGGTCGAGAACCTGCTGGTCCTGCGCTTCGCCAACTCGGTGTTCGAGCCGCTGTGGTCGGCGCATTTTGTCGATCACGTGCAGATCACGGTCGCCGAGCAGGAGGGCGTCGGCACCCGCGCGTCGTATTACGATCACGCCGGGGCGCTGCGCGACATGGTGCAGAGCCATCTGCTGCAGGTGTTGTGCATGATCGCGATGGAGGCGCCGCGCAGCACCGCCGCCGACGCGGTCCGCGACGCGAAGCTCGACGTGCTGCGCTCGCTCAAGCCGCTGGAGGCGGATGAGATCGGGCGCTTCGTCGTGCGCGGACAATATGGCGAGGGCGTGGTAGCCGGCGAAAAAGTCAACGCCTACCGCAGCGAGGAGCATATCGCGACCGATTCCACCACCGAGACCTTCGTCGCGCTGCGCTGCTTCGTCGAGAACTGGCGCTGGGCGGGCGTCCCGTTCTACCTGCGTACTGGCAAGCGGATGCCGAAGCGGGCGAGCGAGATCGCGATCTACTTCAAGTCCGTGCCGCGCATCCTGTACAACAATCCGCCGCGCCCGCCGCTCGAGCCCAACGTGCTGGTGATGCGGATTCAGCCCGACGAAGGCCTCGCCCTGAACATCATTTCAAAGCTGCCGGGCGCGGAAGTCCGGCTGGCGCCCGTCAAGGTCGACTTTCATTACACCACCGCCTCGCCCGAGGCCTACGAGACGTTGCTGCGCGACGTGATCCTCGGCGATCAGACCTTGTTCATGCGCCGTGATACGGTCGAAGCCGCCTGGCAGTTCGTGCAGAATATTCTCGATGCCTGGGCCGAGGCGCCGAGCGAACCGCCGCTCTATCCGGCCGGTTCGTGGGGTCCGACCGAGTCGGCCCTGATGATCGCGGCCGACGGACGCGCCTGGCGCACCCCGTAACGCGGGGCCTTTATGGCCGACAAAGTGATCCTGGCCGGCGATGTCGGCGGCACCAAGACCCATCTCGCGCTGTGGCGCACTGCGCGCGGCGGACTCGAGCGGCTGACCGATCGGGTCTATCGGACGGCGGAGTTTCCAAGCCTCGAGGCGCTGGGCGCGGAATTTATTGCCGGTTCGCCGCGGCCCGACGCGGTCTGCTTCGGGGTGCCCGGTCCGGTTATCGATGGGTACAGCCATGCCACGAATCTCACGTGGACGATCGCTCAAGCCAAGCTGGCTGCGTCCTTTGGCGGCGCGCCCGTGCGGCTGATGAATGATCTCGAGGCGACCGCCTACGGCGTGTTGCATCTTGGCGATGACGAGGCCGTAGTGCTGCAGCCGGGCGCCCGTTCCGGCGGCGCCAATATGGCGGTCGCCGCGGCGGGCACGGGGCTCGGCGAGGCGGCCCTGATTGCCGATCGCGGCGGGCGTTACCTCGCCGTCGCAACCGAGGGCGGCCATTGCGATTTCGCGCCGCGCGGCGCGGAGCAGATCGAGTTGATGAAGTTCATTGCTGCCCAATTCGGCCATGCCAGCTACGAGCGCGTGCTCTCGGGCCCCGGCCTGGTGAATATCTATCGTTTCATGAAAGAGAACAGTCCCGCGCCGGAGCCCGGCTGGCTCAAGTCCGAGTTTGAAAGCGCCGCGGACCCGGCAGCGGTCATCAGCAACGCGGCGCTCGCCGATCGCGATCCGCGCTGCGTTCGCGCGCTTGAAATGTTCGTTGCGATCTACGGCGCCGAGGCCGCCAACCTGGCGCTCAAGATGCTCGCGATGGGCGGCGTATGGCTGGGCGGCGGAATCGCGCCGAAGATCGTACCGATGCTCCAGCGCGGCGGCTTCATCCGCGCCTTCAACGACAAAGGCCGCCTCGGCGAGATTTTGCGGCGCATCGAGGTGCGCGTGGTGATGAACGAAGCGGCGGCGCTCCTTGGGGCCGCCTGGTGCGCGCTTGAGTTGCTCGATCAACGAAACTGATTAAAAAATCGTTCGAGAGGTAGCCATGACCAAGCGAATACGTGAAATTCTGAGTTGGTACGATTCCGCAAACGTCGGCGTGCGCGCGAATCTCGCGCGGATGCTCAATCACGGGCGGCTCGGCGGCAAGGGCCGGATGGTAATCCTGCCGGTCGACCAGGGCTTCGAGCACGGGCCGGCGCGCAGCTTCGCCGTCAATCCGCCCGCCTACAATCCGCTCTATCATTTCCAGCTTGCGCTCGATGCCGGGCTCAACGCCTATGCCGCGCCGCTCGGCTTCATCGAGGCCGGCGCCGCCGAGTTCGCCGGCGAGATTCCGCTCATCCTGAAGCTCAACAATCACGACATGCTGGCCGAAGAGGACGATCCCGCGCCGGCCGTGACCGGCAGCGTCAAGGATGCGTTGCGGCTCGGATGCGCCGCGGTCGGCTACACGATCTATCCGGGCTCGCTCAAGGCCGGCCTGATGTACGCTGAGTTGCGCGAGATCGCCGAAGAGGCGCAGGACCACGGGCTGGCGGTGGTGGTCTGGTCGTACCCACGCGGATCAGGACTCAGCAAGGACGGCGAGACTGCGCTCGACGTGGTCGCCTACGCCGCACAGATTGCGGCGCAGCTCGGCGCGCATGTGATCAAGGTCAAGTTGCCGACCGCCCATCTCGAGCAGCCGGCGGCCAAGAAGGTCTATGAGGACCTCAAGGTACCGCTCGAACCGCTGGCGGCGCGCGTCCGCCACGCGGTGCAG
>Ga0209415_10002536_pt1 | contig 34237 bp, 30 predicted proteins | sample PeaSoiSIISIP2007_FD_187696 | JGI IMG/M metagenome (GOLD analysis project Ga0209415, IMG submission 187696) | Peat soil microbial communities from Weissenstadt, Germany - SII-SIP-2007 (SPAdes) (version 2) | ecosystem: Environmental > Terrestrial > Soil > Wetlands > Peat | place: Germany... | reverse complement strand
TCCATCGGACGCTTCCTCGGGCACCGCTCACCGCGCGCGGTTTCGGGATATCAAGGGCGGAGCCCTTGGCTAGTTAGGCTGACTTGATTAGACTGACCTGGACACCACCGATCCTGATCGACCGCCAGCCTGTCAACAATCAAATTTCTCAAACCTATACGGTATAACGCACAAACTCGTTCCACCAAAGGCGTAGAAGCCGCTGGGCCCACAATGGCTGGCTTACCTGATCGAGCGTCAAGTGCAAGTTAGCTCTAAACGGCGTTCGAGGAAGTTTCAACGGGATCAGGCACGGCAAGTCTTAGTGCACGTCGGCTTGTGTCTCGGGGTCGCGAAGGTTAGGATCCCAACTGACGCACCTCTAGGCGTGGAGCACGGTATCCTGAGAGTGTTCGCGCCGCATCTCATTCGCAACATCCGCCCGCATGCCCGAGCACAGACACGTCAATCCCTGGATCATCGCCATCTCGGTGATGTTCTGCACCTTCATGGAGGTGCTGGACACCACGGTCGTAAACGTGTCGCTGCCGCACATCGCCGGCAATCTCTCGGCGACCGTCGACGAGGTCACTTGGGTGCTGACGTCGTATCTGGTAGCCAACGCCATCGTTCTGCCGATCACGGGCTGGCTCTCCAATCATTTCGGGCGCAAGCGGCTGTTGATGTTCTCGGTGGTGGGATTCACCGCCTCGTCGTTTTTGTGCGGAGCCGCGCCGACTCTCTCTCTGCTGATCCTGTTCCGCCTGATGCAAGGCGCCTGCGGAGGAGCGCTGCAACCGCTATCGCAAGCCGTCCTGCTGGAATCGTTTCCTCCAGATCAGCGCGGCAAGGCGATGGGATTTTGGGGACTGGGCATCGTGGTCGCTCCCGTACTTGGCCCGGTGCTGGGCGGCTGGCTTACCGACAGCTATAGCTGGCGCTGGGTGTTCTATATCAATCTCCCAGTGGGCATTCTCTCCATCATCATGGTGCAGATGTTCGTATTCGATCCGTCTTACATCAAGCGCAGCAAAGCGGGCATCGATTACTGGGGCATCGGGATGCTGGCTGTATGGGTGGGCGCGCTCCAAATCGCCTTCGACAAGGGGCAGGAGCTGGATTGGTTTTCCTCGCGCTTCATCAACATCCTGCTGGCGATTTGCGGCTGCTTCCTGATAGCCTTCCTGGCGCGGGAATTTATGGCCGATCACCCGGTGGTGAACCTGCGCGTGTTCAAGTTGCCTAGCTACTCGACTGGCGTATTTCTCATGACCGTGCTGGGGTTTGTGCTGTACGGGAGCATCGTGATCATTCCCATCTGGCTGCAAACGCTACTGGGCTATCCGGCCATGACCACGGGCTGGACGATGGCGCCGCGCGGGATGGGCTCCATGCTCGGCATGCCCATTATCGGCATGACTATCGGCCGTTTCGACGCGCGCAAGGTTCTGGCGCTGGGCTTATTACTGGGCGCCCTGTCCACCTGGCAGATGTCGCGGCTGAGTCTCGACGTCGGCTATTGGGACCTGTTCTGGCCGCAGGCGATCCAGGGTTTCGGGCTCAGCATGGTGTTCGTTCCCTTGACCACCATCTCCATGAATCCGGTTCCGCGCGAGGGCATGGGCAACGCCACCAGCCTCTTCAACCTGATGCGCAACCTGGGCGGGAGCGTGGGCATCGCGACCGTGGCCATGATGAACACGCGCTTCCAGCAGAAGTACACGGCCATTCTGGGCGAGCATGTGAACGCCACGAGCCCGCAGTCGGAACAGATGTTCGGCGCGTTGCGCGGGATGTATCTTTCGAGAGGGTCGGGCCCAGGCTTGGCGGATCAGCAGGCCTACGGATCGTTGTTCGGCATGGTGGAGCGCCAAGCCGCGATGCGCGCCTTTGTGGACGTGTTTTATTTACTTACGCTCGCGTTTCTGGCGATGATCCCGCTAATCCTGATTATGAGAAAGCCGAAAGCCGGCACAGGTCCGGGCGCGGGGGCGCATTAAATGTGTATAATTAACTACTGGGATACACATCGATGCGGACGAACATCGTAATTGACGATAAGCTGATGCGGGACACGCTTCGCGCCACCGGCCTGCACAGCAAGCGCGAGGCCGTTGAAACGGCGCTGCGGACTCTGCTACGCCTGAGCAAGCAGGGAGAGATCCGCCGGCTCCGCGGCAAATTGGACTGGCAGGGTGATCTCAACGCAATGCGGAGCGGCCGTTGATTCTTGTCGACTCCAGCGTCTGGATCGACTACTTCAACGGAACAGTCACGCCGCAGACGGACAAACTTGACAAGCTGCTTGATCGCGAGCTTTTGGCCATCGGCGACTTAATACTGACCGAAGTCCTGCAAGGCTTCGCTGACGAACATGACTTCAACCGAGCTCGGAAGATGCTGACTTCGCTGATGGTCGTCGAACTGGGGGGACAGGAAATCGCGATTCAAGCGGCGAAGAATTTCCGCGCGCTGCGTGTCCTGGGCGTGACCGTGCACAAGGCCATCGATACGGTGATTGCCACCCGTTGCATCGAGAGCGGCTATGACTTGCTGCACAACAACCGGGATTTCGATCCATTCGCCAAGCACCTTGGCCTGCGCGTGGTGACCTGAAAGCGGGCGATTCGAGTCCGCATTTGGGGAGCCACTCAAAAGGGGTGTTTCAAGTCTGTGGCGCATGCGCGGCTCCAATTTGCCCGCCAGGACTCAGGCGTCTTCTCGAATCAGGCGCTTTGCCCGTATCTCTCCGCGATTACAGAATTTGCAGTGACAGAACGGCTTCTTGCCTTTCGCATCCGGATAATAACGCCCGCCCATTATCCGCGGAGCCAGAAAGGTGCCTGCGATTTCTTTGGGCATGATCCTCCTCGGAACTATCACTTCTAATCCATCGGATCGGTGTGCTTCAGGAATGTCCCGGCCGCTTCGTCGGCAGCCATCTCCAACTTTTCGCCGTCGTATCTGCCGACCAAAACGAACTCATCATCAGGAATTCTGAACTGCATACAGATTAATGTTCTGACACCTGATCTCTTTATCTCTCTGGCCCATTGATGAGTTGTTGCGTAACTCGGAACGGCAGGAACGGCATATACGCCACGAGGCCCCGCCTTGCGCTTGGCGGAACTGATCCCGTTTTTGACTATCGACCCCTCGTCGTTCTTGTCAGCGATGTGAAGAAACGAAACCGTAGAACGTCCCTCCGGAAATCTGGATGATCTTCCGCGGCGCGGGAAAGGTAAGAATTCGCACAGCCCCGCCCGGGGAGGCATCGAGCCACGGCATCGTCCCGTCCCAGATCCGCCGATCGTTGCTTGACCAGCTCCGCTGCCCACGGCTGATACGGTAAACCGTTCTTGAGCTTGACGCCCAGATTCAGAAACTCCGGACCGCCGACATAATCGCCGCAGCCGTCGGTAGGGCAAGGAGGATGCTCCAGTTCCCAGATTCCCGAAAAATCGGGCTTGCCGTTGGCCGCTCGCGGCGGGGGCGCGGCCAGATTCGGTTTACCATCCGGCGTGCGCGGGATTCCAGGGTGGGATAGTTCAGCCACTGCGCCGACGCCATCCCGGCCACGAGGATCGCGATCACTCCAATACCCTTGCGCTTCATCGGTGCTCTCTCTGAGAGTGTAGCGCCGCGGTTGCGATAGAAGTGGTTGCGATAGAATCGAGAGCGTGACGCCGGAGCGCTAAAACGTGGAGGTTGCGATGAAGACGATTGCTGGGATGTTTGTGCTGGCTGCTGCGATGCTGCCGCTGACGATTTCGGCTGCGGACGACCTTAAGAAACCGCTGGTGATTGCGGACCAGGGGAGCTTCTTCGTGGGTGGGGAGACGAAAGCTGTCCCCGCGCCGCCACCGACTCCGGGCCGGGGCCCAGGCCAAGCCGGCGACATCACCGTCAATCAAATGTACGTGCAATACCAGATCCCGGTAAACGCGAGTCCGCATGTGCCGGTAGTGATGGTGCATGGATGCTGCCTCAGCAGCAAGACCTGGGAAACCACTCCCGATGGGCGCATGGGCTGGAACGAATATTTCGTCCGCAAGAATCGTCCCGTGTATCTGGCCGATCAGGTTTCTCGCGCCCGCTCCGGTTTTGATGGGACCAAGATCAACGCGGTCAAAGCCGGTACGCTTCCTCCCGGCGAGCTTCCGAACGTCTTGACGGCCAGCCATCAGACCGCCTGGTCCGTATTCCGTTTCGGGCCGACGTTCGGCACGCCGTTTCCCGACGAGCAATTTCCGATTGACGCAGTAGACGAGCTTTACAAACAAATGATCCCGGATTTGAACAGCCTGCTTCCGTCGCCGAATCCAACCTGGACCAATATGGCCGCGCTCGCGGTGAAGCTGAAGGGCGCGATCCTAATCGGGCATTCCGAATCCGGCTTTTTCCCGGAGCAGGCTGCGATGATCGATCCCTCCGGCGTCAAGGGCATCGTGTCCATCGAGATGCCGTGCGTCACAACACTGACCGCGGCGCAACTTTCGACGCTCGCGAAAATTCCGACTCTGGTCATGTTCGGCGATCACCTGGACGGCGTGCAGGGCGGCTTCGCCACGTGGCCTGCATCTTTCCAGAGTTGCAACACGTTCGTCAAGCAAGTGAAAGATGCGGGCGGCGATGCGGAGATGATGTCGCTTCCCGCGATGGGCATCAAGGGCAACAGCCACATGCTGATGCAGGACAAGAATAATTTGCAGCTCGCGGATTTGATCCTGGGATGGATCGATGGTCACGTGGAAAGCAAGAAGGGCGCTCACGCCAACGGGAAGAAATGATTACTCGCCGTGAGCTGGGTGCGCTGGCTGTAGCCGCGATGGCGGCTCCCCGGCGGGCTGCGGGGCAAGCCACGGCAGCCCCGATTGGACCCATGCTCGACATCGCCGAGTGGAGCTACAAGTTTTACGGCGTCGAGCACGCCCTACTCGCGCGCGGCACCGTCTGCAACGGGATGCAAATGTATGTCGAGCATTGGATTCCAAGGGAAGTGCGGCATCCATATCCCGTGGTCCTGATTCATGGAGGCTACGGGCAGGGCTCGGACTGGTTCACGACGCCCGACGGCCGCCGCGGCTGGGCCACTCTATTTCTCGAGCAAGGCTACAAGGTCTATGTGCTCGACCGTCCGGGGCAGGGCCGCAATCCGTTCCAGCCGTTCATGAACGGAAACTTCGATGCGCAAGCGCCGACGTTTGAGCGTGCTCGCGCGCAGTGGGGCAGTGGAGACGTGAACGATCCAGCAGTCGCGCAAGTGCTCGCGTCGATGGGCCAGCCGATGGCCAACAATGCACAGACGCAGAACGTGTGGCGCACGCGAGGTGCGATGCTGCTCGACGAAATCGGTCCGTCGATCCTGGTGACCGACGGCGACGGAGCCGTGTTCGCTAGGGTCGTCGCACAAGACCGTCCTCCGATGGTGAAGGGCATCGTGGCTGTTGATCCGCCCACCAACTTCAACGACCCCGGTATCGCAGGGGTCGGGTATATTCGCGTGGCCGGGCCGGGCGCGCAGACTCGCGAGGCGCTCGCGCCAGTGTTGGCCTCGTTGGCTGCAACGGAGAAGGGCGCACCCCCGGCAGTCGTCAACGATCCTCATCCCAATCGCGAATCCACCGCCGTGAAGCTGGCCGACCAAGGCGGGTTTTGGGTCGGGATCGGACGCAAGCAGATGCCCTACGGCACGATCGCGCAGGGGCAGATGTTCGTGCAGTACATGATTCCGGCGGAACGGCGGCATCCTTATCCGGTGGTGATGACGCACGGCGGCGGAGGGCAGGGCACGCACATGATGGGCATCGGCGGACGGCCCGGTTGGGTGCACTATTTCGTGCAGGCCGGCTACGCCGTGTATTGGATCGACCGGCCCAGTTACGGCCGATCGCCTTATCATCCCGACGCGTTGGGGCCGAGCCATCTGCCCAACGTGCCACCCTTCGAAGGGCTGATCACCAGCACGGCCGTGTTCAACACCGCGCAATGGCCGGGGCCGGGAGGCATGAACGATCCCATCATCGACCAGTTCATGGCCTGCGAATCCGGCAACGTGACCGACGAAGCCTTCCACAGCGACCTGGCATGGCGCGGCGGAGTGGAGCTGGTGGATCGCATCGGGCCGTGCATTCTGCTCGACCACGCCTTCGGCGGATTCTTCGGCTGGGGGGTCGCGGATCGCCGGCCCAATTTGGTGAAGGCCATCTACTCGATGGAGATCAATGGCAACCCCTTCGCGGCACAACTGCGCTGGGGCTTGACCGCGGCTCCGATGACCTACGATCCTCCCGTGACCGACCTCGCGCAGTTCCGCCTGGTGGATCACACCGAGCCGCCCGATTCGCCGCGTCCCGTGCCGGCGTCCTACAAATTGCAAGCCGAGCCCGCGCACAAGTGGAAAAACCTCCAGAACACCCCGATGGCGTGGATGACCAGCGAATTCGGCGGCGGTGGATCGCCGGTCGCGAACGTGGAGTTCCTGAAACAGGTGGGGTGCCAGATCGAGATGGTGCGGCTGCGCGACTACGGCATCTATGGAAACGGCAACCTGATGTTGCTCGACAAGAATAATCACGAGGTGTTCACTGTAATTCGCGATTGGCTGGACCGGAAGCTGGGCAAACCAGCGTGAAAATAAGCCGAAAAGCCCGTACCAGCCGCAACGTCTTAAGAGTCTCAGATGTGTGAATTTCTTTTCTCTGAGGAGAACTGCCATGAATTGCCGGATGATTCTCGGGTTGACCTTTGGCATACTGTGCTTTTTGGAGTGGACTCCCTTACAGCGCGCGGCTTCGATGGAGCCTGCTGCCGCTCGACCGACTCTTGCCCCGGCCGGTCCATTTCATATCTCTGGGAACCAGATCCTGGATTCTAAGGGACGCCCGTTCTTGATTCGGGGCACGCAGGTGGCTCCGTTCCATCAGGAGACGGCTGCGCACGACAACCGCGCAGGTCTCGATTACGGCGCGCATTCGGCTACCACGCTTAGCGCGATTCGGCTGCGCTTCAATATGAACGCCATCCGGGTCCCGGTGGACCTGAGCGAGAGTGCTAAGCCGGGATATTTCCGCACCCTGGCGGAGCTGGTGCGGCGAGCCGACCAGATGGACCTGCTGGTGATTCTCGCGGCTGGCGAAAACGACCGCTCAGGGGATCGCCTGCCCTCGTACGCCGCGTATTTCAAAAGCTATGGGAACGTGATGTTCGAAACGTCCTTTGAGCCGGGGACCGACGATCCGGTTCACGCGATGCGCGCCGCCGGAGCCTCGCAACCAGTGATCGTGATGGTTACGGGCACCGCGGCTCTCGACGACCCGAATGTTATTTACGAGGTTTCCCCACGGTACTCAAATTCCGGGACGGATGCCGATCGAGACGCGCACCTTGGTGTTCTGGCGCGCACCGTGCCGGTGCTGGCCACTGGGCTTGATCCCGAACTGGACAACGCCCAAGAGTGCCTGGCGATTCCAACCGATCCCGCGGCGGCCAGTGCCCTGGTCGAGGACAACTTGAATTACTTCGATGCGCACTCGATTTCCTGGACCGTATCGTCGTTCGTGCCGGGGAAGCTCATTCGCGACTTTTCCTTGCACGACGCGACTTCCCTTGAAAACGGATGGACCTGCGGACACCCCGATGCCGTACCAGCTGGCATCGGCAGAATCATTCAAGCCCACATGCGCGGCAGCGTGGAGCGCGAATTGTTCGTGGTTAGTGGGGCGGGAGGCCTCGACATCGCGCGCGGAGCGTTTGCGCTGGCCTATGGTCCAGTGATGGCGGAACACGATACCACGGCCGTCGGACATGCGCCCACGAAGCTGGGCGGAATCTCGATTCAGGTGACCGACGCCTTGGGCGTCACGCGGCCAGCCGGAATTTTCTGGGCTTCGGAGGGCTGGGGGCAAACGAACTTCGTCATTCCAGATGGGTCCGCAATTGGTCCCGCGCGCATGACCATCGTTCGCGTGGACGGGAGCAAGACAAGCACCAATATAAGCATCGCGGACACTGCGCCTGGCTTCGTCACAGGCCATAGCTGCCGAGGGCCGGCCATTGGCGCCGCAATTCAGATGTTCGCGGATGGCCGCACGTCTTCGTCACCGATCTCGACTTGCAAGGGGTTCGACTGCCGTACCATCGCGATTCCGGTGACGGCGGGGGCCACCACGAGGGTGCGAATCCTCGGCAGCGGCTTCCGCCATGCCACGTCCGCCGGGGCGATCGAGATGCGTATCGCAGGTGTTCGTGTTCCCGTGGTTTCGTTCGGGCCTTCCGACAATATGGGACAGGATCAAGTGACGATCGAGATTCCATCGCGGCTATATGGGATCGGCGAAAGCGATCTGATCTGCCATTTGAATGGCCGGATCTCCAATGCCTCCCGGATTCGGATTGGTAAGGCGCCGCCGGTTTCTTAAGGGCGATTGAAGTCTCCCTATGGTCGCGAGTTCCTTAACGCTCCGGCTGGTTGGCTTTGGCGCGCTGGCGGCAGCGGCGCTGTGGGGATTTGAGACGCGCCACCAGACCGGCGCTTATCACTGGGATCTGCCCCCAGGCTTTCCCACGCCGCGAGTTCCGCCCGACAATCCGATGTCGGAGGCGAAGGTGCGGCTGGGCAGATATCTCTTCTATGACCAAAGATTGTCGGTGAACGGCGCACAATCCTGCGCGTCTTGTCACCGCCAGGAGCTGGCATTTACCGACGGACGTCCCACCGCGATTGGAGCTACCGGCCAGGCGCACTCACGTAGCGCGATGAGTTTGGTCAACGTAGCCTACAGTTCGGTTTTGACATGGAGCGATCCGAACTTGCGGTCGCTCGAGAAACAAGCGTTAGTCCCGATGCTTTCCGAGCACCCGGAGGAGCTGGGACTGCATCGGCGCGAAGATTCAGTGCTGGCGGTTTTCCGTGCCGATCCGATCTACCAGGGGCTGTTTCCTGAAGCGTTTCCGGAGGCTGCGAAAGATCCGGTCACGCTGGCGAACGTCGCTAAAGCGCTGGCGGCATTCGAGCGCACGATCATCTCGGCGCGCTCCCCCTGGGACCGGTTTCATTATAGCGGCGACGCCGGCGCTATCTCGGATTCGGCCAAGCGCGGCGAGGTGTTGTACTTCAGTGATGTACTCGCGGGCTGCTACCGCTGTCACGGCGGCTTCAACTTCAGCGACGCCACCGACTATGTAGGGAACACGCGTGCTCCCGTCGAATTTCACAACACAGGGCTGTACAATTTAGCAGGAGCATTTTCGTACCCCTCGCCGAACCTCGGCATTTATTTGCACACGAAACGGCCAGCCGATGTCGGGAAGTTCAAGACTCCTACGCTCCGCAACGTGGAGTTGACCGCTCCTTACATGCATGACGGAAGCATCGCGACTCTCGAAGAGGTAGTGGATCATTATGTGGCCGGGGGCCGGACCATCGCCGGCGGCCCGCTCGCCGGAGCAGGTCATGATAATCCTCATAAGGACCCGCGCATTGGCGGGCTCCATTTGACGGCGCAGCAGCGCGAAGATTTGCTCGCGTTTTTGCGCAGCCTGACCGATGGGGAAGTGATACGGGACGCAAGATTTTCCAGTCCTTGGTAGGCGGCGGCCTCCCATAAATATGGGACAATGGGCTCGGAGTGAAGACAACGCTCGAAATTCCCGACAGGCTCTTCCGCCAAGCCAAGGCGGCCGCCGCCCGGCAAGGGATTCCATTGCGTGAACTGGTCACCGAGGCGATTGCGGATAAGTTGGAGCGCAAGCCTGGACACATGCGGCCTTGGTTGCAGAGTTTTGGCCAGCTTAGCGCCTTGCGCAAGGAGACGGCGCGCATCAACAAAATCATTGACCGGGAGTTCGGCCAAATCGAACCCGAGGACCTCCGGTGATCCTTGACACCAACGCCCTTTCTGCAATGGCAGACGGCGATCCGGATCTGGAACCAGTGCTTCGCCTCGCCAGCACGGTCGCCCTTCCCGTCATCGCGCTGGGCGAGTACCGCTATGGCGTTCGTCAATCTCGCAACCGGGCAAAATACGAAGGATGGCTGGCAGCTCTGATGGAAAGCTGCCGCGTTCTGAATGTTGACGAACATACGGCCGAGCGCTACGCCGAAGTCCGCGCGGATCTCAGACGCGGCGGCCAACCGATTCCGGGCAACGACGTCTGGCTAGCCGCCCTCGCCCGCCAGCACGCCCTGCCGATCCTCAGCCGCGACCGGCATTTCGATTTCGTGCCCGGCCTCCGCCGAATTAGCTGGTAGCGCTTGCGGGGTATCGTCTTACTTAGTTTCGGAAGCCTTTGCCTCCGGCAGCGGCGTCTTCCCGTCCAACACAAAAACCAGCAGCCGGGGCGGATTCGGCGTCTCCGAGTTACCGGGACCCGGGTTCCCAGTGTTCGTTGAGCCGACGCCGCCCATCAGCGCGACGTATTGCTTTCCGTCGAGCTGGTACGTGATGGGCGGCCCCATGCCGCTGCCCAGCTTGGTTTGAATTTCGAGCAACTTCTCGCCCTTGTCGGCGCTATACGCCAGCAGGCGTCCATCGTTGATGGTCTGAAACACCAGGTTGCCCGCGGTGGTGACGGTTCCTCCGCCAATGCCTCCGCCGCCGGGCGTGCGCCAGCGCATCTGCTGCGCCACAGGGTCCCAAGCCACCAGCGCGCCCCTCGATCCTTCGAGCGGTGGCGGACCAATCACCGGCGGCGAAGGCAGCAGCGGCGTCGGAGCGGGGCGAGCCGTGCCGGTGGTCTGGCCCGGCTTGGGCTGGAATTTCGGGTCCACCGCGTAGCTGAAGCTGTTCGCCACCGACGTGGGAATGTAGGCCAGGCCGGTACCCGGATTGAACGACATCGGCGACCAGTTATGCGCGCCTCCTCCGCCCGGAGAAATCGAAATCCCCTGCGTGCCATAGCGCGCTTCCGCGTTTACGATGGGGCGTCCGGTCTGTGGATCGATCCCCTTGGCCCAGTTCACCTGAGAAAAAGGCTGCGCCGAAATGAACTGCCCGGTGATGCGATCGATCACGTAGTAGAACGCGTTTTTATTGGCCTGCATGATTACCTTGCGCGGCCGACCGGCCCCGCCGTTCTTATCGGGAATGATGAGGTCGGCCAGAATCAAATGCTGCACGGCGTCGAAGTCCCAGGAATCGCCGGGAGATGTCTGGTAGGCCCACTTCAGCTCGCCCGTGTCGGCGTGCACCGCCAGAATGGAGCACACATAGAGGTTGTCCTTGCCTACGGTTCCGCGAAGCTGCTGCGGCCACGGCTCGGCATTGCCAGTGCCCACATAGAGCAGGCCCGCATCCGCGTCGTACGCCATGCCGTCCCAGACCGCGCCACCGCCGCCCAACTTCCACCACTCGCCATCCCAGGTCGCGGCCGCGGTTTTCATGGCCGAGTTTTCGAAACCTTTGGAAGGATCGCCGGGCACGGTGTAAAAGCGCCAGGCCAAGCGGCCGGTTCGGGCATCGTAGGCGGTGAAGAACCCGCGCGTGGGGCGATCGCCGCCGCTCACTCCGACGATCACTTTATCTTTCGCGATGCGCGGCGCCATGGTGATGGTGTAGTCGTCCTGCGGATAGGCCACGCGTGCTTCCCACACCACTTTGCCCGTCTCCGCGTCCAGAGCCAGCAATCTTCCATCGATCACCGGCGCGAGGATCAGGTTTTGATAGAGGGCCAGACCGCGATTGACCACGCCGCAACAGATCCTGGGCCGAACTGTCGTCTGATTGACCTCCGGGTCCCAGCGCCAGCGTTGTTTTCCAGTGCGGGCGTCCACGGCGAATACGATGCTCCAGTTGGTGATGCCGTAGATGACGCCATTCGAAACCAACGGCGTGGCCTCCTGGCCTCCGCCGCCGACGCCCGTATCGAAGGACCACGCCAGGCCGAGCCGGCTCACGTTGGTCGAGTCGATCTGTTTGAGCGGACTGTACCGCGTTTCCGCTTGCGTGAGGCCGTAGGTGGGCCAGTCGGTTTGCTGCGCCGAGGTTTGCTGGCAAAGAGCCGCTGTGGCAGCCAACAGGATCGTAGGGATCAGAGATCGCATCGGCATCTCCTTTTTCGAGAGCCAAGCATATCAAAATAGACGACCGCGTTTTTTCGCAGGCTGCTACGGTTTTCGCCTCGCAAGAATTTCGTAAACCGGCCTGTTGTCCGCGAACACGTGCCATTCCGCGACCGCATCGTCTGTTTGAATCCAGTAATCCGGACACGTCGCGAAGTAACCGCGCCATCCGGCTTCCATGGATGGACTCCCGCTCATCCGATTCCCCAGGGAGTCCACCAACAGAGGATCCGAAGCCATCAGCGCCATGACGGATTTTACGTCATGACTGTTGATGGCCCTCACGAATTGCAGGAAAGTTTCGACAGCGCCCCCTGAGTTCGCTGGGCTGGACATGTGCTCATTCTCTCGCAAGGCGTTACAATCATGTGGTTGCCGATCCGGGAGGTGACAGCATGCGATGCAAATCTGTTTTGACCATGGCGTTAGCGGCGGCTTCAGTGTGTTCGACCGCGGTTTGGGGGCAGGTTCAGCCGCCGCCGGCTCCGTGGCGGGGTGCGGGGCCGACTCCTTGCGTGGGCTCGGATGGCGGTATTTTTCAATGCCCGCCGGCCGCACGCGTGATCGCGATCCGCGCGGGGCGCTTGTTCGACAGCAAGACCGGCCAAATGTTGACCAGCCAGGTGGTGATCCTTTCAGGCGAGCGCATCACGGAAGTGGGGCCGCAAGCCCAGGTCAAGATTCCGGCGGGAGCGCAGGTGATCGACCTGAGCCGAGCCACCGTCCTGCCAGGCTTGATCGACGCGCATACGCACATGTTCAACACCCGCGGACCGAACGGAACCACGGAAGCATCCATGCTGATCGCAGTACAGAATGTGCAGGCGGACCTGCGGGCGGGCTTCACCACCGCGCGAGATATGAGCACCCACGGCAATGGATACGGCGACATCGCGATCCGCGATGCCATCAACCAGGGGCGCATCGACGGTCCCAGGTATCAAGTCTCGACTCGGGGCATTGTCTGGGGCGCGACGCCCCCGAACCCGGCCGCGCCCGATAACCCTCTCGCAAGCGCAGTGGTTCGCTCGGCTGAAGAGGCCCGTGCAGCCGTGCGGGACCAGATTGCCCACGGCGCCGATTGGATCAAGTTGTTTCCCACTGGCGCTTATTCGTTCACCTCCGCCGGCGAGGCGCAATATTTGCTCACTTACCCGATGCCCGTATTGCAGGCGCTGATCGATGAGACGCATCGGCTCGGCAAGAAGGCAGCCTGCCACGTTTATGGAGGCCAGGGGCAGAAGAACGCCATCCTCGCCGGCTGCGACACCATCGAGCACGCCTTCGGCCTGGATCAGGAGCAGGCCAACATGATGGTCCAGAAGGGGCTGTATTACGATCCAACGTTTGTTCGATACATCGAGCCGTACATGGACGACAACGACGCAAAGAACACCGGCGGCAAATACCGCATGATTCCTATTTTCGAGAAGGCCGTCGCAATGGCGGTTGCCGCCAAGGGAATGAAAATCATGATGGGCAGCGGAGCCGATGGCTCGACCTATGCACACGGAACGCAGGCTCTGGACTTCGAAGCGTTGGTGAAGCACGGCGGCATGAGTCCGGCGCGGGCCATCCAGGCCGGAACCACCGTGAACGCCGAAGTGCTGGGTTGGCAGAGCCAGATCGGCTCCATCGACAAGGGCAAGTACGCCGATCTGATCGCTGTCTCCGGCGATCCCCTGGCCGACATCACCGAACTTCAGCGCGTCAAGTTTGTAATGAAAGGTGGAAAGGTGATTCGCAATGAAATGTAGCCTGGCGGCTCTCCTGCTGATTTGCGCTCCGGCGTTCGCTCAGGTGGACCTCACCGGCATCTGGAGTCCCGTGTTCCATGAGGACCAGCCCGAGCGCATCCCCGGCCCGGAGCTGGTGGATTATCTCGGGATTCCGATCAACGATGCGGCGCGCCAATGGGCTCTCAGTTGGGACCCCGACCGTCTGACTCTGCAAGAGCATCAATGCCAGGTGCACACGGTCGCGTATATGTATCGCGGCCCTCTGCTGCTTCGCATTTGGGAAGAACGCGACCCGCAGACGCAGGAGCTGGTGGCCATTGGCAATTACATCAGTAATTACGAACAATCGCGGACCATTTACATGGATGGGCGTCCACATCCGCCGGATTACGCGGCGCACACCTGGATGGGATTTTCCACCGGCAAATGGGACGGAAACATCCTGACGGTGACCACCACCCACATCAAGCAAGGCTGGCACCGGCGCAACGGAATTCCATCCAGCGATCTGATCACCCTCACCGAACACTTCATCCGGCACGGCGATCACCTGACGCACGTGACGGTCGTCACCGATCCGATTTATTTGACCGAGCCCCTCGTCAAGAGCCAGGACTTCACGCTGACCGTGAGCGAGGCAGGCATCGGGGGCGGAGGAATCACCGGGGGCTGGCTGTATCCGTGTGAGTACGTCGATGAAGCGCCGGGCCGCGATCCGCACGCGGTGCCGAGCTTCATGCCGGGGGAGAACCCCTTCCTCACCGAGTTCGCCACGCGAAACAAAATTCCCCCGCAGGCGGCCTTGGGCGGAGCCGAAACCATGTATCCCGAGTACCGGCAGAAGATGAACCGCTAACCCTCTTTAACTCAATGACATGATGGGATGACGCCGATTGACCACGACACACCGGCATGATATAGTCGGCGCAGTTTTCGAGTGTTGTGTAGGAGGTGTCATGCGTCACCGATCCCTGCTGCTATTGGGCGGCCTTGCGGTTGCCCTCGCGCTCTGCGCTGCCGAATCCGACCCCTTCACCGCGGCCCAGCGCGGCTTCTGGTCCCTACAGCCCGTGAGAAAATCTCCCGTGCCCGCGGTACAGGATAAAGCGTGGGTGAAGACTCCCATCGACGCATTCGTGCTGGCGAAGCTTGAAGCAGGCGGCCTCAAACCCAACCCCTCAGCCGACCGGATCACGCTGCTGCGCCGGGCAACGATTGATATGACCGGTCTCCCGCCCACGCAGGAAGAGATCGACCAGTTCGTCAACGACAAATCGCCCAACGCATGGGAGAAGGTGGTCGATCGTCTGCTCGCCTCGCCGGCTTATGGCGAGCGCTGGGCGCGCCACTGGCTGGACGTCGCCCGGTACGCCGATAGCAACGGCTTCAAGGCCGATGAGACACGGCCCAACATGTGGCGCTATCGCGACTACGTGATCAACGCCTTCAATCAAGACAAGCCCTATGACCGCTTCGTGAAGGAGCAGGTCGCGGGCGACGAGTTGTATCCGGGCGATCCCGAAGCGCTGGCCGCCATGGGCTTCAATCGCAATTGGATCGACGAAACCAACGCCGCCGCGCTGTACACCCGCCGCCAGGAGACTCTGGACGACATGACCACCGTGACGGGCGTGGCGTTCATGGGCCTGACCTACGGCTGCGCGCGCTGCCACAACCACAAGTTCGATCCGATCTTGCAGAAGGATTATTACCGGCTTCAAGCCTTCTTCGCCAATACCAGTTTCGGCGACGGCCCGATGCCCCTCAAAGACGCCGCTCTCCAAAAGAAGCATGACGAGCAGCAAGGGCTTTATGACGAGAAGACGAAAGAAATTCGCGCGGAGATGGCCAAGATCCTGGAGCCTTTGCGCGCCGCCAGGCTGGTGAGCGGTTCGCACACCTTTGAGCCGGAGGTCCAGGCCGCGATCCTGATGGATCCGGCCAAGCGCGATCCTCTTCAAGCGATGATATATCACACCGCCGAGCCTCGCGTGACCTTCGACGAAGAGCCGGACGCCCGCACCCTTCGCACGCTCAAGGGCGACGACGGCAAGCGCTATGCGGAGCTCAAGAAGCAACTCGCCGGATTCGATTCCCTGAAACCCGCGCCTCTGCCTCAAGGCCAGTACATGATCGACATCAGCGCCACTGCGCCCCAGACCTTCATCCTCAGAGGCGGCAATCCGGCCCTTAAGGGCGATGAGGTCCAGCCCGGCTTCCTGTCGATTCTCGATCCGACCGACGCCAAGATCACGCCACCTTCGGGGCTGAACTCCACCGGCCGGCGCAGCGCGTTGGCCAACTGGCTGACCGATCCCAAGAATCCGCTGCCGGCGCGCGTGATGGTGAACCGCATCTGGAACTATCACTTCGGCCGAGGCATCGTGGCGACGCCGGGAGACTTCGGGCGCATGGGATCGCGGCCCACTCATCCCGAGCTTCTGGATTATCTGGCCGCGACGTTTGTCGAAGACGGCTGGAGCATGAAGAAGCTGCATCGGATGATTCTGTTGTCCAATACCTATCAACAATCCTCCGACTTCCAGGCCAAATCGGCCGAGACCGACCCCGACGACAACCTGCTGTGGCGCTATCCGCGGCATCGCCTGGAAGCCGAAGCCATCCGCGATTCCATGTTGTCGGTCAGCGGCCTGTTGAATCCGCAGATGGGCGGCCCGGGCGTGTTTCCGCCGGTTCCCGCGGGCACGCTCTCGGATCTCTCCGCGACGGCGGCGGCTGGCGGCTGGAAGACCGAAAAGGACGCGGCGCAGAATAACCGTCGTAGCGTTTACATTTTTGTGCGGCGCAACCTGCGCTATCCCATGCTTCAGGAATTCGACTCGGCCAATACTTTTGAAAGCTGCGATTACCGCAAGCCGACGGTCACTCCTTCGCAGTCGCTGGATCTTCTGAATAATGATCTGGTTCTGGATTGGGCACGATCCTTTGCGGGCCGCGTGTTGAATGACAGCGGCCTATCGGCGGACGCCCAGGTCCAGCGAGCTTTCAAGCTGGCTTACGGCCGCGCTCCCAGCGCTGAAGAGCAGAAGATCGCCGCCGACTTCCTGGCCAAGCAAATGCCGATTCTGCAACAACGGATGGTCAGCGATAAGAAGCCGCCTCTACCTGCAAATCTGCCGGCAGGCGCGGACCCGGCGCGGGCCGCCGCATTGGTCGACCTATCGCAGATGCTGCTCGACTCGAACGAATTTCTGTATATCAACTAAGGAGGAAGCCATGGCTGACGAAACGATGAACAAGTTGAAACACCACTGGCAGGTCTCCAACCGCCGCGAGTTCTTCACGCAGGCGGGCAGCGGACTGGCCGGCATTGCGCTGGCGGCCATGCTTGCCGAGGACGGATACGCCGCCACCACTGCCGCCGATCCTCTCGCGCCCAAGCCGCCGCACATTCCTCCCCGCGCCAAGAACATCATCTGGTGTTTCATGGAAGGCGGACCCAGCCAAGTGGATCTATTCGATCCCAAGCCTTTGCTGGAGAAGCTGGCGCTGCAACCCGTGCCGCCTTCGTTCCACCCGGAAACGCTGCTCACCGCGCAAGGCGCCAAACCCAGCGACGGACTGTTCCCCGCGCGCCGTGCCTTCAAACAGTACGGCCAAAGCGGGCTGTGGGTATCGGACTGGCTGCCCAACATCGCCCAGCACGTCGACGATATGGCCGTCATTCGATCGTGTACGTCCGACGCGGTCAATCACGTCGGCGGCGTGTGCCAGATGAACACCGGTTCGATTCTCGCCGGGAGGCCGTCGCTGGGAGCGTGGCTCACTTACGGCCTCGGCAGCGCGCAACGCAATCTGCCGACCTTCGTGGTCATGCAGGACGACAAGGAAATCCTGGGCGCGGTGCAGAATTACGGATCGGGCTTCCTGCCGGCGACGTATCAGGGCACGCTGTTCCGCCAGGGCGATACGCCTATCCTGAATCTGAAGCCGCCCGCCGGGACCACCGACGATCAGCAGCGCGGCAAGCTCGATTTTCTGTCGAAGTTGAACGAGGTGTTCGGCCGCGATAAGCAGGACGACACCGAGCTCGATGCTCGCACGCGGTCCTATGAGCTAGCGTACAAGATGCAATCCTCGGCGCCGGAGGCTGTGGACTTAAGCTCGGAAAGCGAAGCCACCAAGAAGCTTTATGGCATGGATGAGCCCGAGACCAAGGTCTATGGCGCGAACTGCCTGATGGCCCGGAGACTGGTGGAGCGCGGCGTGCGCTTCGTCGAAGTCTACAGCGGATCCGGCTCTGGCTGGGATGCGCATCAGGACGTCAATTCGAACCACACCAAGTGGTGCCGCGCGTCGGATAAGCCGGTAGCCGGTCTGCTCGCGGATCTGAAAGCGCGTGGGATGTTGAAGGACACTCTGGTGGTGTGGGGCGGCGAATTCGGCCGCACTCCGTTTGCCCAGGTGACCGCCGGCCAGACGCCCGAGAAATACGGCCGCGATCACAATCCTTGGGGCTTCACCATGTGGATGGCGGGCGGCGGCGTGAAGGGCGGCCAGACCATCGGCACCACGGATGAGATCGGCTTGCGAGCTGTGGAAGAGCCGCACCATGTGTGGGACATCCACGCGTCAATCCTCTACTTGCTCGGCCTTAACCACCTGCAAACCACCTATCTGCACAACGGCCGCGCGGAACGGCCCACGGTCACCGGCGGGAATCTGATTAAGAAACTTTGGGCTTGAGATTCCTCGCACTGATTCTTGTCCCGGCCGCCGCTTCCGCTCAGTCCCTTCCAGAGGGACAAGGGAAGGAACTCGTCCAGGTTATCTGCTCGTCGTGTCATTCCACGGAGCGCGTCGCCGCACAGCACAAGACCAAGCCGCAGTGGCAGGACAAGGTTCTGGAAATGCTCCAGGAGGAAACCGACGTCACGCAGGCAGAAAGGGATCAGATCGTCGAGTATCTCGCAAAGAGCTTTCCGGCACTGATCGATATCAAGAGGGTCAACGTCAACACAGCCGCGGCCAAGGACATCGAGACGGTGCTTGAGATTTCGCCGGACGCCGCCGCCGCGATCGTACGCTATCGCGAGCAGAACGGCGGCTTCAAGACCATCGAGGATGTGAAGAGAGTTCCGGGAGTGGATGCCGCTAAAATAGAGGCAAAGAAGGATCGTCTCGAGTTTTAATGAAAAACATCCTCTCCGTCTTGCTGATCGCAGCCGCGGCTGCGATGGCGCAAACTCCCGCTCCGCCCGCGAGCGATGCCCCCAAGTATCCACCCGGACTATACGCTCTTATCAACACATCGGCCGGCCTAATCACCGCCCAATTGTTCGAAAAGGAGACGCCGGTGACCGTTCGCGCCTTCATCGGCCTGGCGCGCGGCACCCAGCCTTGGATCGACCCGAAAACCAGAAAGCCGGCCAATCATCCCCTCTACGAGAATCTGATCTTCCACCGAGTGATCCCGGACTTCATGATTCAGACCGGCGATCCCACCGGCACCGGGGCGTATGACTGCGGCTTCAGGCTTCCGGACGAGTTCGTCGCCAATCTCAAGTTCGATCGTCCCGGCCGTCTGGCCATGGCCAACGCGGGACCTGGCACCGCCGCGTGCCAGTTCTTCATCACCGAGGACAAATACTCCGATGGTGACGGCAAATACGCGATTTTCGGGCAGGTAGTGGACGGCCAACCCGTCGTGCCTAAGATCTCCCACGTGATCCGCGACGCCAAGGACAAGCCCAACATACCCGCCAAGCTGATCAAGATTACCTTCATGCGCGTAGTCGAATCGGCCCCGCCGTCCAAGTAATGCTGTAACCGCTTCTGTGGTCGCGGCTGTGTTTATTTCCTCCCGAGCGACGCCTTCATCTCCGCGACGGTCGTGAGCCTGTCGGGATTCAAGCTGTGAATCGACATGACTCGCTCAGGGGTGAGCTTCAGCCGTTCGATATTGTCCAGGAACACCATCGTGCCGACCACCGGAGGATTAGGCACAGGATCGTTCGCGGGAGGCAGATTGAACATGTCGGCGTACACCAGGATCTTCTCCTTCGGAAGGTATCCGATGACGAGCCCATCGGCGTGCGGGAGCCCTTTGATCACGTGCACTTCGAAGGTGCGTGTGGCGTCCTGGAAGACGCGCTTGTCGCCCGTGAAACCTTCGATCACCGGCTTCTTGCCGGACTTCGACATCGAGTCGGGGGCGAGCGTCCGCGGCGCGGAAAGCGCGTTCATCAGGAACGCCTTGTTCACTTCCGGGGTCACAATTGTGATCCCTTCGGCGACCACGGCGGGCAAGCCGCTGGTGTGATCGAAGTGATGGTGCGAGATGACTCCGTAGCGGATCGGCTTGTTGGGGATCACCCGCTTGGCTTCGGCGATGATCGCCTGCGCTCGGGCCTCGTTTTGCGGTCCGGGCTCGAAGAGCAGGATGTGGTCGGCGAACTCAATGGCGAGCGAGTTATACGCGCCGTTGATGCGGAAGACGCCGTCGGCCAGTTTCTCTGAGGTCGGGCCCGCGGCCGCGGGCGGAGCGCCGCCACCGCCTCCTCCACCACGTCCACCCGCCGGCGCCGTCACTAGCTGCTGGATGTTCCGGGGATTCGCGTCCGCGCCCAGAATATACGCAGTGAAGGTCGGCCAGCCACCGCGTTTCTGGATCATCTGCGCGGGGAACTTCAGACCGTTCGCGCCATCGCGATAGAAGTTATACTCCGCCTCCACCAGCATGTCGCCGAAGATCGGATTCTCCAGCCAAGTCTGAACCTTCTCGACCAGATTCTGGCTGTTGATGTAGCCAACCATGCGGTACGGCGGCCCGCCCGGCGATTTCACGGCCGTATTGAACGACACCACCTGGTAGCGCTTGCCGCCGATGGTCTCCGCCTTCACCGTCGCGTTGTTCGCTGCCGCAGCAGCCTTGAGGAATCCCCATGGCGTAATCCAAATCTCGAGCTGCTGCGCCCACGCCGTGTTCTGAGGCGTGATGTTCTGCTGGCCGGGAGCCTGCGTCGCCACACCGCCGGTTACCGGCACGGCGTACGTCGTCCACGTTGCGCGCGATGCCGGCTGCGTGAAATCGATCCAGCGCACGTAGTCGTCTGCATTCGTCAGCGGCCAAGGCTGGTTGGCATTGTTGTTTTGCCCCAGATTGCCGTTCTGGGCAACGCCGTTATAGTGAATCGAGTTCAGTCCCTCCACGCCCATTGCCTTCGAGGCAGTCCCGATGACCGTCTTCGCGTCCTGGGCGGCGGCGAGTTGTATCAACGCACCGGCCAGCGCCAGCGCGACAATCCATGTTCTCTTCATTGTTCCCCCTTCATAAAATCTCGTTTCAAAGCCGCGCGATCGACTTCCTTTCCTCGAAGATATACCTTCGCGATCCGCCGCGTATTGGCGATGTTGTCCAGAGGATTCGCATCCAGCACAATAAAATCGGCACTCTTGCCCGTCTCAACCGTGCCGAGCTGATCCAGCCTCAAGATTCCGGCCGAGGTCTTGGTCGCGGCCACAATCACCTGAGCCGGCGTCATCCCGGCTGTGACCATGTCGGCGAGCTCCTCATGGTCGTTCCAGCCCACTGTCGTCGATGAATCGGTTCCGAAGCCGATCCTCACACCCGCGTCGTTGAGCTTCTTCAGATTCCGGGCCTGCAAATCGAAGAAGTCCTGCGCCTTTTTCACGGCGTCCGGCGTGCGGCTGGTCAGAGCGTCCTGTTGGCGCTTGATTTCGGCTGCGGGAACCGTCTCGCTCAACGTCTCTTTCCAAGCAGGATCCAGCAATGCGGTCCCAATGTCGGGGAGGTTGGGCATGACGAAGACAGCAGGCCGCTCCTTCATCATCCGCACGAATTCGTCGTCGATGTCCTTGTCGCGAACCAAATGGGCGAAGCCGTCGATGCCAGACCGGAGCAGATCCTTGGCGTCGGCAAGATAGTAGATATGGGCGACAACGCGGAGATCGTGCTTGTGCGCCTCATCGATGATGGCTCGATAGAGAGGAGGCGTGAGCTTGGGTACGGTTCCGTTGCGATCGTCCACCCAGATCTTGACCCAATCCACTTTCTTGGCGGCCAATTCCTGGACCGCCTTTCGGCCCTGATCTTCGGTGTCGATGCCGTAAGCCACCGGCTGCCAAAAATCCCGACCCGGACCCGCTTTGGGCCTGCCCATACCGCGTCCTGAGATGCGGAACAGCGCGGCGTCGGGAATCGGCTCCGCGCGCACTTGGTACGCCGTCTCCCCAGGATCGATGCCCATGCTTTGCGTCGCGGCGATTCCGTAATAAGCCAGGCGATGCAAGTGATCGATAAGGTTCTCCTTCGTATAAGTGTCCGCGCCCATTTGGCCGGTTCTGATGATCGCCCATCCCAGGTGAGTGTGAGTGTCGATCAGCGCGGGCATTACCGTCTTCCCGCTCAGGTCCACGCGAGCCGCGCCCGCGGGAGCCTGAATCTGTCCCTTCTTGCCCACCATCGTGATTTTGTTGTTCTCCATCACGAAGGCCGAATCCTCGACGGGCGCGCCGCCGTTGCCATCGATCAGCCTCGCGCCTTCGAACAAGACGGGACCTCCTTCCTTCGCGGACGGTTCGTTCCGCGAAGAACAGGCGGCGAGCAGCACAATCCCACAACCGAGTAGCAATTTCACGAAGCGCATCTAGTCTCCTCAGTTCTTATTGGGCAGCTCGAACACCCAAATCTGCGCAGCACCGCCAGGCGGGTTTTGGATTTCCGGGACAAGCGGCGGCCAAGTGGCGGCTTGTGCCCCGCCGTTTCCTACCGTTACGGCAATGTACTGCTTGCCGTTCACGCTGTAGCTGATGGGACATGAATTGGGCACGTCGTTCAAACGTGTCTGCCATAGGACCTTCCCCGTAGAATCGTCGTAGGCTTTGATGAAGCGGTCCATCGCTCCGGCGAACACGATTCCGCCGGCGGTGGCGAGGGCTCCGCTGGTCTGCGGGGCACGCTGGCGGCTGGTCCAAACGAGTTTCCTGGTCTCCAGATTGACCGCCGCGAAGTGGCCGTAGTTGCCGTCGCCGTCGAGGCGCGGCCGGATGGTGAAGCGCACGCCGGAGGTAAGTCCTCCGCGCCCGCCGGGAGCCACCGGAATCAGGTCCATGCACGATTCCACCAGCGGTACATACAGCATTTTTGTCGCGGGGTTGTAGGATGCGGGAATCCAGCTCTTGGCTCCGCCCGCGTGCGGGCAGACGGTTTTCGTCTCGCCGTCGCCGGGAACGATGGCGGGATTGATTCGCTTCGCGCCGGTCACCGGATCTACCGAAGCGATGACGTTTTGCAAGCCCATATCGATGGAGAAGACGTATTTGCCGGTCTCCGCGTCCAGCGCATCATACAGCGCTTCCTTGCCGGCCGTGATCACCAACTTGCGATTGACGCCGTTCACCGGAAGATCGATCACCTGCCGCTCGAAAGCCCAATCCAGATCCCACTGATCGTTGGGCGTGTGCTGAAAATGCCAGACTAGCTTGCCGGTGTCCGGATTGAACGCCAGGGTGGTGTCGGTATAAAGACCGTCGTTGGTGACGCCGGGCTGGTTCACAAGATGCAGCATCGGACCGGTGTCGTAGGTCTGCCCTGACCCGAAGAAGACCAGATTCAATGCTGGGTCGTAACTCCCCGGAGTCCACACCGAGGCCCCGCTGCGCTTGTCGGCGGCAAGCCCGTTCCAACTGTCACCGCCCGGCTCGCCCGGCTGCGCGATGGAGTGAAAGCGCCAGGCCTCTTTACCAGTCTGGAGATCCAGAGCCACGATGGAATTTCCTCCGGGCCGCTGGCCGCCGGTTCCAACGATCACTTTATTCTTGGCCACCAGCGGTCCGCCAGTGAGTTGCCAGCCGGTTTGTTTGGAGTCCTCGATGGCCTGATCCCACACCACCTCGCCGGTCTTGGCCTGAAGCGCGACCACGTGCATATCCGAGGTGCCCAGCAGCAGCCAGTCGCCATGCAGCGCCATCGCCTTCTTGACACTGACCCGCACGCCCTGGGGCAATTGCCGCGAATACTGCCATAGCAGATCCCCCGTGACGGCGTTCAGAGCCTGCACCTTATCGTTGTAGCTGTGCACGAAGATCACGCCGTCGTGAACCAGCGGTGTGGCTTCATTGGGCCCGTTCGGCAGCGACCAGGTCCACGCCACGCGTAGGTCCGCCACGTTGCTTTTGTCGATCTGCTTCAGCGGGCTGAAACCCTGATCGTCATACGTGCGCCGCCAGGTCAGCCAATCGCCCGCGGGCGGATTTTGGAGCATTGCGTCGGTAACCGGCGTAAAGCGGTCGAGCGGATTTTGCCGGACCGGCTCCGGTGGAAGCGTGGCGAAGGGCGACAATCCTCCACCGGGCCCTGCTGGACCCTGCCGGGCAGCCGTTCCCGGCATCAACATCGCGGCCAGCAATTTGGTGTCGGTGGGCAACTCCAGCGACCCCGGTTGCCCGCCGTTGGTCTGCACGAGATAGGCGAGAATGCTGGCATAAGCTGGATTCCCAAGCGATCCCGCATTGCCGGGAGGCATGCGAGTACTCATGTACGTAAACACCGCGTCGGCTGGCTTCCCGCCCCATTGCCGGTTAAACGCCGCCCCTCGCAGCGGAGGACCGAACTGCCCATCATCCAAATTCGCCCCGTGGCAGGATTCGCAGCTTTGAGAATACGCGGCCTTGCCCTGCGCCGCCTGAGCGGCTGTGAAAACCACAGCTTGCGCGTGAATCCGGCTGGTCCATGCCAAAGCCAAACCCGCAAGAACGAAAATCCGCGAGTATTTCATACCCGGCTATTCTATCGCGCCTGCCCTCAATAAGGAGGCGTGTCTAGTTATTGGTCGAGCTGCTGCTCCCAGCTCAGAACGTCCCCCTCCGGCAGTCCTTCCAAGCCGAGCTTGCGCAGCATGTAGAGCAACTGCGCTCGATGGTGCATGCTATGCGTAATCACGTGGGCGATGCCGCCACCGTAACTGTGCTCCGTCGGCGGATCGTCCAGCGTATCGAGAAAGCGTTCATCCCGATCGTTCCGCTCCGCCACCCCGCGAGAGACTCTCACCAAATCGGCCGCGGCGCAGTTCCAGCGATCGATCATCGCCGCCATGTTCCGATCCTCCTTCGCCAGCACCGGGTGGCCGCTCATCAGATGCGCTCACCCCTCGACGTTGCGAATCATGTGGAGCAGTGTCGCCCGCACGGTCCGGTGTCCAATCTCGAACTCGTGATCGAGTTGTTCGTCTGTCAATTCCCGGCAGCGTCCCAGCAGCTGGCGAGTGGTCCAAGCATCGTGTGTCCCAAGCAGCCGGTCCAGTAAATCCATCGATGCGGGAGATCCGTCTACTTCTTTGGGCTCAAGCTTCGGTACGCCGCTTCCACAAACTGATCCGTGGTCCAGAGGCCGGAAGTCGCGCCATAGAGCGGATCGTAATCCATCGTCGGCTTGGCGGCCTTCACCTGATCGAGCGTCATGCCGCGTTTGACCATGTCTTGAATGCGGTCGCGTATGATCGTTACCATGTCGCGGTATTCCACGACGTCGGCTTCGTCGCACAAGCGGCCATGTCCGGGGATGACGTAAGTTCCGCCTTCCTGCTTGTCGGCGGGTACGGTCAGATCCAGAATGCGATTGAGCGCGTCCACCTCGCCGTTGATGCTTCCGCCATTCTTGACGTCGATCACCGGATATAGGCGAGGCGAAAAAATGTCACCTGTGCTGAGCACATCGGAGCGGCGGAAGAACACCATGCTGTCGCCGTCGGAGTGCGCCGCATGCTGGTGGAAAAGCTGCACCGCCTCGCCGTCGAAATAGAGATCCTTCTGATCCGAGAAAAAGGTGTCCTTGGGCCAGCCATCCGCGGGAATTGCGGTTTCGCCCGTGGCTGGCGAGCTCAGACGGGTCGCGACGTTTTCATGCGCGACGATCGTGGCGGCCCAGCCCGCATTGAACCCCGCCACGTTGCCGCCGGTGATGGTGCTGCCCAGCTTGGAAAGTTTCTCGTTGCCCCCGACATGATCATCGCCGGCGCTGGTGTTGAGGATATAGTGGATCGGCTTGTCGGAAAGCGTGCGGATGGCAGCCATCACCTGATCGGTGACGCGTGCGTACTTCGAGTCCACCAGCAGGACCCCGTCTTTGCCGATCTGCACGGCCATGTTCGCGCCTCCGCCCACCAGCATGTAGACGTTGCCTTGCACGGGGAGCACGTGGATCTGGTCGTCCTCCGCGGGAGGATTCACGACGGTGGCCGGCGCGGACGTCAATCGCACGTTCAGCCTGTATTCCGGATACATGGTAGCCGCGCCCCCGCGTGCGGCGTCCGGCGGAACCTTGTTGCGCGTCGCGAACTCCGTCAGGAACGGATTGGTCCCGGGCAGATGATGCGGCACCACGCCTTTGTCGCGCGCCACTTCTTCGACCGACTCGCACGGGTAGGGGTCGATCTGTTGATGCAGGTTCAGCTCGAAGTCGGTGGAACGAACGAAGGGCTCGGTCAGATACACGGGATCGGTGACGATGCTCACCAGCGTGAGATGATCGCCGTGCCGGATCCAGTGTTCGGTCAGAGTGGCGCGGTCGCTGCGGGGAATGCCGTTGCGCCTGATCCATCCGATCTTGAGGTGCGTGGTGGTGACAGTCAGAATATCGCCATCCCATTTGCCGGTGGAAAAGCCCTGCCAGGTGTGGGCCGCGTATTCGGGCGGGTGAGGACGCCCATCCATGTAGATGGTTCGCTCCGTCGCCTGCCAGGAGATGTGCGTGTGCCAGGCGATGATCTGTTGCGTGGCTTGATCCACTTCCTTCCACAAGCGCAGATTAGCGGGGCCGCGCGGGCCGTAGTCCGCCGGATGCGGTTTGCACTGATGCTCCGGCAGCGTAAGGAGGTCCGCATCCCAAATGTCGCCGCGCATGCGGGCGGCGTCGTTGATGGGAAGGCCCAGGTAATCGCCGATTTCCGGGCCGGGGATGCGCTCCGGCTGATCCTCGTGAAACTGGGGCGCCCATTCGCCGGAGAGATCGAGTTGCGCGAACGCTGGGAAAGCGAAAAGAGCCGCCCCCAGCAGCACAATTGATGTGGCGCACGCACTCCTGCGTGCCGCGTCGCCACTCCTGGCGCCGCCGCGTGTCGAGCTGGTAGAAGTTTTCATGGCGTCGCACCTCCAGCCTTCTTCATGATCAAGTTGATGTCGTCGGGATTGATCAAGTCCGGAACAGTCCATCCATCCAGATCATACTCCGCCATGCACTGCTCGGCGAAGCCCTTGTAGCGCGCCGTCTGCCCGAGCAGATCCGCCACCATCAGCACTTCGAACCGAATGCTCTCATGACTGCCGAAGTAATTGCGCTCGTACAACTCGTGCCGGCCTCCGAACTCGGTGCCCATGGCGTCCCACATCAGCTTCATCAGCTTGACGCGGTCGACCGCCGAATATCCGTTGGAGCCGCGCACGAACTGGTCCAGATAGCCCCGGATTTCGGGGTTCTTGAAATCGGCGGCGTGCGACGGCAGATAGATCAGCGCGCTCGCAAGCACGTTTTCGATGATCTCTTTGAGCTTCGGATACAGCGTACTGGCGGCGACGCGATACGCCAGTCCGTAGTCGAGATTGGGCAGCACATATCCCGGCGTCCACGTTGTAGTTGCGCGAGCCATGGCGTCCGTCAGACCCCAAAACAGATTGCGCCACGCCAGGACCTCACCCACTTGCGCCTGCACTCCGCGGAAATCCTTGGTGCCTGTGGCCTCCACCCCCTTGAGCAACAAACCGGCGATGAAGTCCAGCTTGACCGCCAACCTCACGCAGCCGTGGAACATGAAGCGCGGCAGAAAACCGGAGCGCGGAAAGAAGTTATTGACCTTGTCGATATCGCCGTAAGCGAACACATTCTCCCAAGGCACGAATACCTTGTCGAAGACCAGGATAGAATCGTTCTCGTCCAGGCGGCTGGAGAGGGGATAGTCGAACGGACTGCCCACCGCGCTCGCGGCCATCTCATACGATGGCCGGCAGAACAGTTTCACGCCGGGCGAATCCGTGGCCACGATACAGACGAAGGCGAATTCCTTGGTCTTGATGGGCAGAGCTCCGTTGTTGGCGATGAAATTGTAATGCGTCAGCGTGGACGTGGTAGCCACCACCTTGGCGCCGCTGACGATCAGGCCGCCGTCGGTCTCCTTTTCCACGTGCATGTAGACATCGCGCACTTCGTCCAGTTGCTTGTTGCGGTCGACAGGCGGATTGACGATGGCGTGATTGACGAAGGTGCACTCTTCCTGAACCTTCTTATACCAGCGCTTCGCGTTTTCTTCGAAAGGCGTGTAGAACGCCGAATTCGCCCCGAGCGTGGCCAGAAAAGCGGCTTTATAATCCGGGCTGCGGCCCATCCATCCATAGGTGACGCGCGCCCATTCGGCGATCGCATCGCGAGCGCCCACCATCTCCTCCGCGCTGCGCGATGCCCTGAAAAACTTGTGCGTATAGCCGCCATTGCCGGTGTCTGTATCCATGCACAGAGTGGCTTTGCGCTCATCGTGCAGAGCGTCGTAGAGCCGCCCTAGCATCCGCACAGTATTGCGGAACGCCGGATGTGTGGTGACATCCTTCACGCGTTCCCCGTAGATCCAGATCTCGCGCCCATCGCGCAGGCTTTCGATGTATTCTTGCGCGGTGAAGGGCCGCGTACGTGTCATCGGTTACTCCTTGGTCTGTCCAAAGTGGTCTGCCCAATCGCGCTCAAACCGGAAGATCTCTCTGGCCGGAGGCAAGGGCGCTTGCGTTTCGATCCAGCGTACCGGCTCCGTGCCCACGTTCACAAAAGTGTGAATGCATCCCACGCCGGTCCAAATCGTGTCGCCGGGACCAAGATCGTAAGTGGCCCCGTCCGCCGTGGCCTGGACCCTCCCGCTGACGATCAAGTAGGACTCCTCGAAGGTGTGATCGTGCGGATCGATCTTGGCGCCGGGCGCGTACTGAATCAGGAACAGAGACTGATGGATCGCGCCGAAGCTGCGGTCGACGAACATCTTGATGGCGACACCGGTGGTCGGATTGAAGCCTTCCATTTGCGACGGCCCGCCGGGGCGCGGCAGCTGCGACTCGTCGAAATAGCCCGTGGCCGCTTCCGCGGCTTTTGCTCCCTCGATGCCGAAAAACGTATCGCGTCCATACTCGGCGGGACGCGGCTGCGGAGCTTGCATCTCCAGCCATCGGACCGTCTTCGCGCTCGCGTTGCGCCACGCATGCCGTGCGCCGGTCGGGACCAAGCCGAAATGGCCCGGACCCAGTTCGCATTTATTCCCTGCGATCTCCGCTTCCACCGTACCTTCCAGAATGTAAACGCTCTCTTCAAAGGCGTGCAGGTGCGGCTGGATGACGCCGCCAGGATCCAGGAAGCAGACGCCCACGCCCATATGCACCGAGCCCATTTCGCGATCGACATAGGTGGCCCGGCGGAAACCCGAGCTATGGGGTTCATAGAGGTGCGGCACTCCGGCGGAGGCTGGATCGATCTTGGAAACGAAATGCATATGCTCTGTGCAGCTTATCAAAAGCGCAAAGCCCCCGTGACCCTGGCGTCCATTTGTGATACTGTTCCCCCAAAAGGAGGAGGCTGCTATGTGGAACTGGCTAGTTAGTTTGTGGCGCCGGATTGACCGCTTGATCCACCCGGAGAAGCTCCCGCAGAGTTACCACCGTTCCAACCTGCATGGCCGTCATCGCTAAAAAATTCAGGGGGGATGGCGCTAGAGTTCTAGTTTGCCGTGCAGTTGCATTTCGTCGACGGAGAATGCCTGGGTCACGAAAAGCCGGCCGATCTGGGCCTCGAATGTGATCCATCCGTCTTTCTTGGTGATTTCCTGGGAACGCGGGAAAAAATAGACCACAGTCGACAATCCGTCGATTTGGCGGAGGATCTCCACGCGCGATGGCTTCATATCTTTCTTCTTGACGCGCTTCAAAAAAGCGATGCCCTTCAGCTCGTTCTCGAGATTCCATCGGCTAGGTGCGGCGATGTCGTAAACCGCGATAGCGTAATGGTCGCTGTCCAGGAGCGGAGCGCCCGTTTCGCCGGTCTTCTCCTCTGCCGTTCGGATCGGAAGCGCGCTCTCCCATCGGATCGCCACCGTTCCGGCCGGGGGCTTCGCATGCGCGCGAGCGATCGCCTCCTGCTGCCTCTCCTTACCGAAGATCCCAAGCCCGGCGAGTCCGACCCCACCCCCTCTGCCCTCCTCAAAATTTCCGCCCTGCACACGTTCATCGGGGCTCAGATCGCGCACGTACTGCGGCATGACGAATTTGACCCATGGGGAATCCGTCAGTACCTGCTTGCCGTCTTGCTGGTCCCATTGCGAAATAGGCCGGTCTCTCCAGATTGGATTTGCCGCGAAGAGCAGGACGGCAACGAAGGAAAGCGAGCACAATCTCACGGCGCGATACATGGTTACATTTTAATACATGGGCTTCCGCTCGAATGCTTGACAAGCGCCCTGATCTCTTCTATTCTGACATTCGTAATCGGATGTCGAAATCTAAAGCAGAACAGGAAAGCGCCGCGGCCGACCGCGATTTATACTCGGGCCTGATCCGGCTGCATGTGCTTCATCATGCCGTGGAAGGGCCGGTTTTCGGCTTGGGAATGATCGAGGAGCTGGCGCGCCACGGATACCGCATCAGTCCGGGGAGCCTGTATCCGCTCCTTCAGGGACTCGAGAAGAAAGGCTATCTTCGATCCACCGAGCGGCGAAACGGCAAATCCCTCCGCCGGGTGTACCGAGCCACTCCGCTGGGCCGCAAAGCGCTGGCTGCATCGAAAAGCAAAGTCCGGGAGCTCTTTCATGAACTCATCGAAGGCGACTAGCTTCGCGGCGATGTTCATTGCTGCCGCGGTATTGCGAGCACAACCGTCCGGCGTCTCCGGCTTGACGCTTAGCCAAGCCCTTGAAAGCGCTTTGAAAAATTATCCTTCCATTCGCGTGACCCAGGAGCAAATGAATGCGGCCGCGGCCGGGATCCGCTTGGCGCAGACCGCGTACCTGCCACGAGTGGACGCCCTGGCGCAGATGAATCGCGCCACCCGCAATACTTTTTATGGATTGTTGCTTCCCCAAAGCATCATTCCGGGCGTAGACGGCGTTCCGGCGAATAATTTCGGCTCCGTCTGGGATAGCGGCGTGGGTATTCTCGTGTCTTGGCAGCCCTTCGACTTTGGTTTGCGTGCAGCCAACGTCGCGACAGCCACGGCGATCCGCAATCAGGCCCAGGCGGCGATGAACCGGACACGCTACGACGTCTCCGTCGCCACTGCGGATGCCTTCCTGACCGTGGTCGCCGCCCAGAAAACCGCCGAAGCAGCCCGCGCGGCCGTTGATAGTTGGCGAGTCCTCCTGAGGAGCATTCATGCGCTGACTGCCGCAGAGCTGCGGCCGGGTGCGGACGAATCCAGAGTTCAGGCGGAGCTGGCGGCAGCGCAGACCCAGCTCGCCCAAGCCGACCAGGCCATCGATGTCGCTCGCTCAACCGTGGCGCAATTCGTGGGCCTCGACCCGGCTCGAGTGAATGTGAGCCCCGGCAAGTTGACCGATCAACTGCCGCCAGAGCGGCCAGAGCCGCCACTGGTGACCGCAGCAAACCCCGTCGCCATCGAGCAAACTGCCGCGATCGCCCAGGCGCAATCCCAGCGCAATGCGATGGAGCGGACCTATTATCCGCAGTTCCTCGTCCAGGGCTTAGCCGCCGCGCGCGGAACCGGTCTGCTCAGCGATGGTTCGCGGCTCGGAGCGTTAAACGGCTTGGCGCCGACAACCCCAAACTTCGCGATTGGACTCACGGCTACCTTCCCGGCCATGGACAGGTTCGCCATCCGAGAGCAGGAATCCATGCAATCGGCCAACATCCGGGCGGGGCAAGCGCTATCGCTGGTGATTGCGGCCAACCTGCAAGCTCAATTCAATATTGCGTTGGCGACCCTCACCGGCGCGCGGCGCGTCGCGGCGAATACTCCCATCGAGGTCTCCTCCGCTCGAACAGCTCTCCAACAGTCTACGGCGCGGTATCAATCCGGGTTGGCTCCGATCGACGATGTCGCGCAGGCGCAGCGATTGCTCGTCCAAGCTCAAATCGACGATGCTCTGGCGCGCTTGAGCGTCTGGCGGGCGATGCTTCAGCTGGCCACGGCTCGTGGGGATATTCAGCCGTTCGTCGCAGAGGTCAGCCAATGAGCCATGAACTAATGGGCCGCCGCAAGCCGGTGATGTCGAAAGGTGAGACATGCGCATCGTCTTAGCGGCTCTTAGCCGGCCAATCACCGTGGTCGTCGCGCTCCTCGCCCTTGCGCTATTTGCCTATCTTGCCGTTCAGCGAATGCCCGTGGATATTTTCCCGAAGGTCGGCGATCCTGCGATTTACGTGGCTCAACCTTACGGCGGCATGGACCCGGCTCAAATGGAAGGCTACCTTACCTACTATTACGAGTATCACTTCCTCTACATCACCGGAATCGATCGGATCGAAAGCAAAAGCATTCAGGGCGCGGCTCTCATGAAGCTGATCTTTCATGAAGGCACCGATATGGCCCAGGCGATGGGGGAGACGGTCGGTTACGTGAATCGCGCACGCGCCTTCATGCCGCCGGGGACGGTGCCCCCGTTCATCACACGATTCGATGCAGGCAGCGTAGCCGTCGGGCAACTGGTTTTCAGCAGCGCCACGCACACGCAAGGGGAGCTGCAGGATTTCGCGCTCAACCGCGTGCGGCCGCTGTTTGCGACGCTGCCCGGAGTTTCCGCCCCTCCGCCCTTCGGCGGGAATCAGCGAACCATTGTCGTCACGCTCAATCCCGGCAAGCTCCGGCAATATCAGATCTCGCCGGAGGAGGCGATCGCGGCGGTCAGCAAATCCACGCTGGTGATGCCCTCGGGAAATATGTGGACCGGGGAAATCAATCGCATTGCGAGGACCAACGCAGCGCTGGGAGGAAACCTTTCGGAACTATTGAGTACGCCGATCCGGCCGGTTTCAGGAACCACCGTCTATCTCCGGGACATCGGAACCATTGAGAACGGCACCGACATCATTACGGCGTACGCCCATGTCAACGGCAAGAGAACCGTCTATATCCCCGTTACCAAGCGCGCGGATGCCTCAACGCTCGCCGTCATTGACGCGGTCAAAGCAGCGATACCGGATTTCAAGAAGGTCGTGCCGGACGATGTGGACGTCAGCCTGCAATTTGACCAATCGCCGTTCGTCATCAACTCTCTACGAGGGCTGATCCTGGAAGGCCTGCTCGGCGCGGGACTGACCGGCTTGATGGTGCTGATCTTTCTGCGCGATTGGCGGAGCGCCGTAATCGTAGTCATGAACATCCCGTTCGCCCTGCTGACCGCCGTAATTCTGTTATGGGCAGCAGGGCAGACGGTGAACATCATGACGCTCGGCGGCCTTGCTCTCGCCGTCGGCGTTCTGGTGGATGAGGCCACCGTCGAGATCGAAAACATTCACACCCAGATGCTTCCCGGAGTCTCGCGCGCCCGTGCGGTCGTGGAAGCATGCAGCCGAACCGCCATGGCGCGTTTGCTCTCGATGTTCTGCATCCTCGCGGTATTCGTTCCGTCTTTTTTCATGATCGGCGTGAGCCGGCAGCTTTTCGTGCCCTTATCTCTGGCCGTGGCCTTCTCGATGATCGCGTCCTATTTGCTTTCGAGCAGCCTGGTGCCGGTATTCTCCACCTGGCTCATGCGAACGGCGCACCCTGGCGAATCGCGTGAGGGAATCTTCGGGCATCTTCGTTCGTTCTACGAACGCTACGTGCGCGCGGTTCTGCGGTTTCGATGGCCCGTGGTGCTGGTTCACCTGGCTGCGGCGGCCTTACTTCTCTATGTGCTGTTGCCACGCATGGGGACCGAATTGTTTCCGGATGCCAATGCTCCGCTGTTGCGCGTGCGGCTGCGTGCTCCGGCCGGAACGCGAATCGAAGAGACCGAGCGCATCGTCCTGCACGCTCTCAACGTCATTCGTCAGGACGCGGGTGAGGACAAGGTCCTGATCACCAGCGATTTCATGGGCGTCGTGCCCTCCAGTTATCCGGTCGATCTGATTCATCTGTTCACCAGCGGACCTCAGGAAGCGATCATCCAGGTCGCCATGAAACCCGATACTCCACGAGGCGAAAGCCTCCGAGAGCGCATCAGAGGGGACTTGCATAAGGAACTGCCGGCCTGCCAGGTTTCCTTTGAAGCGGCCGACATCGTTTCTCAGGTGATGAGTTTTGGATCGCCCACTCCCATCGAGATTGCGGTGCAGGGGCCCAGCCTCGCGGACGACTATGGCTTCGCCCAGAAGATTCAATCCCAGCTGGCAAAGCTGAGCTTCATCCGGGATTTGCAGTTTGCGCAAGAGTACAATTATCCGACGCTGGATATCAATATCAATCGCGAGAGAGCCGGCCAATTCGGATTGACGATGGCGGATGTCGCGCGTTCGATCG
>Ga0209415_10002535_pt1 | contig 34241 bp, 23 predicted proteins | sample PeaSoiSIISIP2007_FD_187696 | JGI IMG/M metagenome (GOLD analysis project Ga0209415, IMG submission 187696) | Peat soil microbial communities from Weissenstadt, Germany - SII-SIP-2007 (SPAdes) (version 2) | ecosystem: Environmental > Terrestrial > Soil > Wetlands > Peat | place: Germany... | reverse complement strand
GGCGAATGCGAATCAAGATCATCGCGGTCAACGCTCTGATCGTGGCCATCGTGGGGCTGCTGTCGTTCCTGCTCGTGCGCAGCGCGCTGGGCATTGCCACCGGCAACGTGAGCCAGCTCAAGGACGAGGCCAAGAACGACGTCAACGGCGCCGCGGCCCGTCTGCAGCTCGACGGCCTGCGCGCCGAGCGATGGCTGGCGGCGGCCGCGAGCGAACCGGCGACGGCCGACGCGCTCGCGAAGGCGACGCCGGGGGCGCGTGCCGAGGCCGCCACGAAGCGCTGCGATGACCTCGTCAGCAAGATGAAGAACGCGCCGCTCTTCGAGCGCAACGTGCCGACGCTCGTCGCCCTCGTAGACACGAGCGGCCGGATCGTAGGCCGCAACAACTCGAACCTGGGCCGCGGCGACGACATGGGGAGCGTATACGCGGGGCTCAAGGCGACGCTGTCGACGGGCCAGTCGGGGTCCGACGTCTGGTACGAGCGCGACCAGTACCTGGCGTCGTACGTCGTGGTGCACGACGATCAGGGGAAGACGGTCGGCGGCCTCGTCATCGGCAGGCCGCTCAACGACACGCTCTCGCGCGTCAGCGAGGCCACGACCGGGCGGCCGCTCGTCGTCGTCGTCTCCAAGGGCGGCAGCTTCGAGGTCGTCGCTCACTCGGCGCAGGCGGCGCCTGCGCTCGACGAGAGCATCGGGAAGGGCGCGAAGGACATGCTCGGGGGTGCGCTGTCGCACCAGCAGACCGACGTCGTACGCGAGGGAGACTCGCTCGTGGCAGCCGCTCCGCTGCCGGCGTTCGAGGACGGCAAGCGCGCGCTCATCGTGGCAGCAGCGCCCGCGTCGCTCATCCAGGATCCGAGCGAGATCGCGCTCATGCCGATCCTCGGAGCGCTAGCGCTCGGGATCGTGCTGGTCGCGATCGCCGGGTGGCTGCTCGGCAACTACATCACCCGGCCAATCAACCAGCTCGAGGAGGGCCTCCTCGCCATCCTCAACGGCCAGACCGACAAGCGTTTCGAGCTTGATCATGCGGAGCTCGGCGGGCTTGCGTTCCGCATCGACCAGCTCCTCAACCAGCTCATGGGCGTCGAGGAGGACACGACCGACGCGGAGGGCCGCGTGTCGATGGCCCCGAACGCGGCGAACTTCACCGACGCCCTCGCGGTCGACGACAAGCGAATGACGCAACAGGCGGGGGAGGGGACGATGGATCCCGAAGCCGTCCGCCGCCTGGCGTCGGAGTCTCCCGGGCAGTACTACGGGCGGATTTACCGCGAGTACATCGCCGCCAAGAAGGCCATCGGCGAGGCGACGGACCATATCGCGGAGCAAGCCTTCGCGGCGCGCATCCAGGCCATGGAGCAGGACGCCGCGTCGAAATACGGTCGCCCCGTCCGCTACCAGGTTCAGGCGCGAGCGAAGGAGGTCGTCCTCCTCGCCGTTCCGCTGCCGTAGCGACGCGTCAGTTGACCCAGCTGCGGTTGGCGCCGACGTCGGCGTGGACGAACCAGTCGCCCGCCGTCGGGTACACGCCGACCCCGCCCTTCCAGCCGAGCGACCGGATCTCGCGCTCCACGACGCGCGGGTCGAGGCCCGTGTCCTGCCCCGGGGGAACGAGGCGAAAATCGCACGCGTTGCCGAGGGAGTGCTGGCTATGCGACGCGACGTGGTGGCCTTTCTTCCGGAGCATCTCGTTCAGCTTGGCGCTCCGGTATCCGCTGACGATCTCGATGCGGCATCCGGGGTGGTTGCCCGCGAGAGATCGCAGCAGACCGAGGAGCCCGCGGTCGAGAGGACGGCGCTCGCCGGTCACGCGATCGGCGACGAAGGCATCGAAGATCTGCTGCGGAGGAGAGTCCGCGTCGAGCACCAGGCGCTCGCCCGTGTGCACCTGGGCGAGCGTGGCGAGCAGCGCGGGGTCTTCGGGAGCGTCCACCGGAGGGCTCTTCTTGGACGCGAGACCGGAGCCGTGCGAGACGCGGGCCTCCGGGCGCGCGGATGGGGCGACGACGGTCATGCCCGAGGCGCACGCCAGGAAGATAGTGGCGACCCTGACCGACCAGCCCACGTCGAAGGTATAGTTCATCGATGACCGTGCGGCACGACGAGGGAACGCTGGCCCGCGCGCGGACAACCGGGCCGGTCCTCTACTTCAACGCGGCGTCTCCGGACGGAGCCCCCGAGGCCGTCATCGCGGTCCTCCACGGTTACGCCGACTACGGCGCCCGGTACCTTCACGTCCTCGACGCCTGGGCTGGGCGGGGGATCGCGTCGGTGGCGATCGACATGCGCGGTCACGGCCATGCCGCCGGCAAGCCGGGCTTCTGCGAGCACTTCGGCGAGTACCTGGACGACTTCTCCGAGCTGGTCCGCCTCCTCGACGAGCGTGCGCCCGGCGTGCCTGCGTTTCTGTTCGGCCATAGCTTCGGCGGCGTTGTGGCCGCGTCCGCGGCGCTCGACGACGCGAGCCGGTGGCGCGGGCTCGTCCTGAGCGCGCCGTACCTCGGTCTCGCGATGCAGGTGCCTCGCGCCAAGCTCTTCGCGGGCAAGATCGCATCGGCGCTCGCGCCCGCGCTCGGGGTTCCATCAGGGCTCCACGGCGCCGATCTCACCCACGACGCGCAGCGGGCGCGCGCGTACGACGAGGACCCGCTCGTCTTCAAGAACGTCACGCCGCGCTGGTTCAGCGAGACGCAGGCAGCTCAGGGCCGCGTGCTCGAGCGCGCCCCGTCGCTGCTGTTGCCTCTCTACCTGGTGATGGGGACGGAGGACCGCGTCGCGCGCCTCGCGACCGCCCGCGCCTTCTTCGACGCGGCCGGCTCGCCCGACAAGATCTGGGATGCCCGGGAGGGCCTCTTCCACGAGGTGCTGAACGAACCTCAATGGCCGTCGATCGCCGCTGCCATTGCCGACTTCGTGCTCAAAAGAAAGTGATCCTCGAACGGGGAGGGCGGAAGCTCAATCCGCGGGCCGCACCCGCAGTCGTCCCGCCCCTGGTCGCACGCGAGCCTGACAGGCGAGGCGGCGCGAGGCAGGGTCGTCGCCGAAGACGTCGAGGACGTCGAGCTCCTCGTCTGCCGGTGGGTCGAGGAGCTCCGCGCCCTCGAGCACGTCGATGCGGCACGTCCCGCAGCTCGCGCTCCGGCACGAGAAGGGAACGGGTGCTGTCTCATTGTCGCAGATGTCGACCAGCGCGCCGCCGTCCGGCGCGGGGACCTCGAGGGGCGGCGAGCCGGGCGACTCGAAGACGATGAGGGGCACGCGCTTCGTATTCCCTCTAGCGCTTCTCGAGGACGATCGCATGCTCGGCGCGCGGTGCGTCGCGAAACGCGTGCACGCCTGGGCCGTGGAAGTGCGCGCGTGCCTGCGACGCTCGGGCCACCCACGTGAGCCCCGCCTCCCCGGCGACCGACGCGACGAGGGCGTCTGCCCTCAGCGCCTCGCCGTGCACCGCCGAGTCGCCGACGAGGAGCGCGATCCGGCTCCCCTTGCGGCAGACGCGGGACATCGCGCGAAGCGACGAGACGATCTCGCCGCTCCACGCGTCGCGGGCGGCGCGGGCGTCGAGGGTCGCGTACCGCCGACGCGAGCCCATCTCGCCGGTCCTCAGCGCGCGAGCGTCGAGGTCGAGCCAGCGCATGCGGAGCTCGTGCTGGGCCGCATAGTCGTACGTCGCGACGTAGGGCGGCGACGCGACCACGGCGTCCACCGTGCTCGCCCCCACAGTGCGCAGGCGCATCGCGTCGTCCACCTGCACGCGCGCCGGCGCCGTGCCTGGCGGGAGTAGCGCGCGAAGCTCCACGAGGCGCCGCGCGAGCTCCTCGGCCTTGCGCGCGAACAGGCGGGCCGGGAATCCGGCCGCGAGGCGCCGGGGTTTTGTCGCGCCTGACGTGTCCGAGACGCGCCGGCTCACCTTCACGAGGATCGCGCTCAGCACGAGGCTCAGCGCATCGCGCAGCGGTCCCTCGGCGGCCTTCCCCTTGATCCCGGCGTGAATGGAGTCGAGCTCGAGCAGCACGTGGGGGTCGAAGAGATCGACGTCGGCGCGTGAATAGCGGCGCGTCGATCCGGCGCGGCGGCGCCGTCGTTCGTCCGCGAACGCGGCCACGTCGCGCGCCGCGGCGACGATAGCCGCGCACTCCGCCTCATCCTGCACCGCGGTCTTGAGGCGCGAGAGGCGCACAGCGAGCGGGTTGATGTCCGTCCCGATCGCGCGTCGTCCTGCGATCATCGCCTCCACGAGGACCGTCCCCGAGCCGCAGAACGGATCGAAGACGACGGCCTTGTCACCCGTGGAAATCGCGCGCACGAGCCGTGCGGCTGTCGTGGGGTGCATCCGGGCCGGATACGTGTGAAACCCGTGGACGTGGGCCCGATCCGCGTCGTCGCCCTGCGTCGTGCCGTCGGGGGCCGGCGCGGGGGCCACGTCGAGGGCTTGCGCGAGGAGCGCGCCCATCTCCCGATCTCCCGCCGTCGTGACGGTCCCGCCGACATTCGTGAGCGAGCGCCGTCGCTTGATCGGCGCGGGGCCGCTCCCCCCACCGTAACTCAAGGCCGCACGACGGACGTACCCGGCGGCGGCGTGAAGCTGAACTGCGCCGGCGGGACGGGCAGGTTCACCTGCGGGTTGACGAAGTCGAACCGGTTCCGGTTCCCTTGCCCGTCGATCACCATCACGCGACGCACCTGCGACGTGGCCTGGTCGACGTAGAAGAGCACCTTCGAGTAGGCCGGGGTCGGCTGCTTCGGGGTCCCCACGAGGACGTAGCCCCCGGGGAACTTCATCTCCGAGCCGCAGACGAGCTCGAAGTCGAAGGCATCGGCCAGCTTGCCGGTGCCGGTGAGGAAAGAAAGCGCCGCCGGGTACTGGGACTTGTCGATCGGCTGCTCGAACACCTGCTTGTTGGCGGCCTCGTAGACCTTGATGACGCTGCCGTCGGAGACGACGCGATTGTCCTTCGGATCGTCGTACACCCAGTCCATCTTGCCGGGCTTCGCGAACGTCACGCGGCCGCTCGAGCTCTTCTCGTGATTGTAAGCCTTCACCCAGAACTTCTGCTGGAAGTCGCTCTTGAACGTCGTCGACCGGTCGTAAAAGGTCTGCACGTTGGCGACCGCCTGGGCGGCCGCCGGGGCTCCGCACGAGGCGGGCCGGTCATCGGCTTTCGCGACGAGCGGCACGAAGACGAGCTGCACGCCCCACGCGAAGAGCCCGAGCAGGAGCCCGACCACGGCGGGTATCATGGAAGGGACGCGCCGCATCATCTCTTCTCCGGCCGATACTAGCTCCTAGCCGCGACGCGCGCCTTTCATTCCCGGAAACGGCAGAGGCGCTCGCTGAAGGTGCGTGATGGCGATCGCGAGCGCGTCGGCGGCGTCCCCGGTCGGCGCCTCGGCGAGCCCGAGGACGACGCGTACCATCTGCGCCACCTGCGCTTTCTCGGCCCGTCCGCTCCCGGCGACGGCCTTCTTGACCAGCGCCGGTGAGTACTCGTGGACGATGAGGCCGGCGCGGGCGCAGACGAGCAGCGCCACCCCCCTCGCGTGGCCCAGCTTGGCCGCGGCCTGCGCGTCCTTGGCGAAGAATATCGTCTCGACGCTCGCCTCCACGGGGGTGTGGGCGGCGATGACCTCGACGAGCGCCTGCTCGATCGCGACGAGCCTGGTCGCGATCGGCGCGCGGTCGTCCGTTTGCACGACGCCGTGGGCCCTGTGCAGCAGCCGGGTGCCGACGCGCTGGACGATGGCCCAGCCGAAGCGGCGGGTGCCAGGATCCAGCCCGATCACGGTCGTCATCGGGGCATCGTGGCCGGCGCCGTGGCGGGGTCGTCAGCCGGCGCCGGCGAGGGCCGCCAGCTCTTCGTCGGAGATGTCGAAGTCCGCGTAGACGTTCTGGACGTCGTCGTGGTCGTCGAGCGCCTCGGCGAGGTTGAGGGCGACCTGCGCGTCGCGTCCGGCGACGGGCTTCTTGAGCTTCGGCACGTAGGCGAGGGAGCTCGACTTGGGCTTCATGCTCGCCTTTTCGAGGGCGTCGACGATCGCGCCGAGGGCCTCCGGTGGCGTGGTGAGGTGCCACTCCTCGCCGGTGTCCTGGTAGTCCTCGGCACCGGCGGCCACCGCGACGTCCATCAGCTGGTCCTCGGTCGCCTCCTTGCCGAGGGCGATGATCCCCTTTCGCTCGAACGCCCAGCCCGCGGTGCCGGCGCTGCCGAGCAGGCCGTTGTTCTTCTCGAAGACCTTGCGGATCTCGGCCACGGTCCGGTTGCGGTTGTCGGTGAGCGCCTCGACGAGAAAGAGCGTGCCGGCAGGCCCGGTGCCCTCGTAGAGGATCTCTTCGTACGCTGCGCCTTCGATCTCGCCGGTGCCACGCTTCACGGCGCGGTGAATGGTGTCGTTGGGCATCGACTGGCCCTTCGCATCGGCGATCGCCTTCCGCAGGCGCGGGTTGCCGCCGGGGTCGCCGCCGCCCATCCGCGCGGCGACGGTCAGCTCCTTGATGAGCTTCGTGAAGAGCTTGCCCCGTTTTGCGTCGAGCGCGCCCTTCTTGTGCTTGATGGTGGCCCATTTCGAATGGCCGCTCATGGGGTACCGCCTCGGGGGAAGAGAGCGAGCGTGCTCGGAGGACGGGCGAGCGTAGGCAAAAGCGCGCGCCTCTTCAAGCTGGGAGCCCGATCTTACTCCTCTCAGCGCAGCGTCACGCGCGTCGTCGCGAGAAAGCCGTCGTCCGCCGCATGCGCGGTCGCGGCGAAGGCATCGTAGTCGGCCGCGGGCACGGTGCCGGTCGTCACCCTGAGGACGAAGTCGTCCTCGATCGCGACGACTCCCACCGGAGCGCTGCTGTTCACGCCGATTCGCCGGGAGGCCTCGATGAGCTTGGTCCGGACGCCGAGCGGTCCCGGCATCCGCGCGACCGCGCCCCCCTTCGGGAGCTCCACGCGGCGGCGGACGTGGTACTGGACCGCCCGGCTGATGGCGAGTGCGCTCTCGCGTCCCGCGCGCCCCGCGAACATTGCGGTCAGACTCGACGCCCGCGCGTGCGGCCAGACCCAGTGCAGGCTGTCGAGCCCCGGCAAGAGCCGGACGCCACCCGCGCCCTCGGGCTGTGCGTAGCCGCTCACGCTCACGTCCGCGCGGAGGCTGACTTGCCAGCTGCCCTCGCTCGACGCGAGCTCGACGCTGTCTACATTCGCCCAGGGAAGCCACGCGAGCACCACGTCGCGAAGCGCCCGCTGGCGCGGTGCCCCCACGATCCGGAGCAATGCCTCCGCGAGCTCCTGGGCATCTCGACCGCGCAGCACGATCGCGAACGTCCCGCGCGCGTTGCCCTCCTCGTCGAGGGTCAGGCGCACGTCCACCTCGTCTCGTTCGTCCTCGTCCGCGCCGAGCGCCGGCATCGGGACGATCGTGCCGTCCGTCCGCAGCGCGAGTCGGCCGCGGAGCTCGGGCGAGACTCGGCCCGCAGGAAGCGGAGGCCCGGCCACGTCGGCGTCGATCCACACGTCGCCGCCGGGCCCGTCCGCTCCGGCGGGAATGTGCGCGACGACGAGCGGATGGACGAATCGCCCGAAGTGCGGCGGGAACGAGGGGTCGGCGCTGTACGGGTCGTTCTCGGCCACGACCAGATCGCACGGCACGCCGAGCTCTCGCAGGCCTCGGAGGACGAGCCAGGAGCGGCTCCCGTCGTGGGACGCGAGCGATGTGCGCGCGGTGAGGGACTGTACCGGTGCGATCGACCCGCCGTAGTCGCTCAGCCGGCCGGAGTCTGCCTCGCGCAGCGCCTTTCCGGCGGCCGTGACGATGGCGTCGACCGTCGCGCGCCCCGGCCCGTCACGCGCGCTTCTCGGGTCGCGGCCGAGCACGGCCGCCTGGTGCGCCCACGCGCTCGTCTCGGGGTCGTGCTCGTCGAGCGTCGCGATCGTCTCGCGGAGGGCGCGGCCGACGTCCTTCCACTGCGCCGTCGAGAAGCTCACGCCGACGTTGCGGTCCATCTTCGGGACGCCGTCCTCGACGCGCCGCGCCGGTCGATCGACCACGTGCCACTGCACGACGCGCTCGCCGCCCTCCGTGCGCTCCGTCGCTTTGCCGAGCAGGGAATGGCTCCACAGCGTGCCGCGCACGGCGGGCGGCAGGCGTAGCTCGATCGTCGCCTCGTTCACCGCGGTCCGCTCCGGCAAGAGGTCGGGCGTGTCGATCCCGATGTCCCCGGTGTTCCCGGGCAGCGACCATCCTTCATAGACGGCCTCCACGACGTCCCCCTGCTCGAGCTGGGATAGGTCCGCGTGCGCCTGCGATGCGTGGGGGGTGTGGTCCGGCTCGAGGATGCGCCCGTCCTTCTTGAAGATGCGCCGCCGGAGCGTGCGCATCGCCGTGCGCCCCCAGATCTCCGGGGCAGCGGCCTGCGCGTTCTCCTCGACGTCGGTGGTCCCGCTGACGCGGCGCACGTCGAACAGCAGCCAGCGAAGCAGGCCGTCGGGCTCCACGTCGTAGCGCTCCCTGTGCGTGAGCACCGCGGTGGCCGCGGTCGGGAGAATGGCGTGCGCGCGATCCTCCGCGACGATGCGCTCGGCTTCTCCGTCGAGGGAGGAAGCCGGATCGTCGCCCGCTGCCCTGAGGAGGGGGCCGATCGCGCCGGGGGCATCACGGCTAGTCCTCGCGACGCGGAGCAGGGCCGCGCGGGTGTCTTCGCCCCCGGCGGCAAGCGTCGACGTCACGGCCATCGTGCGCTCTCCGGGCAGCATCGATTCGAACACGCGCCTGGCGGCGGCGTCGTCGCCCGCAACGAGCGCCTCGCGCAGCTCGAGCGCGAGAAACCGGCCGGGAGCCCCGAGCAAGGCGCGGAGTCGCGCGAGCTCGCGGGCCTCGCCCGCGCGGTCTCCCGCCGAGCGCAGGGCGTCGAAGCAGTCGAGTGTGTCGTGCGCCGTGGTGCGGGTCACGTCGCACGCCGACGCGACGAGCTCGGCCCCGACCCGCGGCGTCCCGGCGTCCGTCGCGTCCTCGAGCAGCGCGCCCGCAGCGGCCCCATGGAGGCGTCGCAGCATCTCCTGCGCGCGATCGAAGAGATGCTCCCGTCCGCTCACGAGCGCCTCGAAGGCGTCGACCCACACTCCAGCCCACCGGGAGGCAGGCGCCTGCGCCAGTCTCCCGCGATGCGCGTCGAGATCCGCCAGGATCTCGATCCCCGCTTCCGATCGCCCCCGGCGCACGCCGGCGAGGACGGCGTGCGAGACGATCGCCTCCCAGCTCGTCGGCCACGCCTCGAGGACGCGCTCGCAGGCGCTCCGCGCGCGCTCCGCACGGATGGCAGGGGAGAGATCGCGCGCCGTGTCCACCGCGCGGGCGTAGACGAGCGCCAGGTCCGGGCGCGTGGCCGAGCGCGTCCCCGCATCCCAGAGGATGTGCTCCGCGTCGCGAGGATTCCCGGACGCGAGGCCCGCCGCCGCCGTGAGGAGCACCTCGTCGTCGGTTGCCGGCGACGGCGAGACCAGCGCGGCAGCGCGGAGCGCCCGTGCCGCGGACGTCGATCCGATCGCCGGGGCCCTCGTGGGCAAGGGAGCGCCGTCCTCTCCCAGCACGTCGATCTCGACCGAGTCATCGTCTTTGGCGGTGCCGACCCGCGCGACGAGGCGAAGCCGGCCCGCTGACGTCTCGACGACGGCGAAGCGTGCCGCGTCGCCGTCTCCCAGCTCGAACGATCGCCGGACCACCTCGACGCCCCCCGCGTGGAGCACGGCCGCGCCATGCGCGCGGAGAACGACGCCGAGCCGCTGCGGGTGGGCGACGTCCACATCGACGACGACCTCGCGAACACCAGGCCGCGCGCTCTCGGCGGACAGATCGATCGCGCAGCCCCGCCCGCGCACGGTCGTCGGGTGCACCTCCGTGGCGAAGGCGCCCCCCGTGGCGTACGCCGCCGCGATCGGCGCGTCCGCACGATCGAGCGGGCCGGGTGTGTCGAGCCCGGTCACCGGCGCCCATGTCGTCGGCCCGATGACCAAGGCCTCCCGCGCGCAGCCGGTCGCGACGCGGTAGGTCTCTGCCGCCGCCGCATCGCCGCTGCGCATTGCCAGCGACTCGAGCGCCCGCGCGATCAGCGCCTTGCCGAAGGGGCCGCCAGCCTCGCGTGCAACCGTCCCGAGGTCCCGCGCGATCGCCGCGGCTTCCCCCGTGCGATTCGCCAGCGCCGCGTCCGCCGCCGCTTCGCCGAGCGCGGGCATCGGGATCGTCGCGAGCGCGTCGAGCGATGCGGCGAGCGCGGGCACCTGCCAAGGGTCCCTGTCCTCCCTCGCCGCCGCACGCACGACGTCCAGATGGGCGCGGATGGCGTCGTGCGGATCCCCCGTCGCGTCCAGCCGGAATGCGTCCGCGAACGCCGCCGGAAGCGCCACGCGCGGGCCGGCAGGTGAGCGCGACGGGGGCATCGCGCAGGCGGCGAGGAGAACCGGGAGCGAGAAGAGGACCTCCACACGAATCGATGTCACGGCGGCGCTCCCGCGGGGGTGAGGCGGAGGCTCTTGTGCATCAGCGCGTCGACGCGCTGCACCCAGGCACGCCACTTCGGGTAGTCGTCGACCGAGATCCGGCTCTGGTCGAACACGACCTTCAGCCGGACGACGACCTGTCCGTCGCGGGCGTCGCGGGTGAGATCGAGGTGAGCGTGCCCGAACGCGCCGCCGCTCTCGTCGCCGCCGCCGGGAGGCGGTTCGAAGGTCCAGCCCTTCGGGGCGGTCACCCGGATGGTTCGCGACGTCTTCCGCGGGGCGACGCTCGGCGGAAGCCACAGCGGCAGGGTGCGCTTCACGAGCGGCGCGATCTGGGAGGCGAGGGTCTGGGAGGGCGACAGCGGCAAGACGAGCTCCTGGGCCTCGTGCCGCGCGAGCCCGTTCGAGCGCGCCTTCCACCGCGCCGTGGCCGCGCCGTGCCCGACGTCGCCGCGGAAATCGACCTTCCGCTCGACCTCGACGGTCGGGAACCAAGGGCCCACGAGGTGATCCTCCACCCACTGCGCGCGCGCGCCCGGCTCGGTCAGGTTGGTCCGCATCCAGAAGGCGTCGTCCCCCGTCGCGCGCTCCTCTCCTTCGAGGTCGGCGCTTCCGTCGGGTCGCAGGGCGATCGTCCAGGAGGCGTCGACGCCGTGGTCCTCCGGAGAGCTCGAGGGGAGCTCGACGATCTCGGCCGGGCCGTCCATCCGGAGGGCGACCGCCCTGGCGTCCATCGCCGGCAACGGCCCGAGGCGCGACTGAGGACTCGTTGCGTCGAGGTACGTGTCGCCTCTCGGTCCATGGAGAAACGCGATCCCGTGGTCGAAGAGGGGAATCGCCGCGCCGCGCGCGCGAAGGATCGACGGCTGCCCGGTCAGGCGGGTCTGCACCATGACCTCCTGCGCGTCGATCCCCGAGGCCTTGAGGAGCGTGATGAGGAGGAGAGCCTTGTCGTCGCAGTCGCCCTCCCGTCGCGCCAGGAGCTGCTGCGGGCGGTTCGGGAGCCACCACTCGCCGCTCACGAAGTTCACGTAGCGGATGTCGTCGGCGACGAAGTCGAAGATGGCCTCGACCTTCGCCTCGCGCGTGGCCTTGCCGCGCGTCAGCTTCGCGGCGAGCTCGCGCACCTGGGCGTCCGGCTCGGTGAACCCGCGGATCGCCTCGCCATACCATGCGCGGAACGCGCTCCAGTCCTTGAAGGTCGACAGGACGAGCGTCGGCAGCACCTCGCTCTGCGGCGGCGCGAGGGGCTCGTCGGGGACGTTCACGGGGGCGTCCCAGACGAGGCGGACCACGTGGCGTCCCCCCTCGTCTCTCTCTTCGCGCCGGTCGGCCTTTCCGTTGACGATGTCGACGTAGATGGGCCTGTCCTTCGGGGCCTCGACGTCGACCTCGTTGTAGAGGACCGGGTGCGTCGAGAGGGCGCCGGCGTAGTCGAGCCGGTAAAAGGGAGGGTCGGCGCGGCCACCGACGGGTCCCGCCGTCCACGACCGGAACGCGACCTCGACGACGTCGCCTGCCGCGAGCTCGGGCCAGCGGATCCGCGGGTGCGCGTTGTCGCTCGCCTCTTCGACTGGAAAGGCCGTGCCGCCGTCGGCGCGGTGCACGCGCGCGCGCAGGAGCTCGGTGAGATCTCCCTCCGCCGGGATCTCCTCGAAGAGCTCGTCCTCCGTGCGCGGCGGAATGACGATCTCCCGGGCATAGTGGACGAGCTCGGAGACGCGGCGGTCGGGGTGCATCACGACCGCGCGCAGCCAGTGCAGCTCGCGGTCGGCGACGTCGGGAGCGTCGGCGCCCTCGGTCCGCGTGCCCCTTCGCCGCGCCAGGATGGACTGGGACGGCACGAGGTACTTCTCGTCGTCTCGGCCCTCGCTCCGCGTCGTCGAGTGGGCCCGCAGCGCGATCTCCGCGCGGTAGCGCACCTCGCCGGGGTCGAGCTCGCGGGCACGGCGCAGCGCCGCCCCGATCGCCTCGTCTCGCGTCACGTCTCCCTGAGCGGCCCCCGTCTCCTCCGCGAGGCCCGCCCACACGGCGGCCCGGTTCGGTGCCCACCGGGCGAGCTGCTCGTAGAGGGCCCGGGCCTCGTCGTGCGCGCCGGCCTCGGCGACCGCCTGGGCCACGTCGAGCCCCTCGTCGGCGGAGCTGATCCCTCCCTCGAATGCCCGCTGCCCCGCGCGCACCACGGCGACGCGGCCAAGTGTCTTGTTCGCGGCGACGAGCTCCGGTCCACGGTCGCCACCCCGCGAAGCCAGCGCATCGCGCGCGGCGAGGGCCAGGGCCGGGTCGAACGACGGCGCCACCTGCGCGAGCAGATCGAGGAGCGCGACAGGGGGAGATCGGCTCTTCAAGCTCGGCGCGAGGAGCCGCATCGCGCGCAGACGGAGCGCGTCGGTTCCGAGCGCGATGTCGACCCTGGCCTCGAGGAGCACGCGTTCGTCGTCGGCGTCGCCCTTCGTCCCCTGCAAGAGCGCCATGGCCCAGTCCGCAAGTCCCGCGTCGAGGTGGCGCTCGACGAGGCGCCGATCGACGAACGCGCGGGTCCGCGCGTCCGCTGTCGGATCCATCCGGGCCCGGTTGAGCCACGCGCTCTTGTTCGCGCCGCTCGGCGCGATCCATCCGGCGAACGCCAGCCGGTCGGCGCCGATGGCGCGGTCGGCAAGCGCGGCCAGCAGACCCGGCGCCCGGGGGCTTCGCAGATCGTCGGCCCCGCCGAGCGTGCGCAGGACGGCCGCGTCGAGGTGCGCGTCGACGTCCTTGTCCGGCAGCGCGTCGATCGCGCGCGCGAGCGGGGTGGCCATCCTGTCGAAGACGAGGTGGTGCGACGGAGCGACAACCGGAAGGGCAGCCGTGGCCACGAGCCCTTGAGGCGACCTCCCCGACTCGTCCGTGACGCGCAGCCGCGCGCGCCCTTCGTCGTCGATCGCGCCGGCGCACACCTTGGCCGCGAGCAGGTGCGGGCCCGCCTTCGCGTGCACCCGGGCCACGATGCGGTCGAACGTCGCAGCCTCGTGCTCGGCCTCGTCGCGACCGACGTCGACGCCGTCGAAGGCGAGGCGAGCCTGACCCGTCGCGGCGAGGCGCACGACGATCTTCTGATCGGCGGCCAGGGTGATCCCGGTCGCCAGCCACGTGCAGCTCTCCTTCCGCGGCGAGACGAACAGGTCGAGGGGCACGCCACGCGCGGTCGCGAACGAGGAGGGCACGACGCGCCAGGTGACCTCGTAGCTGCCCCACGAGTAGCGTGCGTGGGGTTCTGCGAACCCGCCTCGGCCTGCCTCGGGGCCGTCGCGGGCGGCCAGCCCGCCTCCCGTGTCGCGGAAAGGCCCGAGGATCGTCAGCGCGTCGATGACGCCGAGCCGCCGGTCTTCGCGCCCTCCCTGTGCAGTGCCCTCGTCGGCAGCGACCATCCGCGCGAGCACGGCGGCCTGATCACGCACGTCGTCTCCCACGCCGGCCGCGGCGGCGACGCGGTCGAGCGCCTCCCGGGCCTGCGAGGGGTCCCAGCGCCCTGCGAGCTCCGCGACCGTCGCCAGCGCAGCGAGCCGGGAGCGCTCCGGGGCCCCGGGCGCGAGCGCGCGCTCCGCCGCGTCGTCGATCATCGCTGCGAGCGTGGCGTCGGTCCACCGGGTGGGCGACGGCGCGGGCGCCGAGCGCGCCACGGCCCCGCCTGCGAGGACGCCCGTCAGAGTCAGGGCGCAGAGCGCGACCGATCGCCGAAGCAGCACGTGCGGAGGACTTTACCGAGGCACGCGCGGCGACGCGAGCTGGTCCGTGCGATCAGAAGCTCGCTTGAGTCGCCGCCACTCCATTCGTCCCGTTGCCAAGGCTGGCGCCCGCCGCGCCGTTGGTGAGAGCCGGAGAGGCGGCGAGCACGAGCGACGCGGTCGCGCCGCCGCCGGTGATGACGGCGTACGAATCGCCCCCCGCCCCTGCGCCGCCCTGTCCGCCCGCGCTCCCCGTACCCCCCGTCCCGCCTGCGCCGCCGCCAGAAGCGGTGATGTTGTTGTTGGGCAGGTTGGCAATGCACAAGATGCTGGTGCAGCTCGACGACGTGCAGCTCGCTCCCATCCCCGCTGCGCCCGCGCTGCCGGCTGTCCCGCCGCCGCCGCTGCCTCCGGTGGCTCCGTTGCCGCCGTACCCGGCCGTGTACGAGCCGGCGACGACTGTGACGCTCGCGTCGAAGGCGAAGAGCGCGATGCTGCTGCCGCCACCTCCGCCTCCCGCGCCGCCCATGCCTCCGCCGCCGCCGCAGCCGTTCGACCCGGCTTGCCCGACGCACGATGCCGACGAGGCCGTGCAGGCGGTGCCGGTGCAGCTCGAATACGGGACCGGCGTGGGCGCCGGCGCGGCCGTGCCATTGTCGCCGGAGGTGCCGGTTCCACCGGCGCTCCCCTGACCCGGAGTGAAGCCAGCCGCCGAGAACGTTCCCACGCTTCCGCCCGAACCCATCGACCCCGGCGTCGCCCCGCTGGCGCCGTCTCCCGCGGAGCAGGTTGCCTGCGGCGCGGCCCCGCCTCCGGCCTGCGCGGGCGTTGCGCCATCGCCGGCCTTGGACATGCTCACGGCGACGTTCGTCAGCGTGACGCTCGTCGTCGCGCCGCTGGCGAAGACGCCGTAGAGCGATTCGCCCGGGTTGGCGGTGGCCTTGCTCTCGATCGTGAGCGTCGAGAACGCGACGGACCCGCTGATGCCGCTCACGAGAACGGTCGTATTCGACGTTGCCGGTGCGCGGATGATGACGTCGTCCTCCGGGTTGGGCCCGCAGTCGAACGACCAGGTCGACCCGCTGACCTGCCAGCCGCCCATGATCGTGATCCCTGCGGGCGGCGTCACTTTCTCGACGTATGTCCCCACGCCGACGAAGACCGTGGTCCGGCCCGAGAAGTAGCTCGTCGAGGCGATGGCTCCGGCGATCGTGAGGCAGGGCGACCCGCGGGAAGCTCCACAGCCCGTGGCGTCCGCGCCCGTGGGCGTCACGTAGATCCCCGTGCTGTCGTTCGTCGACTGGGGGCAATGGGGAATGCCGGGTCCTGCCTCGGGAGAGCCACCGTCGGAGACCCCGCTGCCGTCGGACGCGCTGCCGTCCGTCAGCCCCGCCTCGCCCGCCTCGGACGTGGCGTCGAGCGTGCTGCCGTCGCCCCCGTCGGCCTCGCCGCTCGCGTCACTTCCGCCTCCGTCGCCCGCGTCGCCGCCATCCGCCGTCGAGCCAGTCTCCGCCCCGCTCGAATCGGCGCTCCCATCGCCGGGGACGCCCTCGTCGTCGGTTCCGTCGCCGGGGATCGCGTCCGCCGGTGGCGCGCTATCCATCGAGCCGTCCTCTCCCGGGCCCGACTCTCCGCCCGCGCCTTCGGTCGTTGCATCCGGCACGGTTGCCGCGCCGTCGGAGGCGTCCTCGGTTCCCCCGGGGCCGATCGCGGTGACGGACCCGCCGTGGGCGCACCCGGCGCCGGCGGCGAGCACGAGACCCAGCGCGATCGCGCGCGAACTGTCACGCATGGCAAGCCCTCCTACCGCCCCGAACGCAAGCCAGGCCACGCGGATGGCCTGACCCTCGACGCTACACCCGTCCGCTCCACCGCGCCACGATATGGCGCCAGCTTGCTCAGCCGACTCAGTCGACGACGCGCAACCGGAGGCCTGCTTTGCCTTTGGCGGGGGCGGGGAGGGGAAGGCTTTGTCCCTTGGCATACACGGGGTGACGGCCGCGGGACCGGTGCCAGTCGGCCAGGGTCGCCGACGCGTGCATCTTCTCGACGACCTGCCTCCAGCCGACGCCCGTGTTGTAGGCGCAGAAGCTGATCTCGCCCTCTTGGGTCCCGTACGGGATGATGCACATTTCGGTGCGGCGGAAGTCGTAGTTGTAGAGGTCCTGGAACCACATCCCGGCGACGAAGAGCACCCTCCACTCGAACTCGCGTGCGTCGTCCTCGTGAGCGCCGACCTTCTCGCCGCGCGCGCCCGTCTGGCTCATGAACTGACGGACGAGGGTCGTCAGCCCCAAGCCCCGGGGCGCGCGGCGCGCGTCGAAGCGGCGGCAGATCGCGAGGGCGATCTCGGCCAGCGTGACCGCGCGCGGCTGCGCCGCGTCGGTGATCTCCTGCACGTCGTCGAGCAGTCCCTCGACGTCGATCACGTCGGCGAGGGGCACCATCTGGCGCGTCTTCTTGTGGACGAGCAGCGCCGTCCCGATCCCGCAGTTCGGGTGGCAGCCGCACCGGAGCGCGCCCCACTCGGCGCGCTCCGCGAGCAACAGGTCGGTGAGATCTCCGAAGGGCCCGAGCGCGGAGAGGGGGAACCAGTCGCGGAGGGGCTCGGTGGCGCCGAGCTGCTTGCTGAGGTCGTGCGCGAGGTGCGACAGCGTGTAGCGCCTGGCGAGGCGGTCCTCGTCCGAGATGTCCTCGTCCCTCCCGGTGAAGCTGACGGGCTGGAAGGAGACGACGGTGATCTTGTCCGCGTTGTCGATGGCGAAGCGCACCACGCGTCCGACCTGATCGTCGTTGACGCCGCGCACCACGGTCACGACGAGGACGACGTCGACGCCCGCGGCGTGGAGGTTCTCGATCGCGCGCTGCTTCACGTCGAACAGGTTGCCCACCTTGCGATGCGCGTTCGCCTCCTCGCCGACGCCGTCGAACTGCAGGTACGCGATCCGGAGGCCCGCCTTCTTCGCGGCGACGGCCAGGGCCGGGTCCTGCGCGAACAGGATCCCGTTGGTCGCGCACTGGACGCAGAAGTACCCGATCTCCCTGGCGTACGAGATGGCCCGGAGAAAGTGCGGCGACAGCGTCGGCTCGCCGCCGGAGAACTGGACGCTCATCTGGCGGCGCGGCTGGATGCCGAGCGAATCGTCGAGGATGCGCGCGATATCCTCCCACTCGAGCTCGTGGACGAAACCGACCTGGTTCGCGTCCATGAAGCACGGGTCGCACATCATGTTGCAGCGGTTCGTGAGGTCGACGGTGAGGACAGCGCCGCGCCCGTACTTGATGCTCGACGTTCCGTGGTCACGCAGCTTCGTCGCAGGTGAGGCGAAGTCCCGCCCGTAGAATCGGCGCTCGATGCACGCGGCGAACGCGGGGTCGACCGAGAGCACGTCGCGGAAGTGGCCGTGCTTCGGGCACGTCTTCGTCATGACGATCGCGCCGTCGTCCTGGACGATCCGGGCACGCACCTCGCCGGGGCGCCCCTCGACGAGCAGGCGCAGGTCCGCGTGCCCTTCGAGGATTGCCGTCCGCGCTTCTTTCACGCAGCGGGGGCAGAGCGAGTCGGTCTCGCGCGGCCAGCCGAGCGGCGGGAACGTCCGCTCGCGGCGCTTGAGCAGGGGCGCGGGGGCCCACTTCGGATGTGGTGACGATCGCTCGAACCGGGCGTTGTACTTGCGCACGACGGGCCAGATCGCATTGGCTGCCAGTCGAAGGGCGTGGCTCATGCGAGGCGAGTGTAGTGTAAAAGAAGGGCCTCGATGTCCCCGGTCATCCTCGGTCGGCCGCTTTCGCTCGAGGCCCTCGATGACGTTGCCAGGAGCGGTCGGTCCGTCGAGCTCGATGACCGCGCCCGGGACGCGATGGCACGGTCGCGCCTGGCGGTCGACGCGATCGCGGCTGCCGGCGACTTGGGACCGCTCGTCTACGGCGTGAACACCGGGTTTGGCGCGCTGAGCGAGCGGCGCATCTCCGCCGCCGACGTGCGCCAGCTCCAGAAGAACCTGGTCCGATCGCACTCGACGGGCGTCGGCGCCGACCTCGGCGTTGCAGCCGTCCGCGGGATGATGCTCCTGCGAGCCCAGGTGCTCGCGCTCGGCCACAGCGGCGTCCGGACCGAGATCGTCGACGTGCTCGTCGCGATGATCAACGCGGGCGTGCACCCTCGCGTCCCGTCGCAAGGGTCGGTGGGGGCGTCGGGAGACCTCGCGCCGCTCGCGCACCTGGCGCTCGCGATGATCGGCGAGGGCGAAGCGCAGCTCTGGGACGGGCCGTTCATGGCGGCGGCCGAGGCGATGGCGCGCGCGGGAATCGCTCCCGTGGTTCTCGAGGCGAAGGAGGGCCTCTCGCTCGTCAACGGCACCCAGTACATGGCGTCGCTCGGGACCCTCGCGCTGCTCGATGCCGAGCGGCTCGCCCGGGTCGCCGACGTGGCGGGCGCGATGAGCCTCGAGGCGCTCGAAGGATCGAGCGCGCCGTTCGACGACCGCCTCCACGCGGCGCGGCCACACCCGGGGCAACGAGCGGTCGCGCGGAACATGCGCGCGATGCTGGCCGACAGCGCGATCATGCAGAGCCATGCCAACTGCGGAAAGGTGCAGGACGCCTACAGCCTCCGCTGCATCCCCCAGGTGCACGGGGCGACGCGGGACGCGCTTGCCTGGGTGCGCGCCGTGCTCGAGCGCGAGGTCAACTCGGTGACGGACAACCCGAGCGTGTTCCTTGGCGCCGGGGGCGGCGCCGACATCGTGAGCGGCGGCAACTTCCACGGGCAGCCGGTCGCCCTCGCGCTCGACCTCGCGGCCATCGCCGCAGCGGAGCTCGCCGACATCAGCGAGCGCCGCGTCGAGCAGCTCGTGAACCCCGCGCTCTCGACGGGGCTGACGCCGTTTCTCGCGCCGCCGAGCGGGCTTCACTCGGGTTTCATGATCGCGCAGGTCACGAGCGCGGCGCTCGTCAGCGAGAACAAGGTGCTCTGCCACCCGGCGAGCGTCGACTCGATCCCCTCCAGCGCCGGCAAGGAGGATCACGTGAGCATGGGCAGCATCGCCGCGCGCAAGCTCAGCCAGGTGGTCGAGAACGTCCGCCAGGCGCTGGCGATCGAGATCATGACGGCCGCCGCGGGGATCGATCAGCGAGCGCCTGTTGCGCCCAGCCGCGGCGTCGCTGCAGCCCACTCGGCCGTCCGGGCGCGGGTGTCCCCGTTCACCGAGGACAGGCCCCTCTACGCGGACATCGCCAAAGTGGCCCAGCTCATCACGGGTGGCGACCTCCTTAGAGCCGTCGAGGCAAGCGTCGGCGACATCGAGTGAGAGAGGTTCGGCTCTCTACGTCTCGACGAACTTCCGTACCGTCTCGAAGGCGCTCTTCACGCTCGGCACCACCGCCGCGAACAGCGGGAACACGTGGGGCATGTGACGGTACACGTGCAGCTCTGCCCGGACGCCGGCCTCGCGCGCGCGACGCGCGACCGCGCGTGCGTCGTCGAGGAAGACCTCCGTCGACCCGGCGAAGACAACCATGTCCGGGAAGCCCCGGAAGTCCCCGTGCGCGGGGGACAGCTCCGGATCGAGCGCGTCGCATCCTCGCGTGAGGTAGCTCCCCAGCGCGCGCACGGCGTCCGGGTTGAACATCGCGTCGCGTCGCGCGTTGGTGTCGAAGCTCTGACCTTTGCACGTCAGATCGGCCCACGGGGAGAAGAGGACCAGCTTGCCGGGCATCGGCAGCCCCACACGCCGGGCCCGGTGGGCGAGCGCGAGAGAGATGTTCCCCCCCGCCGAGTCCCCCGCGACCACGATGTCCGAAGCCTTGTGCCCGGACGCGAGCAGCTCGCTGTACGCCGCGGTGGCGTCGTCCAGCCACGCGGGGAACACGTGGTCCGGCGCCTTCCGGTAGTCGACCGCGAGGACACGTCCCGAGCACGCCTTCGCCATGCGCCAGGTGAACCCGCGGTGCTCGACCGGGGAGCTCATGAAGAACCCGCCGCCGTGGAAGTAGAGGACCACCCGCCGCCTGCTGCTCTCCTGCGCGCTCGCCTCGCGTCGAAGAGCGACCCATTCGGCCGGTCGGCCGCCCGCCGTCGTCGGGTCGATCGCGACGAAGGGCGGGTGCTTCAGGCGTGCCATCGACTCGCGGAAGCGACGCGCGCCGATCCGCAGCCCCTCGGCCGTGACGTAGCGCGAGCGGTTCCTCCGCTTCATGCGCAGCCGTAGCGCGACGTCGAGGACGAGCGTGCGAAAATCCGGTACCAGCGGGCCGACGATCTGCTCGGTCATCCCAGGGCTCGTAGCACACGCGGGTGCTACGATCCGCAGCCGTGACGCCGGCTCGCTTCTCCGCGGCAGCGTTCGTCGCCACCCTTGTTGCGTTCGGCGCCTCGTGCGGGCAGTCGAACGAGGGGAGCCGGTCGGACGCGGCCCCGCCGAACGACTCGCCCGTGTACGTGGCGAGCGCGCCGATGGGAACGTGCGGCGCGGTCGTGCAGCAGCAGGCCATCGAGGGACGCGTGCACATCCCCGTGTGCTCGGCGGTCGAGTACGGAACGAAGCCGCCGTCGTCGGGCAACCACTACCCGGTGTGGGCGGCATACGGGGTGTACACGGCACCGGTCCCCGAGGGGTACTGGGTGCACAACCTCGAGCACGGGACGATCGTGATCTCGTACAACTGCACCGGCTGCGAGAACGACATCGCCGCCGCCGCCACGATGCTCTCCGGGCTACCGAATGACCCCGAGTGCGTGTCGCTCGGCGAGGGGGTCTTCCGAAGGAGCCTCATGACCCCGGATCCGTACCTCGACGTACCCTTCGCGGCGAGCGCCTGGGGGTGGACGCTGAGGGCGAGCTGCTTCGACGCCGACGCGTTCCAGGCATTCGCCCTCGCGCACTACAACCAGGGCCCCGAGGACCTCTGCGAGCAAGGCGTCGATCCGACGTGCGGGGACGAGTGAGTCACGGCTTCAGGTCCGCGAGCACCTGGCTCGCGTGCGTCGCCACGTCCACCTCCCTGTAGATCTTCCGGACGAGGCCGTCCGCGCCGATGACGAATGTCTGCCGCGCCTCGAACGTCGCGTCACCGTGCTTCTTCAAGGGGACGCCGTATTTTGCCGCGATCGCGCCGTCCGTGTCGCTGACGAGAGCGAACGGGAGCTTCCAGTGCTCGACGAACTGCTTGTGCGACTCCGCGTTGTCCATCGACACTCCGATGAGCGTCGCGTGCGTGGCGGAGAGCTCGTTCCAGGTGTCACGGAACGAACAGGCCTCGCGAGTGCAGCCCGGCGTCTCGTCCTTCGGGTAAAAGTAGATGACGACGGGCGTGCCCTTCAGGGACGAGAGCGTGATCGCCTTGCCGTCGTAGGTCGTGGCGGTGAAGTCCGGTGCGGGCTTGCCGATCTGAACCTCGGCCGCCGATGGCTCGGCCGGCGCAGGGGGCGGCGGCGTGGCGTGTTTTCCGCACGCTGCGGCGATCGCGAGCGACCCGTACGAGAAGCACCTCCAGCGAGCGGCCGTCATTCAGAACTGCTCGCGTGGCCTGGTCAGAAAATAGATCACGGCGACGAACAGGGTAGAGCCCGCGATCGACCAGACGACCGGAAAGCGTTCGGTGCCGACGCGCAGCGTGACGACCTCCGGCAGGTGAAGCTGGAACGACAGCCACCGCCCGATCCACGCACCGATGAACCCGAGCGCGATCGACCCGAGGCAGCCGACGTGCCTGTGGCCAGCGAGCCCCGAGCCGATGGCCCCGCAGACACCTGCGATCGACAGCAGGACGACCAGGCCGGCGAGCGTCATTGCAGGTCCAGTCGAGCACACCCACACCCGCGTTGCCACGGATGTCCTCCTTGTCGTTGCTTCTGCTCGCTCCCGTGCGCCGACAGCGATCCAAACACCGCTCGGAGGCGATATCCTGTGAGTATGCGTTTCCGTGGTGACATCGCTCGCCGGATCGTTCTTGTCCTCGAATGCGTGGGATGCCTCGCCCTTCCGGTCGTGGCCCAGGGGCAGACGCCCCCGCCCCAGCCTCAGCCGTCGCCCATGCTCTCGTTCTGGAACATGAGTTACGAGCAGCTACGTCCGCTCATCGCGCAGCTGCCTTGCCCGTTGCCGGGGCTCCCCCCCGAGATCGCCAAGTACGTCGACTGCAGCGTGCTTCGCCCCATCTCCGACACGACGCCGTACCAGCCCATCGCGCCGTCGGGTGGCCTGCCGCCGCTCGTGGACCATCGCACGCAGGGGCTCGTCGGGCCGGTCCGGGACCAGGGCGAAGCGGGGAGCTGCTCGGCCAACGCCATCGCGTCGCTCATCGAGACGTACAACCTGCACCGCGGGCTCGGGCTCCAGCGCGCGTCGGCCCTGCACATCTTTGCAATCTACGAGCACACCGCCGTGCAGGGGGCGACCGACGACAACATCGGCAATCTGAGGAAGGTGGCGGGCGTCACGTCCGAGACGGTGTGGCCCTACGATCCGGTGAAGGCCTGCCGCGTCGCGCTCGGGGCCGCGGTCTCGGGATGCGACACGGCGTATCACGTGCAGGCCGGTTCTGCGTACACCGATCCCGTCCTCGTCGCCGAGCGCCAGCGCGCCGACGCGTCGCCCGTGTACCGGGTCGCGGGAATCGAGACGATCGCCGACACGCCCGGGCGCGATGACGAGATCCGGAAGCTGCTCGCGGCGGGCGAGGCCGTGTACCTGGGGGTCGACATGGCCATCAACTGGTCGATCGCGGGCCCGGGTGGGTTCCACGGCGACGTCCTTCCTCCGCCAGGGGCGTACTACGGATCTCACGCGCTGCTGGCGCAGGGCTACCGCGCGACCGCCGCCGGGACCCAGTTCCTCGTCCAGAACAGCTGGGGGACCGACTGGGGGCAGCGCGGGTTCGTGTGGATCCCGGAGGACATCTTGAAGTCCCGTCTTCGCAGCGCGTACCGCGTCCACGTCGATGTGCTCGGCGGGCACGCGCCGCCGCCGACGCCGACCCCCATCGCGTCCGCCGTCGCGACGAGCCAGCCGGCGGGTCCGTGCCCGGCGGGATCGATGTACATCATGGGTCTGTGCTTGCCCGCGTGGGGGAGCCGGTAGCGCGTTCGCGCCGAGTCCACGACCGAGCGACTGCGCTTTAGAGCGCCGCCCGGTAAATCTCCTCGATCTCGCCGGGGAACGACGCGCGCCGTGCGGTCGCCGCGTTCGCCATGTCGACCATCGCGACCTCACTGCACGCGCCGAGCTCCTCTTTCGGCACTCCCACTTCCGAGAGCTTCGACGGATGCCCGCAGTCCGCCAGCAGCTTCGCCACCGCGTCGGCCGCGGCCGCTGCCGCCTGCTCGACGCTCATCCCCGGCGTCGGCACGCCGAGCGCCGCCGCGACGTCGACCGTGCGAGCGGCCACCTGCGGCAACCCCGAATTGTATCGCATGACGTGCGGCAGCAGGATGCCGTTGCCCGTCCCGTGCGGCACGCCGTAACGGGCGCCGATCGTGTGGCTCATCGAGTGCACGAGCCCGACCGCCGAGCTGCTGATCGACCACCCGGCGAGCGTCGCGGCGCTCTGCATCGCCGTCCTCGCCTCGAGGTCGTCCCCCTTCTTCACGGCACGCACGAGGTTCGCCGCGATGAGGCGGACCGCGTGGATCGCCTGCGCGTCGGACATCGGGTTCGCGGCCTTGCTCGTGTACGCCTCGATCGCGTGTGTGAGCGCGTCCAGCCCCGTCGCCGCCGTCAGCCTGGGCGGGAGCCCCACCGTCAGCGTGGGGTCGAGGATCGCGACGTTCGGCACGATCCAGCGGTCGACGATGTAGCCCTTGATCCGCAGCTTGTGGTTCTTGATGACCGCGGCGTTCGTCACCTCGCTCCCGGTGCCTGCCGTCGTCGGCACCGAGACGTGCGTCATCTGCTGCCCGTCGAGCTGGTGCAGCCCGAGCGTCTCGATCGCGCGCAGCCCGCCGGCGAGCGCGACGCACGCCGCTTTCGACGTATCGATGACGCTCCCGCCGCCGAGGCTCACGACGGCGTCCACGTCGCGCGCGCGTCCGACCGCCACGACCGCGTCGACCACCTCGAGCCCGGAGTCCTGGGGGACCTCCTCGAACACCGCCACGATGCGCGCGCCGAGCGTTTCCCGCGCGCGAGCCAGCAGCCCCGCCTTGACGACGCCCCCGTCGGTCACGAGGAGCACGCGCTTCTTGCCCAGCGACTCGAGCTCGCTCGAGAGCCGCGCCAGGCTCCCCGGGCCCGACACGATGCGCGTCACCGGCTCGAACTCGTAGCCGAGGTTCTTGCCGCGCGACACGACCAGCCTGTGGCCCCGCTTCGCGTTGGGATCGCCCTCGGTGCCGACGTGCACGTGCTTGAGCTCCGTGTACTCCGTCAGGCCGTGGTGCCCGAGCTCCCGGCCGATGCCGCTCTCCTTGTACCCGCCGAATGGCGCGTGGTTGTTGAACACGTGCCAGTCATTGATCCACGTCGTCCCGGTGCGCATCCGCGCCGCGACGCGCTCGGCGTGCGTCAGGTCCCGCGACCAGACGCCGCCCGCCAGTCCGTAGACCGAGTCGTTCGCGATCGCGATCGCCTCGTCGTCGTCGCGGAAGCGGATGACGCTGAGGACCGGGCCGAAGATCTCCTCGCGCGCGATCGTCATCTTGTTGTCGACGTCGGCGAACACCGTCGGCGATACGTAGAAGCCGTCCTCGAAGCTCGAGACGTGCGCGCGCTCGCCGCCGACCACTACGCGGGCCCCCTCTTTCTTGCCGGCCGTGATGAATCCCTCGATCCGATCGCGGTGCTGCGCGCTGATGACCGGACCGACCTTCGTCCGCGGGTCGAGCTGGTATCCCACGTTGAGCTTCGACGCGCGCCGCACGAGCTCGGCGAGGAACGAGCTGTAGATCGACTCGTGCAGGAGCAGGCGCGTCCCGCTCTCGCACACCTGGCCCGAGTGAAGCATCGACGCGAAGAGCGCCCCGTCGACCGCGGTATCCATGTCGGCGTCCGGCAGGACGATGTTGGCGCTCTTGCCCCCGAGCTCGAGGCTGACGCGCTTCATCGTGTCGGCCGCCGACTTGAGCACCGCCTTGCCCGTGGGAGTGCTCCCCGTGAACGCGATGCGGTCCACCTTCGGGTGGCTCGTGAGCAGCTCGCCGACGCGCCTTCCAGGCGCGACGATGACGTTGATGACGCCTTTCGGGATGCGCGTCTGGGTGACGAGCCGCGCGAGGAGCAGCGCCGAGAGCGGCGTCTCGGGCGACGGCTTGAGCACGATCGTGTTGCCGGTCACCGTCGCCATCGTGATCTTCCACACCGCCATGAGCAGCGGGAAGTTCCACGGGATGATCCCGACGCACACGCCGATGGGCTCGCGGCGGACGTAGTTGCGTCCTGGGAAGAACGGGTTGCGCCCCGGGACTTTCTCCTCCCACGGGAAGTCGTGCGCGGCGTACTTCGCCATCGCCCGGATGAAGCGCGCGCCCTGGAAGACGTCGCCGGTGGTGCGCGACACCAGCCCGCCCGAGTCCAGCGACTCGATCATCGCGAGCTGCGCGATGTTCGCCTGCATCAGATCGGCGAGCTCCATCATCGCCTCGGCACGGTCGCCCGGAGACAGCCCGCTCCAGCGGCCGTCGTCGAACGTTTTGCGCGCGGCGCTCACGGCGGCCTCGACCTCCGCGTCGCCTGCCTGCGCGACGGTGGCGATGGGGCGGCCGTTGCCAGGGTCGGTCGTCGTGAATGTCTCGCCGCTGGCGGCGGTCACGAGATCGCCGTCGATGAGTAGCTTGTACTGTTCCATGGGCCCGCAGCATACGCGCGATTTCTGATATGTCAGAGCGTGCCGTGAGCGCAGCTGGGGAGGTCCGCCGCAGAATTCCAGAGGACTTCCCGCTGGCATGGGCGATGCGGCGGGCCCTGCGGAAAGGCTACGGGGCCAGGGACCTGCGCGCCGACGCCCTCGCCGGGGTGGTGGTGGGCATCGTTGCGCTCCCGCTCTCGATGGCGCTGGCCATCGCAGTCGGCGCGCCGCCGCAGCACGGGCTCTACACCGCCATCTTCGCGGGGTTCTCGGTCTCCCTCCTCGGTGGGTGCAAGTTCCAGGTCACGGGCCCCACCGCGGCGTTCGTCGTTATCCTCGCGCCGATCGTCACGAAGCACGGGCTCGCCGGGCTGCTCACCGCGGGCTTCATGGCGGGCGGACTGCTCGTCGCGATGGGGGCGTTCGGATTCGGGGATCTCATCAAGTTCATCCCTTACCCGGTGACCACCGGATTCACGACCGGGATCGCGACGGTGATCGCGACGCTGCAGATCAAGGACGTCTTCGGCCTCGTCGTCCCGCAGATGCCGGAGCACTACGTCGAGCGGATCGTGGCGCTCTGGGAGGCGCGCGGCTCGGCGAGCTGGCAAGAGGTGGCCGTCGCGACGGCGACGATGGCGCTGCTCCTCGGAGTGCCACGCCTGTCGAACCGCGTCCCCGCGCCGCTCGTGGCGATCGCCGGCGTCTCGTGCGCCGTCGCGCTCGCGCATCACTTCGCCCCGGAGCTCACGGTCGACACGATCGGCAGTCGATTCCATACGATGGTCGACGGCGTTCGCGTCGCCGGGATCCCGCGGGCGATCCCGTCGCCCTCGTGGCCCTGGGGCCATTCGATCTCGCTCGCCTCATTGCGGGAGCTCGTCCCGTCGGCGTTCGCGATCGCGATGCTCGGTGCCATCGAGTCGCTCCTCTCTGCCGTCATTGCCGACGGGATGACCGGCACGAAGCACGATCCCAACTCGGAGCTCATCGGCCTCGGGGTCGGCAACCTAGTCGCCCCTATCTTCGGGGGGATCGCCGCCACCGGCGCGCTCGCCCGCACCGCGACGAGCATCCGTTCGGGAGCGCGGTCGCCCATCGCGTGCGCCACGCACTCGATCGTGGTCCTCCTGGCGATCCTCGTGCTCGCCCCGCTCGTCGCGTTCGTGCCGATGGCGTCCCTCGCCGCGCTGCTCGTTCTGGTCGCGTGGAACATGTCGGAGGTCGGGCATTTCATCGGCCTGATGAAGATCGCGCCGCGGAGCGACGTGGCCGTGCTGCTCACGTGCTTCTTCCTGACCGTGTTCGTCGACATGGTCGCGGCCGTGTCGGTCGGCTTCGTCCTCGCCGCGATCCTCTTCATGCGGCGGATGGCCGAGATCACCGAGTCCCGCTTGTCGGTGGACAACACCGAGGAGCACCGCCGGATCGACGTGCCGCGCGGCGTGAGCTTCTACGAGGTGAACGGCCCTCTCTTCTTCGGCGCCGCGCAGAGCGCGATGGCGGCGCTGCACGCGAGCCGCTCCGATTCCTTCCACGCGCTCATCCTGCACCTCGGCAAGGTGCCCGTGATCGACGCGACGGGGTTCGCGGCGCTCGAGAACGCGGTCGAGGGCCTGGTCCGTCTGAAGAAGACGGTGATCCTCGCGGGTCCGCTCCCGCGCCCGCGGTCGATCTTCGAGCGCGCCGCTCTTGACGGAAAGCACGGCGGGAAGATCCGCGTCGCGAGCGACCTGCCGGCCGCGCTGAAGCTGGCGAGGGAGCTCGAAGCGCCCGGGTCCGGCTAGTGGACCGTCGTCGAGACCTCACCCCGCAGCGTCTCCTCTCGGTTGTCTCTTCCCCTCTCCGCCAGGCGGAGAGGCGCTAGGGGTGAGGTTTTGCTCAGCGAAGGATCCCACCCGAACCGCGCTGGAGTCGCTGGTGGCGTATATCCCACAAGCAGGGACGCTCGAATTGCAACGCAGGACGAAATGCATGTGCTTTGCTTAAGTGGTCATCAATTTGCTCGCTCGCCGGGGGCAAGGAGGAGCCGATGTTGAGTCCTAACGTATTCCGCAGGAAGCCGACGCAGCTGCTCGTGCTCGTCCTCGGTGCCGTGGCCGTGTCCGGAGCGTGCGGAGGCAGCGGCGGCACCGGCAACAGCACCTTCAAGGTGCCCGGGCCGGACGGATCGGTCACGGAGAGCGGCGTGGGCATTGTCCTCGGCGACAGCTCGGGCGGCAGCAGCGGCGCCAGCGGTTCGGGCGGACCGTCCACATTCACCGACGCGAGCTTCCCCTGCGATGGCTGCGCTGCGTTTCCCGCTCCAGGCGCGGCGGCCTGCTCGGGCCAGACCCTGGGTCCGTCCACGCTCGCGTACCCACCCGATGGGGTGCTCCTCCCGCCGAACATGAACGTCCTCGAAGTGCAGTGGGTACCGCCGACGGTAGGCGCCGCCAGCCTCTACGAAGTCGACTTCACCAACAGCGCGACCGACATCCGAATCGAGACACCCTGCAACTCGATCACGAGCGTGCGCGGCGTCGCCAACGCGGGATGCGGCTTGACCCTGTCGCAGGCCGAGTGGAACGCCCTCGCCCAGACCAATGCCAACGGGGACCCCGTCAAGATCACGGTGCGGGCCACGGCCGCGGGCGGCTCGTGCGTCTCCAGCTCGCCCGAGAGCGTCAACATCAGCTTCGCGAAGGAGAACCTCTCCGGCGGGATCTACTACTGGCAATCGGCGACCTACGGAGGCGTCGCCGGGACGACTGGCGGCATCTACTTCCACGACTTCGGCACGTTCGACCCCACGCCCACGCCCTTCTGGACGTCGGGCGCGACCGGCACGTGCATCGGCTGCCACACCCTGTCAAAGGACGGGGTGCGCATGTCGCTCATGCAGGACGATCCGGACGCCGACGACGAGTTCAGCGACGTGCACACGTTGACGCTGGACGTCGCCAGCCGCACGGTCCTCGGCGGGCAGCAGGTCGGCCCAGGCTTCCAGACCTTCACTCACGATCACAAGTACATGGTCGCCAGCACGTTCAAGGGGGTGATGGGCATGCCGATGATGGGCGGCGGTCCGATGGGGGGTGGAAACGGCGTGGACACGTCGTTCGCCGTCTGGAGCGGGGACGGCACGACGCTCGTGGCCGTCGACGCGCTGCCCACGGGGACGCAGGGCACCCAGCCCAACCTTTCCCAGGATGACCACACGCTCGTCTTCGTCGCGCCGGGCCTCGTCGGCGGCGCAAGCTCCATCTCGCAAGCGGGCGATCATCATTTCTTGGGAGGCTCTCTGTGGTCCGCGGCGTTCGACGAGACCACGAGCGCGCTCTCCGGGTACGCGCCGTTCCTCACGGCCACTGGCTCTCAGAATTTCTACTATCCGGACCAGTCCGTGGACGGCAACTGGGTCGTCTTCAACGAGAACGACGACACTTCGGCCGCGAACAACGACGGCGACTGTTTCTACAGCCGCCAGGCGCGCGTGAAGGTCATGCACTTTCCGCCCCAATCGGGGGACCAGCCGATCGACCTCACGAGCCTCAACATCGCCAACGGCCTGAGCAACTCGTGGCCCCGCTGGAGCCCGGCCCTCCAGACCTACAAGAACCACCAGATCCTCTGGGTCACCTTCTCGTCCAACCGCGACTACGGCGTGCGCCTCAAGAACAGCGGCTTCGACAACTACTATCCGCCCGAGTCGCCGACGTACGACCAGCCTCAGCCTGCGACCAAGCAGGGGGTGACGTTCGACAACTACGCGGCGCCGCAGATCTGGATGGCCGCGGTCATCGTCGACACGGACCGTTCCCTGGACGCGACCGATCGCTCGTTCCCGGCGTTCTGGCTGCCGTTCCAGGACGTCACGGCGCACAACCACTCCGCGCAGTGGGTGAGCGAGGTGCAGACGGGCGGCCCCGGTACGGACGGGGGCTCGCTCGATGCAGGCGGCACAGACGGCTCCGGCTCCGGAGACGGCTCCGGAGGGAACCCTCCTGTCTGCGGCGCATCGGGCGCCACCTGCGGCACCGCATCGGCCGTGTGCTGCACGGACGTCGTGTGCTGCGAAGGCACGTGCGGGCCCGGCTGCTTGCAATGACTCGAGATTGCCGGCCCGCTCTGGCCGTCGCAGCAGCCGCGGGGTCGCGCGGGGCGAAGATCGAAGGGAGCCGAACCATCATGCGTCATGCGAGCGTTGCCGTCGTTTTGCTGTGCATTGCACTCTTCGGATGCAGCTCGTCGTCGCACAGCCAGCCCGACGCGTCGGGTGGCGGCGCGGACACGGGGCTCGACGGACAGGGAGGGCGAGGACCCGACGGATCCGTTGCCGTACCGGACGGGAGCGCCGAGGACGCGCCCCTGGCCCCGTGCGACGCAAACTGTCCCGAGCGCAGCCCCTGCCAGTCCAATTCGGACTGTTCCTCCGGCGAATGCCGCCTCGGTCAGTGCCAGGCTGCTGCCTGCGCGCCGACGTGTGGCGCGGGCGCGCCGTGCGGCGCCGGCGGCGACTGCGCATCGAACGTCTGCACTGCAGGCAAGTGCGCGGCGCCTACCTGCTCTCCCTCTTGCGCGCTCGGCAGCCCGTGCGGCGTGGGCGCCGACTGCACGTCGGGAAACTGCGAGCTTGGCGTGTGCCGCGGTCCGTCGTGCTCGCCCTCCTGCCCCGACGGCAACGGGTGCGGGACGAACGGGGACTGCGGATCGGGCGTGTGCACCGCCGGCACGTGCCACGCGCCCGCATGCACGCCGATGTGCGCGCTCGGCAGCCCCTGCGGTGCGGGCGCCGACTGCGTCATGGGCGCGTGCACGGCCGGCGTGTGCGCGGCCTGCTCTCCCACGTGCGGCAACGGCTACGCGTGCGGCGGCAACATGGATTGCGCGTCCGGCCAGTGCATGGGCGGCACCTGCCACCCCCCCATGTGCTCGCCGTCTTGCCCCACCATGATGCCGTGCGGCGCGAACGGCGACTGCCTGTCGATGATCTGCTCGTCGGGGAAGTGCCAGCCGCCTTCATGCGCGCCGCTTTGCCCGAACGGCAATGTGTGCGGCGGCAACATGGATTGCGGCTCCCGCCAGTGCATGAGCGGCACTTGCCAGCCCCCGCCCTGCGCGGCCATGCCCATGAAGTGCAACAACGGAAGCCCATGCGGCGCGAGCTCCGACTGCGGCTCGATGGTGTGCGCCGACGGAACGTGCCACCTGTCCGCGTGCTCCCCTACGTGCGACGCCGGAGCCGCCTGCGGCAGCCCGATGGATTGCGCCTCGCAGCACTGCATGAACGCGGTGTGCATGTGACGGCAGGAGCCCGTGAGGGCGCCTAAGGGAGGCTGAACTTCGCGAAGAACGCGGCGATCTGCTGGCTTGCGTTGATGTCCGTCGTGTACGCCCCGTAGGGGCAGTACGCCGTCCCGGGCCAGCAGTGGCCCTCGCCGAGCGCCGAGCAGAGGGTCACCGTCGCTCCGCCGGTGCACCCGGAGTACGTCTGGCACGTTACGGTGCCCATCTGGTACGTCACGGCAGGGCCGCCGCTGGCTTCGCCTCCGCCCGCGTCGCTCTCGATCAAGATGCCGGGGCCGCCCTCGTCGCCGCCGTCCTCCATCTGGAGGCCGACGGGATCGGACGCTCCGCTGCAGCCGTCCTGCGAGCCCCATTTCTCCACGGTGTCCGGCACGCTCAGCATGTCCGCCGAGAGGGTGCCCGCGTAGTAGGCGACGAGAGGGTCCGCGGTGCCGTGGAAAGCCATCAGCGGGACCGAGCGCGAAGGCATGCAGCCCGTGACGCCGACCTTGCCCGCCACCGGTGCGATCGCCGCGAAGACGTCCGCGTGCTCGCAGCCGAGCGCGTACGTCATGAACGCGCCGTTCGACATGCCTGTCGTGTAGATGCGCTTCGAGTCGATGCACGTCTCGCTCTGGATCTTCTGGATGAGCGCTATCGCGAAGCCGACGTCGTTGCGCGACGTCGCGCTGAAGGCGCAGCACGTGCCCGCGTTCCACGACATGTCCGGGCTGTTCGGGTAGACGAGGACGAAGCCCTGCGAGTCGGCCACGGTGTCCATTCCGGAGAAGAGTTCCTGCTGCGAGGCGTCGGACGAGAGCCCGTGCCAGTTGAGGACGAGGGGCGTCCGCTTCGATCCGTCGTAGCCCGGGGGCAGGTGAACGATGTTGCCCGAGTACGTGACCTTGTCGAAGGTCATGTCGAACGTCCCGGCCTTGAGCGTGTTCGGCCCGCACGGCCCGGTACCGACGCTGTTGAGGTTCGTGGGGCCGGCGTCTCCGCCACCCCCCGCGGAGGCCTTCGAAGACGAGCCGCACGCGGATGCGGCGAGGACGAGACAGACGAAGCCTACCAGGCGGAATGTGTAAGAGTTCAAGGCCATCTCAAGCGTCCCTCCGGGAGGTGAGGTGGCAATATCATGCGGCAGGGGCGAGTCTAGTGCTACTGCGCCGATCGCTGTGGCCCCTCCGGGGGTCGAACCCGGACGCCCTCGCGGGCCGCGGATTTTAAATCCGCTGCGTCTGCCGTTCCGCCAAGGGGCCGTGGAATGAAACGAGCGCTCATCGTAGCCTCCCTGGCGGACATGCGAGGCCGGCGTTGACCGAGTCGCTGCGGGGCGCGCGCGTCGCCCTCCTCGAGGCGAGACGCGAGAGCGAGCTGGCGTCGCTCGTGCGCCGGCACGGTGGGGTCCCGGTGTGCGTACCGGCGCTGCGCGAGGTCGAACGCGAGTGCGCAGAGAGCGCCTCCCGTGCGATCGACGCGATCGCAACGGACGGTGCAATCGTAGCCCTCGCGACGGGCGTGGGCCTCGACCGCTGGCTCGCAGTCGCCGCGACGCTCGGCCGTCGCGACGAGCTCCACGCCCGCCTGGCCCACGCCACCGTGGTTTGCCGCGGTCCCAAGCCCGTGGCCGTCCTCAAGCGCGAGGGCCTCGTGGCGCACGTTCGCGCCGCCCCGCCCCACACCACGAAAGAGTTTCTCCTCGCGCTCGAAGGCGTCGATGTTCGCGATCGCGACGCCGTCTTCGTCCACGACGGGGGCGGAGCCCGCACGGTCCCCGACGCTCTCGTGTCCCGTGGAGCGCGCCTCGTCGAGGTCCAGCCCTACGAATGGGCCCTCCCCGCGGACCTCGCCCCGCTTCAAGGCCTCGTCCGCGACATCATCGCCGGCCAGATGGACGCCGTCGCATTCACCACCCAGATCCAGGCCAAACACCTCTTCGACATCGCCGACTCCCTTGGCTCCCGCCCCGCCCTCGCCGCCGCCCTTCGCGATCGCGTGACCGTCGCCGCCATCGGCCCAACCACCGCCCACGTCCTCACCGCCCTGGGCGCTCCCCCCCACGTGGTCCCCGCCCAGTCCAGCATGGGCGCCATGATCCTCGCCCTCGTGTCACGAACGTTCGGTACCCCTCCGTGATCGCGAGGGCCAGTCGGGAACTCGTCCTCCATCGGCGGCGAATAGAGCGGCACGACGACGAGGTACTTCGGCTGCGAAGGCTGCAGATTGCGCAACAGCGCGCGGGACCGTTCGTCGGACGCGGAAGACGACGGCCGATCTGTCCGAGACCGAGCCTCGCCCGCCGGGTCCTGAGGGCCCGCGACGCGGACCTGAGCCAAGGAGGGCGACGAGTTGCGAAAGGGAGCCGGCTCCCGAGCGAAGGGCCCTGACTCCTGAGCGTCGCGGGCGCGCTCCTGAGCGAACGGAGCGAGCTCGGAAGCGAAGGTCACCAGGGCCCTCGCCCCCATCGTCGACGAGTGAGCCGACGGAGCCGGTGACCGACGTTCCGTCGCGGGATCCTGACGCTCAGGTCCGCGGACCCTGCACGAAGGAGCTCGCGACTTGCGCACATGACCGTCCCCGGGCGTGGAACCTCCCGGACTCGGAGCGCAGGGACCTGACTCCTGATCGAAAAGCCCCGACTCCTGAGCTTCGGTATCGCGCCCGGGAGCGTAAGGATAGGCCGGACAAGACGAAGTCGTCGCCGAGCGAGCCTCTGTAGCCGGCGAGCGAAGGACAGTACCCCGACGCCGAGCTCAAGTCCCTGCGTGACGGGCCTCGGCGTTCCCCATCGAAGCGAAACCACCGACCTTCGATCTCAAAGGGTTCGGGCGAGAAGCGCAGCCTGTCGACCCCGTCCGCTCACTCGTGCCGCTCTTTCGCCAGCGAGTCCATCCCGGTGCGCCGATCGTCGCGATCCGACTCGCACTGCCCGCAGCACGAGGAGCACGCCCCCAAATCCGATCTCCGGGTCGTAGCTCGAAGCGCTCGGCAGCCCGCCGGCG
>Ga0209415_10002534_pt1 | contig 34243 bp, 35 predicted proteins | sample PeaSoiSIISIP2007_FD_187696 | JGI IMG/M metagenome (GOLD analysis project Ga0209415, IMG submission 187696) | Peat soil microbial communities from Weissenstadt, Germany - SII-SIP-2007 (SPAdes) (version 2) | ecosystem: Environmental > Terrestrial > Soil > Wetlands > Peat | place: Germany... | reverse complement strand
TCGGAGTCGATGTCAATGCCTCGCGTCCAGGGACGACCGTTGCGCGCTTCCACGGCGCCGCGCCGGGTGACGTCCGTCCTGGCAGGGGTCGCGACCAAGGCCGTCGAGCAACGCTGGCTACCGTGTTCTGCCGACACTCTGCCGATCGCTTCGGGCAGGGCTCGAGAACCGGAGACATTGATGGTCGGGCACGAGACAAGACGTCGGCGGAGCCACGCGCCCCGCTTCACGACGCCGGGGGCCAGGTGGCTCGTGCTGGGATTTGGGGTGGCGCTGGCCGCCTGCGGTGGAGGACGGCCCGCGTCGACCACGACGTCGTCGGGACCGGCCACGACGGTGCTCGCCACCACCGGGGGAAGCGGATGCGGCACCACGGCCAGCTCGGGGTCGACCACCCTCACGGTGTCCGTGGCGCACCGGCAACGGATCGCCATCGTCCACGTCCCCATCGGCTACTCGAGCTCGAAGAACGCGGCGCTGGTCCTCAACCTGCACGGCAGCGGGACCACGGCCGCCGACCAGGAGGCGTTCACGGCGATGGACGGCACCGCCGACAGCGACGGATTCATCGTCGCCTACCCCCAAGGCCTGATCCCCGACGGCTCGGGCTTCGACTGGAACGTTCCTGGGGTTGCCCTGGTGGGCGGACGGGCCGTCCCCGCCGGTTCCGCCGACGACGTGACATTCCTGACCACACTGGTGCACGTCTTGGAACAGCGGTACTGCATCGATCCCCACCGCGTGTACGCCACGGGCTTCTCGGGTGGTGCGCGCATGGCCAGCCAGCTCGCCTGTGACGCGTCGGGCACGTTCGCAGCGGTGGCCCTTGTGACCGGTCTGCGCCACCCCGACCCGTGCCCCGTGACCAGACCGGTGCCGATCCTGACCTTCCACGGCACCGCCGATCCCGTCGATCCTTACGGCGGCCACGGGCAGGCCTACTGGACCTACTCGGTTCCCCAGGCGGCGGAGGACTGGGCCGTCTCGGACGGCTGTACCGTCCCGGCGGCGCCCTCAGAGGCAGGGACGGGGTACACCGTGACGCGGTACACGGGCTGCGCCGGAGGTGCGGCCGTCGAGCTGTACACCATCACCGGTGAGGGCCACGAGTGGCCCGGCGGGCCCATCCTGCCGAGACGCCTGACCAGGGTGCTCGGCGCCCAGTCCGACGCCGTCGACGCCAACAGCATCATCTGGGCCTTCTTCGCCGCGCACCCGCTGCCGTGACCGAAATCGGCGCCAGGCACATAAATGGGTTGACTCCATTCTCAGAGTAATTCTAGAGTGGTGGCGTGACACCGACGGGAACCGACAGGGCGAACACCGACTTCGCGGCGGCCTTGCGGTCCTCGGGGCTCCGGGTCACCGCACCCCGCCTCGGCGTGCTGTCGGCCCTGCAGGCCCGGCCCCACGCCGACACCGACTCCGTCATCCGCGCCGTGCGCCAAGACCTGGGCTCAGTCTCGGCCCAGGCGGTCTACAACGTGCTGGCCGCCTTGGTCAGTGCCGGGCTCGTCCGGCGCGTCGAGCCGGCGGGAAGCCCGGCGCTCTACGAAGTACGGGTCGGCGACAACCACCACCACATCGTGTGCCGCCGATGTGGGGCGACCACCGACGTGGACTGTGCCGTGGGCCGGCGCCCGTGCCTGACACCCGCCCAGACCCACGGGTACGCCCTCGACGAAGCCGAGGTGACCTTCTGGGGGCTGTGCCCGCAGTGCCAGTCCTCCGACATCGAGAAAGAACCAAAACACGCAGAGGAGTTCAGCCCATGACCGACACCACCCCGTACACGACGTCCGACGCCGGGGTCCCGGCGACGAGTGACGCGCACTCGCTCACCGTCGGGCCTGACGGCCCGATCCTGCTCCACGACACGTACCTCGTACAGAAGATGCAGCAGTTCAACCGTGAACGTGTCCCTGAGCGCGTGGTGCATGCCAAGGGCGGGGGCGCGCACGGGTACTTCGAGACGACCGAGGACGTCTCGAGCCTCACGAAGGCGGGACTGTTCCAGCCCGGCGTCCGGACCGACCTGCTGGTGCGGTTCTCCACCGTGGCCGGTGAGATGGGGTCGCCCGACACGGCTCGCGACCCGCGGGGGTTCGCCGTGAAGTTCTACACGGAGGAGGGAAACTACGACCTGGTCGGGAACAACACCCCGGTGTTCTTCATCCGTGACCCTCAGAAGTTCTCCGATTTCATCCACTCCCAGAAGCGGCGCGCCGACAACCACCTGCGGGACAACAACATGCAGTGGGACTTCTGGACCTTGTCGCCTGAGTCCGCCCACCAGGTGACCTGGCTCATGGGGGACCGGGGCATCCCACGTTCGTGGCGCCACATGGACGGGTTCTCCAGTCACACCTACATGTGGGTCAACGCCGGGGGCGAACGGTTCTGGGTGAAGTACCACTTCAAGACGGACCAGGGCATCGCATGCCTGACCAACGACGAGGCGGCGGCCATCGCCGCCACCGACCCCGATGCGCACATCCGGGACCTCTACGAGACGATCGGGCGCGGCGAGCACCCGTCATGGTCGTTGTACGTCCAGGTGATGCCGTTCGACGACGCGCCGCGCTACCGGTTCAACCCCTTCGACCTGACCAAGGTGTGGCCGCACGCCGACTACCCGCTGGTCCCGGTGGGGAGGATGGTGCTGGACCGCAACCCCGAGAATTACTTCGCCGAGATCGAGCAGTCGACGTTCGAGCCCTCGAACATGGTGCCGGGAGTCGGTCCTTCACCCGACAAGATGCTGCTGGGTCGCCTGTTCAGCTACCACGACACCCACCTCCATCGGGTGGGGCCCAACGCCCAGCAGCTCCCCGTCAACCGGCCCCGCTCGCCAGTGCACTCCTACAACCGCGATGGGGCTATGCGGTACGACAACCCGTCGGACCCGGTCTACGCCCCGAACTCTTACGGTGGCCCAGTGGCGCAACCCGAGCGCTTCGGTGGCGACCCGTCCTGGGCGGTCTCGGGCGAGATGGTCCGGGCCGCCTACGAACTCCACCCCGAGGACGATGACTTCGGTCAGGCCGGGACCATGGTTCGCGACGTCCTCGACGACGCGGCGCGCGACCGACTGGTCAACACCATCGTGGCCCATGTGAGGGCCGGGGTCGTGGAACCGGTGCTCGGGCGTGTGAAGGAGTACTGGCGCCACGTCGACCCGGGTCTAGGAGCCCGGATCTCCAAGGAGCTCGAAGCCTGAAAGGGGCCCGGCTCGTCGCGTCGTAGCCTGGAGGTCGCGGCTGCGCGCCTTGCGATCGGAGCACGACCATGATGAGCCGGACCGTGCACTTCTTCATCGACCCCGAGGCGCCGCCCGAAGTCATGCGCTCCATCGACGAGACTGTGCTGCTCCGTTACCGGGAGATCCCCCACTTCAGAGGCGTGGTGGTCCCGCAGTCGCAGCGCGGGGCACGCGTCGAGATCTGCGGGATCTCCCTGTGGGACGGTGACCTGGGGGACTCCGAGGACCTCGCGGCGGAGTTCCGCGGCGAGGTCCACCGTATGGCTGGCACCGGCGCCGCCCGGACGGAGTACGAAGTCATTCGGTTGGAGTTGCGCGACGACCTGCGCGGGACGACGAGCTGACCGGGAGCGCTCAGGTCGACGAGCCCGACGCCTCGGCGCTCTGGAGGGCCTGGAGGAACTGGTTCAGGCTCAGCACCTGGTCCGGCGGAGGCGGGGTGACGCTGACCGAGGTGCCGTAGTCGGAGAAGTCCAAGCTTTCGTCGATGGTGATCGTCCCGTTCGGCGGCACCGTCTCTGTCAGCTCCATGCTGTATCGGCGCAGGAGACCGGAGTTGTCGATGTACACCTTGTTGGTGATCCCCTCGATGTCGACACCGCTCAGAGCCGCTTTCAGCCAGGATGGGACGTTGGCACTCGCCAGTTGGGCCTTGATCGTGGCGGGCGAGATCGACACCGAGTAGCCCTGGACGGCCACGCCGTCGACGGTCGAGGGACCGAGCCCCACGACGGTGTTGCCCTGCTGGGTCAGGAGTCGCAACGTGGCAGCCGGGTTCGCGCCGGTGCCGAGCGCACCCGGGCCCTGGGCGGCGGCGGGACCCTCGAGGGAGGAGAGGTCGACCGAGATCCACGACTTTCCCGGGGCTAGCTGGCCGATCCCGGGGAGGGCCTCGTACACCGAACCGCCGTCGTACAACAGCTGCATCTGGACGCTCTGACCGGCTGCTGCGACGCTCAGTTGCAGTTGGAGCGCGTTCTGGTTGAAATCGATGTCCCCCGACCCGGTGCCGGTCACCGAGGACGACGGGCTCTGGACGGCCATGTTCAAGCTGACGTGGGCGGTGCGATCGGCGAGGGTGCTGTTGACCGACTTGATGACGGCGGCCTCGGCGCTCTTGCCACCGCCGACGATGACCACGGCGGCGGCGCACACCACCATGACCAAGACGACAAGACTCGCGACCAGGACCCTCCCCGGGCGACGGGTGGGCGGCGGCCCCGAACCCCCGACGAACGTGTCCGTGAGCCCGACACCGAAGACGGGTCCGGCTTCACCGGGGTCCGCGCTCTGGGGCTCGACGACGCCGGGGGGCGGCGGCGGAGTCCAAAGAGAAGGCCCGGGGGGCGCCGGCGTAAGGACGGACTCCCCGACCGGCTCTACCGCTGACTCCGTGACCGGCTCTACCGCTGACTCCGTGACCGGCTCTACCGCTGACTCCATGACCGGCTCTACCGCGGCATCCACCGGCAGATCCACGGATGGCTCGACCGCGGCCTCCACCGGCAGATCCACGGGTGGGTCAGCCACCAGCCATACGGGTGGCTCGATGACCAGTTCCTCGACCGGCTCCACCACCGGCGCCTCAACGGTCTCCACGGCTGGCACCAGAGGCAGCTCGTCGAACGACTCGACGGTCCCGTCACGCACCAGCTTGGTTGGTCGGCCCTCGACGAAGAAGCGGGCCTCGTGCGCCGCGAAGGGGTCGGCGGCCCAGCCTTCGTAGGCGTCCATGGGGTCTCCGTTCGATGCGTTCTCCCTTTGACGATCGGCGGGCCCCAGGGCGGCCTTTAGCCCGAGGGCGGGTGCGGAGGCCCTTCCCAGCCCGGGCGATTCGGCCCGGGCCTGGTGGACAGGGTCGGCGCGCCGCGTGGTAACGATTCTCAGCGGGCGCACAGGGGGCCCACAGGGGCCGTGCAACCAAGCCCGGCATCCTCCTCCGAGGAGGACAAGAACATGGACACCAAGCGAAATCGAGTGCTGGTGGTCGACGACGAGCCGTCGATCGTCGACGCCGTGGCGACCTCGCTGCGATACGAGGGCTTCGAGGTCGAGGAGGCCAGGACGGGTCGGGCCGCGCTCACTGCTGCCCAGGAGCGGCCGCCCGACCTCATCGTGCTCGATGTGATGCTGCCCGACCTCGACGGGTTGGAGGTCACGCGAAGGCTGCGTAACGACGGGATCCGGGCGCCGGTGCTCTTCCTGACCGCTCGGGACTCCCTGGAGGACAAGATCGCCGGGCTCACCGTGGGTGGCGACGACTACGTCACCAAGCCCTTCGCCCTCGCCGAGATCATCGCCCGGGCGCGGGCGCTGCTGCGACGGTCGGGCGTGGAGTCCAAGGACGAAGGCATCTTGCGATTCGCCGACCTCGAAATGGACGAGGGAGCACATGAGGTGAGACGGGCCGGCGCCCTGATCCAACTGACGGCCACGGAGTTCAACCTCCTGCGCTTCTTGCTGCGCAATCCCCGCCAAGTGGTGTCGAAGGCCCAGATCCTCGACAACGTCTGGCACTACGACTTCGGCGGGGAGGCCAACGTGGTGGAGACCTACGTCAGCTACCTCCGAAAGAAGCTCGAGCGCCACGGCCCGCCCCTCATCCACACGATCCGGCTGGTCGGCTACACGATGCGCGAGCCGGAGACTCCGTAGGTGTCTCTCCGGCTCCGCCTGCTGATCGCCGTCGGCGCGGTGGCGCTGATCGCGCTGGCCATCGCCGACGTCGTCACCTACCAGGAGCTGCGATCGTTCCTCTACAACCGCATCGACCAGTCCCTCGAACAGTCGCACATGCCCATCGAGGCCGCATTGGGCGGCCGCCCGCAGCCCGTACCCGGGGGAGGGCTCCCTCCGGGTCCCTCCTCCAGCTCACCGTCGAACCCGTCGTCGAGCTCACCGTCGAACCCGTCGTCGAGCCCGTCGTCGCCATCCGGGAGCTGTGACGGCTTCGCCGGCCTCACCGACGCGCTGATGCACGAACTCTCGCCGGGGACCTTCGTCGAGGTCCGGAGCGCCAAGGACGTCGTCCTGTGCAAGTCGACCCAGCCCGCGCTGGGCTCGACCGAGACGGTGACTCCGAGATTGCCGACGCGCATCACCGGGTTCGTGTCCAACACGGCCGACTTCGGTGAGCCCACCGTCTACCTCGACTCGGCCAAGGGCGCAGCGGACGACGCGTCGTACCGGATGCGGGTGTCGGTCCTCGAGGCGGGGCCGTACCGAGGCGGCCAGCTGCTCGTGGGCGTCCCCCTGGGCTCGACGGTCTCCACCCTCGAGCGCCTGGTCGGCGTGGAGCTGACGGTGACCGGTGCGGCCCTGGCCGTCGCCTTGTTACTCGGCTGGTGGCTGGTCAGGGTGAGCTTCCGCCCGCTGCGGTCCGTCGAAGCCACCGCCGAGGCGATTGCCCGGGGCGAGCTCGCCCAACGTGTTCCCGGCGAGGAGGCGCGCACCGAGGTGGGGCGTCTGGCCCGGGCGCTCAACGTCATGTTGGGGAGGATCGAGAAGGCCTTCGCCCAGCGAGACGCCACCGAGCAGGAGCTCCGGGCCTCGGAGGGGCGGATGCGGCGGTTCGTGGCTGACGCCTCGCACGAGCTGCGCACTCCCCTCACCGCCGTGTCCGCCTACGCCGAGCTCTTCGAGCAAGGCGCCGCCACCCGAGCCGATGACCTCGAGCGCGTCATGCACGGCATCCAGGCCGAGACGGCTCGCATGGGACACCTGGTCGAGGACCTCCTCCTGCTGGCCAGGTTGGACGAAGGCCGACCGCTCGAGCGTGACGAGGTCGAGCTGGTGGGTGTGGCGGCAGAGGCGGTGCAGATGGCGTCGACCGTGGGACCGAAGTGGCCCGTTCGGCTCGTGGCCCGGCGACCGGTGGAGATCATCGGGGACCGCATGCGGATTCGCCAGGTGCTCGACAACGTGCTCGGCAACGTCCGGACCCATTGTCCGGTCGGGACCTCGTCGGTCGTCACCGTCGAGCAGGAGGGCCCCGACGCGCTGATCACGATCGCCGATGACGGCCCGGGCCTGAACCCTGAAGACGCCACCCGGATCTTCGAGCGCTTCTTCCGGGCCGATGTCTCGCGCTCGCGCCGCTCGGGGGGGGCCGGGCTGGGTCTGTCCATCGTGGCGTCGATCACGAAGGCTCACGGGGGCTCGGTCAGCGTCACCTCGAGCCCGGGCGCCGGCACGGTGTTCAGCGTCCGCCTGCCTCTCGCACCGGCGCTCGGGACCCCCGGCCGCAGGGATGAGGTCGCGCCTCCCGGCAGATTCACAGGAGACTCCTAGCCGGCTGTGCGAGGGTCCTGAGATTCGCGTGGTGACATGCCCACCATGAGCGTCTCACCTCCAAGACATGTGAACGACGGCCGGGCGCGCCGAGACGGCGCGCTGGCCCGGTCACGACGGACATCGAGGGCCGTGGCCGTCCTCGCCATGGGGGCGGCCTCGGCTTTCGGTCTCGTCGTGGCGCCAGAGATACCGGGGATCACCACCTCCGTGTCGGCCCGCACCGCGGCGAGCACGACACCCTCGACGACGTCGACGACCAGCTCGTCCTCGGACACGTCGGCGAGCGCCGTGTCGGGCACCTCGGGCACCTCGGTCGCCGTCGCCCCGACGACGGCCACCACCGCCCCGAGCTCGACGTCGAAGTCGGCGACGGTCGTCTCCGGTGGGACCGGGAGCTGAGCATGCTCGCCCCCGAGACCCACGACCAGCCCGCGCTCCGGACGATGCGCGCCATCGGCACCACGGCGATCGTCACCGTCACCGAGCCCGGGGCCATCGACCGGGCCGAGGCCGTGCTGCGCGACGAGCTCGTCGCCATCGACGTCACCTGCAGTCGCTTCCGGCCGGACTCGGAGCTCTCGGACCTGCACCGGGGCAACGGGGAGCGCCGGAAGGTGAGTGCCCTGCTCTTCGAAGCCATCCGCGTCGCCTGCGACGTGGCCCGACGCACCGAGGGCGCGGTGGACCCCACCGTCGGGAACGCCGTCGAAGCCCTGGGGTACGACAGGGACTTCGCCAAGCTCGACCCGTGGGGGGTCGCGCTCGAACACGCGCCGCGACCCACCCCGGGGTGGTGGCAGATCGAGCTCGACGAGCGCCAGCGGACAGTCCGGGTGCCTGCGGGCATACACATCGATCTGGGCGCGTCGGCCAAGGCACTCGTTGCCGATCGCGCCGCCCGACGCATCGCGCCGCGGGCGCACACCGGCGTGTTGGTCAGCGTCGGTGGCGACGTGGCGACGGCGGGGGCCCCGCCTGAAGGCGGTTGGGCCGTCGGCATCGCCGCCGATTCCAACACACCGTTGGACGACGTGGACCAGGTGGTCACGATCGAGTCCGGCGGGTTGGCCAGCTCAGCGACGGCCGTGCGGACGTGGCACCGGGGCGGGCGCCGGTTGCATCACATCGTCGACCCCGCCACCGGCGACAGTGTCACCCCGCACTGGACACTGGCGTCAGCTACCGGCGCCACTTGCGTCGAGGCCAATGCCGCCAGCACGGCGGCAGTCGTGTGGGGCCGGCGTGCCCCGACCAAGCTGGAGGCGCTCGGCCAGCCCGCCCGCCTCGTGCGCCACGACGGACAGGTCTTCACGGTGCTCGGCTGGCCGACCGAACACCGGTCGCCGTCATGAGCTCACCCGTCCTGTGGTACGCCACCCGAGCCACCGGGCTCATGTCGCTGGTCCTGCTCACCGCCACGACGCTGCTCGGGGTGATCACCGCCAACCGGGCCACCAGCGCACGCTGGCCGGGGTTCTCGCTCCAGGACCTGCACCGCCGTCTGTCGGTCCTCGCCCTGGCCTTTCTGGCCGGCCACATCCTGACAAGCGTCGTGGACACCTACGTGAACATCGGGTGGACGTCGATCGTGGTGCCCCTGGCGTCGTCCTACAAACGAGTGTGGGTGGCGCTCGGCTCCATCGGCATCGACCTGTTGCTCGCCGTGGCGGTGACCAGTTTCCTGCGCCACAAGATCCGCGCCCGGACGTGGCGGGCGGTGCACTGGCTGGCGTATCTCAGTTGGCCCGCCGCCCTGTCCCACGCCTTCGGGATGGGGACGGACATGCGTCAGGGTTGGGTGATCGTCCTGAGCGCGCTGTGCGTCGCCGTGGTGGCAGGCGCCGGGCTGTGGCGCCTGGCGGTGTCGACGTCGCGCCGACGCAATGCGCTGACCCTGATCCCCGTCCACCACCGTCCTGACGGTGTCCCCGTCAAGCCCCTCTCCGCCTGAGCCCGGAAAGCACGCGTCCATGGCAACCGCCACCACCGACAGCACGATCACAACGGACAGGGCCGTGCCCGGCGACCGGAGCACGCTCCTGGGAGGTTGGCGGGCGCGTCACCGTGCCGACCTCGCATCGCACCTCGCCCATCACGGGGCACCCCCCCTTCCCCGGCCCGGCGACCACGCCTGGCCCCCGCGCTTGGCCGCCGCGGTCGAAGCATCCGGGCTCACCGGCCGGGGCGGCGCGTCGTTCCCGTCGGTGACCAAGCTGAGGCTCCTGGCCTCGGCCCCGGGACGTCGGACCGTCGTCGTCAACGGCATGGAGGGTGAGCCCGCCAGTGCCAAGGACAAGACGCTGCTGAGGTGTGCTCCGCATCTGGTGCTCGACGGGGCCGAACTGGCCGCCTGTGCCGTGGGCGCGTCGCGGATCGTGGTGTGCGTCGCCGATGGCGACCACCATAGTGCCGACGCCGTGGTGCGGGCTGTGGCCGAACGGGCGGGCACCGCGCTGGCGCCGGTGACGGTGGAGGTGAAGCGCCCGCCGGGACGGTACGTCGCGGGCGAGGAGTCGGCATTGGTCTCGTGGTTGGACGGTGGGCCCGCGGCGCCGGGGTGGCGGCCGGACAAGGGCCATTCCCTGACGATCGGTCGGCGCGCCACGCTGGTGCACAACACCGAGACCCTGGCGCACCTGGCCCTCGTGGCCCGCTACGGCCCGGAGTCGTTTCGAAGCCGGGGTGTCCCCGACGCGCCGGGGACGACACTGGTGACGGTGACGGGTGCTGTGGAGCACGCCGGGGTGTACGAAGTGGCGATGGGCAGGTCGCTGGGCGACATCGTCCACGGGGCCCGACCGACGGACGAGGTCGCCGCCGTGCTCACCGGCGGTTTCGGCGGGAGCTGGGTCCCCGCCGCCGCCCTCGCCACGCCTTACGCACCGGGCCCGCTGGCCGCCGTGGGTGGCGTAGTGGGCGCCGGGGTGCTCGTGGTCCTAGCCCGACGCGCCTGTGGGATCGCCGAGACGGCACGCGTGGCGCGCTACATGGCGGGCGAGAGCGCCGGCCAGTGCGGCCCGTGCGTCTTCGGGCTCCCGGCCGTCGCCGACGACCTCGGCCAACTTTGGCGCGGCACCGTCGACGGCGGCGTCCTGGCGCGACTGGAGGCGCGGCTCACCGCCGTGGACGGGCGCGGGGCGTGTCGCCACCCCGACGGGGTCGCCCGCATGGCCCGCAGCGCGTTGCGGGTCTTCACCGCCGACGCCGCCGCCCACGCGTCAGGCCGTCCATGCGCCTTCGCCCGCCAGCCCTCGGTGCTCCCTGCCACCGTGGGTGCCATCAAGGCGGGCACGACTTGAGCACGGTGATCAAAGTCAACCCGGTGGCCTGCACGGCCTACGGGTACTGCGCCGAGCTCCTCCCCGAGCTGGTCACCCTGGACGAGTGGGGGTACCCCATCGTCGAGAGGGGTGCGGTCCCTCCTCATCTGGTCGAGCTGGCCCGGCGCGCCGCCAAGGACTGCCCCCGGCGCGCCTTTCTCCTTCGGCAGGCGGCTACCGAGGTGGGATCGAGTACGTGACCTGTGCCTTGGCGACGAGCTCGTCCCGTCCCGACGAGCGAACCCCGACATCGACCACGCCGAGCTGCTTGCCCAGCTTCAACAGGCGGCCGTCGGCCACCAGGTCGACCAGGTCGGGCTTGCGCAGGAAGTCGATGTACAGGCTCGTCGTGACGGCCAGGACCACCGGGCCGATCTGCGCCAGGATGGCCAGCCACGCCGCCGCGTCGGCCATGGCCATGACCGCCGGCCCCGCCACCGTGCCCCCGGGCCGGCTGTGCTCCGAGGTGATGGGGAGCCGGATCCTCACGCCCCAGTCGGCCACCTCCTCCACGATGTAGGGCGGGGGCGCGTCGGGGAAGGTCCCGTTGAGAAGGCTCTGGAGCTCCGGGGCGGTCATGACGGGCACCGGGGCACAGTACCGGTGGGCGGCGGCGTCCTCAGAAACCGGCGGCGGCGAGGCGCGCCAGATTGGCGAAGTCGGCGTCGACGACGCGCTGGAGATGGCGACGCAGGAGGCCGGTCCCGGGGAGGGGCACGGCCTCCAGGTGGAGAAAGCGCGTGCGCCGTCCCCCGTCGTGGGGCTCGGCGGCCATGAGGACCAGGTACAGGCGGGCGCGCGCCTGCATGATGCAGTAGCCGTCCTCGAGACGAACCTCGAAGGGGATGGCCACGCCGAACGTCGACGCCGCGATGCGCAGCCGTTGGGCGCCCGCCGCATCGCGGCGCTCGAGCACCCGCAAGCGGCGCACCTGGGTGTCGAAGCGCGGCACCGACACCTCGAGGTCGGCGACCCAGGGCCACGCCCGGTCGTAGGGGGCGTCGAGGATGCCTTCGGCCCAGGCCGCGCTGGGGATCGACGCACCCAGGGCCCGGGCGCGCCCGATCGGTCCCAGCGATGCCACCGGCCACCGACCGCGGACGTCGCTCACGGCTCCCACCTCCGAACGAAGGCCGACCGGGCGCGGTGCAGGCGCGACTTGACGGTGCCCTCGGGGACACCGAGGAGCTCGGCGGCCTCGGCCTCGCTCAGCCCGTCGACGTCTCGCAGGACGAGGATGGCGCGCTGTCGGGGACCGAGACGGGCCAGCGTGGCCCGGACGTCGACCACGGTGGCCAGATCGACGGGCGCCACCGGGACGGTGCGCAGCCCCTCGGGGTCGACCGGGTCCTCGCGGCCGCGGCGGGCGGCGCGCACGGCCTCGCGCACGGCGATGCGGCGGACCCAGCCGTGCAGCGCAGCCGGCTCGCGTAGCGACCGGATGTTGCACAGCACGGCGATGAAGGTCTCCTGCATGGCGTCGTCTCCGTGGTCGAGGGCGATCGCCCCGCACACCCGGCCCACGTAGGGCATGAGGGCGCGCACCAGCGCGTCCATGGCCGCGGCGTCGCCACGGCGGGCCGCCCGGACGAGCTGCTCCACGTCTCCAAGAGGCGGCAGAGCGCCAGAAGGTTCCGTGGCGTCACGCTCCGGGGTTCGAGGCGTCCCCTGGGATGCTCGGCCCCGGGTCGCCCTGGGCGGCGCGCAGGCGACGGATCCCGTCGTTGATGGCCGAGGTGATCAACGAGTCGTTGTCCTTGGAGATGAAGCGGTGCACCCGCCGCTCGAGCAGGACCCGGAGCACCGGATTGAAGGCGCGGTAGGTCTCACTGAAGTGGATACGGGTGCGCCCGTCGCCGAGATCCTCGAGCTCGGTGTGCCCCTCGGCGATGGACCACAACGGCTTGCCCACGGCGTCGTACTTCCACGACACCGGCGGGGTGACCTGGGTGAGCCACTCCCACGACTGGCCGACGCCCCCCGAAAGGAGATAGCGGGGCACCCGAAACGTGCAGTGCCGGATGAGGCCCTCCCCCACGTCGTCCCCGGGGTGCAGGATCTCGATCGACACCCCCGACGACGTGGGGCGTCGGGGGCCCCGGTACCAGAAGAGCTTCCACACCTCGGGAGGGGTGCCGTCGACGATCACGGAGTAGCGGTGCTTCTGCATGGGTTTACGCCCGGCTCACCACGGGGTGCGGAAGGACTCTCGGTAGGCCTTCTCGGACACGGGGCGCCGCCGGGGCGGCGACAGCGGACGGGCGGGCCAGCCCAGGGGGACGACCGCCATGGGAAGCACCTCGGTGGGGAGCTCGATGATCGAGGCCAGCTCGGCGCCGAACATCAGTGGCAGCGTGGTCAGCGAGGAACCCAGTCCGAGGGCGGTCGCCGCCAGCAGGAGGTTCTGGATGGCGGGGAACACCGACGCCTCGAGCACGCGCCGATCCCCCAGGCGGGTGTCGCCGCCCACGACGACGAGGACGGGGGCGCCGGCGACTCCTCCGATGGCGCCGGAGTCCACGTCGGCGAGCAGGGCCGGTGACAACCGGCCCTCGGAGTGGGCCCGGCCCCCACCCTCCCAAGCCTGGCGGGTGAGCGCGCCGATGGCGCCGCGCCGTTGCGCGTCGCGCACCACGACGAAGACCCAGGGTTGTTTGTTCTCGGCGCTGGGGGCGAAGGTGGCCGCCTCCAGGACCTGTTCCACGGTGTCGTCTTCGACGGGTCTGTCGGCGAAGCTCCGACAGGCGCGCTGGCGATGTACGACCTCGAAGACGTCCTCCACCGGCCACACGCTACGGGTCGGCCCGGGCTACGGCGAGATGGTGGCGGCCCTGCCCATGACGATCCGGGGCTGCGCCCCCGGGCTCAGCCAGCGCAAGACGGCGAGCAGCTCCGAGGTGGGCAGCGACACGCATCCGGCCGTGGGGCCGCCCTCCGAGACGTGCAGGAAGATGGCGCTGCCCGCGCCGGGCACGGTGGGGCTCGTGTTGTAGGCGATCACGGCGCCGTAGTCGTAGGCGGGAGTCTCGTCCATGGGTTCGGGTGCCGCCCCCGCCTGCGACACCGTGGTGACCCACTGGTTGTAGAGGGGGCTCGATGGATCGTCGTCCCACACGATGTCGGGCCCGGTGACGGGACGGTACGGGAATTGCACGCCGGGGTCGGGAAGCACCCCGAAGAAGAAGTCGAAGCCGAACGAGCCCGACGGCGTACGCCCGTCGCCTTCGCGTTTCTGCCCCGGGGGTGCGAACCCTCCATATCCCACGTTCGCCTGCCACGGTCCGAACACCTGGTGCCAGCCGGCGGAGTCGTGTTGGAAGGCGGTCAGGGTGGCCACGGTCTGGCCGTACGCCGACGCGCTCACGGCGATCACCTGGGTGGCCGACCCCACGCCCACCAAGCGGGTGACCAGGAGCGGCGCCGGCGGCGGCGGCGCCGGGTGCGGAGCGGTCGTGGTCACCGGGGCCGGGGCCACTGTGCTCGTCACGGTAGAGGGGACGGTGACGGGAACCGTGCTCGCCACGGTGGTCGGGACCGTGGTGGGTACGGTGGTCGCCACGGTGGTCAGAACCGTGCTCGTCGACGCCGCTGCGGGACTCGAACCGTGGCGGTGGGCGGCGGAGTTGTGAGCGGGAGCGCACGACGCCAGGACGAGGACGACGACGAAGACCAGCGCGCTGCCTACGCCCACCCGCCCGCTCCGCGGCCCGACGGGGCTAGGGTGCGCGTCCGTGCCGCGCCCCGGGCGCCACGTCGCCGTCTGGTTGGTCACCGGTGTCCTCGCCGGCGGGCTCCTGGCCGCATGCTCCAGTAGACCCCGGATCGCCGCCGCCCACACGGGCGCCACGTCGCCGGGGGCGCCTCGCACCTCGGTCGCGCCTCCCACCTCGGGCGCGTCCCCCACCTCGGTCGCGCCCCCCACTTCGGTCGCGCCCCCCGCCACGGCGCCCGCCACAACGGCGCCTCCTACCACGGTCGATACCCAGCCATCGACGTCGCCGGCCGCCTCGGGATTCGTGGGCACGGTGGCCACGGTCAGTGCCGCCCAGGTGGCGGGGACGTGGAGAGCGGGCTGCCCGGTGGGGCCCGCCCAGCTGCGTCTGCTCACCATGAGCTACTGGGGATTCGACGACCGGCCCCATGTGGGCACGATGGTGGTGAACAGCGCGGTGACCTCCGCCGTGTTGAAGGTCTTCGCCACGCTGTTCGCCGAGCACTTCCCCATCCGCCAGATGCAGCCCGAGGACGCCTACGGCGGGCAGGACCCCCTGTCGATGGCGGCCGACAACACGTCGGGCTTCAACTGCCGGTACGCGGTGGCGCCCGGGCCCCCGACGTGGTCGGTGCACGCCTATGGCGAGGCCATCGACGTGAACCCGGTGGAGAACCCCTATCTCGAAGGAGGCCAGGTCCAGCCGACCGCCGGGGCGCCGTTCCTGGTGCGCTCGCCCTACCGCCCGGGGATGGCGGTCCCCGGTGGGCAGCTGGTGGAGTCCTTTGCCTCGGTGGGGTGGCAGTGGGGAGGACGCTGGACGGCGAGCCCCGACTACCAACACTTCTCGGCCACGGGTGGATGAGGGCGGCGTCAGAGATGGCGGGAGAGGCGCGCCACCACCCAGATCACGAGGACGGCGAACGGTAGGGCGGAGAGAAGCGCCGCCTGCAGCCGGCTGCGCGGTCGCCAACGGCGCCGCGGCCCGGTAAGGCCCTCGGCGAAGCGGTCGAGCCCCACCACGCGCGGTGCGCTGAGCCGTCGGTGTTGCAGGCTCCTGCCGCGCGCCCCGCGAATGGGTTGCAGACGCCGTCCGGCGGCGCGGCGCTCCCGGGCCTTGGTGCGATTCGACCGGGCCGACCCCACCGGACCAGCTTGGCATGGCGGCCGTGTGCGACCCGTTGGTAGCGTCAGCCGTCCTCTGCGTGAGGGCCCCCGACCATGACCGACCTCTTCTCCATCGCCGGCAAGACCGCCCTCGTCACGGGGGGATCCCGGGGCATCGGGAAGATGATCTCCACCGGGTTCGTCGAGGCGGGGGCCAAGGTGTACGTGTCGTCGCGCAAGGCAGAGGCGTGTGAGGAGCTGGCCGCCGAGCTGTCGGACGTCGGTGAGTGCGTGGCGCTGCCCGCCGACTTGTCGACCGAGCCCGGGTGCCGGGCCCTAGCGGCAGCGCTGGCCGAGCGCGAGTCGATGCTGCACATCCTGGTGAACAACGCCGGCAACACGTGGGGTGCACCCTTCGAGGAGTTCGACGACGCCGCCTGGGACCGCGTGCTGTCGCTGAACGTGAAGGGGGTGTTCCACACCACGAAGTTCCTGACACCACTGTTGCGAGCCGCCTCGAGTCCCGACGACCCGGCGCGCGTCATCAACATCGGGTCGATCGACGGGATCGCCGTGTCCGTGCTCGAGAGCTACTCGTACGGGGCGTCCAAGGCGGCCGTCCACCACCTCACCCGGCACCTGGCCAAGCGCCTGGCGCCGTCGATCACGGTCAACGCCATCGCGCCGGGGCCCTTCGAGTCCAAGATGATGGCGGCCACGCTCGAAGCCTTCGGCGAGCAGATCGCCGCCGGCGCGCCGCTGCGCCGCATCGGCCGGCCCGACGACATGGCGGGGCCGGCCATCTTTCTGGCGTCGCGAGCCGGCGCCTATCTGACCGGAGCCATCATCCCCGTCGACGGCGGGATCGCCACCGTCGGCTGAGCCAAATCCAGGAAGGAGATCATGCGACTGAGCACGATGCTCGACTACTCACGGGGGATCAAGGAGTCCGCCGACCACGTGGCGCAGCTCGAACGCGCCGGCCTGGACATCGTGTGGGTGGCCGAGGCCTACGGCCTCGACGGGCCCAGCCAGATGGGCTACATCTCGGCGAGGACCGAGCGTGTCGAGATCGGGTCGGCCATCCTGCCCATCTACTCGCGCACCCCGGCGCTGTTGGCTCAGACCGCGGCGGGGATCGACGCCCTGAGCGAGGGCCGCTTCATCCTGGGACTGGGGGCGTCGGGGCCACAGGTCATCGAGGGGTGGCACGGGGTGGCCTACGACCGGCCGCTGGAGCGAACACGGGAGATCATCGACATCTGTCGCAAGGTGTGGCGCCGCGAGGTGCTGACCAACGAAGGCCTCTACCCCATCCCGCTCCCACCCGGGCTCGGCACCGGGCTGGGCAAGCCCCTCAAGCTCATCAACCACCCGGTGCGCGAGGAGATCCCCATCTGGGTGGCGTCGATGGGACCGAAGAACGTCGAGATGACCGCCGAGCTCGCTGACGGATGGTTCCCGTTCCTGTTCATCCCGGAACGGGCCCACGAGGTGTGGGGCGATGCCCTCGGCGCCGGGGCGGCCCGGCGTTCACCGCAGCGCGCTCCCCTGGAGGTCGCCGCCGGGGGCCTCGTCGCCATCGGGGACGGGCTCAAGCACCTGCGGGAGCTGGCCCGGCCCATGACGGCGCTGTACGTGGGGGGCATGGGCGCCCGGGGCCGCAATTTCTATAACGCCCTGACGCGCCGCTACGGGTTCGAGGCCGAGGCCGAGCTCATCCAGGACCTCTACCTGAGCGGGAAGAAGGAGGAGGCGGCCGCGGCGGTGCCCGACGAGCTCCTCGAGCTCACCTCGCTGGTGGGCCCCCCGGGCTATGTGCAAGAGCGCATCGCCGCCTACCGCCAGGCCGGCGTCACCGTGTTGAACGTGACCCCGGTGGGCCCCGACCCCCTGGCCATCATCGAGCGATTGAAGGAGTGGTGCAGTTGACCAACCGCCGCATGGTGCTGGCCCGGCGCCCCTCGGGCATGGTGGACGAGACCACCACCCGGCTCGAGGACGGCCCCGTGCCCGAGGCCGGACCGGGAGAGGCCCTCATCGCTGTGCGCTTCCTGTCCATCGACCCGACCATCCGCACGTGGATGGACGACGCGCCGGGGTATCTCCCCCCCATCGAGCTCGGCGACACCGTCCGGGGTGGGGGCGTGGGCGAGGTGGTGCGGTCCAACAGCGACCGGTATGCGGTGGGTGACCTCGTGGTGGGCATGACGGGGTGGCAGGACTACGTCATCGCCGACGAGGGCTCCGCCGCCATGCAGGTGATCCCGCCGGGGATCGACCCCCCGCTGGTGTTGAGCGTGCTGGGGGTGACCGGGATGACCGCCTACTTCGGGATGATCGACGTGGGTCGGGTCACCGAGGGCGACACCGTGGTGGTGTCGGGCGCGGCCGGGGCCACGGGGTGCGTCGCCGGTCAGATCGCCCGCATCCGGGGGGCCGACAAGGTGGTCGGCATCGCGGGGACACCGCAGAAGTGCGCCTGGATCGTGGACGAGCTCGGCTTCGACGCGGCGGTCAATTACCGCAGCGACGACGTGGCGAAGTCGCTGCGGGCGTTGTGCCCCGGGGGTATCGACCTCTACTACGACAACGTGGGCGGGGAGATCCTCGACATCTGTCTCGCCCAGATGGCTCTGCGGGGCCGCATCGTGATGTGCGGCGCCATCTCCGTGTACAACGAGACCACCAGGCCTCCCGGACCGCGCAACATCTTCAACCTCATCGTCAAGCGGGCCCGCATGGAGGGGTTTCTCGTGCTCGACTACCTCGACCGGTTCCCCGAGGCGCAGATCGAGATGGTGGGTTGGCTGGCCGAGGGCCGGGTCAAGCACGCCGAGCACATCGTGGACGGGCTCGAGCACGCCCCCGAGGCCCTCAATCTGCTGTTCACCGGGGGCAACACGGGAAAGGTGATCGTGAAGCTCTAGGAAGTCTCGTCGAACCAGTCCCAACGCCACGGGGTGACGGTCTCGAGGGGACCGGCGAACGCGACGGGGCGCTGCCCGCTTTGGATGAGCGGGCGCAGCGTCGGGCCCAGGGCACCCGCCACGGTCAGGGGATCGGCGTCGAGGAAGCCCACGGTGACGGACTTGTCGCCGGGGTGCCAGTGCGCCTCGGCGCGGCGTGCGTCGCTGGTGAAGCTCCACACCCCGGCGACGCCGGGCGCCCCGAGCAGGGCGGCGGCGAGCTCCTCGTCCTCGGCGCGGCGTGGTCCGGCGGCGGCCGACTCGTGCTCGGACGACGCCGCGTTGTCGCGCACCACGACGTAGACGCCGCGGTTGGGTCGGTAGGCGACGGCGTCGGCCGACACCAGCACCCGGGGCGCCGCCAGCACGCCGGTGAGGGCGAAGGGGCCCGACAGGCGCGAACGCCGGTGCTCGTGGAAGCGGCCTTCGGCGCGCAGGCGACGCCCGAGGGCCCAGAACTGCTCCAGGGTGACGTCCACCGGCTCACCCATGAGGTAGAGGGTCATGTAGTGCACGGGGGCCAGGGCCGAGGCGTCGTCCTGGCGGGCCCGTTGGCACGCCGGGGTGCACACCCAGCGCTGGCCGAAGACGACACCGGGGAGGGGAAATTGCTCGGGCATGTGGTCGAGCTGGTGCCACTCGTTGTAGGACCGGTGCTCGGCGGGGTCGGTGACCTCGGTGAACGAGAAGAAGCCGATCTGGACCTTGCTCATGGGTGGCAGTCCAGCACGGCCCGGCCCGGCGCGGCGACATGACCCCCGGCAACGGCAAGACTCGCCCCATGGCGGCGAGCCGGCTTCGGAGCACGGCGTTGCTCCCGGCCCTCATGGCGATGGCACTCGCCGCCGGCGCCTGCGCCAGCGGGCCGTCGGCGCCCCGGGCCGGCACTGCCCATGGGTCGACCGCGACGAAGCCGGCGCCCGGCTCGGCCTCGTCCTCCACGGCGACGACGAGCCCGGCCTCCGGCGGGTCGTGGCTGACCTACGGCGGGAGCTTCTCGCGCACCTCGGTGCAGAGCACGGGCCCCGACTTCACCCAGAAGCCGACGGCGGCGTGGACGTCACCGGCACTCGACGGACCCGTCTACGGCGAGCCGCTCGTGTACGACGGACAGGTCTTCGTGGCCACCGAGAACGACACCGTGTACGCGCTGTCGGAATCCGACGGCGCTCTGGAGTGGTCGGAGCACCTGGCGTCCCCCGTGCCGGCCACCATGCTGCCGTGCGGGGACATCTCCCCCACCGTCGGGATCACCTCGACGATGGTGATCGACCCCACCACCGGCACCCTGTTCGCCTCGGCCGCGCTGGTGTCGGGATCGTCGGTCAGGCACTCCGTGTACGCCCTGGACATCGCCACCCACCGCGTCCTGTGGAGCCGGGGGGTGGACCAACCGGGATGGACGGCGGCTGCCCAGCTGCAGCGGATCGGCCTGGCCCTGTCCGCCGGGCGCGTCATCGTCGGCTTCGGGGGCAACTTCGGTGACTGCGGGAGCTACCACGGGTGGGTGGTCGGCGTCCCCGAGTCCGGGGTCGGGTCGGAGCTCGCCTACCGGGTGCCCACGGCCAACCAGGGCGCCATCTGGGCCCCGGCCGGCGTGACCGTCGACGGCGCTGGCGACGTCTTCGTGGTCACCGGCAACGGCAGCGCCGGGCCGGGCCAGCCCTTCGACCACGGGGACAGCGTGATCGAACTGTCCTCGGCGCTCGTCGAGCGCGGGTACTTCGCCCCGTCGGACTGGGCCCTGGACAACGCCGACGACGGCGACCTGGGCTCGACGGCGGCCATGCTCCTCGACGGGTCTCGGTTGTTCATCGTGGGCAAGCAGCAGACGGCCTACCTGCTCGACGCGACGAGTCTCGGGGGGATCGGGGGGCAGCTGGCGTCGAGCAGTGTGTGCAAGTCGCTCGGGGGAAACGCCTACCAGGCACCGGACGCCTACGTGGTGTGCACCGACAGCGGCACCGTGGACCAGGTGAAGGTGGGGCCGGGCGCCACCTTGACGCCGGGTTGGCAATGGACATCGCCCACCGGCAACGCCGGTTCGCCCACGATCGCCGGCGGGGTGTTGTGGAGCGTCGACATCGGCGCGTCGGTGCTGTACGGGGTGGACCTGGCCAGCGGGGCCACCCTCTACACCCTGGCGCTCACCACCGGCACCCCGCAGCACTTCGCGGCACCCAGCGCCGCCGGGGGAATGCTGTTCGTGGCGGGCGCCAGCCACGTGGAGGCGTTTCGCTGATCCACGGGCCGCCTGCCCGCGGTGCAGCGCAGCGGCAGATCAGGTGGCGAGGGGCTCGTGCACCGGAGAGGTCAGGGTCTCGATCTGGGCGGCGGTGGGCCAGCGGACCTTGGTGACCCAGCCGGCCCGCTCGAACAGCCTGATGAGCCCGGCGGACAGGTCCACCTGGTGGGCGAGCACGCCGTGACGGGCCGACGCCGGGGCGGCGTGGTGGAAGTTGTGCCAACTCTCCCCGAACGACACCAAGGCCAGGGAAGCCACGTTGGCGCTGTGGTCACCGGTGATGAAGGGCCTGCGACCCCAGAGATGGCACACCGAGTTGATGCTCCACGTCACGTGGTGCAGCAGCGCCATGCGGATCAGGCCCGCCCACAGGAACACCCCGAGCGCGCCACCGAGGGTGCCGGTGACGGCCCACCCGAGGCCGAAGGGGATCACCAGCGAGGCGACGGCCAGAGGGGGGAACAACCGGTCGATCACCACCAGGTCCCGGTCCCGCAGGAGATCGGGGGCGAAACGCCTCTGGTCCGTCGGGTCGGATGCGAACAGCCATCCCACGTGCGCCCACAGGAACCCCCGCGTGGTCGTGGGGACGTCGGTCCCGTGGTTGACGGGGGAATGGGGATCACCGGGCTTGTCGCTGAACACGTGGTGACGGCGATGGGTGGTGACCCAACTGATCACCGATCCTTCGAGCGCCATCGTCCCGGCCACGGCCAACACGATCTTGAGGGCCCGGTTGGCCCGGAAGCTCTTGTGGGCGAAGAGGCGGTGGAAGCCGGCGCTGATCCCGAAGCCGGTGAAGGCGTAGAAGGCGACGGCCAAGCCGAGGCCCCAGATGGTCTTGGAGCCTCCCCAACCCAGAGGGATGAACACGGCCAGCGCCACCACGGGCCCGGCCACGAGCAGGGCGGTCACGGTTCGGGCCACCGCCATCGGTTGGGTGAGCGGGCCGTCGGCGACGGGCTCCGGCGACATGGTGGCGGCCCGGGGTACGGGCGGCCTCTCGAGAACGGTCTGAGGCACGGCGTCGACTTCCTGCCTGGCGCGGTGGGGCGGAACTCCCCACTGTCGGGCGTATAGGGGTCACCGTGGTCTCGGGCGACACGTTTCATCCCTATTGTACCCCCGACCGCTCCTGGGCGGGGTCGGCCCGAGTCGTTGCCCCAGTCCCTGGTACAGCGGTATTCGCGGCCCCAGGATCAGGTCAGGACGTACGGCATGGCGCGGTGCGGCCTGGCCACGCGCATGTGCAAGGCCACGACGCCGCTCGTGACCGCCGCCCAGCCGCACCACACCGAGGCAAACCCGTCGACGGTCAGTTTGGCGATCACGGCCACCGCCACGAGGTTGACGGCGCCGAAGAGCACCACATGCCGGTAGCTGGAGAACAACAACGCCCCACAACAGGCCACCACGTAGAGGGTGATCACCACCAAGCCGTGACTCGGCTTGATGGTGTAGGCGAGATGGTAGGGCCGCACTTCCACGCCGAGGGGCCCGTGCACCATCGCCGCCAGCAGCCATGCCGCCACCACGGTCCCGATGACCACGAAGGGAAGCATCATGCGCCGGCGCCGCGTGCTCGGTTCGAGGGTGCACACCGCGGCGGGGACGAAGATGGGGAGCAGGACGAAGGCGATCAAGAGGTAGACCCACAGGGCCACTCGACCGACCGTCGCCGGGACGTGGCCCTGCTGGCCCCACCACACGAACGCCTCGTCGAGCTGGTGGGCACCCAGCACCAGCGGCAGCGCGGCGAGCGCCATGTGGTCCCGGCGCCGGTGCACGTGGCGGACCACGTCGACGCCGATGGCGCTGATGGCAAGGCCACCCACAAGATCGGCTTGAGGCGAGAAACACATGCCGATCTACCGACCGCGGCCGCGGGCGCCGCCGCGACCGATCACCGTGTCTTGCGGACCGCGCCGGGGGAGCGCCCCAGCGGAGGGGCCGAACGCAGCTCGACCGAGCTGAGCGAACGATCGATCACCGCCGCGGCCACATAGCTCAGCGGGACCTGACTCTTGCGGGAGTACCCCCTGAGGACGGCGAACGCTTCCTCCATGCTCACCTTCTGCTGTTCGGCCACGACACCCTTGGCCTGTTCGATGACGACCCGGGAATTGAGCGCCCCCTGGAGCTGCCCGGCGACGTCGATGTGTTGGCGCACGATGCGCTCCTGCAGGATGCCGATAGTGGCCGCGTCGGCCAGGGCCTGGCTCAGGTTCACCTGCCGGGGCGTCATCTCCTTGGACTCGGTGTCAAAGACGTTCATGGCACCGATCACGTCCCGACGCAGCCGCAGCGGCAGGGCGTGGACCATGCGGAAGCCGGCGTCCCGGGCCATGGGGCCGAATCGCGGCCACCGGTCGCCGCCCGAGTCGAGGGGCTCGTTGAGGACCTGCTCGCCTCCTCGCTGGCAGTCGAAGCAGGGGCCCTCCTCGTTCTGGACCTCGAAGAGCTCGGCCACGCGCATGCGCTCGGTGGACGACGCCATGACCTGCAACCGGCCTTGCCGGTCGAGGAGCACCAGTCCCACTTCGGCGCTGTCGAGGAGATCGACGCATCGCTCCGCCAGCGTGGAGAGGAAGTCCACGATGTCGTAGTCGTCGACGAGCGTGTCAGCCAGCTCGATGAACGTCCTGGCCAACCACTGCTCTCCCCTTTCCTCTGTCACTGGGCTTCCTCCCGCCGTGTGTTCCCGGGCGATCTCGGGGTCACCGCTCGTCGAACCGTAGTTGCCCGGTCACCACCTGCTCGGCAACCTCTTGAATGGGCCGGTCGGCGGCGAAGGCGTGCGCCCGCAGCCGCACCAGCGCCTCGTCGACGTGCGCTTCGATCTGGGCGGCGATCATCCCCGTGGCCTGATGGACCACGGCCCGGTGATCGGCGACCTCCAGCGCCCAGGCCACCGACTCGGCGGCCGCCTCCGACTGCAGGACGAGCACGAGCTGGGTGACCAGATCGGCCACTTCGAGCGCGTTGGTGAGGTCGCCGTCGACCAAGGGCCCGGCCGTGTCCCGGTAGAGGACCAGCACCCCCAGCCTGGTGGCCTTCTCCTGCAGCGGCAGGGCGAACACCGCTTGGACGCCCATGGCGGCGACCGCCGCGCTGAATTGGGGCCACCGCTGGCCCAGGGCGCGCACGTCGCCGACCAGGACGGGTCTGCCCTGGGCGAAGGCGTCCACGGCCGGCCCCTGGCCGAGGGTGAACTCGAGGTCCTGGATGGCCCGAGCCCTCCCGTCGAAGGCGCTGGCCACACTCTGGGATTGGGTCGGGTCCATCAACGAGATGGCCGCGCCGCTCACCGGCAGGAGTTCGACGCACCCCCGGCACAAGGTCGCCAGCGAGGGCCGGTCGCCGTCGGCCACCCCGGACAACACGGTCCAGAAGCGACTGGCGTCGTCGGTGCTCACCGGCCCGGCCCGTGGTGCGCGGCGTCAGCCGCCGTCCTGGCGGCCCAAGGGTCGCCGTGGCCCGGTTCCGAGCGCGGCCGGGCCGCCACCGCGAGCCGACGAAGCCGGGGGTACACGACAGGCATGACTTTCCTTTGAGGATGCTCAGAAGAGGCGTCAAGCCTGTACGGGGCGACAACCTGGCATGGTCGTCCGGCCCAAACAAGGCGTCACTCCCAAGGGTGAACACCTACGACGCTACACGGACCACCCGGGTAGGCCGGTCACGGGGTCGAAGTGTCGGACCCGACCCCTGCGGAGCAGAATGTCGCCCATGGTCACAGGGTCACGTTCAGCCGACACCTTCTCCAGCCGGTCCACCATCGCCGTCGGTGACCGGAGGTTCGCGGTGCACCGACTCGACGCCCTGGCGGGACTCTTCGACATCGGCCGCCTGCCCTATGCCATGAAGGTCCTCCTGGAGAACCTCCTGCGCCACGAGGACGGGCACCAGGTCCACGCGGCGGACATCGAGGCCGTGGCCGGATGGGCCAACCGCCAGGCGTCCGGAGCCACCTCGAACACCGAGATCGCCTTCACGCCCGAGCGTGTGCTCATGCAGGACTTCACCGGAGTCCCGGGAGTGGTCGACCTGGCCGCCATGCGTGACGCGCTCACGGTGCTCGGCGGCGACCCCCACTCGATCAACCCGCTCGTCCCTGTCGAGCTCGTCATCGACCACTCCGTCATCGCCGAGTCCTCGGGGCTGGACTCGTCGTTCGCCACCAACGTCGACATCGAGTACGGGCGCAACATCGAGCGGTACCAACTCCTGCGGTGGGCCCAGCAGGCTTTCGACGGCTTTCGCGTGGTTCCACCGGGTACCGGCATCTGCCATCAGGTGAACCTGGAGTACCTGGCCCGCGTGGTGTTCGCCACCGAGGACGGCCAGGCATTCCCCGACACGCTGGTGGGGACCGACTCCCACACCACGATGGTGAACGGGCTCGGTGTGCTCGGCTGGGGCGTGGGGGGCATCGAGGCCGAGGCGGCCATGCTGGGGCAACCGCTCACCATGCTCGTGCCCCCCGTCGTCGGGCTGCGACTCACCGGCGCACTGCCGGAAGGGACGACCGCCACCGACCTGGTGCTGACGATCGCCCAGCTGCTGCGGGCGCACGGGGTGGTCGGCAAGTTCGTCGAGGTGCACGGCCCCGGACTGGCGCAGCTCCCCCTCGAGAACCGGGCCACTATCGGCAACATGGCCCCCGAGTACGGGGCCACCTGCGTGATCTTCCCCATCGACGACGTGACCCTGCGCTATCTCCGCTTCACCGGACGCGACGAGGCGCACGTGGCCCTGGTCGAGGCGTACGCCAAGGAGCAGGGCCTGTTCCACCGGGTGGGAGACGTCGAACCGGTGTTCTCCGAGTCGGTGGCGCTCGACCTGTCCACCGTGGAACCCAGCCTGGCGGGGCCGTCGAGGCCCCAGGACCGGGTGTCGCTGTCGGACACCAAGGCGGGCTTCCGCCGCGCCCTCGCCTCCGGCACCCGCGGGGACGCCGGGCCCGCCCTGCGGGTGGCCTCGGCGCGTCTCGAGGGCGCCACGCCGGTCGAGGTGGCCGACGGCCACGTGGTTATCGCCGCCATCACGAGCTGCACGAACACCTCTAATCCGCAGGTGATGCTGGCAGCCGGGCTGCTCGCCCAGAAGGCCGTGGCCCGCGGCCTGCGCTCCCAGCCCTGGGTCAAGACGTCGCTGGCCCCGGGGTCCCGGGTGGTCATGGATTACTACGAGCGAGCCGGGCTGCGCGCCCCACTCGAAGAGCTCGGGTTCCAGCTCGTGGGCTTCGGGTGCACCACCTGCATCGGCAATTCGGGCCCTCTGCTGCCCGGCGTGTCCGAGGCGGTGCACGACGGCGACCTGAGCGTGGCGGCGGTGCTGTCGGGCAACCGCAACTTCGAAGGCCGCATCCACCCCGATGTCCGGCTCAACTACCTGGCGTCGCCTCCACTGGTGGTGGCCTACGCGCTGGCGGGAACCATGGACATCGATCTCACGTCCGAACCTCTCGGCACCGACGCCCAAGGTGATCCCGTCTACCTGCGCGACCTGTGGCCGACGCCGGCCGAGGTCTCCGCCGTCATCGAGGACGCCGTGACCTCGGAGATGTTCCGGGAGCGCTACGCGTCGGTGTTCGAAGGTGACGACCGCTGGAAGGACATCGACACGAGCCAGGGCGACACCTTCAATTGGGAGGCGCGCTCGACCTACGTCCTGAAGCCGCCGTTCTTCGAAGGGTTCAGCCCCGAGCCTTCCGCCGTGGCCGACATCGTGGGGGCGCGGGTGCTGGCGGTGCTCGGAGACAGCGTCACCACCGACCACATCTCCCCCGCCGGATCCATCCGGCCCAGCTCACCGGCGGGCGTGTACCTCACCGACCACGGCGTGGAGCCGTCGGAGTTCAACTCCTACGGAGCCCGCCGGGGCAACCACGAGGTGATGATGCGCGGGACGTTCGCCAACGTCCGCCTGCGCAACCTCCTGGCGCCGGGCACCGAGGGGGGCGTGACCCGGCTCCTTCCGGGCGGTGAGCAGATGAGCATCTACGACGCCGCCATGCGGTACCGGGCCGAGGGGGTCCCGCTGGTGGTGCTGGCCGGCAGGGAGTACGGGTCGGGCTCGTCGCGCGACTGGGCGGCCAAGGGCCCCGCGCTCCTGGGTGTGCGGGCGGTCATCGCCGAGAGTTTCGAGCGGATCCATCGTTCGAACCTGTTGGGGATGGGCATCCTCCCCCTGCAGTTCACGGAGGGGACCTCCACGGCGAGCCTCGGCCTGAGCGGAGAGGAGGTCTTCGACATCGCCGGGCTCGACGCCCTGCGGGCGGGGGACGTCCTCAAGGAGCTCACGGTGCGCGCCGGCGCGGTGGAGTTCAACGCCCGCGTCCGCATCGACACCCCCATGGAAGCCGAGTACTTCCGCCATGGCGGCATCCTCGCCTACGTCCTGCGCCAACTGGCCCACTGACCCGACGCCCACCGGCCCACCACCGCACGGCGATCGATGCCACCCTGTCCCCGCCGATGGCGTCACGCCGCGATGTTCGCCGCCGCCGTGGGCGCCGGCGTCCTGGGGGTGCTGAGCGTCGGCGTGCCACCGGTGTCGGCGCAGGCCCTCCCCCGCACGTCGCCCGATGCCGCCGCGGTGTACGACGCCGATGCCCCCGACCCCGACGTGATCCGGGTGGGAACGACCTATTACGCGTACACCACCGCCAGCGACCTGGAGAACATCCCGGTGCTGAGCTCGACCGGCCTCCAGACCTGGCAACCGCTGGGCGACGCCCTTCCGACCCTGCCCGCGTGGTCCGAAATGGGGCGGTCCTGGTCGCCGGGCGTGGTCTTCCTCGACGGCCAGTACGTCATGTACTACGCCACGGAGGTGACGGCCACCGGGCTGCAGTGCATCTCGGTGGCCACGTCCACCGTGCCCACCGGCCCGTTCATCGACACCTCGACGACACCGTTCGTCTGCCAGACGAGCCTCGGAGGATCCATCGACCCGCAGCCCGTGGTGGACGCCGACGGCACGGCCTATCTGGACTGGAAGTCGAACGGGGGCGCGTCGACCACGCCGGCGTCCATCTGGGCGGCCCAGCTGGCGCCCGACGGCTTGTCCCTGGTTTCGACGCCGCACGCGCTGATCACCCAGGACCCCGGCTGGCAGACCACGGTGGAGGGGCCGGACATGGTCGACGCCTCGGGCGCGTACGTGCTGTTCTTCTCCGGGGGCGAGTGGAACGGGGCGGGCTACGGAGTGGGCTACGCCGATTGCGCGGGGCCGCTGGGGCCGTGCGTCGAGCCCGACAGCTCCCCGATCCTGCACTCCGACGCCGCCCGGCTCGGCCCGGGCGGAGAGTCGTTGTTCCAGGACCCCGACGGGAATTGGTATATGGCCTACGCCGCCTGGGACGGCCCGGTGAGCAACTACTCCTACAGCGCGGGCAGCTTCCGCAGCTTGTGGATCGCCCCTGTCACCTTCTCGGGCGGCACGCCGGACGTGGAGGCGGGCGAGGCACCCGAGGGATACCACCTGTTCGCCAGTGACGGCGGGGTGTTCGCCTTCGGCGCGGCCCGCTTCGCGGGGTCGATGGGCGGCGCGCCCCTGCGGGCACCGGTGGTGGGTGGCGCCCCCGATCCCGGCACCGGTGGCTATTGGGAAGTGGCCGCCGACGGCGGGGTGTTCGCCTTCGACGCCCCCTTCGCGGGCTCGATGGGCGACCGACCTCTGGCCGCGCCCATCGTCGGCATGGCGGCCACCCCCGACGGCCGCGGCTACTGGCTGGTGGCCTCCGACGGGGGGGTCTTCGGGTTCGGCGACGCCGCCTTCTCCGGGTCGATGGGTGATCGACGTCTCGCCGCGCCCATCGTCGGCATGGCGGCCACCCCCGACGGCCGCGGTTACTGGCTGGTGGCGTCTGACGGGGGGGTCTTTGGGTTCGGCGACGCCGCCTTCTTCGGGTCGATGGGGGCCACACCCCTCGGCGCCGCGGTGGTGGGCATGGCGGCCATGCCCCAGGGCGGCGGGTACTGGCTGGTGACGTCGGACGGCGAGGTTTTCACCTTCGGAAACGCGCAGGACTTCGGGTCGATGGTGGGACAACGGATCAGCCGACCGGTGGTGGCCATCGTCGCCGGACCCGGCAGCGGCGGGTACTGGCTCGTGGCGTCGGACGGGGGGATCTTCTCGTTCGGCGACGCCGCCTTCTCGGGGTCCACCGGTGACATCCGTCTCCGGGCGCCCGTCATGGCGGGCTCCGCAGCTTGATCAGCGACCCAGCGTGATGAGCGACCCAGCGTGATGAGCGACCCAGCGTGATGAGCGACTCGGCGTGATCAGCGACCCGGTGTGATCAGCGACCCTCCAGGATCACCACGGGCTCCTCGGTGACCACGAAGGCGAGGCGGTCGACGTCGAGGAACTTGGGAAGGTCCGCCCACACCGTGGAGAAGTCCTTCTCGGCGATGTGCGCCTGGTACTGCTCCATGGACTCGAACCACTGCTCGGTCACCCCGTCGTACCCTCCGTCGTCCTCGGGCCCGTAGTCACCGAGCGCCCGGTGGTGCTGCTCGTAGCGCAGGACGTGGCTACCACTGCGCGTCGACACCACGAGCGGCCCGTGATGGTCGCGCCAGTAGGCGTGGAACTCCTCAGGCGACATCCCCTCCTTGCGGCGGACGAGGCACGTGAGCTTGACCATGGTGACGACCTCCGTGGTGGCAGTCCTTCGACGCCGGGGTTCGGCGGCTCCCGGGGAGGTGCAGGTTGCCACGCGCCCATTGCTTGGAGCGAACCGCCGGCCACCCCCGACGTGTTCCCGGCGGGCCGTCGTCCTCAGGCGGAGGGACCGTCGGCGGCACCCGGAGCAGCCAGGTCGACCGTCAGCGTGATCTCCTCGGCGCCTCTGACCACGAGCACGGCCACGGCGACACCGGGGTCGGTGTCCTCGAGCGCGGCGGCGAGCTCGTCGACGGTGGTCACGTCGCGCTCCCCCACGCGCACGATGAGATCGCCCGGGCGGATCCCCCCGCCGTCGGCGGCACCGCCTTCCTCGACGGCGTGGACCAGGAGCCCGTCGCGCTCGGGAAGCCCCACCGACTGCCGCAGCCGGCGAGCCACGCGGGGGGGCGCCACGGCGATGCCCAGTCGGGGGCGACGGGGCACCTCGCCGCGCGCCAGGGCGTCGACGCGGGCCGAGAGCTCGCCGTCGGCGGGCAGGGCGAGGTAGAAGCCGTCGCCGGCGCGGTGGGTGTCGATGCCCACCAGGTTCCCCAGCACGTCGACCACGGGACCCCCCGACGACCCGCGCGCCAGCGGCGCGGTGTGCTCGATGGCGCCCCGGACCCGCCGGCCACCGGGTCCCCGGAACGCCACGTCGAGGGCGGAGACGAAGCCCACGCTGACGCGCACCGCCCGTCCCCCGGGATTGGCCAGGGCCACGACGGCGTCGCCCATGCGCAGCGTCGCCCCGGTGACCGCCAGCACGGGAGCATCACCGGTGTCCACGGCCACCACCGCCAGGTCACCGTCGACGTCGACGCCGGCGGGGCGCCCGCCCGCCCGCCTGCCGTCGGCAAAGGTGACCACGACCTCCTCGTGACGGATGTTGTGGGCGTTGGTGGCCACCAGCCCCGGGCCCACCACCACGCCGCTGCCTCCCGCACCGACGCCGACGACCGAGGGCGCCACCCTGGCCGCCACGTCTGCCACCGACTTCGAAAGCTCCTCTGCCACCGTTGCCATTGCCTGACCTCCGGGATCCGCCCCTGACCTGCACTTCCGCCGGCTCAGAGGCATTACTAGTAACTTGCAACTTGCAAGCTAGCATAGGAAACGATGCAGCGGACCGCACCGGTCGTGGCGCCACATGCGAGGATCGGCGACATGACCACCTCGGGGCTCGACGCGGCCATGGCCGCCGTGGGGGACCGGTGGACCCTGCTCGTGGTGGACGCCCTCATGGATGGGCCCCGGCGCTTCTCGGACCTGCAACAGGCCATCCCCAAAGTGGCGCCCAACGTGCTCAGCGCCCGGCTGCGTCGCCTCGAGGACCAGGGCCTGGTGGTGGGGACGGCCTACTCGGACCGGCCGCCGCGCCTGGAGTACCGCGTCACCGAGGCCGGGCGCGACCTGGCCGGGGCCATGCGCCTGCTCAGCCGGTGGGGGGCGCGCGACGCCGGGGGCGAGGTCGAGGGCCCCAACCACCGTTCGTGCGGCACCCCCCTCGAGGCCCGCTGGTACTGCCCCACCTGCGCGCGGGTCACCGAGCAGGCCGACGACGACCTGCGCTGGGTCTGAGCGCGCCGTCGGCGCGCCGACCCCGTCGGGCGCGGCGCCCTCAGCGGGGACGCGCCAGCTCCACGAACCGGCCGAGCACGCGCCGGCCCACCGCTTCGACGGCCGTGCGGGCGTCGGCGTCGAGGGTGACGTCGGGGGGGAGCTCCGGTGCCCAGGCCTCGGCCATGGACTGGTCGACCTCGATGTGGAACTGGAGCCCGTAGGCCCAGGGCCCGTAGCGGAAGGCCTGGTTGCGGTAACGCGCACCCGAGGCGAGGTGCACGGCGCCGTCGGGGATCTCGAAGGTGTCCCCGTGCCACTGGATGACCTTCAGGCGCTCCCCCTCGGGCCCGAGCACGGGGTCGCCTCGACCGTGCTCGGTCAGCTCGACCTCGTCCACGCCGATCTCGGGTGACGGGCCCGTCGTCACCGCCGCGCCCAGGGCGGCGGCCAGCTGTTGCGCCCCCAGGCACACCCCGAGCACGGGGAGGCCCGCCTGCACGGCCCGGGTGATCCACCGGCGCTCGGTTTCGAGCCACGGGTGGGCGTCGGTGTCGTGCACGCCCATGGCGCCGCCCATGACGACCACGCCACCGAGGGACTCGGGCTCCGGGAGCGGGTCGCCGCGCTCGACCTGGGCCACGCGCATCTCCAAACCGGCGTCGGCGAGCACCCCGGCCAACAGCCCGGGGCCTTCGAGCGGGGCGTGCTGCGCCACCACCCAGGGGCGCCCGGCGGAACTCGACGCAGACGACGACCGCCGGCGGCGACGCGACACCGCGGCGGTCAGGGGGTGACGACGACCCGGAACGCCTCGGCCAGGTGTCCCTCGGGCAGACCGGCCATGCGGGCGGTGGCCTGCGTCCAGCCGCGGATGCGCTCGTCGAGCCATTCACCCTCGCCCACCTGGCTGCGATGGCGGCGCAAGGCGGCGATCTTGCGATCGAAGGTGTCGGTGATGTCGACGGCGCGGTTGGAGCTCGGCGCCGCCATCAGCCACATCTCAGGGACGCTGTAGGGCTCGAGGCCTTCGTCGAGGAGCTCGGGATGGGCGAAGGGGTTGCGGGCATCGGGATAGACGGCGCACACCGATGCCTCCCCGGCGGCCAGATGGTCGGGATGGCTGGCGCCGATGCGGTCCCAGATCCGTTCGGGCGACTGGCACACCAGGCGCTGCGGACGGAAGAAGCGGATCTGCCGGGAGATGTCGCGCCGCAGCTCGATGCTGGAGGTCAGCCGCCCGTCGGGGTAGCCGAGGAAGGTCACGTCGTTGACGCCCACCTCGGCGGCGGCGGCGCGTTGCTCGACGCGACGCAGCGCCGACATCTCCGGCCGAGACATCGAACGATCCGACCCACCGGCATCCCCGTCGGTGACGACGCAGTAGGCGACCTCGATCCCCGCCTTCACCCACACCGCCACCGACCCGGCCACCCCGAAGTCGACGTCGTCGGGATGCGCCGTCACCACCAGGATCTTCTCGACGCCCTCACCGTCATCGAGGGCAAGAGCGGTGGTGTCGGGCCCGTCGTTCGCCATGACGGCGAGCCTACCGGGGCGCGTTGCCCCCGGGTCAGGCCGGCAGGCCGATGCCCTGGGCGGCGAGGGTGTCCAGGGCGCCGACGACATGGTGGGACGCGCTCGAGGCGAACGCCCGCCACCGGACGGGATCGGCGTCGAGGTCGTCGGCCTCGCCCCACAACGCCGCTTCGACCGGTGCCAGCACGGCGCGCACCGCCTCGAGGCTCGGCGCGTCGGTCTCCGCGGCGCGGCCCAGCGCGGCGAAGCGCCGCGCGGTGGACACCTGCGCCAACAGGCCCGGAACGGCGCCGGGTGCCGTCGACGGCGAGGGCGCCAGCACGGGGACGAACACCGACGCACACGGGTTGCCCAGAGCCACCCACGCACGCGCCGGGCCGGCCCGGTCGGCGCGCAGCTCGGCCACCATCGACGCCGTGGTGGCTTCGAAGTCGCGGATGTGCATGCACAGCGTCACCCCGGTGCCGTCGGCCGCCACCTCGGCGGGGGCGGGGACGACGGGCCCGTCACCACCGGGCGCGCCCCAGGGGCCGGTGCCGTGGTCGCGCAGGTGCGCCACGGCGCCACGAGCCGCCGACGACGGGGCGCCGGGGTCGGCGAGGGCGGCGCTCGCATGCTGGCTCGCCACGAAGGCCCGGCTGGCGGCGAGACGACCATCGGCGAACCCGGTGGGGGTGGCCGGGTCGCGCCAGCTGTCGATGTCGGTCCCCGGCACCACCCCCGGCGAGGCGCGCGTCCAGTCCCGCCGCAGGGTCAGGCGGTTGGAGATGGCGTCGCCCCCGACGACGGGGCGCGCCGCCCACGACCGCCCCGACGTCTCGAGGACCCAGGCCGAGCCCGGGTCGGCCACGAGGAACGACGACCAGTAGGCCACGCCGTTGACGTCGTCGCCCACGCCCCCCTGCCCGTGGCGCTCGAGGAGCCCGGTCATGACGTCGAGCGCCTCCTCGGCGCCGGCGGCGCGCTCGAGCCCCAGCCGGACCAGGTCCATGCCCAGCAGGGCGGCGGGTGCGGTGCGGGGGTCGTCCACCGTGTTCACCATCTCGTTGCCGATGGCGACGCCGTGTTCGTTCACGCCGTGCTCGGCCCCCCACAACCACGCCGGGCGGCTCAGCACGGTGGCGGCCGCGCCCGTGTCGGGCAGCTCCAGGTACTGGGTGCGGAGCCGGCCGCCCCCGGCGCGCCGGCCGTGCACCTCGACCACTTGCAGCTCGCGCAGCGGGCGGTCCGAGTTCTTGGCGAACAGCGCACCACCGTCGGCGAGGACGCACAAGGTGTCGCACACGACTGCCGTGCCGCCCTGTCCTACTCAGACCCTGACCGGGTCGATGCTCAGGCGGCGCCCTCGCCCGGCTGCCAACCCACCAGGTCGGCGAGACGGGGATCGTTGGAGAAGATCTCGATGATCGGGGCCCGCAGGCTCAGGCGCTTCTGGATCCGCTCCACGTCGAGGATCTCGTTCCACAGCACGAGGGTGGCCACCACTCCCGAGCCCCCGGCGCGCGCCGTGCGGCCCGAGCGGTGCAGGTAGGCCTTGTGGTCCTCGGGTGGGTCGTAGTGCAC
>Ga0209415_10002533_pt1 | contig 34264 bp, 21 predicted proteins | sample PeaSoiSIISIP2007_FD_187696 | JGI IMG/M metagenome (GOLD analysis project Ga0209415, IMG submission 187696) | Peat soil microbial communities from Weissenstadt, Germany - SII-SIP-2007 (SPAdes) (version 2) | ecosystem: Environmental > Terrestrial > Soil > Wetlands > Peat | place: Germany... | reverse complement strand
GCCACGTCCGGATGCACAGCCAGCCGAGATCCTGCATCGGATCGCCGCTCTGTCCGAGTTCCCAATCGAGCACGCACCGGATGCCATCCTCGCCGACGATCAGGTTGCCGAGGCGAAAGTCGCCGTGCACGACCGTATGCCGCGCACCCTTCGGGACGTTCTCGGCCGCCCACTTTAACGCCATGTCCAACGCCGGGAGTTGCAAGCCGAAACGATCGACGATCTGGCGATGCGCCTCGACGTGCGCGGCCGCATCCTGACGTATCAAAAATGGCACACGCGCTAAGTCGATCCGATGAGTCGCCGCCAGAATCTCGCCGCATTGCTTCGCCATCAGGGCGCGCGCACCCACGAACTTCGCGTCGCGCACGATCCGCTGCCCGAGCGTCTCACCCTCGACGAAATCGGTGATATAACCACGGCCGAGACCATCCGCCGGCTCCAGAATTGCCCGGACCTTGGGCGCGGGAACCCCAATCTCACTGGCGGCAATCATCAGTTGCGCGTCTTGCTCCGGTTCCAGTTGAGGTGCGAGCCCGGTCGCGCGATCCGCCCACACGCCTCCGCTCTGCATGATTAACCGATGACGCGCGCCGCTCGCCTCCGCGTCGAACAACGACGTACTCCGGCTGGCACCGCCGGTTAGCTGACACAGGTCATGGATTGTTCCCGGTGGTCCGAGATGGCGCGAGATTACGGCTTGCAGCCGACTGGCTATTTCTTCGTTACTCATCGGCTTCCGATGATTCCTGGCAAGGCGATCATTCTTCCGACTTCGAACGGCCGCCGAAGCCGAACAGAATTTGCGCCACGCGCCGCATCTGGATTTCCTCCGCGCCCTCCGTGATGCGGTAGCGGCGATGATGCCGATAGATATGCTCGAACGGCTTGTGACGCGAATAGCCCATGCCGCCGTGCACTTGCATCGCCCTGTCCGCGGCCTCGCATACCAGCCGGTTCGCGCGGTAGTTACACATCGCAACTTTGTCCGACAGCCGCCGCGCGACTTCCGGCTTCGACATCTGATCCATCTCCCACGCGGTCTTGTGAATCAGGGCGCGGATCATCGCGGCTTCCGTATGCAGTTCGACTAGCGGCCACTGGATCGCCTGGTTGGTCGCGAGCGCCTTGCCAAACGGTTTGCGTTCGAGCGCATATTTCACGCTCTCGTTGATGCAGAATTGCGCGGCGCCCAACGACGATGCGGCCTGCCGAATCCGGTTTTCGTGGACGAAGTGCTGCGCGACCGCAAGCCCGTCCTCGGGGTCGCCGAGAATCGCGCCGGCCGGTACATAGACGTTGTTAAGCGAGACCCGCGGATGGTCGGTCGGCATGTTGAAGGTCCACAGGTACTCTTCAATCTTGAAACCCTCGTTCCCGGTCGGAACGATAAAGCAGGTGATGCCCTTGGCGCCGCCGTCGCGTCCGCTGGTCCGCGCGAAAACGAAATCATGCGTCGCGACGTGAAGTCCCGTGTTCCAGATCTTCTCGCCGTTGATCCGCCAGCCGTCGCCCTCGCGCTCACCGCGCGTCTCCATCCAGGTCGCGTCCGATCCGTGGTTCGGCTCGGTGAGGCCGAACGCCACGCTGATTGAGCCATCGAGGATGCCGGGGATAAAGGCGTCGCGCTGCTCCTTGGTGCCGAAGTCGCGAAACATCAGAACCGTCGGCAGATTACCGACGATCGAACTCTCGTTTTGCAAGTCGTTGTGGAGGCCGAGGCCCTTCGCCGCCAGATGCTCGCGGATGATCGCCATCGCGAGGTTCGAGCCGTCCTTGCCGCCGTATTCCTTCGGCAATGCAAAGCGGTAATGCCCCGCATGGTCGGCCCGCCGCCGCATTTCGCCGAGCAGCGCCTCCCACTCGTGACGCGGCAGGCCGCCCCGCTCGAAATCGGTCCGCGCCCATTCGCGGCGATGGTCGAAAAAACGGATATTGTCGTTCTCGCGTTCGAGCGGCTTGATTTCGCGCTCGATAAAGTCGTCCAGTTCCGCGAGATAATCCTTGATCTCAGCTGGAATGTTGAAATCCACAGCGACACTCTCCTAAGTGGACAAGAACGAACCTTGAGTGTCTAACAGAATGCGGATTTCCGCGAAATCCAAGATAATCCTCGACACCAGGCGCAACACAACGGAGCCGAGCTAAAACCAGGTGAGCTTGCGAACCGAGCGAACGAGTCTGCGAGGCGCGTCAAAGGTCAAGGCTCTGTGAGCTGCGCGAGGTGCGCAAAGGTTTAATTCTGAGATTATCCCATGAGCAAGCTACCGCTTTCCCGTTTCACCGTGATCGATTTGACCCGCGCGCGCTCCGGCCCGACGGCCGTGCGCCAACTGGCCGACTGGGGCGCCGACGTCCTCAAGATTGAATCGCCGGGCGACGACGCTGACATCGGTTCGCGTCACGGCTCCGATTTCCAGAACCTGCATCGGAACAAGCGCAGCCTGACGCTCAACCTCAAGGACCCAGACGGCATCGCGATTCTCAAACGCCTTGCCGAGCGCGCCGACGTGATCGTCGAGAATTACCGGCCCGACGTGAAACATCGGCTCGGCATCGATTACGAAACGCTCCGCGCGATCAATCCGCGGCTGGTGTACGCAAGCATCTCGGGCTTCGGTCAGGACGGGCCGTATCGTGACCGGCCCGGCTTCGATCAAATCGCGCAAGGGATGGGCGGTCTGATGTCGATCACGGGACTGCCCGGGCAAGGGCCGGTGCGCGCCGGCATCGCGATCGCCGATCTCACCGCCGGAGTTTTCTGTGCGATGGGCATCCTGATCGCGCTGCTCGAGCGCGAGGAATCCGGCGAGGGGCAATGGGTTCAATCGTCGTTGCTCGCGGCGCAAATCGCGATGCTCGATTTTCAGGCCGCGCGCTGGCTTATCTCGGGCGAAGTGCCGGAACAGGCCGGCAACAATCACCCGACTTCGATTCCTACGGGAGTGTTCGCGACCGCCGACGGACACATCAATATTGCAGCTTCCGGCGGCGAAATTTTTGCGCGCTTGTGCAAGGCGCTCGGCGCGGAGGGGCTCGCGACCCATCCCGCCTTCGCGACGGGCAAGGCGCGTCTGCGCAATCGCGATCAACTCAATCACGCGATCGAGACGATCACGCGAACGCGTTCGTCGGCCGAATGGATCGATCTGCTCAATCGCGCAGGCGTTCCGAGCGGACCGATCAACCGCATCGATCAGGTCTTCGCCGATCCGCAAGTGCTCCGGATGGGTATCACGCGCCCAATCGAGTCGTCGCGGCATGGCCGTCAGCAACTCGTTGGGCAGGCGGTCGAGTTGAGCCGCACGCCGTGGGCCGTGCGCACACCGACGCCGGACAAGGGCGCGCATACCGATGCCGTCCTGTCCGCCCTCGGCTACGACGCCTCGGCGATCGCGAGCCTGCGCGCCCGCGGCGTCATTTGAGCCACAACCCTAATGAGAGCTTATGAAATAATCATGTCGTTTGTGTTAGTGGCCGCGGTCTGCGGCGTTTTCGACATCGTGATAGGGCGCCTAGGCTGGCCGACAAAATGGGGTTCCATACCGGTACCTGTAACACAGTTCGCGGTTGCGCTGGTGGTGCTCGGCGTTCTTCTAGATCCTCGTCCTTTACCGCTGGTGTCCAAGCTTTTCGTCATTTTGTTGGCGGCGGTGACACTTTCCTGGCTCACAAGCCCGGAGGCTAAGATCGCCGGTGGCTGAGCTGTGCGGTCGTCAGTAAGTTGGAGTTCAGTGCAAGCGCGCGAGACTCCGCTATTTGTCTAGGCCGAGTGAGGGTCCGGCATCTCGAATGTCTCGTCTGGCCCTTATCCAGGAATCGCAATCGGGGAAAAGGCATCTCTGGGCGATTCGGTCGGCCAAAATCTCCTCCGTAATCGCCGCGTTCTTTTGTCGCTCCTCGCCGGCAATCTCAGCCATTTTGGCTCGTAGACCGATCTCGGAGTCGGAGAGTTCGCGAAGCATTTTGACTGGAATTCGTTGGTCATTCACAACCTGTAGAATAACAGCTTCAACAACATAAATCAAATACCGTTTTGTTCTGTTACGAGCTTCATCGACGTGCCGATACTTTGCCGGCGCGACGCGGCTGGGCTAGAGTCGGGCGGCACACGCGCAAGGAGCCCACGACAATGCAAACCCTGTTGCCTATGGCGGAGAAACTTGGAGCGCTTCTGAAGAACCGCCGGGAGACCATCTCGATCGCGGAGTCCACCACCGGCGGTCTCATCTCGGCGGCACTGCTGAGCGTCGCCGGCGCGTCAAATTACTACATCGGCGGCGGGGACGTTTATACGCTCAAGGCGCGACACGTGATTCTCGATCTCCCGAACTCCGCCTTCGAGGGTCTCAAACCGCTGACCGAGCCCTTCGTAATGATCATTGCACGCGGCGCTCGCGATCGCTTCGGCTCGACCTGGAGTATTGGCGAGCTTGGCGCCGCTGGCCCGACCGGTAGCCGCTACGGCGAGCCCGCCGGCACCAGCGTTATCTCGATTGCCGGCCCCGTCGAGCGATCGCTCACCGTGCGCACCGGCAGCGCCGATCGCCTTGCCAATATGCGAACGTTTTCGGCCGCCGCGCTCGATCTCCTCGCGCAAGCTATCGCCGCCGCGCCGCGCCCGTAATCGCACCACCCCGCCTCGCGATTGCGCTTGCCATTTCCACCACGCGGGGTTTTAATCGCAACGCTCGCCGGCCATGCTTTCGCGCCGCCAAGGAGAAGGCCATGAACGGAGTTTCACACGTCGCCATCGGTGTCCGCGATATGGACAAATCGCTCAAGTTCTACCGCGATGTCCTCGGCCTCGAAGTCCGCTTCGATGCGTCCCAGCCCATCGGCGCGATGCCGCGCCTCTACGCGAAGCCCGAGAAAGGCACGCGTCGCGCCGTCCATCTGCATTATGGTAGCGGCGCCTCAGGTGGATTCCTCGTGCTCTCCGAGATGCCCGGTGGCTCGCCCGGTAATGCGATCAAGCTCGACGAGGTCGGCATCTCCCATTTCTCGTGGTGGGTCGACGACATCCATGCGTGGCACGATAAGCTGAAGGCCGCCGGCGCGAAAATCCTCGTCCCGCCGACCGCCGCCGACTCCAGTGGCTACGGCGAAAAGCCCGGCAAGAAATTCCTCACCTGCCTCTTCGAGGATCCCGACGGCATCATCCTCCAACTCGATCAACGTGCCGATTGATTAGTCCGCCAATGTCTCGACGAGGTATCGCATAGCGCCATGCTCAACGGATGCCGAGTGCTCGACCTCACCACCGAACGCGGCCTGCTCTGCGGCCAGATTCTCGGCGACCTCGGCGCCGACGTCATCAAAATCGAGCCCCCCGGCGGTTCCGCGACGCGTTCGCTCAAGCCCTTTTTCGCCGACGAGCCCGGCCCCGAACGTTCCGTTTACTGGTGGGCGTATAATCGCAACAAGCGCGGCGTGACGCTCGATCTCGCACGCGACGAAGGCCGCGACCTCCTGCGTAAACTCGTCGCCCACGCCGACCTCCTCATCGAGTCCGATAATCCCGGCGATCTCGCGAAGCGCGGCCTCGGCTACGCTGACTTGAGCGCGATCAATCCCGCCCTGGTCTATGTTTCGATCACCCCCTTTGGCCAGGACGGGCCCAAGGCGAGCTACGCCGACAGCGACCTCATCGTGATGGCCGCGGGCGGCGTCCTCACCCTCTCCGGCGACGACGATCGCCCTCCCATCCGCATGAGTGTGCCGCAGGCCTATCTCCACGCCTGTGCCGACGCCGCCGGCGCCGCGCTCATCGCCTACTACGATCGCCTCAACACCGGCCTCGGCCAACACGTCGATGTCGCCGCGCAGCAGAGCGTCTCCCTCGCCGCCCAATCGACCCTGCTCGCCGCCACCCTCAACGCCGACGAGACCCGCCGGATGGCCGGCGGCGTCAAGCTGGGCCCCATCAGCGTGCCGCTGGTTTGGGCCGCGCGCGACGGCCTCGTCACCTGCGTTTTTCTCTTCGGCAGTGCGCTCGGCGTCTTCACGCGCAAGCTCATGAACTACATCTGCGATCAGGGCTTTTGCGATCAGGCCACGCGCGACAAGGACTGGATCGCCTACGGCGACATGCTGCTGACCGGCCGCGAGCCCATCGAGGAATACGATCGCCTGAAGGGCGTCGTCGCGAATTTTCTGCGCAGCAAGACCAAGGCCGAGTCCTTCGATATCGCGCGTCAGCATGGCCTCCTGATTGCCCCCCTCGCCACCATCGACGACGTCCTCGCCAATCCCCAGTTCATCGCGCGCGAGTACTGGCAGACCATCGAGGATCGCGAACTCGGCCTGAAGCTGACCTACCCGGGTCCATTCGTGCGGTTCGGTAAGACCCCGATCGCTTACCGCCGCCGTCCACCGCGCGTCGGCGAACACAACCGCGAAATCTTTCTCGACGATCTCGGCTTGAGCGCTCGCGAGTTCGACGACCTCTCGCGCATGGGGGTCATCTGATGGCGACGCGATTGCCGCTCGGCGACGTCAAGGTCCTCGACTTCATGTGGGTGCTCGCCGGCCCCGGCATCTCGCGCTCGATGGCCGACTATGGCGCGACCGTCGTCCGCATCGAATCGACCCAGCGCGTCGATCCCACGCGCACCGTCGGCCCCTTCAAGGACAACAACACCAACCCCGAGTTCTCGGCGCTCTTCGGCAACAACAACGCCGGCAAGTTGAGCCTGTCGCTCGATCTCTCGAAACCCGAGGCGCGCGCGATTGTCCTCGATCTCGTCCGCTGGGCCGACCTCGTATGCGAATCCTTCTCGCCCAAGGCGATGCGCGCGTGGGGCTTCGACTACGAATCGCTCCGCGCGATCAAGCCCGACATTATAATGTTGAGCTCATGCCTGATGGGGCAGACCGGCCCGCTCGCCCGTTTCGCCGGTTTCGGCAATCTCGCCGCGGCCCTCTGCGGCTTTTACAATCTCGTCGGCTGGCCCGACCGCACCCCAAGCGGCCCCTTCAGCGCGTACACCGATTACGTCGCTCCGCGCTTCGGCCTGGCATCGGTGATGGCCGCGCTAATTCATCGCAAGCGCACCGGCGAGGGCCAATATATCGATCAGGCGCAGGCCGAGTCCGCGCTGCAATTCCTGACCCTGCCGATTCTCGATACCGTCGCCAGCGGTCGGAAGTACAGCCCGATCGCCAACGACGATTTGCAGCACGCGCCCCACGGCGTCTATCCGGCCGCGGGAAAAGATCGTTGGGTCGCGATCGCTTGCCGCACCGACGCTCAGTGGCGCGCGCTATGCGCCGCGATCGGCCAGCCGCAACTCGCCGACGACCGCCGTTTCAATTCCTTCGCCGCGCGCTACGAGTCCCGCGTCGAACTCGATCGCATCATCGGCGAGTGGACTCGCAATCGCACTCCTGATGAAACTGAGCGCGTGTTGCAAGCGAGCGGCGTGCCCGCTCACACCGTGCAGACCACTTTCGACGCCAACGGCGATCCGCAATTGCGTCATCGCGAGCATTTCGTGCGTGTCAATCATCCCATCGCCGGCGCCACCTTCATCGAGAACTCGCGCTTCAAATTGTCGCGCACCCCCGCCGTCGTGAATCGCGCCGGACCCGCGCTCGGCCAGCATAGCCAGTACATCTTCGAAAAAATTCTCGGCTACAGCGAGAGCCGCATCAGCGATCTCGTCGCAGGCGGGGTGTTGGGCTAGCGGGCGCCGTCTGTGTCCGCTCCGCAACCGAGCAGCAATGGCCGGCGACCTTAAGTCTCGCGTCGATCGGTTAAGGAACGAGCTGAACCGATCGACCGCTTTCCTGAACACCAAATGGCCGCGCCGCGTCGCCACCACCCTCATCGTGATCGTGGTGCTCTTCGGCCTCTTCGGCTTCTTTGGCGTGCCGATGCTCCTCCGTCACGTCCTCACCACTCAGGTCGCCACCTCGATCAATCGTCCGGTGACCGTCGGCAAAATTGCCTTCAATCCGTATCGCCTGCGTCTCGATCTCGACCAATTGCATATCGCCGATCGCGATCCGTCGAAGCCCTTCGTGGACCTGGGCCATCTGTGCGTGAAGGTCTCGTGGACCTCGCTATTTCGGCTCGCCCCGGTGGTTAAGGAACTGACGGTTGACCGGCCCGCTTTTCATATCGTGCGCACTGGCGATCAACAGTTTAATTTTCCCGATCTGCTGGTGACGAAAACCCCGCCCCCGCCCCCGAGCAAGCCGCAGCGCTTCGCGGTTTCCAATATCCGCATTCATGACGGCGACGTGCGCTTCGACGACCAGGTCTTGAATCAACAGCATACCGTCGAGCATCTGGATCTCGACTTGCCGTTTATCGCGAACCTCCCGGCCGACACCGAGATCTTCGTCCAGCCGCTGCTCCGGATGGTCGTCGATGGCAGTCCCATCAAGATCGGCGGGCGTGCGCTCCCCTTCGCGCCGCAGCCCGAATCGTCGATCGGGCTCAGCATCAACCACTTCAACCTCGCCCCTTACATCGGCTATGTCCCGGCGAAATTGCCGATCAAGATTCCCGCCGGTGCGCTCTCGGCCTTTCTCCAGGTGCATTTCGTGCAAGCCGCCTCCGGGCCGGTGGTGCGCGTAACCGGCAACACCTCGCTCGACGACCTTGACGTCCGCGACAACGACAACGCGCCGCTCGCCGGCTTCAAGCGCGCCACCGCCATCCTCGACGACGTCGAACCGCTCAGTAACGTGTTTCATCTCGGGGCGATCACGCTCGACACCCTCAACGTCGTCCTGGTCCGCAATCGCGACGGCACCACCAACCTCACTTCGGTGATGGCGCCGCAGGCGTCTCCGCCAGCGACGATCGCGGCGGCGCCGGTAGCAGCTTCAACTCCTGCCGCTCCGGCACCAGCCGCAAGTCCTGCGCAGAGTTCTGCCGCCCCGTCCGCATCCAGCGCCGCCCAAACTTCAATGACTTCGACGACGGCGACGAGCAATACGCAATCATCGATTGCGGCGTCCACTCCACCCGTCGCGAGCACCTCGCCGAGTCCACCTGCGTCACCCGCTGCAATCCCGTCACCCGCGCTTGGTGCTGCAGCAGCTCCACCCGCGCCGCCCCGCGCAACTCCGTCGCCGACGGTGTCGCCCGCGATCCCCACCGGGCCGATGCCACCTGCCGCCGCCACCTCAACGAGCACCGCCGCGACCCCCGCCGCCTCGACCACTCCCGGGCAGCTCTCCGCGCCCTCGATCGCGGCCTCGGCGCCCAGCGCGGCGCCACCACCTCCTGCGCCCGCCGGAAAAGGCCCGCTCGATCTGTCGATCGAATCCGTCACGCTCACCAACAGCGCCGTGAAACTGACCGACAACAGCCTCGCGACGCCCGCGACCGTGACCCTGCAAAATATCAACGTCGGGCTCAAGCAGTTCGCGATGGGTCCTAAAGCCGGCCCAGCGGCCTACGATTTCGCCGGCCAACTCAACGGCGGCGGATCGATCGCGGTCAAAGGCAACCTCGACCTCCCGCAATCGCAGGTCACCAGCGACGTAACGATCACTCAAGTCGATTTGCCGGCGCTCCAGGCTTATGCGCAATCGGCCCTTGCCGCGACCCTCGGCGCGGGCAAGCTCAACGCTCACGCCAACGTCCTGACCAGTTTCGCCGCGAGCAAGTTCAATCTCCACGTCGAACCGGCCGACTTCTCCGTCGATAACCTGGAACTCAACGCGCTGGGCGGCCGCGAGAAGCCCGTCCAATGGTCCCGCTTCGGCGCCACCATCGCGCTGGTCGATCTCGCGAGCCATCAGGCCGTGGTCAAGGAAGTCCACGCCGACGGCATCCGCCTCTCGGTCAAGCGCGAGCGCGACGGTAAACTCAGTCTGCTCTCATTGCTCCGCACCCAGAATGCGCCCGCTCCCGCGTCCGCCAGTCCAGACCGTGGAAAGCGGCGGCGTCCCGGTCCTCAGCCGCGGATGACCGTGTCTCGGGGTCGGCGACCGACGGCCCGGCGCGCCCGCGGAGTCGCCAGGGAAACCGCGCCGGCACCACCCGCTACGCCGGGGGGGCCCCAATGGCAGTACAAAGTGGAATCGATCGCGGTCGAAAAGGCCGAAATCGACGGCGAGGACGACTCCGTCTCAAAGCCGATCAAGGCCGCGATCGTTCCCCTCAACCTGCACGTCAAGAATTTCACCAGCGATTTTCATCAGCCTTTCGACGTCGATCTCGACGGCGTGCTCAATCGTCGCGGCAACTTCAGGTTCAACGGTCCAGTCGTGCTCGCGCCGCTCAAGGCGACCCTGCACGTCAATACACGGCGGCTCGATCTCGCTTTCGCCGACGCGCTCGCGACCAAGAATCTGAACGCCACCTTCAAGTCCGCGATGCTCACCACTATCGGGGTCGCCAGCGCCGCCACCGTCCGCGATAAGCTGCACCTCGGCTATCGCGGCGACGCCACCATCGGCAATGTCCGCATGCTCGATAAGCTGACCGGCGAGGATTTTGTGCGCTGGAACTCGCTCAGTTTCAATCGCATCGACTTCGCCCTCGGCGAGGGCCGGCCGCAGGTGCGCGTGGGCGCGATCGCGCTTTCCGATTTCTACGCGCGGCTCATCCTGAACGCCAACGGCCGCATGAACTTGAGCGACATCACCTCCAATCCCGCCGAAGCCCGCAAGTCGCTCACGCGTCAGCAGACTGGCGCGGCCGCGGCGCCCAACCCAGGCGTCGCACCGGTCGCCACTCCGACTCCGACGCCTACGCCCGCGCCACCTTCCGCCGCTGCCACCTCGAATGGGACGGCGACCCCGGCCGTCCAGGCGACGCCGGTGCTGAAACCGCTTCCGGCGGATATCCAACTCGGCAAAATTACCCTGAGCGGCGGCCACGTTGACTATTCGGACTTCTTCATCAAGCCGAATTACCGCGCGAACCTGACCAACATCAGCGGCCAGGTCGGCGCCTTTGGCACCAGTTCAGCAACGCCCGCCGACGTCCTGATCGAGGGCCAGATCAATGGCAACGCGCCGATCAATATCAGCGGCTCGATCAATCCCTTGGCCCCGCTCGCCGCCGTCGATATCAAGGCCAAGGCCGAGGGCATCGTGCTGACCGACCTCACGGCTTATTCGGTGAAATACACCGGCTATCCAATTACCAAGGGCAGCCTCACCGTCGATGTCCACTATGTCCTGGCCAATCAGAACCTGACGGCCACCAACCACATCTTTCTCGATCAGCTCACCTTCGGCGATCGGGTCGAAAGCTCGACCGCGAAGAATCTGCCAATTCGTCTTGCGATCGCGATTCTCAAGGACTCGAAGGGCCAGATTAATCTCGACGTCCCGGTCTCAGGCTCGCTCAACGATCCAAAGTTCAGCCTCGGCGGCGTCATCTTTCAGGCCTTCATGAATATCCTGACCAAGGCGATCACCGCGCCATTTCGGCTGCTGGCTAGTGCGATTGGCGGCATCGCCGGTGGCGGTGGCAGCAACGAAGACTTGTCGTACGTGGAGTTCGCGCCCGGCCGCTCAACCCTCAGCGCCGACAGCAGCAAGCGGCTCGATTCCGTCGCCACCGCGCTCAACGCCCGCACCGCGCTGAAGCTCAGCATCACCGGGCGCGTCGATCCCGCCACCGATAAGGCCGGCTTGCACGAGGCCAAGGTTGACGACCAGGTCATCGCGCGCCTCAAAGATTCCGAAGGGGAGGACGCCGCCAAGGGTCAGATTCCCCCCGACCTCTACGACAAGTACCTCAAGAAGGTTTACAGGGCCGCCAAATTCGAGAAGCCGACTAACGCGATCGGACTCGACAAATCATTGCCGCCCGACGAGATGAAAAAGCTGCTGGTCACCAATATGGAAGTGTCCGACGACGATCTGAAAAAGCTCGCCGACGCGCGCGCCGAGTCCGTCCGCACCTACCTGGGCACCAAAATCGATCCGGCGCGCATAGTCACCGCCGCCCCCAAACTCGACGCCTCCGGCATCGGCGACAATGGCAAACCTTCCCGCGCCGACCTCACCCTCCAATAACCTCACCCCTTTACATCTCCTTCCATTGGGAGTATTCTGTTACCAGGAGTTGAACAGGAGCGGTTACAACTCCCACCCGGCCGTCCGCCGAGGCCCAGACCCCTGATACAGACCCGCTGAGCCAAACAAACCCAATTTTCGTCCGTTGGGAGCCACCAATCCAGCTTGAACCGCCCGCTCGAGGCTCCTATCGTCATCAGTATGAAAATCTATGACTTCCCGATGGCTCCCAACCCCCGCCGGGTCCGTATCTTCCTCGCCGAAAAGAACGTCGACATGATCTACGTCCACGTTGACATCACCAAGGGCGAGAACCGCACCGCCGCCTTCATTGAGAAAAACCCGATGGGCGGATTGCCGGTGCTCGAGTTCGACGACGGCACCTACCTGACCGAGTCGGTCGCCATCTGCCGCTACTTCGAGGGCATGTATCCGAACCCTCCGCTGATGGGCACCGACCCCCGCGACATCGCCTTCGTCGAGATGTGGAACCGCCGCATGGAGCTTGAGGTCTTCGGCCCCCTGGCGAACTACCTCCAGCACACGCACCCGCTGTTCAAGGACCGCATCAAGCAGCTTCCCGAGTTCGCCGACGCGCGCCTAACCCACGGAAAGCAACGCCTCGAATGGCTCGACTCGATCCTGGCGCAGCGGCAGTTCGTCGCGGGCGATCGTTACACCATCGCGGACATCACCGCGCAGGTCGCGATCGATATCAGCGCCGCCATGGGCGGCTTTACGATTCCCGCCGGCGCGCGCCATCTGAAACGCTGGCACGAGGCGGTATCGAGCCGGCCCAGCGCCAAAGCTTGATGCCCGAGGTCGCCCACCGTCGGGGCTTGATGACCGCGTCCCTTTATCGAGCGCGACGCTGCGTGCGCGTGCACCGCGGGTTTCGCCGCACTCCGATGCGAACGGTCTCGCGATGACCGAGGCTCACCCCAGCGCGAAGACCGAGGTCCATACCGGTGCGGCGAGCGCGATCCATCCCGGTGCGGCGCGGGTGGTCGCGTGGATGTTGCACGAAGGCCGCGCCAACACCCACATGCGTGGGTTCGGTGATGACATGTGCCGGCGCGTAGTCGAGGCCGGAATTCCGCTGTGGCGCGCCTTCTGCGCCATTCGCACGCTGCATCCGCAGATTGCCGCGAGCGCTTACGTCTGGCGCCGCGGCGAAACCGGGGCGGAGCGACGAACCGCGGAGCACGGGATAGAAAAGACGCCGGCCTTTGACCAAAGCCCCATCGCCGAGGTCCAGCGGACCGGACTTCGCATTCGACAGTGCCTCGAAAATCCCAACGTGCCGCTCGACTACGAAGTGCTCGAAACCTTCCGCAAGGAAGGCGGCACTGACTATGTCGCGATGCCGATGGTGTTTTCGAGCGGCGAGATCAATTGCATCAGCTGGCTTACCGACCGGCCGGGCGGCTTCATCGACGCGGAAATCGCCGGCCTTGCCGACGTCGCCGAGATGCTCACGGTACTCGTTGAAACGCAGACCTATCGGCGGATCGTGCGGGTCCTGATGGATACTTACGTCGGCCATCGCACCGGCGAGCGCGTGCTCTCCGGGGCGGTCAAGCGCGGCGACGGCGAAACTATTCGCGCGGTCATCTGGTATTGCGACTTGCGCGGGTTCACCACCCTGTCCGATGCGCTGCCGCGAGATTCGCTGCTCGATCTGCTCAACGAATATTTCGAAATCATGGTTAACGCCGTCTCGGCAGAGGGCGGCGAAGTGCTCAAGTTCATCGGTGACGGAATGCTCGCGATCTTCGAATTGCGCGAGGGAGACAGCGTGGTGCAGCACTGTGCGGCCGCGCTGAGGGCCGCCCGCGCGGCGCGGGAAGCCGTGAAGACGCGCAACCCGGAGCGTACGGCGGCGGGCCTCGCCGATATCCGTTACGGCCTTGCGCTCCATCTCGGCGAAGTCACCTACGGCAATATCGGCGCGCCCAACCGGCTCGACTTTACCGTCATCGGTCCCGCGGTCAATCACGCTTCGCGCATCGAAAAGCTCGCTGCGAAACTCGATCGCCGCGTCGTCATGTCGGCGAGCTTCGCCGCCGCCGCCGAGGCCCCGCTGAAGAGCCTCGGCACGCATTCGCTGCCGGGTGTGGTCGAGCCGCAGGAAGTTTTCACACTCCCCGATTAGTCCGAAACCGACTACTCACTCCAATAGCCACTCCGCATACGTACCCATTAGGCTTCGCGGCCACTGTGCGAACCTCTATGGAATCAGCAGAACCTTGCCGGTCGATCGGCGCGAGAGGACGAAGCGATGCGCCTCGGCCGCTTGGGCGAGGGGAAAGCTCCCGCCGATCGGAACTGTCAGCTTGCCTTCGCGAATCAGTTGGAACGAATGCTCGAGCCCGCGGCGCATCACCTCGCGATTGCTATAGATAAGCGGCAGAACGAATCCGCTAACCTTCAACGATTTCTCCATCAGCTTCGCCACGTTCAACGGATCGGGCAACCCACCGGCGCGCCCGAAGAGAATCAGATGGCCGAACGGCGCCAAGCACTTCAGCCCCTTCTCGAAGGTCGGCTTTCCGATCGCATCGAGCACGAGATCGATGCCACGGCCGCCGCTAATGCGCATGACCTCGGCAGCGAAATCCTGCTTCTCGTAATCGATTACCTCATCCGCACCGTGACTCCGCACCAGGGCCGCCTTGTCCTCACTCGAGACCGTGCCGATGACTCGCGCACCCGCGGCCTTGGCGATCTGCACCGCGGCAATGCCAACGCCTCCGGCCGCCGAATGCACCAGCACCGTCTGCCCTGCGCGCGTATCGTGGAGCGTATGCAGCATGTGCCACGCCGTCAGCATCGCGATCGGCAACGCCGCGCCTTGTTCGAAGCTCATGTAATCGGGCAGCGGCATCGCGCGCGACGGCCGAATCCGCGTAAAATCGGCGTACGAGCCCATCCCGATGTACGCGACACGCATTCCCGGCTTGAAGCCGGTGACGTCCGGCGCGACCGCATCGACGACTCCTGCCGCCTCCATCCCGGGCGTGTCGGGGAAGACCGGTTTCACGATATATTCGCCGCGCGTGAAGAAGATATCGCCGAAATTTATCGTGATAATCTCATTTTTTACCACGATAGTGCCTGGCAGAAGTTCCGGTTTGGGCACTTCGCGCAAGGACATCACCTCGGGGCCGCCAAGCTGATCGAACTGGATTGCCTTCATCGGATAAACCTCTTAGTCGTGCGCGGACGGACGCATGAACCGCTGGGCATCGTCGTAATCAATTTTTACGGGCGAAAGCAAACGCGACAGCACCTACGCCGGGATTTGGATTGAACGGGCGGACGTGCAAGGATTCCGGCGGATTTCGAGGAGATCGAACATGCGGCGAGACATCTTCAGCGAAGAACACGAAATGTTCCGGGCCCAGGTGCGGCGCTTCGTCGAGAATGAACTGGTGCCAAAGATCGAAAGCTGGAATCGCAACGGCATGAGCGATCGCGAAAGCTGGCGCAAGATGGGCGAGGCCGGCTTCCTCGGCGCCAATGCTCCGGCCGAATACGGGGGTGCGGGCGGCGACTTCCTCTACGACGCCATCGTCATCGAGGAACTCTCCCGCGTGCGCGCCCATGGCCTGATGATGGGCCTCCATTCGGACATCATCATGCCGTACATCGCGACCTATGGGACTGAGGATCTAAAGCGCCGTTATCTCGCGCCGGCGATCACCGGCGAGACCATTCTGGCGATCGCGATGACCGAGCCAGGCACCGGTTCCGACCTTGCGGCGGTCCAGACCACCGCCCGGCGCGATGGTGACAGTTACGTCATCAACGGCTCCAAGATGTTTATCTCCAACGGCCAGATCGCGGACGCCATTGTGGTTGTGGCCAAGACGGATCCCAAGGCCAAGCCCGCGCACCGGGGCATCAGCCTGATCATCGTCGATGCCAAGGCGCCCGGCTTCGTGCGCGGCCGTAAGCTCGACAAACTCGGCTTCAAGGGTCAAGACACCAGCGAACTGTTCTTCGAGGACTGCCGCGTCCCGGTGACCAATCTGCTCGGCCAGGAAGGCGCCGGCTTCAAGATGTTGATGGAAAAGCTCCAGCAAGAGCGCCTCGTCGCGGCCGTCGGCTCGCTTACCAGCGCGCGCCGCTGCCTCGATGACACCATCGAATACACGAAGGGCCGGCGTGCGTTCGGCCAGCAGATCTCGTCGTTTCAAAATACCCAGTTCAAGCTCGCTGAAATGGCGACCGAGGTCGAAATCGGCCAAGCCTTTGTCGATCGGCTATTGGTGGCGCACGTGCGGGGCGACGAAGTCGTCAGCGAAGTCAGCATGGCCAAATGGTGGACGACCGAATTGCTCAAACGCGTCGCCAGCCAGTGCCTGCAATTGCATGGCGGCTACGGCTTCATGATGGAGTACGCGGTCGCGACCGATTACGCCGACGCCGCAGTGCAATCGATTTACGCCGGCACCAACGAAATCATGAAGGTCATCATCGCACGCCGCATGGGGTTAGATCCGCGCAATTAAGCGGTGTTGACCGAACTTGCTCCAATGATAGCGTTAACGGCAATCAGTTAATCGGTTCGCCGCGCGAGCAAATTATTACTCAGCCCGTGGAGCGAACAACGGGCGATTCGGATCGAGGGCAGCGACCGCTCTCCCTGCGAATTTTGCTGTGGCATTTGAAGATGGACCTCCGCGGAAAACTTGCAACCATATTCCTGGTCCTGCTGGTGTTGCCGTTCGTCGCCGTCAGCGCCTTCCAGATCGATCGGACGATGCAGGTGATGGTTGACGACCTCGCCGAATCCGGAAAGCTGATCGCCAACCAGGCGTTCGAGCAAATTCGCGAGGGCCTCGCGCACGCGACCGGCGATCCGATCGCGGCGATACGCGCCGACGAGCCATTGCGCGCCTTGCTCGATTCGTCCCAGGCATTTGGCAGCGGTGTAGTGTATGCCCGCGTCGAGGCCATCGATGGAACCGACATCGTGGCCGCGCACTTCACGCCTTCGGTCGTGGCAATCGCCGCGACCCCGCCCTTCGAGGTCTTACATCGCAAACTGATTTCGTGGTGGCCGCCCACGCGCATCGCCGCGGTGTGGGGCGAGCACACTTACGAAATCAGCCGCGTGATCAATGTTGACGATCGCCCGCTGGCGATCATCAGGATCGGGCTTTCGACCGCTTTGATCGCCGCCGAGGCGCGCCGATCGGTCGAGGATATTCTTGCCGCCGGCGCTGCTGGAGTGGTGCTGAGCCTGATCGGCGCGATCCTCGCGGGTAGCCTGCTGATGAAACCGCTCGCCGCCATCGCCACGGGTGTCGAGCAAATTGCCGAGGGCCGCGACGAGGTCAGCCTGCCGCTGGAGTCGCGCGACGAACTCGGCACCATCGCCGAAAAGTTCAACGACCTCTCCCAGCGCATCAAAGCGAGCCGGGCGCAATGGGAAACCGAGCGCGGCCAGTTCATCAATATCTTTCGCTCGATCACCGACGCGGTACTCCTGCTCGACGGCAGCGGCTCGGTGCTTTTCGCCAATGCCGAAGCGCAGGGCCGGCTCGGATTGCCCGCCGGAGGACTCGCGGACGGTAAGCCGTTGTCGATGCTGCTCGGTCGCGACAGCCCGCTCGCGCGCATGGTCGAGACTGCCTATGCGGCCGGCACGGAGGTTCGCGACGTCGCGCTCGACCTGTCCAACGGCGACGATCATAGCCGCCTGATCGTGTCGATCTTCTCGCTTGGCCAAGGCCCTGAACCGCCGGGCCTGCTAGTGGTAGCGCGCGATCTCGAATCGATGCGCGAGCTGGAAAACGTCGTTGATTACTCGGGGCGCCTGGTGCGTCTGGGCGGGTTGATTTCAGGCGTAGCGCACCAGATTCGCAATCCGCTCAACGCGATGAATCTGCAGCTCGAATTGTTAAGTCAGGATGCCGCTCGTGGCGCCCCAATCGATCAACGCCTGCGCGCCGTCCGCCAGGAAATCGAGCGGCTGGCCCGCGCCGTCGACGCTCTGATGCGCTTCATGCGGCCCGAACAGCTCAAGCTTGCCGATGTTCAGGTGAACGATCTGGTCACCGAGGTCGCGAACCAGATTGTGCGATCGGGGGTTCACATCGAAACCAATTTGGACCCCGCGGTCACGCCGGTCAGAATCGATCGCGCGCTGTTGGCGGAGGCGCTGCGCAACATTATCGGCAACGCGTGCGAGGCGATGCCCAACGGCGGTACTCTGCACCTCTCCACCACTCTCGGCCGCATGAGCGGGTTCGTCGAGATTTCCATTGCCGACAGCGGTCCCGGCATCCCGCGCGAGGACTTGGAACGTATCTTCAATCTCTATTTCACGACCAAGAAGAACGGCAACGGCCTCGGTTTGCCGCTGGCATTGCGCGCCATCGATCTCCACGACGGCACGATGGATGTTCGATCGGAGGTTGGCGCGGGCACTACCGTGGTGATTCGATTGCCGCTGGCGCGCGAAGCGGTGGAAGCGCCGCAGATGCAACCGCTCTCACGGATAGGATAGTTTCAGCGCTGTTCCAACTTCGCCCCGATGAAAGTGTTTTCGATCATGCGGCTCGCTGCGGTTGCGCTGACATTTCTGGTCGGCGGGTGTTCCACCTTCTGGCACCATGAACCATCGGAGACCAGGTTGCCCCAGGTGTCCGCTCCCCCGGCGCCGCGCGCTAGTCGTGGGACGGCCACTCCGCGCAAAAGCAAGACGAGGGTTCGCGGTAACGGGAAGGACCGCTCTGGCCTTGCGTCCAAGACGCCGCCCGCGGCGAGCGTACCCGAGTCACCCGCAAGTCCGCCCGCCGCGACGCCGCCAGTCGGAACGACCAACGTAACGCTCGAGGACAAGGACGCCGATCGCGCTCGCGCGCGGGCGCTGGTGGATGCCGCCAACGCGCGGCTCGCCCAAATCGATCGCTCAAAGCTGACCGGCGAGACGTCCGCCGCATTTCGCCAGGCAAGCGATCTCGCCGGTGCCGCAAGTAGGGCGATGGATCAGCGCGACTACCTCGCCGCGTCCGGTCTCGCGCGCAAGGCCTCGATGCTCACCGATCAAGTGGCAGGTCGCATCTCGTCGCAATAAAGAAGGGCGCCCGCGAAGGACGCCCGAGTAGCGGTAACGCTCGCCGGTGAAACGCACTCGGCCGGTCACGTGTGGGGGTACGTGACACGGAGGTCGGGCGCCCACCGGCAAGCAAGCTTTGATCAGGTTCAGCTGAATTGCGCGGTGCTACTCCTCGTCACTCTTGATTCCATTTGGACCGGCGGGGACGCGCGTCCAATCTGAAGCCGCGGTCTCGCGCGCGTGAGTTGTCGTGACACCAGACCGCTCGCCGCCGTCCGGGGCAGGCAGATTCAGCATTTCGCCCGGGTAAATGTGATTAATGTTGCCGACTTGCGGATTCGCCTTGATGAGCCGGCTGACTTCGTCATCCGAACCCAGGTAGTTGCGCGCGATCGTATGAAGGGTATCGCCCCATTGGACACGCACCCGGCGCGGCTCCCGGCCATCCTTATCCGGCGCCTGGTTTGCGCCGCCCGCCGTGGTGCGATCTCCCGCTGAAATCAACTGCGATTTCGCGACGCCGGGATATTCGATAACCGCATCCCCGACCGTCCGCGCCGCGTCGATACTAACGGGCTCTTCAGGCCGCAACGCGCCCGAATTCATGAAGTACAGCGAGCCCATTCCGGCAATCGCGAGAGTCGAGGCAACAATTGCGGGCCCAAGCCCTTGCATCGTCGAAACCAGCGCCGGAAATTTTTGCCGCAGGAAAGCCGGCACTCGATCCACGGGCTCGTAACGGCGAGCGCTCGCGAACAGATTGTCGATATTCCGCGCTGCCGTGCGCGCCGACTGAAGGCTCACGACCGCTTCGCACGCGTTATGCGCGTGCAGCAGCGCGTTGTGGCACAAAACATTGATTCGACGCGGATTCCCCTCGCATCGTGCGAGCAGATATTCCAGAGCACCGCGTCCAAACACCGTCTCCACACTGCCGCCGAAGGCGGTCAACCGGTAATCGACATAGCCGCGGGCCTCAGCTGCCTCGAGCGGATTCAGGAGCACCCGCACCCCGATTCGCCCGTTCACTTGCCGCAACGCCGGCGCTTGCAAGCGGGTCAATAAACTTGGCTGCCCGGCAAAGACGAAATGGAGCCGTTTCTCTACGGAGGCGTCGCGATTCGAAAGCAGCCGCAACTCATCGAGCACGTCATCGGTGACTGCCTGTGCTTCATCGACGATGACGACCGATCGTTCGCCCTCAGGCAAAGCGGCGAGGTAGCGATCGAACGCCTCGAACATCGCAAGCCGATCGGCGGCCGTTGAAATGCCAAACTGGCGCGCGATGTCTCGCAATAGCCCATCGAAACCGAGTTTGGGATTACTGACGTACGCGATGCGCACATGAGCGTAATTTTGCGCCAGCAGCGAAACGATTAGCGTAGTCTTGCCGGTTCCGGTCTCCCCAATCAGCAACATGAAACCGCTCGGCCCCTGCAGGAGTCCCCATTCGAGCGCCGTAAGCGTCTCCCGATGCGCCTTGCTCATGAACAGCAGCTTGGGCGACAGCGTGAATTGGAAGGGCACTCCCGAAAGCCCAAAGTGGCGGTAATACATCGCTTCCAGATGGGGAGCAGAAAACATGCCATCGACTGCTGGATTAGCTAGATCGTAGTATTTATTGGGAAATCGCGCGATTCGAGCGCGTATGCCGGAAGTTCGGTTAACCGCCCGAACGACCTTAAGGTTCCAACATTTACAATTTACAAAGCATCAAAAAGTTCGCGACGAATTGTAAGGGCGAATTAATCAGTCACTCCGAGATGCCGCGCGATCTGGTACGCGAGCCATTCGACCGCGCGCTTCTCGCGCAAGCCGTCGCCGAACGTCACCTTGCGGTCCCCGTCGTGCGTCAGCCGCAGCCGATAATACGTCGTCGATCCAGTGCGCGAGCCGACAATCGCCGCGACCGTATGGACCTCGCTCGCCGGTATCGTCCGCCGCGAGAGCGCCAGTCCCGGAATTCCTCGCGCGATCGTAATCGACGACCCATCGATGGTAACGCGCGTATCGCCCAGCCATAGCGATGCGACCCAAACGAGCATGAATAAATCGAATGCCGCCCACACTGCATCGAAGACGATCGGCGCATCGATGTGAACGATCATCAGGAACATCGCACTCCAACCGGCGGTGAACAACGTCGCGCCAATTGCCGCGGCTGGGGCGCGACACGGCGGGAAATAGAATTCCGTCGCTCCGGTCGGAAGCTGACGGGTGCGCACCCGAAAATTCGGTGGCGGCTCGAACGCATCGGCCGCGGCGTCCGCTTCGCGGGTCAAACTGGCTGAGCGCTTTTGCGCCGGTGCTAGCACGACATTGAAGACTGGAACCTCGAACGCCGCCTCGAAGGTGCGCGACGAAAATGGCGCCGTCGTCACCAACCGCCACACGATCGCGCTGTCCGCGTTCGTCGCGTCCGTCGGCTGGCATTCGGGCGGTATCTGGAAGTCCACGCGGATACCGCCGAAGCTGTTGCCTCGCACAGTCTGATCATTGCTCCAGATGACCTGCTCGACTTTCGAGTTTTCGCCGCTGCTCCGATTGATACATGACAGCGTCACCTTGAACTCGCGATTCGCGCGGCTCGGCGGCATCAGCCGAATCGTCCCCGTGAGCATTCCGCCGATTTGTCCGGGTACCGTGGCCATCTCAAGATACGAACCGCGCGACGCCACCCATCGGAACGTCGCCCGAATCGCCCATCCGATCAGCGCGATTCCCGTTAACGGAAAAATCGCCGACAGGATCGTAAAGCCGCCCAACACGTTGAACGACTCGCTCGGATTGAAACAGACGAAGTAGAAAATCGGCCACGAGACGGCGTTCCAGAAGGTCGCGAAGAGCCACGCCGCGAGCGCGTTTGCGCTGCCCTCCGAAAAGATGCGCCCCGTCGCCCACTCTTCGCGCCACAGCCACGGCGCGTCGGGATGTTGCTCGCGCAGCCGATCGATCGCTGCTTGCGCGCGTACGGCATGACGCAGCGTTAGGTGATCCCGATTCCAATTCCGGCAAAGATGAATCCTGATAGCGCGCTGAACGCGGCGAGACTCGTACTCCCCCATCGCGCTTGATAAATGGCGAGCCCCAGCTTCGCGACGCCGAAAGAGCAAAACGGCAGCCCGAATGCGTAGAGCAGTGCGCTCCCCGACTGTGGCTTGGTCGTTGCCACGATTGGCGTTAATGGTGGTCTCGCCCCATCAAATAGTCAACGTCCAACTCCCGCCACGACCTCCATCCGGTTCAATTGTGGAGTTTCTTGCGCGCGAGCAACGGCTCGCGCTGGTTGCTTCCGAAAAGTCGTGTCACAATTCTCCCTGAACCATCTCGATGATTCATCTCCACTACTCGAATCGCCTCGAAGCGTTGATCGATCCGATCGGTCGCCTCGTGCACCAGGATCAGCTTCGCGATCCCCTCGCTCGAACTACGATCGTCGTGCCGAGCCGCGCGGTCGAAGAGTTCCTCAAGCTTCGGCTGGCGGATCGCGACGGGGTCGCGGCCAATTTCGATTTTCCATTTCTGCGCGGCTATCTCGCCAAACTCGTTCAACTCGCGTCGAGCGGAACCTCCGAGCCCCCGATCAAAGTCCTCGACGCCAGCGGCCTCCAAATCGCCGTCTTCGAGTACCTCCGCCAGGCGCTCGACGCCCACGACGCCGGCCTCGCCATGGTGCAGGCCTATCTCGCCGCCGCGCCCGACGATCCGCGCCAGCGCGCCGTCAGGCTCTTCCAGTTGAGTGCGCGCGTCGCCTGGCTGATGCGCGAGTACTCGACTTCGCGCCGAACGATGCTCGATCGCTGGTCTCACTGCACCACGCTCGCCGACCCACGCTTGCTCGAGACCGAGCGTTGGCAACGCCAGATCTTTCTTTCACTCTTCGAGAACGATGGAAACCTCCGCTCGGCGTGGCTTTCCCGCGCGACTGACGAAATGCGCAACGCTGTGCGCTGGATGCTCCTCCCGTACGCATTCGCTGCGCTTGACGACCAGCTCCTGCGCAAGAACGTCTCCGCGCGCCTCCACATTTTCGGTATCGGCTACGCCGGCCCCGAATTTATCCGCATCTTCCCTCGCCTCGGCGCACTCACCGACCTTCACATTTACACGCTCAACCCATGCCGCGAATTCTGGGAGGACGTGCGCAATCGCAACCGCGGGCGTCCACCACGGGTCGGCCCGTTGCTCTTCGAGCACGTCGAGGATCCCTTTGCCCTCAACGCCGCCAATGACAACCTCGCGCTCCGGTACTGGGGACGCGCGGGCCGCGAGTACATCCGGCTGCTCAACGAGCTTACCGATTGCGATTTCGACGAGCATTTTGTCGAGCCTGCGTCCGTCGGCAGTCCAACGTTGCTCGCGCGTGTGCAGCAGGCGATTCTCACTCGCAGTCCGGAACTGAATACGGATCCGGCCGCTCCCGATCGTTCACACACCGCATCGCCCGACGATTCCTGTGCGAACGAGGACGGCAGTATCAGATTTCTCCAATGCCCGGGTGTGCGCCGCGAACTCGAGATCACCGCTGACGCGATCTGGTCGTTGATTCGGCGCAACCCCGCCAGCCAGGACGCTTCACCCGCCCCGCCCCTGCGTTTCCACCAGATTGCGATCGTGATTCCGGAGAGCGTCCGCGATCAGTACCTCGCGCAAATCGAGAGCGTGTTCATCGGTGCGCATGGCATTCCTATCGACATCGTTGACCGTCGCTTTGCCTCGGAAAGTCGCGTTGCCGAAGCCGTCGATCTGCTGTTGAAGCTGCCGCTCGGGCGCTTCACGCGCGGCGAGATGGTCCGGTTGTTGACACACCCTGCCCTCACCGGCATCGACGCTGAGCCGCAAGCGCATGCGTGGCCCGAACTATGCCGCCGCCTCGGCGTCCATTTCGGCGCCGACGAGGGCGCTTTCGCCGACACCTACGTCGAACCCAAGCTCTACCATTGGGATTACGCGCTCAAACGGCGCGCGCTCGGATTCTTCATGGCAGGTGAGCCCAGCGGTGAGACGCGGGTGTTTCGCGACTTCAGCGGCCGCGAGTACTTGCCCTTCGAGGTCGCCGAAGACGAAGCCGAGAGCGTAGCGATTCTGCTACACCAGGCGCGCGCGCTCATCCGCGATGCGCAAGCGATCTCCACCATCGACCTCAACCTCACCGACTGGCGCAAAGTGCTGACCCGGTTGATCGCGGACTACGTAAAGCCGATCGATCGCGCCGGCGCCCGCGTGCGCGACTCGATTATCCGCGCGATCGAGTCGATCTATCCCGACGGCATTCGCACCGAATCCATCCCTTACGAAGTCGCTTTCGAACTCGTTCACACGCGCATTACCGAGGTCGAAGCGGAAGAGGGCTTTTACGCCGAGAGCGGCGTCGTGGTCGGATCGCTCTCGACCCTGCGTTCGATTCCGTTTCGCGTGACCTTCATGCTCGGCCTCGGCGAAGCGGATTTTCCCGCCCGCGAGCATCGCGACCCACTCGATCTGCGTCAGGCTTATCGACGGGCCGGTGACGTCTCCCCCGCCGAACGTGATCGGTACATGTTTCTCGAAACCTTGCTGGCGGCGCGCGAGCGGATTTATCTGTCGTACGTTGCGCGCAATCCGCAAACCGGCGAGGCCCTCGAGCCTTCCGCCGTGATTCGCGACCTCCAATTTATCTTGCGCGCCATGATCGGCGATGCGGCGCTCGACCGTCTGACTATCGCCCATCCCGTTAGCGCGCACGATCGGCGTTACTTCGCGGATCTCGCGCGCCACGGCGACGAACGCGACCTGCGGCTCGAGACCTTCGATCGCAACGCACGGCGCGGGGCTGAGATCGCCGCCCTGCGCGAGGACCTCGAACAGCGCTGCGGCCCCTCAGCGGAGGCGGAGTCGAGTCGCGAATTGATCGAGCGACTCGGCGATGCCGCGCGCGCCGCACTGCTCCCGCGCCTGCGCATCGTCGCGCCACCTGCCGTGATCGCGCGCAACGAGGATTTGCGCGTCCGGCTGTCGATTTCGGCGCTCCGCCATTATCTCGAATGCCCCCTTCAGGGTGCCGCTCGGCATGCGCTCGGCATGCGCGAGGACGAGGACGGTGACGACGAGTACGAGGACGAGGAGCCGATCGCACGCTCGGCCCTTACTACTGCGATGATGCTGCGCGATACCCTCTGGCTCGCTGGCGGCAAGTCCGCCGATCTCCGCGATCGCTACGATGAGGTCTATCGCGCCCGCATACTTTCCGGATCGCTCCCGGTCGGTCCTTTTGCCGCGGCTCTGCGCGCCACCGACCTCGCTCAACTCGATCGCGCAATCACGCAAGCCGATGCGCTAAAGATTAGAAATCTCGATCGCTGGCAGCGCATCGCGGTCGGCGGCGTCGAGGAATTTACCGATATCGATCAGTCGCTCGATCCGATCGTCCTCAACGTTGAGTTCACTCGCGCCGACGGGCGCCGCGTCACTTCAATCGAGTTGCGCGGTCGCGTCGGTCCGGTCTCACCGCGACTCGACCGGTCCTACAAACTGATCGCACGAAAGGACGTCTATGCGGCTGATTTTCTCGAAAGTGCCTTCGGTGCAATCGTGCTCGCTGCCGCAGGTTCGAAGATGCCCGCGGAATTTGTCTCGGTGGTGCTCGGCGCCGAAGAGAAAAAGAATGTGACCTTCGAACGGACGATCGCGGTGCCCAGCCAGGACGGCGCGCGCGCGTGGCTCACCCGGCTTGCGACCGATCTGCTCAGTGGCGAAAATGACTACTTCCTCCCCATCGAAGCGGTTGACGCCGTACTGCGAAAACCACTTCAAACCGACGCCGCAATTGATCGTGTGATTCGTTCCCTGCGCAAAAAAGAAGGCGGCTCCTGCAAATCCGACTTCGGCCCGGTGCGTGGCGCTCGCAATTTCCGCATACCGGTCGGCGAAATCGCGCACGGACTAATCGAGCGGCGCTTCGGTCCGCTGATAGCGATTTTCGATCGCCATCCGGAACCGCGATGAGTTCACCGCTCCTCGAATACCTGCGCCCATCGCTTCTCGATGCTCTCCCGCCAACCGGGCATGCGATTATCGAGGCCAGCGCCGGCACCGGCAAAACCTACGCCATCGAACATCTGATCATCGAATTGCTGCGCACCGCGGCAAATTCAATCGAGGAAATTCTCGTCGTCACCTTCACCGACAAGGCGACTGCGGAGTTGCGTGCGCGCATCCGCACCGCGATTGAAAATATCGTGCGTGGGCGCCCCGGTGGTACGCAACCCACAACGCCCGGGCATCAAAGGGCCAGCGTCGATGAGGCCGCGCGCCTGCGGCTGGAACACGCGCTTGCCAACTTCGAGCGCGCTCCCATCTTCACCATCCACGCCTTTTGCAATCGCGTGCTGACCGAGTTTGCCTTCCACAGCGGCGCGCGTTTCAATCTCGACCTCGTGGACGGCCGCCGCGCTTTTCGCAGCACCTTTCGCGCGATGCTGCGCGAGCGTTTCGCGGTCGATCCGCTGATGCGCCCGGTGCTCGAAGAGTGGCTCCAGGGTGACAGCGTCGACAAGCTCGAGAGTCTCCTGTTCGAAGCGCGTCGCAGTCGCTATCCGGGAATCAATCACGCCGATGCAATCGACCAGGTGCACCGCGCTCTTGCTGCCAAGGAACCCATTGGCGAGCGCCTGCTCACCGATCTCTACCTGCCGCCGCTCGAAGAACGCTTCGATCGCGACAAGCGTCAGCGCGGACAACTCGACTACGACGACATGCTCGCACTGGTTTGGCGCGCACTCGAAGCACCAGGCGGTCTCGCGCTCACCGCCGTCTTGCGCAATCGCTTTCGTTTCGGCCTCGTCGATGAATTTCAGGATACCGACGACCTTCAATGGCAAATTTTCCGCCGCATCTTCGTCGAGAGCGGCGAGGGCAATCGGCTCTTCGTGGTGGCCGATCCCAAGCAGGCGATTTATGCCTTCCGCGGCGCCGACGTCTATTCATACAGATGTGCGCGCAATGAATTGCTCGAAGCCACCGCGGCGAAAATTCAGATCGTGCACAACTTCAGATCGACCGCGGATCTGATCGACGCCTACAATTTGATTCTCGATCAAAAGGCCGAATGTCCGCTCTTCACCGGCGAAATCAGGTACGACGTTCCGGTCGAATGCGGCGTCCCGAATCGTATCGCCCGCGATTCGCTCGGATCACATATCGCTCCAATCACGTTGATGCGCTACGCGCCGGCAAACGGTGAGAAGGGCTCCGCGCCCGATTCGCGCCAGCAATTGGGACGCTTCATCGCGGCGACGATCAAACGGATGATCGCGGACCCGCCCGACGCAATCGCGCCCAACGCTATCTTGCACGGAATTACAATTGACGAGCCGGATCTAAATAGCGGCAAAGCTGTGCAGCACCGCGTTGGCCCCCGCGATATCTTCATTCTCACCTATACCAACAATAATTCCCGCGAAATCGGAAACTACCTGCGCGAGGCCGGCGTCCCCTTTGCCTTCTACAAGCTCGACGAATTGTTTCAGACTGCGGAAGCTACGGATGTGCTCGACGTATTGCGGGCGATCGAAGATTTGAATGATCGCTCGCATCTGCGCCGCGCGTGGATGTCGCCCTTTTTCGCCCTGAAATATCGTGAGGTCGCGACCATCGACGATCCACCGCCGTCGCATCCCCTTAATCAATTGCTTTACCAATGGCGCGCGCTGGCCGACGCCGAGCGTTTCGCCGAGCTCTTCAATCGCCTGATGCACGAAAGCGGTCTCGCCGCCCGCGAACTCTTTCTCGATCGCAGCGAACGCGAACTCACCAATTATTCGCATATCTTTGAAATTTTGCTTGAGCGCGCGGTCGCGGGCCGCCTCTCGTTCAGTGAGATTGTTGAACTGTTGGCCGATTACATTAACCGGCACGCCGAGCCGCCTGGCGGTCCCAACGGCAACCTTCAGCGTCTCGAAAGCGAACGCGACGCGGTCCAGATAATGACCGTCCACATGAGCAAAGGGCTAGAAGCCGACGTCGTTTTTCTCTTCGGCGGTACTAATGCAAACCACCAACCGCCGCCCGTGAGTGTCTATCACGAGGGCTACCATCGCCGGTTCGCGATTGGCCCCGAGGCGCGCAAGGAGATGAAGGAGACTCTCGATCGCGAACGCAACGAGGAGCACCAGCGTTTGCTCTACGTCGCTATGACTCGCGCGCGCGCCAAACTTTACTTACCCCTATTTTCTTCTGAATCATTGCGACTCGATGGCCCTTATAAGCAGCTCAACGCCCGCCTCCTCGATTTGATGAAAACGAAAGGCGCAAAGCATGCAAGCCGGGCGAAGCTGATCGAGATCGTTGACACGCACGCTGCGATTCCAATTACCTCGACCGCGCAGCTCCCTGCTATCTCCATCGATCGATGGACTCCACCGCCGGAATTGCTCACCGATAAATCCGAGCCCGAACAACTCTTCGACCGGCTCCGTCCCCGTCACGCTGCCTTCCGGACGGATTCCTACACCTCACTTAAAAACGATGCGGCGCCTTGGGATCTGACACCCGCCGATTTCAAAACCGATCTGCCCCCGTTGATCGAATCCGATGACCTGCCGGGCGGCAGCGACGTCGGCATCTTCCTGCACGAAGTGATCGAGCAACTCGATTTCGCTTCGCTCACGACTCCGATTGACCTCGATTCATGGCGTCGCCTCGATTCCGTCAATCACCTGTTTCGCGCGTCCATGGATCGCCATCAGGTGCGCGACCCGCGCTGGTTCGATCGCGGCACCGCCATCGTCTTCCGCACGCTGACCTCACCGATCGCGCTCCCCGCCGACCGCACCATTCCCGCGCTCGCAGGATGTAGCAGTACTCGCGAGATGGAGTTTCTCTTCCCGCTCCCCGAAGCGGCTCATCCCACGCTAGGCTCCGCGATTGCCGGTAGCTGGATCGCCGAACGCGGCTACCTGAAGGGCTTTATCGATTTCGTCTTCGAGCACGACGGCCTGATCTATTTTGCCGACTGGAAGAGTGATCTCCTGAGCGCGTACGACGCCCCCACCATGAGCGATCACGTCGCGCGCAATTACGAACTGCAGGCGCGCATCTACTCTGTCGGCGTCATCCGCCTGTTGCGGATTCGCAGTGAAGCCGAATACCGTCGCCGTTTCGGCGGGCTGCTCTATGTCTTCCTGCGCGGTGTCGGCGCGGACGCTGATCCTTCCCGCGGAATCTATTTCCAACGGCCCGACTGGCGCGACATCCGTCGCTATGAAGCTGCGCTGATGGAGTTCGGCGAATCGGCGTGAACTATGGATCGCCTCTATGACAATCTCGGCCTGACCTCGGCGATTTCGCGACTCGGCCTCGCCTTCAGCTCCGACTCCGAGGCGGCCCTCGTGCAGCGTCATTTGCGCCTAATCGAAGCCGCTATGCCCGCGTTCAATCTCGATCCCGCGATGGCACATCTCGCGGCGGAAATCGCGGCCTTCGAAGATAATCTCCCCGCCGCTCAGCGTGTCGCGTTGATTACGCTGATCGTTGCTTCCATGGTCGCGCTCAACGAAGGCAGTACGCGCCTTCCAGTGACTGGACCCCTGGCGCTCGAACCAATGACCCGAATTCTCGCACCGCTGTGCGCCGCTCCCGACGCGCCCGATAGCGATTCTCTTGCTGAGATCTCCCGCACCCTCGACACGATCACGATGATGCTCGACACCGGCGCCGCATCCTCCGTGATCGCGCGCGCGCCCGACGAATACCGGCCTCTCCTCTATCTGGCGCCCTACCTCTACCATCAGCGCATTCACGCCGCTGAAGTCCGTCTCGCCGGCGATCTCCGGCCGCGCTTCGCAACTGCCGCGGCCGCTTCGGATCGCGAGGTCGCCGCCGCGCTTGCTGACGTGGACGCCCGGCCGCAATGCCTCGGTGCGCTGCAAATCGCGCTCTCCAATTCGCAGCGCGATGCCGTCCGCAGTGCCGCGACGCGCCCCCTCGCGTTGATCTCGGGCGGCCCCGGCACCGGGAAAACTTCGATCGTGCTCGCGATTGTGCGCGTGCTCGTCCGCCTCGGTCTCAAGCCCGCCGATATCGCGCTGGCTGCACCCACCGGCAAGGCCGCTCATCGCATGGGCGAAAGCCTTCGTGACGGTCTCGCCCAGGTGCGCGATCCGGCCGCCGCCGACCGCGAACTAATCGCCGCGCACGTCGAACCCGTGACGATGCATCGCTTGCTCGGCTACTCGCCGCGCCGCGATACTTTTCTGCATCACCGCAACAATCCCTTGTCCGCGACTGTCGTGATCGTCGATGAAACTTCGATGCTCGATCTCAGCTTGATGCATCGGCTCGCCGCGGCGCTGCGCCCCGACGCCCGCATCGTCATGCTCGGCGACGCCGACCAACTCCCGTCCGTCGCCGCTGGTGCGGTGTTCCGCGATCTCGTCGCTGCCGTGTGCGATACTAATCGTGACGCGGACCCCGCCATCTGCATACGCCTCACCCACAGCTATCGCATGAATCCCGACGAGCCCGCGGGTTGCGCGATCTTCAATTTCGCTCAAAGCATTAACCGGGGTGCGATCGAAAACGAGCACGCTTCTGCCTTGCTTGACGAACGCTCCGATCCTGCCGCACTTCGCTTCGAGGGCGTGGAACTGCTCTCGGCCGATGGACCAGCCCTCGATGGTTTTCTCGATCGTTGGCACGCCGATCGAATTCGCGACCCTGCTATCGATGCCCTCGCGACCAAGCTATACGCACACGGCGAGAAGGGGTTTGATGATCATGCCACCGCCGAACTACTGCGCGTGTATAGACATTTGGCGGGCTCGCGGATTCTTTGCGCTACGCGCGTGTTCGCCACCGGTGCGGATCGGATCAATGATGCGATGCGTCGGCGTGCCGTCGCATCTGCAAATCGGTCATCTGATCGTTCACGCTTTCTCGCTGGCGAACCGGTGATGGTGGTCCGCAATGATTACAATCGCGACCTCTTCAACGGCGACCAGGGTTTCATTGTGCGGGTCGCCCGTCCCGAGGGCGGCGAATCGCCGATGGCAGTTTTCTTGAGTGGCGATCGCTTCGAACCATTTCACCTCGCCGCCCTCGGCGACGCCCTCGAACTCTGTTACGCCACCACCATCCACAAGGCCCAAGGCTCCGAGTTCGACAGCGTCGCAGTGGTTGTGCCTGACCAGGACCTGCCTATGCTGACGCGCGAATTGCTCTACACGGCCGTCAGCCGCGCGCGCAAATCGGTGGTACTGGTGGGGCGTATAGCGATGATTCGCACTGTCGCCGCGCGCAAAACCACTCGCTATTCCGGCCTCGCCGACCTGCTCGATCCCGCCGCTAGAGTCTATCCTTGAACCTCCGGTCAACATTGTTAGATCACCGTACGGATTCGTAGTAAAAGGCTGGCTCAATGAGCATCGACACTATGCGTTCGTGCGCACTGCGAGTGCGCCTCGCCACCGGGGCCATTTGCCGGCTCCGCACGACGGCCTCTCGTCGCTATGCTGTTTAACTCGTACCAGTTTACTTTCGGCTTCCTGCCGATTGTGCTGGCGATCTTCTGGGCACTCTCAGCCCGCGATGCGCGCCGCGCTTGCGCCGGTCTTCTGATCCTCGCGTCACTTTGCTTTTACGGCTGGTGGAACTGGAGTTACCTGTTCCTCTTCGGCTTCTCGATCCTGTTCAACTTCGGCTGGTCGCTGCTGCTGGTTCCACCCGCGGTGTCAGCCGATCAAGCCGGCGGCCGTCGTCGCCGCACCCTCCTTGGATTCGGCATCGCCGTCAATCTCGCGCTGCTCGGCTACTTCAAGTATCGCAACTTCCTCCTCGACAGCACCGGTGCACTGTTCGGCGCCGCCTGGCATCCACCTCAGCTCGTGCTGCCACTGGCTATTTCGTTCTTCAGCTTCGAGCAGATGACTTTCCTCGTGAGTGCTTATCGTGGCGAGCCCGGCGCACGCGATTTCCTTAGCTACTGCCTCTTCATCGCTTTCTTCCCTCATTTAATCGCGGGGCCGATCGTGCGTTACGCGGAGATCTATCCCCAATTCAATCGGAATACCCACTTTCGTCTGACTGCGGCCAACGTCTGCGAAGGTCTTATGATTTTCGCCTTTGGCCTCTTTAAAAAGGTCATGCTCGCCGATACCTTCCGCCCGATCGTCAATCCTTTGTTCGACCGAACCGCGCACCTCGCGTTCTTCGATGCGTGGGGTGGCGCAATTGCCTTCGCGCTCGAAATCTATTTCGATTTTTCTGGCTATTCCGATATGGCCATCGGGCTCGCCCGGATGTTCGGTGTGAAATTTCCCGAGAACTTTGACTCGCCTTATCAGTCGCGCAGTATTATCCAGTTCTGGCGCCGATGGCATATCACTCTTTCATTTTTTCTTCGCGATTATTTATACATCCCACTCGGCGGTAATCGACACGGCAAATTTCGGCGCGACTTGAATCTGTTTATCACCATGGTGCTTGGTGGCCTGTGGCACGGCGCGAACTGGACATTCGTCATCTGGGGCACCCTGCACGGGCTTTATCTGTGGGCTAATCACATCTGGGCGGAGCGGAATTATCGGATGCCCGACGCCGCCGCTTGGACGCTGACCTTCCTTGTTACCACTGTGGCGTGGGTCTTTTTTCGCGCGCCAACCTTTTCTCGCGCCGCCGACTTTTTCATCGCAATGGCCGGGCGCAATGGCTTCTCCTTTAACTCCGCGCAGGATTTGATCGGATCGCGCGAGCTTGTCCTGATCGGTGGTGGCCTCGCCATCGCGCTGTTCTGTCCCAACCGACAGACTATTCTTGCCTGGCAATGGAGTAGCGACTGGCTATGGGCGGGCGCGTTCGCGATACTCGCCGGCGTCAGCATAATGGGTATGGCGAACCCACCGCCGTTTATTTACTTCCAGTTCTAGGCGAATGGCTTGAACGCGCGCCGGCGACTCATTCTCATGATCGTAACGATGGTCGCGCTCGATGCGATCGCCATGTGCGTCAATTATGTAGTCAATCCATACGGCGCTTGGCGAATTGCACTGATTAATCCGATCTTCCGCAAGTTGACGGGAGATCGCGCGCAGATGCCTTATCAATTGCGCACGACGACGCCTGAAACGGTTCTTATCGGGAGTTCGCGCGTGCAAGTAGGTATGCGTATTGAACAAGGCTACCGGGATGCTGTGTTGAATGCATCTGTGGGCGCCGCGACCATGGCCGATCTTGCGCGAATTATCGACGTCGCACTTCGCAACCCACGGCTCAAACGAATCGTGTGGGGTGTGGACTTTTATGCCTTCAATGCGCGGATTCATCGCGTGAATCCAACCTTCGAAGCGCGTGTCGCGTTCTCTCCGAGCTCGCTTATCGAAGATTCGTTGCTCAGCCTCGGCGCTCTCGGCGATAGCTTCGACATGCTAAAACGCACGGTGCGCGGACGCCGGCGCCTGCCGACGACGATGACGTCGAATATTCCGTGGCCGATGGAACTGATTTGCGACCAGCTCGCCGCCACCCAGGCCCATGGCCTTGCCATGGTACCGCAAACCAATATCGAAACTGGACTTGCCCAGGTGCAATCGTGGTTCTATTCAAATTACGTCTTCTCCCCGGAAGTTGCCATGCGCTTTCGCGGAATAGTTGAACGGGCGCAAGCGCACCATATCGATGTGATTCTCTTCGTGCCGCCGATGAGTGAATACGAATTGGAACTCATTCGCCAAGGTGGACATTGGTCTGACTTCGAGCGCTTCAAGCATGCTGTGGCAGCGGTCGCACCAGTCTGGGATTTCGCCGCTTACAATGGCATCTCGCACACTGACAATTTGTTTCTCGACGTACTCCACCTGAAGCCCGCCGCCGGTAACGAGCTACTTCGAATCATGTTTGGGCTGGACGCCTCGTCGGCATGCGGAGAGGATGCAAAAATCATCGCTAAGAGTGCCGTGCGCCTCGACCCCTCATCGATTGATGCATTGCTCAGCGAGGAGGAGAGGATGCGAGACCAAGCCGCGAGTGATTCTTCGCGGTACTCCCATATAGCGTCGGCGGCTTTGCGCGATCCCGCCAGCCGACAGTCTGCCTCCGGCCCGCGCGACTGAGTATCCCCTTCCGACTGCGACCATCGCCGACGACGATCTCAACCCGGATTTCCAGTATCTCAGTGAACTAGTAATTTGGTAAAATGCGCGAAACGCGCTGATGGGCGTGGGTTTG
>Ga0209415_10002530_pt1 | contig 34278 bp, 35 predicted proteins | sample PeaSoiSIISIP2007_FD_187696 | JGI IMG/M metagenome (GOLD analysis project Ga0209415, IMG submission 187696) | Peat soil microbial communities from Weissenstadt, Germany - SII-SIP-2007 (SPAdes) (version 2) | ecosystem: Environmental > Terrestrial > Soil > Wetlands > Peat | place: Germany... | reverse complement strand
TCGGCTCGAGCGAACGATCGTCTCGGAGCTCCGTCGTGGTCTCCCTCGCTCGCCTATCGCACCGATCTCCGGGTGATCCGCCGGGGAACGATCTGCCGTTCGACGGCGAAAGGTTATCCCCCGCCGGACCGGTATCCGGTCGATGGAGACGTACCTGCGCGTCACCTTCCATAGCGAGGGGGCCCGGCCCTCCGAGGTCGCCGGTCGGCTGCAGCAGTTCGGCTTTGCACCGACGCAGGGCAACTACGACTTCGTCTACGACTGGAACGGGTCGGTCACGACCGCGCAGCTCCTCGACCTCTACGACGAGGTCACCAACCTGCTTCGTGGGTACGGTGTGCTCGTCGAGATCGAGTCCGTCTGATCGGGGCGGGCTCCGCCCCTCAACCTTAAATCGCGAGGCCCGGTTCTCGCGCCCGACGTGCAGAAATATCCGGTCCGCACGAGCCACCGCGTGCGCCTGACGCTGCCCCAGCTTCTCGAGACGTGCCGTACGATCTTCGGCACCGCCGAGGTCCGGGACGGCGACGTCGTCGCCACGTTCGGGGCCCTCGCCCGCCTCGCGACCCGACCGGACGGCAAGGAGCTCCGGGTCGATGTCACGATGGACCCGAAGGTCCCGTTGGACATCGCCGCCGAGACCGTACGGCGCTACAATCACTTCCTCGAGACCGCGACCGGCTACACGGCCAAGGAACGCGCGCGCCGACTCCGGAAGGCCGGGGCCGCCTCCGCCTGAGGAAGGAGCGTTGGGAGTACCCCGCAGCGGTCCCTGGATGCCCCCGCCACCCCCTCCCGGGACGGAGATCGAACGGATCCGGGCCAGCGTGGCCCAGTTCTTCCCGGTCTACGAAACGCGCGTCACCCCCCAGTCACTCGTCCTCCTGGTCCACGCCGATGCCGCGACGCTCGCCGATCGGTTCGACCGGCTCCGCCGGAGCCTCTGGGAACAGTTCTACATCCCGCAGATCCGGTACGACCGGGGCGAGTACGTCATCGAGGTCGTCCGACGCCCCACCCGCACCGGCTGGGGATCGGTCACCAACCTCGTCCTTCTCGGCCTCACCGTCCTCACCACGATGAGCGCCGGAGCGTTCCTCTGGCTCGCGTACGTGGGCGGTTCGCAGCTCTCGGCCACGGACTTCCTCTGGGGCGGAATCTCCTTCGGCCTGCCGCTGATGGCGATCCTCGGGCTCCACGAGCTCGCCCACTTCGTGATGGCCCGCCACCATCACGTCGACGCATCGCTGCCGTTCTTCATCCCGGTGCCGCCGCCGTTCATCCTCTTCGGGACCTTCGGTGCGTTCATCAGCCTCCGCGAGCCGATCCCGGACAAGAAGGCGCTCCTGGACATCGGCGCCTCCGGGCCCCTCGCCGGGTTCCTCGTGGCGATCCCGGTCACGATCTACGGGATGTTCCTCTCGGCGCACGCCCCCGTCCTCTCCGCCGCCAACTGCGGGCCGGTCATCCTCGGCGTCTCCTACGGGAACTTCGTGATCGGGACCTCGCTGTTCTGGTTCGCCCTCGGCAAGTTCGTCCCGGTCGCCTTCGCCAGCCTGCATCCGGTGGCGCTCGCCGGCTGGGTCGGGCTGCTCGTGACGGCGATCAACCTCCTCCCGGCGGGCCAGCTCGACGGCGGCCACGTGTTCCGGGCGCTCCTGGGCGACCAGTCGCGGTACGTGAGCTACGCCGCGGTCGTGATGCTCTTCGGGATCGGGGTCTTCCTCTACCAGGGCTGGATCATCTTCGCGATCCTGATCCTGTTCCTCGGGATGCGCCACCCACCGCCCCTCAACGACATCACGCCCCTCGACTCCAAACGGATCGGGATCGGCGTGGTGGCCGTCGCGATCCTCGTCACCGGGTTCGTCGTCGTGCCGATCGCCTCCCCGACCGGGGTGTTCGCCGTTCCCGCGTCGTCCGTCGGCGCGGCGCCCCTGCCGCCGGGGGCCCTCATGGCCGACAACCTGACGGTGACGATCATTAACCACGACCTCGTGTCCCACGGCTACGTGATCTCCGGGACCATCGATTCGGTGATCAGCACTGTGAACAACGTCAGCCAGACCCTGAGCGGGAGCCAGCTCGCCGGATTCCTGGCGAATTCGACATGGACGGTGCATCTGCCGAACGGCAACGTCACGTCGTACACGGAAGCGGGTTCGTTCGCGGTGCCGACGAGCGAGTTCATCACCCTCGCATCCTCGGCGTCCGCCGTCGTGACCGTCACGTACTCGAACACGGCCGAGGGCGTCGTCCTCCTCGAGCTCACCGTCGGCGAGCTCTGCGAGTCCGGGATCGCGAACCCGATCTCGACCCAGCTCACGACCTAATCGCGCTCGCCTGCCCGCCGGTAGACGCGGAACTCGCGCGTCAAGCTTCGGTGCACCCGGTCCGGCACGGAGACGCTCCGGACCCACGGGGCCGGGAGCGGATCGGGTCCGCCCGGTACGACCACGACTACGCGACCCCCCGGACGGACCCGGTCCGCCCACAGGGGGAGGATCCGCTTCAGGAGCGCCTCGGGCGGCTCGCCGCCGGTGCCGCTCGCCCGCCCATACGGCGGATCGGTGAGCACCGCGGCCCACCCTCGCGCGTCGTCGGGGTCGAAGGCCTCGGCGGCATCGGCGACGGCCACCCGCGCGACGTGGACGCCGAACCGGCCCAGGTTCCGGAGCGCGCCGCGTACCATCTCGGCGCTCCGATCGACTCCGGAGACGCGGGCCCCGAGCAGCCCGGCCTCGAGCAGGAGGGCCCCCGTGCCCACGAACGGGTCCACGACCTCGTCGCCGATGCGGACCTGGGCGAGGTTGGCGGCGACCCGACCGAGCCGGGGCGCGAGGCTGACAGGGCGCTGGTAGGGAAGTCGCGGCATGCGCCGCGCCTCGAACGAGGTCCGATCGACCGCCCCGATCTCCTCGAACGCACGGACCTTCCTCCCCTCCACCTCCTCGATCCAGAACCGTCGGTCGGGGTGCTCGAGATCGATCGACCCTCCACCCGACCGGAACGCTCCGGCGAGGCGTCGGGCGTTCGGGGTGATCCCGCTGCGTCCGGAGCCCGAAAGGGGACGGAACGCCGCCGATCGGCCCGTCCCACCCTCGCGCAGGAACCGAGCCTCAAGATCGCCCAGGTCCGGCTCCGGGAACAGCCGGAGGATTCGCCGAGCGAGCGCCATCCGCCCGGCGAGGTCGGCGAGGGCTTCCTCTCCCTCCAGCTCGACGGCGACGAACTCGGGGCCGGGAGGGTTCTCCCCTTTGCCGGAAGGGAGGCACTGCCCGCCGAGGGCCCCGATGGCCCCGGTGAGCTCGGCCCGGGCGAGGGCCCGATTCTCACCGGAGAGTTCGACCCATGCGCGGGACCGGCCCCCGGTCACGACGACAGCCATCCAGCGATCTGGGTCCGGATGCGGGCCGTGTGGGAACCCTCCCAGTATCGGTGCCCACACCCGGCGCATTCGAAGATCGGCGCGCCGGTCTCGAGGGTCGTCCGGGGTATGTCGACGGGCCAGAAGGTCCGTTCCGGGACCGGCCACGGTCGAAGCGATCCGTTGCAGAGCGTGCACCGGTCGAACGTGACGACATACCCCGCGTCCGGCGCTGCGGCGTGGATGCTCCGGAGTTGCTCGGGGAGAAACGGTGACTCGAGCAGGATCGAGCCCGGGACGCGCCGGGCGAGGAGCCGGTCCCGCGTCACGAGCCGTCGACCTTCGGTGCGGATCCGTTCGACGATCTCAGGATCGCTCAGCCCTCGGACGTACTCCGTATCGTGACCGAGGAACCGAAGGTAGCGTGCGAGACGGCCGAGCATCTCGTCCGCCAGCCATCGGGGCTCCGACACGGGCCACCGAGCGTCTCGCCCCCAATACGGTTTGGGTGGCTAGACGCCCCAACGCTCCGTCAGGTAACATCGACAATCTTCCGCTCGACGGAACGTGTGGGAGGAAGCCTGCCCTCGATCCGTCCGCCTCGTTGGTGAGATGCCGAGGAAATCGCGATTGTGTTACCGATCGCCTGCTGAGAGCCTGCGACCGAGTCCAGTGGTCGGCGGTCACGAGAGACACGAGCATGTCGGTCGGCGGTTCGGAGCGGGCATCCGGTCGCTTTCGGGCGAGCTGTGGCCCAACGACTCAGCGGTCGGCGGCACCCGCAGGCCCTGGGCAAATCGGGTCTCGTTCTCGCGGAGCGTCCCGGAGCGCGCCGAGGTCGAAGCGACGGTGCCGCCAGTTGTATCATCGGCGCGTCGTATTCGAGACGCGGAGAGATCATCGTGGACGGGCGAATACTTATCCAGCAGGTCGAGGTCGGGCCTCTGCGGGTTGGACTAACGACCCGGGTGGTAACAGCGATGTCCGAAAGTCGACCTGCGTGCCGCGCCCGTGACATCGCCGTGATCGTGGCCGTCATCGGGGCCCTATTCTTTTCGGGCGGGGTAGGTTTCGGCACCTCGGCCGCACGCTCAACCCCCGCCGCCGCCGTGTCGACCTACACGACGACCTTCTACGAGACCGGGCTGCCGAACGGAACGACCTGGTCCGTCACGTTCAACGGGACGACTTCCAGCAGTTCGACGGGCTCGATATCGTTCGCGTCGATCCCGGGCGGGCAGTCCTACTTCTGGACCATTTCCTCCCCGATCGCCGCCCTTGCCTGGGGCGAGCAGTACGCCCCGACGGTCACCTCGGGCGGCATGCAGGTGCCCGAGCAGCTCTCTCAAGAAGTGGTCTTCCAGCTCGAGTACCTGTTGCAGGTCGCGAGCAACCCCGTGGGCGACGCGAGCCTGACCCCGGCCGGTCCGACCTACTTCCCGGCGGGGTCCGAGGTGACGGTCGAAGCGGTGCCGATCGCCGGCTACACGGTCGGGACGTTCACCTCCGTTTCGCTGAACTCCAAATGGATCGTCTTCCAGGGAGGGTCCGCCATTCTCCGCCTGGGGGCCCCGAGCAACGTTACGATCAAGCTCCACGCGCAGTCGTATGTTCTTTCCTTCAACGAGTCCGGACTCCTTCCGGGAACCAGTTGGAACGTGACCGTGGGTAGCACCACGTACAACACGACCGCCTCCTCCTTGTCGATCCTTGAGCCGGCGGGTTACTACTCCTATTCCGTGGCCACGATGGTCGAGGACGGCGGTCTGTTCGAGTGGGTACCGTCCGTCCCGTACGGGTACTTCTACCCGCCGTTCCTGACCAGCGCGCAGATCGTCTACACCGACTGGTGGCTGGTGAATTTCACGGTGCCCTCGGGCGCCGCCTCCGGCTTCACGATTCCCTCGTCGTCGGCCTACTATCCGTCGACCTACCCCCATCGTCTGCCGGTTAAGGTCTTCGTCGACGCCGTCTCCTCGAGCACGACCAACTTCTCCACGTGGTCGGTCAAGAAGAAGGGCGACGCGACCTTCTACTCGACGACCTCGGACTCGACGGCCGCCTTCGTGGCCCGAGCGGGCGCCACCCTCCAGGCGAACTTCGTGCCCGGCACCCCCTGTTCTTCGAACTGCAAGGTGACCTTTACCGAGATCGGCATCCCGTCGACCATCCACGGGATCCAGGTCCCCTGGGGAGTCACCTTCAACGGCTCCTTCCTCGGAGGAAGCTTCACCTCGATCTCCGTCAATGGCGTCAATTCATCGGCCGTTTCCGGGAGCTGGTCGGTGCCGAGCCCCATCTACAGCGGGACCCCCGGTCTCTACTTCGTCGCGACGTCGGCCTCTGGCTACCTCTACCTTCCGTACCAGACGAGCCAGCTGATCCAGTACGTCGAGGAAGCGTACGTGGTCTTCTCCGTCGACCCGCTGTATTCCGGACCGTCCGTGACCCCGTCGACCGGGCTCTACCCTATCGGAGACAACGTTTCGATCTCCTCGATGGGAACCCAGTCGTACGGCTTCTCGCGGTGGACCACGAGCAACGGCTCCGTCCTCTCGCTGCTCGCAGCGTCGTCGGCCTCGACCGACCTTGAAGTGACGGGACCCGGCTGGGTGAACGCGACCTTCTCCCCCCGGATGCAAGCCGTGACGTTCACGCAGTTCGGGCTTCCGGCCGGGGCCGTCTGGGGGGTCACGTTCAACGGTAACTACTACTCCGCGGTGGTGAAGTTCATAGGGAAGGCCACAACGTCTACTCTATCGATCCCCTCGATGCCCGCCGGATCGTACTTCTGGTCGGTGACCTCCCCGATCGCGGCGACCCGGCCCGGCGAGCAGTACGCCGCAACTATCCCGGATGCCGTCCTGACGGACTTCACCGATGCGGGGCAGGTCGTTGTGTTCGTCACCCAGGTCCGGGTGGCGTTTGCCGCCACCGGGACGGCGGGCGGATCGATCCTACCATCGACGGCCGCCTTCTACGACGACGGGTCGACGATCGCCATCTCCGCGATCAACGGCTCTTCGGCCACCTTCGTATCCTGGTCGGCCTCCAATTCGGGCACCCTCTTCGGCTCGACGAGCCAGCCGTCGACCTACGCCGGGATCGTCGCCCCCACCATCATCCGGGGTTCGTTCAGCTGAGCGAGGGCGGGTCCGACGCGCCGGGCCGAGCGGCGAGCGCGAGTCCGACCGGCGAGACCGCCCCTTCCCTCGGAGCCGCGCAGAACGTCGGCACCGACCTGTCGAGGGTGACGACGACCTCTCCCGGAGAGGGCGGCCCCGGTTCGAAGTAGCGCTGGGCCGCTGGCACCTGCTGCAACGGGAAGCGCCGCTCGATCATCGCTCGGGCCTGGTCGGCCTCCATGAGCTTCGCCCGGTGTTGCAGCTCCGGCGCGCGGTGGCTCGTCGCACCGGGCACGATCTTCTCGCGGCCGCGCATCGCCTTCCAGAGCCTCTACCTCGATGACCGGCGGCGTGCGGGGGAGCCTTAACACCAAAACGGTTCGCGGGTCGAGACCCCTCCGCGTGCCGTCACGGATGGTGGCGAAGGCCGGAGGCCTACCCAGGTTCTACGCCCAGGAGGCGGGAAGGACCTTCGGTCGCAGAGGCTTCGTCTGACGGCGAAGGCTGGAGCACGGGCGGGCGCCGTCTCGAGCGGCATTAAATACCCGGGCCGAAATCGACCGCCCATGTGCCCGGCGGCGATTCTCGGCGACCGGGCCTCCGGTAAGACGACCTTCCTCGGCGCGCTTTACTCGACCCTGGTCGAGACGGGGTCGGGTCCCAACGACGACTTCCGCTTCTTCGCCGGGCCCGATGCCCTCCGCTTCATGTCGAGCGTGCGCGAGACCATGTTGCTCGGCGCGTTTCCCGCGGCCACGTTGAAGGAGCAGGTGACCCAGGTCGAGTTCACGTTCGGGTTCCGGACCATCTGGAAGAAGATCGGGCTCGACACCGAGTCGCGGTTGTTCAAGCCGTGGAAGGGGATCAAGTTCGGCGCCTACGACGTCTCAGGCGAGGACGTCCAGGAATACATCGAGTCGGGGGTTGCTTCCGGCCCGATCATCAAGCAGTTGCTGGAGAGCAACATCGTGGTCATCCTCGTGGACTGCGGCCGAATGACGCTCGACCGGGACTCCCCGTCGTACCGGGATATGCTGCACTACGACAGCGACGTCGCCCGGCTCATCGTCAACTTCGCGACCTACAAGATCGAAGAGGCACGCCACCGGGCCGCGGCCGGACGGACCGGGGCCCCATCCGTCATCTTCCCGGCGATCGTCCTGACGAAGACCGACCAGATCCGGGGCGAGACGCTCCACGAGCTCGGGCTGCCGTTGGCCATTCCCGAGGGGCACGACCGGGCCGGTCGGCAGGCGTTCTGCGAGGGCCTCTTGCGGTCGTTCCTTCCCCAGACCCTCGCACAGTTGCGGGGGGGAAAGGTGGCGGGGGTCAGCTTCGACCGCGCGGAGTACTTCGCCTGCTGGATCAAGACCGTCACCTCCGATGGCGGGATGACCCCGGTCGGGAAGGCGCGCATCAGCCTCACGGGGCCGGGCGCCGGCCATGGCGCCATGATGGACTATTCTCGGGACGAGTACCTCGAGTTCATCGACTACTTCCGGCGGATCGCGAAGCAGGTCGCGGACGTCGAAGCCGAGGACGAAAAGGAGCTCGCCGCCTCCTGAAGGCGGCCGCGGTCCCGGCGATGAGCGCGCCTGCGACGACGTCCCCGACCCCCGTCGGGGGAGCTGTCGTCCTCGAACATTGGATCTGGGGCTCGGTACCGGACCGAGGCTACGGGGTCCGGGCTCAGTCAGGGGGGCTCAACCTCGGATTCTACGCCCCGCGGCTGGAAGGCCACTACACTCCGATCCGTGGCGACACCGTCGAGGCGAGTGGCCCCAACGTCGACATCGCCATGATCCACCCCGCGAGCTCGGGCACAGAGCTTCTCTACTCGGTCCTCGGCCCGGGGCCGGACGATGAGCGGGGCCGGATGACCTTCGCGAATCACACGGCCGTGATCCCCGTCCGGGCCCTGCGCGAGCGGTCGCTGAGTCTCGCCGCGGTCGACGCGGCGGTGCGCGCCTTCGACCACGACCACCCCGAGCCGCTCGATGCGATTCCCACCCTATCGGTCGCGCGGCCCGTCGGCGGACCCGCCCTCGGGGGGGAGATCGGCCGGTACGTGACGCGCGCCGCGGCCGAGACCCTTCTGTCGCGGCTCCTCCAAGAGCCCGAGAGCCGTACGCTCCTCCTTGCCCGGGAGACGCCCCCCGCAGACCGTCGGAATGCCCTCACCGCCCTGACCGAGGCGCTGCACCTGGTGTGCGACGTCCCGTTCGTGACGTCGATCAGCGACGGGCCGACCGCCGCCCAGTTGAACCAGTTCCAGTTCGTCGTGTCGCCCCGCGGACTGCGCGCCGACAATACCTGGGCGATCCTGGACAGCACTCTCGACGCTCCCACTCTCCCCCGGGTCGAGGACCAGGGCGCCCGGTACGACCGTCTGCTCGAGTGCTTCGGTCCGCCCGCCTAGGTCTCGCCTCTCTACCCCCCGGGCCGTCTCCTGCCCGATGAGACCGATCGGAGTGCCTCGCGTCCCTGCCGCGCCGGCTGAAATACGGCACGTTGCGTGAGGGGGGAGATGGTCCGCATCGCGATCGTAGGGGACCCGGGCTCGGGCGGCACGACCGTCCTCGGTCTTCTCTACGCGGCGCAGGTTCGGCGGTCCTCCGCCGAGGGGTCGGCGTTCCGGTTCCAGGCCGCTCCTTCCTCGATGCCCCGCGTCGGGGCAATCTTCGAACAGCTCAAAGCCGGGGAGTTTCCGACGCGCACCGCGGCGTCACCGAGCGGACCGATCGAGTTCCTGTTCGAGCCCCGCCCCACGCTCGCCGCTTCGCTCCGGGGGCGCTGGATCCCAGGTCGCCATCCGCCGGAAGGGGGCCGCAACGTCCAATGGACGCGCGCCTCGTTCACCGACCTCCGAAGACACCTCGAGGGCGGCGGCTTCCCCACCGACGGGGCGCGACAGTTGGAAGGCGCGGACGTTCTCGCGGTCCTGGTGCCTCCCACGCTCAACCAAGGCGCCGTCGGCAGCTCGGACCCCGGCCCGGACGATACACTTGCGAAGGCGTTTTCCGCCGCCGACCAGCAGAACCGGACGGGTGCCAGGTCCTCCATGGCCGTCGCATTCATCTTCACGATGCTGGATCGGCTGCCCGAAGGGCGTCGCACCGAGCTCGGCCTGCTCCCCTCCTTACAGGATTCCGTCCCACCGGAGCGTCGCGAAACTATCGGTCTCCAGCTCGTGCAGGAATTGCTCCCCAAGACGCGGGCCCTCCTCGCGCGTGACGGTGGGGCCGATCGCTCCAGCGAAACTCGACCGAAGTTCTTCTTCAGCTGGGTCGAGACCGATCCGGCCACTGCGGGCCGACTCCGCCTCCGTTCCTACCCGGGCGGAGGGTGGGAGCCGGCGTACCCGTTCGGCGAGTACGTGGCCCTCATCGAAGCATGCGACGTATGGGCGGGAGGCCGGAGATGATCGTAGGCCCCTCGATGGACCGGCCCGCGCGCCTCTTGCCGAGTTGTAGGGCTCGGCTCAGAACGGTCCGTTACGGTACATCCCCGGGTTCGTCTTCGGCGTTAAACCCCGACCAGCTGCCTTCGGAGACCCGGCCGTGGTAGCCCCGGTGCGCGAAACGCCGTGTCCCACGTGCCGGTGCCCTGTGCCGGCCGGTGCGACGGAATGCCCGGTCTGCGGAAGGCCCATCGATCCTACGGAGGCGGTGCCACCGGCTCCCCCTCCGCCCTCGCGGTCCCCTCTGCGGCCGCCGTACCTGCCGCCCGCTCCCCCGCCCGCCCCTCGGCCGTCGACATTCGCCTCGTCGCCACCGCCGCCGCCACCGCCTCCACCGCCACCCCCGCGGGCGCCACCCCCGCCACCGCCGCCTCCTCCGCCGGCGCCGAACGCCCGCACCGCCCAGTGTAGTTGGTGCGGCGAGGACCTCAGTGGCGGCCGAGGGTTCTGTCGGCGGTGCGGAAGGCCCGCCCCAACGCTCGATGTTCGACCGGCCGAGTCGGCCAGCTCGACCTCCCCCCCGCCCGCGCCGAGCGGAACCGTCCCGGCCGGCGGAGGAGGCGGGACGACGCTCCCGCCCCGTCCTGGGGTCGCGGGTAACCGGGCTGCGGGCCCCGGCCCCGTGCGCGGGCCCGCGAGCGGACCTGTCCGCCCCTCCCCGGTCCGCGTTCTCCTGGACATGGACGACTTCAGCCGGTTCGACCTGCTCGCGCTGAACGCTCTAGATATTCCGCAGATCGTTCGCGCGACACGAGCCGGGGACCGGGCGGTTGCGCGAGCCGTGGAGCAACGAGCGGAGACCCTCCTCCGACGCGTGGTCGAGGACACCGAGAAACCGGCGGACATCGCCCGCCTGCTGCACGAACTCGTCCGCATCTCCTACAAGTCGGGCCTCGACGGCGCGAGTGCGACGTCGTGGTCGGATCGGGCGGCCGCGAGCTGGGGAGGGCTGTTCTTCGAGTCCCGGGACCCCGGCGGACGACGGACCGCCCGACTCGCCGACCGCCTCGCGTGGGCCTCTCGAGGAGAGAGCGAGCCGCCGACTCCGGGGTCGCTGACGCGCCACTTTGTGCGGCCCGTGCGCCCCGGGGACTCCCCCTCCCTGGCGGGGGCCCCGGAGGAGAAGGTCCGCATGCTCGAATCGGTCCAGGCACTCATCGATGATCTGGTGGAGCGGCCGCTCACGGCGGGGGCACAGGTCCCGCTTCCCCGGCTCTCGGAGCTGGGCCAGGATCGGGGCCCCCGAGAGCTGAACGCCGTCTTCTCCCAGCTCTTCCCGACCGATGGAGAAGGTTCGTTCGTGATCGTCGACCCCCGCCGGTATCCCGGCGAGCCCCGGATCGCGCTGCACCGGCCGGACGATGCCGGGGCGGCGGGCGCCGGTATGTTTACGATCTCGGTCGAGCCCGCAGCGGTGCCTCACCCCGTCCTCGCGGGCGACCCGATCGTCGCTCCCCGCCGGGACCCGGCTAGAATGTGGGACGACCCAACGGTCGCCCCCAAGGACTGGGCCGACGTCCTCCCCGCGCTTCAGGCGGCCGGCATCCGGCTCGCCCCACCGCCGCCGGGCGACTACCGTCGCCTTCCCGGGTACGTGGCCCTACGCCGCTGGATCCTCGATGACCCCTCCGCCGGACCGATCTTCGAGGCCGTGCGCTGGAAGGATCGACCGCTCGGGCTCGTCCTGCTGGGCCGGCTCGTCACCCTGCGCACCTGGGCCCCGAAGGTCTCCACAGACGGGGATTACCTCGAGGCCGAGCTCAACGACCTCGTGAGCGGCGACCCGGAACGGTCTCCGCCCGGAGGGATCTGGCCGGTCCGCCCGGGTTGGGATGTCCGGCGCGACACGTCCTCGCCGGGGACCACTACGTACGTCCTCGAGGCCGCGACGAAGGGCTGAGATCGCGTCCCAGACCGCGCCGCTTGGCCCCGAACCCCGGTTCGAGGCTCGCGGACCGAGACCGATCGCCTGCGACGACGTCTCCCTCGATCGCGTCCAGCCTATCGGCCGAAGGCCTCACCGAAGGAACGACCCCGGAGCCGACGAACCGGCCGGGTTCGAGACGGGACCGACGGTCCTTGCGCGCCGACCCGACCGAGCGCGGCCCGTTCGAGGCCCCCGTCGTCCGGCGATATGCCTATGAACCCGGTCGGCCCCAGTATCGGCGTGCGCCTCTTCGGAACGAACGGGATTCGAGAGGTCGTCGGGCAGAAGCTGACCGCGCCGTTCATCACCGCCGTCGCGGCGGGGATCGGGCGCGCCGTGCCGGTCGGGCCGCCGATCGTCGTCGGCTGGGACGGCCGAACCTCCAGCCCCGCCCTCTCCCGGATCGTCTCGGCGACGCTCGCGCTCGCCGGCCATCGGGTGATCGAGGTCGGCGTCCTCCCGACACCGGCGATCCAGTACAACGTGCTCCAGCTGCGCGCCCAGCTCGGCGTGATCGTCACCGCTTCCCACAATCCGCCCGAGTTCAACGGGATCAAATGCATCGCCGCCGACGGGCTGGAGGTCCTCCGACCGTTCGAAGAGGCGATCGAGAACTCCGTCGCCGCCGCTGAGACCCAGAGCGCGCCGTTCGCGGAGGTAGGGGACATCAGCGTCGACTCCGAGGGGGGTCGCCGGTACGTCGACGGGATCGTCGGCTCCGTCGACGCCGCGGTCATCGCCCGTCGGAAGTTCCGGGTCGTCCTCGATTGCGCGAACGGGGCGTCGGTCCCGACGAGCCCATGGCTCCTCCGCCGCCTGGGTTGCCAGGTCGTGACCCTCAACGGGCATCTCGACGGCACCTTCCCGGGCCACCTGTCCGAGCCGACCCCGCAGAATCTCGCCGACCTGGTCCGGACCGTGCCCGCGATCGGCGCGGACCTGGGCATCGCGCACGACGGCGACGCCGATCGCGCGGTCTTCGTGGACGCGCAGGGGACCTACCTCCCCGGCGAACGCATTCTCACGCTCATGGCCCAGGAGTTCGTGCGTCGGCACCCCGGCGGCGTGGTCGTCACGCCGGTCTCGGCCTCACAGAGCGTTGAGGACGTCGTCCGGCCGCTCGGCGGGGAGGTCGTGTACACCCGAGTAGGCTCTCCTGTCGTCACTCGGGAGATGCAGCGACGACACGCCGTCTTCGGCGGGGAGGAGAACGGTGGGCTCATCTTCCCGGCGTTCCAGCTCGCCCGCGACGGCGCCATGACCGCGGCGGCCGTCCTCGAGCTCCTCGCGCAACGGGGCTTAAGCCTCGCCGAGGCGGTGAAGGACCTTCCGGCCTACACCCTCGTGAAGGAGAAGATCCAGTGCCCGGTCGAGCTCCGCCAGCGGGTCCTCGAGGCCCTGGCCGTGCAGATCGAATCCGCCGGCGGCCGGGTCGTGACCCTCGACGGGCTCAAGGTCTTCGGGCCAGACGGCTGGATCCTGATGCGACCCAGCGGCACCGAGCCTCTGATCCGGGTCTTCGCCGAGGCGAAGGACCCCGCCCGCGCCCGAGCCTTGGCCGAGGACGGCCTCCGAAAGGTCCGGGACGTCATCGCGGAACTCGGCGCGCCGATCGCGGGATGATCCTCGGGCCGGCGTTCGTCGCCGAGCGATCCCCGCGGTAGCGCCGGCAAACGGGCTCGCGCGACCTAACGGACAATCCGTATGTTGAACTCGGGGTTCTGGAACTTCATGTAGAGCCGCGTCCAGAGCAGCAGGTAGGCCTCGGTACCGCGGGCCATCGAGACGTCGCCGAGGTCGACGACATCCTTCCAGCCGAACCCGACCTCCAGGAGCTCCTGCACGGCCTTCTTCGCCGTCGGGTCGTTACCGCAAATGAAGATCGAGTGCGCTCCCTTCTGGAGCCGGCCCGGGTCCACCATCAGAGGGGCCGCCACCGTGTTGAGGGCCTTGACGACGCGTGCCTCGGGAAACGCCCGCTGGATCTGTTCGGCCAGCGAATCGGTGCTCGGCAGGAGAAGCGCGGGGGGCATCCCTTTCGAGAAGTCGAGAGCGTTCGAGACGTCGACCAGGATCTTGCCGACAAGGTCCGACGCCTTCGCGGACCGAAGCGCCTCCAGCGAGGCTTCGCCCAAGGTGCAGTTGAACAGCATCTCTCCGTGGTGAGCGGCATCGGCGAAAGTTCCGTGCGAGGCCCCCTCCCCGGTCTTCTTCGCCCACGCCGATGCTTCTGCGTTCGCGGGCGTTCGGGAGCCCATCTTGACGGAATGACCGAGGGACGCCAGCTTCGTGCCGAGGGTCTGACCCACCACACCGCTTCCAAGGATGCCGATCTTCATACCGACCTCTCGTCCGGACCCTGCGGCCCTCCCTAGGGGCCAAGACCTGCCCCTAAAGAAGGTGTGTGGACAGATCCAGATTCACTCGAGCGTTGACGGCGGGACGCCTCATGCGATTCGAGGGCGGAGCGGCCAAGCCGCGGGGGCTACCACCGCCCCCGAAGGAAACGGTGCTTATCCGAGGAAGGCGTCTGCCCGCCGGCGTCGGGGGCGTCCTACGGTCGTACGGAGTCGGGCCAGGATTTCGCTCCGCCGCGACGAACACTCCCCTCCGAGCGGGAGAGATGGATGAGCCGACGAGGGTCGATTCGGCGCCTCCGAGCGACCTACCGAAACTGGCTCACTCTCGCGTTCCACCTCGCCGTTCTATCCGGCCCCCCGCCCCGCGTCGTGCTGCGCGACGGAACCACGCTCGGGCCCCCGGCCCGCCGTGGCACCGTATTCGCGCTGGCCCTCGCCCGCGCCTCTGGGTGGGAGCTCCGTGGTGAGGACGGGGCGTTTCTCACGCTCGTGCCCCGGGACGGGGTCCGCATCGTCGTTCGCTGGCGGGAAGGATTCGATGTGGAGAACGCGCTCGAGGTCTTCCTGGACCGGGTCTACGCCGCGGACGTCCGCGGAAAGCTCGTGATCGATGTCGGGGCCAGCGTCGGAGACTCCGCGCTCTTCTTCGCGAGCGAAGGGGCCCGCCGGGTGATCGCGCTCGAGCCCCACCCCGAGTCGTTCGCGCTGGCCCGACGGAACGTCGAGCGCAGCCCGTTCTCCGGGCGGATCACTCTCCTGCCGGTCGCGGCGGCCCGGCAGGACGGCACCGTTCAACTTCGAACGCCGGGATCGGTACCGAACGCAGCCTCCCTCGCGCCCGCCCCGGCCGCGGAGGCCCGATGGGCGTTCGACCGGACGATCGCGGTGGCGGCCCGGTCGTTGGACGCGTTGGTCCTCGGTTCGGCCCCCGACGGGGTCGGGCTGCTGAAGCTGGACGTCCAGGGCGCCGAGTACGATCTTGTAGCTTCTCTGTCGGAGGCCGCCTGGGGTCTCATCGATGCGATCGTGCTGGAGTTCACCGACGGGCCTCGCGGCCTCCCCGATCTTCTCCGAGCGCACGGGTTCGAGACGAGCACGTCGGGGGGAGTGCGCGGCTACCTTCGGGGCACGCGTTCGACCTGAGCGGCCGGCGACGGGGACCTACGCGTTCGCGGCGACCGGAAAGCCCGCGCCCTCGAGGATCTCTTCGTGGGAGCGAGCGAACTCTTCCCGACGGGCCGATCGCACGTCCACGAACGCCAGGTCCCGCCACGCCGTCGGGGTCGGCGTCGGCAGCGCGGCCACGACGGCCCGAAAGACGAACTCGAGGTCCCAGTGCTTAGGCGAGTTCGGCCAACGCTTCGGCGCGTACGTCTCCGATACGATCGTCGGGCTCGCGAGGGCGATCGAGAGCCCTCCGAGCTGCTCGCGAACGATCCGATGGGCCGCCTCCTCCGGCGACTCTCCATAGATGAGCTGCGAGGCCGGCAGGAGCCAGCCGTGGCGGTGGGCTTCCACCCGGTCGGCGGTCATGGCCCCGAAATGGTCCCACGGCGCCGCGGGGTTCAGGTGTCCCAGGAGGACCCGGTCCGGATCCTTGGGCGACGAGACGACCAAGAACGCCGAGAGACAGAATCCATCACGGGGGATCTCGTGGATGCTGACGGGGTCCTTCCCACGCACGAACCGGCAGAAACGTCGCTCCGTCGCCATGGTCTCGGGACGTCGGGCCGAAAGATAGGCTCTCTCTCCGCCCGCATGGCGACCAGGCCGCGCCGGCAGGGGAACCGGTCAGACGCGGCGCGGGAGCGCTCGGAGCTCTCCCCGGAGGAGGCCGAGGACCACCACGTCCGCCCAGCCGTCGGCGAGGGCCGTCCCCTCGCGACGGACCCCTTCGCGGCGGAAGCCGACGCGCTCCAGGGCGGCGAGGGACCTCTCGTTCCCGGCGACGACGTTCGCTACGAGACGATGGAGCTCCATGGAGGCGAACCCGAATCGGCAGATCAGTCGAAGCGATTCGGTTCCGTATCCACGTCCCCAGCTCTTCCGACGGATCCAGTACCCGACCTCCGCCTCGCGTTCGCCACGCGTCCAGTTCATGAGCCGGATCTGTCCCGCCACTTCGCGTTCCCCGATCGGGCGGATCGCAAAGGCGACACCGTCGCCCTGCCGCTGCTCGAGGAGGACGCGCGTCGTCCATTCGCGGCCGGTCTCGTGACGAACCCGGTAGGGAAGCGCCCGCGTGACCTGGCGGTCGTGTAGGATCCGGTCGAGGGCGGGCGCGTCGGCGGCAGTGAGCGGTCGAAGCTCCACTCGGTTCCCGACCATCCGGTGCGCGAGCATGGGACGGACCGAGGGACGGCGCTCGCATTTAGACTTTGGACGGAACCGGGCCGGGTCGGCGAGGGAAAAGCTGATGGTGGATTCGTTGCCTGACGGGCCCGTGTCGAGCCCGCCGCTCCCCCCGCTGCCCCCGCCCCATACGCGCCTCGGCGTCGGCGGAGTCCTCATCCGGGGCGGAAAGGTTCTCGTCAATCGCGCGGTCTATCGGACGCGCTTCACGATCCCGAGCGGCTACGTGGATCCCGGCGAATCGCTCGAGGCCGCGCTGGTTCGGGAGTTCGAGGAGGAAACCGGCCTCTCGGTGCGGGTGGGTCGACTCCTGCTCGTCCGGCACAAGGTTATCACGGCCGAAGAGAGCGATGTCTACTTCGCGTTCGCCGTCGAGCACCTTGCGGGGGAACCGTCCGCGCGCCCTCCCGAGATCGCGGAACTGCGGGAGGTCCCGATCGACGAGGCGCTCGAGGCCGATTGGATCGCCGAGCTCTCCCGTCTCGCGATCCGGTTCGGAAGCAAGCCCGATGCCGCCTGGCCCCGGTCCGACTGGAAGGGCGGCGAATTCCCCGGCCTGGCGTCCGAAGCGTACTACGCGGGACCGCCTTGACCGCTTCTCGGGCCGAACCTCCCCGCCCCCGACCCGAGGTCGGAGGCGCCGTCGGGTTCGGTCGGCGAGACCTCGGCGACGGCCCCTCCCTCCAACGTTAAGGCCTCGCCTCCCCCTCGGCCCCACGTTGGAATGCACCGCTCTACTTGGGACCCCCCCGCCGAGAGCGTCACCCAGCCGGACCAGCTCGACGAAGGCGCCCTGAACGCGCTCGATCTCCTCGATGGGGAGCGCATCGCCCGCTGCTGGCGCACCGGGGTGGGGTTCCTCGTCATGACCAACCTGCGATACGTGCACGTTTGGCGTCGGCCCGAGCTTTTCACGACCGCCGAGTGGCACCAAGGCCCGAGCTTCTTCTTCTACAGTCTCGCGCCGCCGGGGGTGATCGCCGGTCGGTTCCTCCAGCTCGTCGACCAGGGCGGGTCGGAGGCGCCATCGGCCCGGTTCCTCGTCCGTCATCCGGAGGAGATCTGTCAGGAGATCGAGCTCGCCCGTCCCCGGGGACGGCTCGAGTGGGAGCGACGGCGGGCGGTCGCGAAGACCGCGCCGCGCCCGGCGACGGGAACTGGTCTCCCTCCAGAGGGTCCCCTCGTCCACGAGATCGTCCGCGAGGTCGTCAAGGTGCGGTGCCGCTTCTGCGGGAATCTGATGGACGTCAGTGCGGTGCATTGCCCGGCGTGCGGGGCGCCGCAGGGCTAGGGTCGACCCGGCGCTCGTTCGTTCTGCAGCGCCGCGGAATGTCGTCGACCGGACCGAGGCGGGTCTAGGGGAGGGGAGCGCCGGGCGGCAGATCGAAGAGCCGGGCGCCGTTGTCGTGAAAGATCGAGGACAGCTCTTCGGGGGAGAATCCGTAGGTGGTCATCGAGGCGATCGCCGTGCTGGGATCGTCCAGCGGGTAGTCGCTCCCGAACAGCAACCGATCGATCCCCACCTTTCGACAGACCCAGGCGAACTGGGCGGCGAACGGACCTCCGGCGAGCAGCAGGCCCGTCGCCGAGAGGTCGACCCAGACGTTCCGCTTCCACCACGGGTAGCGGGCGAGGATCTCGTACACCAGGAGGTCCGCGAAGCGGGGACCATGGGCGTGGGGGAGGATGATGCGGCCTTCGGGGACCTCCATCGCAAGACGGACGAACTTCCCGGGCTGGTCCGCATCGAACGGCGAGTAGGCGTCGAAGAGCACGGGGAGGCGATGCTCCGTCGCGCGCGCGACGACGTCCCGGACCACGGGCTCCGACACGTCGAAAGACTGGGTGTTCGGGTGGAGCTTGAGCCCCTTGGCGCCTTCCTTGGCGACGCGATCGATCTCGGCGAGGGCATCGGCGCCGTCCGACGGGTGGACGGAGCAAACGGTGAAGAATCGGCTTCCGGGCTCCCGCGAGAGGTCGAGAACCTTGTCGTTCAGCGCTCGAGTTCGAGCAAGGTCCCCTCGCGGGGCCATCACCAGCGCCGCGGCGAACCGGACGTCGGCACCGGAGATCTGTCGCAAGTAGTCCGAAGCGGCGTGTGGCACGCCGGTAATCGGCGACTCCCCCGGGAGCATCGGGTGCACGTGAGTGTCGATGATCGGACCTCGGTACGGCGAGGCCTTTCCTCCGTCGCTCATCTCACGGTCCCGATCGTTCCCCGGGATATAGCCCTCCGAGCGTCCCGCCGGCCGGGGTCGGGCCCTGAGGAGGGTCCGGTCGGACCGGCGCTCCCGTGCTCGTACCGAGCGGCGAGCGACGATCGCCCGTGTTCACGGATGCGGTCCTGTCCGACGCCGCGGCGTTCGGGTGGCGGGGGGTCTGCCATCCGCGAAGGGTCGGAAGAAGGAACAGCAAGAACGCGCCTCCCTTGAGCGCGATGTTGAAACCGTACGCCAGGGGCTCCTGCGAGATCGCTCCCCAGGTGATCTGCGGATAGCCGAGGGCCGCCCAGCCGATGAAGCCGCCGGCGAAGAGCGCGACCAGGACCCCGAAGTCCCAGGTGACCCTCCAGTACGGGAGGCTCGTCGCGGCGACGGCGGTCCAGAGGACGATGCTGATCCAGCTGAAGGCGCTCATCTGGAACCCCCAGGGTTGCACCTCGGCGCCCGTGAACTGGTAGACGATCTCGAAGGCGCCGGTCGCCCCGAAGGGAAGGGAGGCCGCGACGACGAGGGACCTCCACCGGCCGAGCGAGGTCCATCGAACGCCCGCGACCCACGCGATCACGAACGTCACCCAGGAGGCCGACCAAGTGAAGGGAAAGATCCCGCCTTGACGCGGGTCGGAGAGATAGGCGACGAACTTCAAGCTGTACTGGGGACCGAATCCGAACGACGCATCGTTGACGGCGAAGAGCAGGACGATCAGGGGAAGGAACACGAGCTCGGGGCGATCGTAGGGAAGGGACCAGAGGATCGGTCGCCAGGAAAGGACCGAACGCAGACGCGCCGAGAGTCGGGCCGGGAGACCATCGCCCAGCCCTGTCCTCAACGTCTGACCCACGCTCACGCGGGTAGATAGGGCCGCCCTACCGGCCGTCGCCCCGTAAGCGCCCGTTGGCGCATCGAACACCGATGCGATAGGAGGACCGGTCCGGAGGCGTTGGTCCGTTCGGTAAAGCCTACGGCGCCGCGCCGGTTGCTTCCGGTGCGCGGAGGGCGCAGCCGGCTGGACCGGACGGGGCTCGGGTGGGACCCCGCGCCGGTGCCCTAGCCGGTGACCTGGGCGAGGTCCGATTGGAGGGCGGCGAGGTCGATACCGCCGGGCGTCTTGTCCGCCGAGAGGAAGTCGTCCGAGAGAAGCGCGTAGGCCTCGTCACAGTAGGCCTGCCAGAATCCCCACGTCATCCGCTTGAGCGCGCCCCAGGTCACGACGGTCAGCCCTCGGGGATCGTAGGCCACGACCGGAACCGCGTGGCCCCCCCAGGAACCGGGCGCTCCCTGACCGACGGGACCCCCCGGGGGAACGGACCAGATCGCCTGCGTCTGGGCGGTCGTGGGCAGCGCGAGTCCGATGTAGCAGTTGCCGAACAGGAACACCGTGTCGCGGACGTGGTCCAGATCTCCGGGTTCCAGGGCGACGTAGGCTCGGATCGTGTGACCCCCGATCCCGGTCTGGCGCCAGTAGTTCAGCACCTGGATCTCGTTGGCTCCGACGTCGTGTTGCCCCGTGACCGGATTGTATCCGGACACCGCGGCGTAGGCGGCGACGATCGTCGAGTCCGGGAGGATGACCGGAGTCCCCACGTCGGTCGTCCATTCCTCGATGCAGTGCCCGGCGGCCGCCGTCGTGCAGTCACCGATCTTGTCGTTGGCCATCATCGGCCAGGACGTCACCTTCGTCGACCAGTTGACCTGGGGCGGCGGCGCGGGGAGCAACGTCGGGCGCAGGTAGTTCGCGAGCTGGAGCGTGCGGGGGTCGTGGACCGCGGGGGCCTTTCCGAGCTTCATGTGCGAATGATCGACCATCTACTCTCCCACACTTCGCGGAAGGGTGCCTCACCGCGTCCCGCTACATAGTTGCTTTCGCGCGGACGCGCCCAACGCGCCCGACGCCGGCCCGCGGGCTCAAGGCCGTCCTGCCCGCACGGCCATCGGAAGGCGCCGCCGGTCGGGCCCCGCGCAGCCCCGGCGACCTTATTCGGCTTGGAAGCTGTCGCGCCGTCGATGGCGCAGTGTCAGATTCAGTTGGCCGCTCCTCACGCATTCCCGAAAGGACACGGCTCCGTCGTGGGGCGCCGGATGTCGTTGGACACTGCCTGCCGAGAGAGCGCCATGTTCTCCGCCATGCTCCTCGGCGCGGCGGGTGGCCGGGCGCGTAAGGGACCCCCCCGTGAGTTCTTCCTGTGCGAGAACCACTCGCAGCTGGTATCGCAGATCGACCGCGAGCTCATCGAGGAAGGTTGGACGTCGGTCTACGCCGAGAAGCTCCGCCCGCTCGTTTAGACCCGGACGCTGGGGTCCCCTCCGGCCATCGGACGGAACTTCCCGCGCCGGACCCCGCGTCGATAGGCCGCTCGTTCAACGTCTCCGAATCGCAACGTCGTTCGCGCAAGGTGTGGGACCCACGGAATGCCGATTGCGCGCGGCAGCGCCCGCTTCACGCAGCGGCGTCGACGACCCCTACCAAGGCTCATCTGGGGGCGGGGCCTCGCACCACGGCCGATCAGGGTGCCTGGCACCAGGATCCTCGCATCTGAGTGACAACGTGAAGAAGATCAAGCAGAGCTACCCAAGGCGAAGTGAGATGCTGGCAACGCCGTTCGGCCCGTTGTCGGATGATGACTTCCGTGCGCTCGTGACCAGCGGCGATGCCGTCCCCTCCCAGCAGGGGACCGGCTTGTTCGTCTCGAAGTGGAGGGTAGGACCCGGCATGGACCCGGGCGCCTTCCTCGCTGCCCTGAAAGCGCAGGGGTCCCACATGGTCGTCCGCCGATTCAAGGGCGACGTTAACATTCGGGTAATCCGGCCGGTCGCCAAGGGGAAGTTCCGCACGTAGCCGGGTCGGCAGATCGCCGGACGGCACCGTCTCTCGGGCCTCCCGACTCGACGCGGGGGTGTTAAGGCCACGGGCGGGCCTGCTCCGACCGGACCATGGCCGGCATCCCCCCAGGCTCCGTCGAAGCCGTGCTTTCGGTGCTCCGCTCGAGCCCTGGCCCGATGCGCCGGCGCAAGATCCTGACCGAGCTCGAAGCGAGGGGCCACCGGATCTCTCTCGCCGGGCTCAATCGGATCCTCGAGCACTGTTCGAGGAACCAATTGGTCGCCGACGGTCCCGATGGGATCCGGGTGCGTCCGAGTCCTGGCTAGCGCGATCTACCGGACGATTCCCCGACTTTCCGTCCGGATCCTACCCGAACGACCCTGGGCCCGAAGGATCCGCGATCTTGAGAAGCTGCTTTCCCACGTTGGCTCCGGTGAAGAGTCGTGCGAGGGTGGCCGGGGCGTTCTCCAATCCGACCACGACGTCCTCCTTCGATTTCAACTGCCCCGAGCGGAGCCAGGACTGCAGGGCCGCGATCGCCTCAGGGAACCGGTCGGCATAGTCCCTCGCCAGCAAGCCCTCCATCCGGCCATTCATGATGGAAAGGTAGAGGTAGTTCGCCGGGCCCGGCGGAGGCGTGGAAGCCTCGTACCTCGAGGTCCCGCCGCAGATCACGATGCGGCCGTTCCGGCGGAGCCGAACGAGGGCGTGGTCGAGGACCGGTCCCCCGACGTTGTCGAAGAAGATGTCGATCCCCTCCGGGCAGAGCGCATCCAGTCGGGCAGCGACATCCTCGGTGCGGTGGTCGATCGCCGCATCGAGCCCGGCGGGACCGACGAGCCAATCGCACTTCTCCTTCCCGCCGGCGATCCCGATCACCCGTAGACCGTGGATCTTGGCGAGCTGCGACGCGATCGAACCCACGCCCCCGGCGGCCCCGGAGATCACGAAGGTCTCCCCTTTCTTCGGCCGGGCGATGTCCATCACCCCGAAGTACGCCGCCATCCCGGTAACCCCGAGGGTACCAAGGGCGAGGTTCGGTGGGATGCCCGGAGGGACCCGGGTCGTCGGAAAGTACCCACGCCCGTTCGAGACCGTGTAATCCTCCCAGCCGGAGTAGCCGTGGACGAGGTCGCCGGCCCGAAACCCCGGGTGCTTCGATTCGAGGACCTCGGAGACCGCCAGACCCCGCATGGCGCCCCCGATCGGGACCCCCGGGGACTCCTGGTCCGTCTCCGAGTAGTAGGTCATGAGGAAGATCTGCGTCGGGTCGAACGAGAGCCAGAGGTTGCGGAGGAGGACCTGCCCCTCCCTAGGGGATGGGATCGAGGACCGGTCCCACCGGAAGTTGTGCGGCCCCACAGGCCCCTCCGGCCGCTTCTCGAGAAGCCACCGCCGATTGATCCCTGAGGGCATCGGGTCCTGCCCCCCGTGCGATTCCGCCGTCACGGTGCCACCGTAGCGGGGCTCATCGCGGCCACTGCGTATCAACATGTGGGGGCCGGATGGGTCGAGAAAACCCGTGGAGTTCGCCGCAGCGCCCGGGCTCGTGATCAATCCACGGGTAGTCGCGCGCTCTCGACCCGAGGTCCCGCACAAGGGAAACTCGGAAGACCCGGGATGATCTCGCCAAAAACCTCCGCCGAGCTATATGGCCGGGGGATTGTCCGAGACGTGGCGAGCGGGGGGGTTCCCTCGGGCGCAGCGCCGACGGTGCACGTGCGCGATCTCGTCAAGGCGTACGGCGACGTCCGCGCGGTCGACGGGATCAGCTTCGACGTACCCCCGGGCACGGTCTTCGCCTTCCTCGGCCCCAACGGCGCCGGCAAGACCACGACCGTGGAGGTCCTCGAAGGGATCCGACCGAGGGGCTCGGGCGACGTCCGCGTCCTCGGTCGGGACCCCTGGACCGATCGCGAGGCGCTCCTGCGGCACGTCGGGGTCATCCCGCAGGATTTCTCCTTCTTCGACAAGATCACTCCCGTCGAAGGGCTCGAGTTCTACGCGAGCCTCTTCGATCTTCGGGTCGATGCCCGCGCCCTGCTGCGCACGGTGGAGCTCGAGGAGAAGGCGGACGCGGCCTTCGAGAAGCTCTCGGGCGGCCAGAAGCAGAAGATGGGACTCGCGCTCGCGCTAGTGAACGATCCCCAGGTCCTCTTCCTGGACGAGCCGACGACGGGACTCGACCCGCAGGCGCGCCGGGCGGTCTGGGCGGTGATCCGTTCGCTCCGTCAGGGCGGCCGGACGATCTTCCTGACGACGCACTATCTCGAGGAGGCCCAGACCCTGGCCGACCAGGTCGCCATCATCCAGCACGGCAAGATCATCGCCCAGGGCACCCCGCAACAGCTCATCGCCCAGCACGGGCGGCCGGAGCGCCTCCGGATCGAGGGCCCGGCGAGCGTCACCGAGTACCTGCGCGGCCACTGGAAGGGTCCGGTGGAGTATCGTGACGGCGCGACGTACGTCCAGACCGAAGGGAAGGAGGGCGTGATGCAGGTCCTCCAGATCGTCACGGCGAGCGGCCTCCCGTGGACCGGCGTGGAAACGGTCCGCGATACCCTCGAGGACGTCTTCGTCCGCCTCGTCGGCCACATGCAGGAGGGCCGGGTCTCCGACGCCGCCGCTCCGCTCCTCGGCGAGGCCGCCCGATGAAGCCCCGACGCGTGCTGGCGTACCTGAAGATCTTCGGGCGGACGTACACGAGGAACCGCGTCGGCCTCTTCTTCGCGTTGATCTTCCCGATCATCCTGATCCTCCTCTTCGGGGCGATCTTCTCGAACACCGGGAGCGTCGTGGTCGACCTCTACGTGCAGAACCTCGACCACAGTTCCAATGCCAGCCAGGCGTTCGTGGCGGCGCTCAATCACACGGGGGTGTTCTCCGTAACGATGGTGTCGCCGACCGCGGGGAACCTCTCCGATTGGCTCGTCTCCAACGGCGATACGGCCGGGCTCGTGATCCCTTCCGGCTTCGGGTCGGCGTACGTCGGTCACCATGCCGTCAACGTGACGGTCTTCACGGATCCCGCCCAGGCCGCCACGGCCGGCGTCGTCGACGGGGCCGTCCAGGGGGTCGTCAACGGCTTCAACCTGTACGCGGCGGGCGCCGGGCCGATCGTCGGGGTTGAAAGCCTCAACGTCGGGAGCCAGACGTACAGCTACGTCGACTACCTGATCCCGGGTCTGATCGGCTTCTCGATCCTCGTGAGCCCGATGTTCGCGATGGTGAACCTGAGCTCCCAGTACAAGAAGCAGAAGCTGTTCCGACAGCTCTCGCTGACGCCCCTGACCCGTGGGGAGTGGCTGCTCGCCTCGATCTGCTGGTTCATCCTCCTCGTCTTCCTCTCGACGGCGATCATGCTCGCCATCGGCCGCTTCGCGTTCGGCACGGACGTCTCGCCGACGCTGCTGACCCTGCCTTTCCTCCTGCTGGGCCCGGTGCTGTTCGTGTCGCTGGGCCTCCTCTTGGGCACGGTCTCCAAGACCCCGGAGAGCGCGGCCATCGTCGGGAACCTCATCACGTTCCCGATGATGTTCCTCTCCGGCACCTTCTTCCCGGTATCGCTCTTCCCGCCGTACCTCCAGACCGTGGCCCACGTGCTCCCGCTCTACTACGTGGTCGACGGGCTGAACGAGACGATGATCTTCGGCAACTGGCACCTCGCCCTCGTCGATCTCGCGGTCGTCGGGGCGCTGGCGCTGGTCTTCTTCGTCGCGGCCACCCGCGCCTTCCGTTGGCAGGAAGAGTAAGGGCCGGGGGATGGGCCCCGAGAGCCCCGGCACCGTCCCAGTATCGGGCGGCACCCGACACCCCGATCAAGGGTCGGGAGCCTCCCGGCGACCGTTTCCCCAGCGCAATCACCTTCATAGGGCGGGCCCACGCAGACCGTCTCCATGGCTTACCCGCCGGCCCCAGGGATCGTGGCTCCGAACGCGGCTCCGTCGACGAGCGAGATCTCCCGCTCCGACGTCGAAGGCGTCGGGAATCTGAAGGTCGGCGCCCTCCTCGGCCTCCTCACCCAGATCATGTTCTGGGTCGGGTTCGCGATCTTCTACGCCATCTTCAACGCTCTGAGGGCGTCCGGCCCGCTGAACGGAATGGGGACCGGTCCGACGATCCCCTCGTGGATCACGGTGAACACGTTCTATCTGGCCGTCGGGCTGCTCGCGGGCGGGCTCGTCATCGGGATGATCTCGTACATCTTCTATTACCTCGGGTTCCGGGCGATCCGGCGCGGCGACCCCGAGTTCGGCGCCCCCACGACCCTGATGCTCATCGGGCTCATCGGTTACCTGATGACCGCGCTGGGGATCGTGGTCATCATCGGCACCATCGTCTCGGCCATCAATTCGGCCGCGGCCGGCACGGTCACCCCGGGAGCCGTCTCGCTCGACCTCAGCGCGATCCTCGGCGGCCTCGCCCTGATCGGGCTGGGAGCGATCCTGGCGCTCATCGGCGTCGTCGGGCTCGTCCTTGGGAACTGGCGCTGCGGGAGTCGCTACGAGGAATCGATGCTGAAGGCCGGTGCGATCCTGACCATCATCCCGTTCGTCTCCATCGTGGGCTACGTCCTGCTGCTCGTCGGCTATGTGAAGGCAGGATCGAAGCTCCGGACGGGCTGGGCGCCTCCGAGCTCGATCCGCGGCGTCGGCTACTCCGGGTCCTCGTATCCGTCGCCCTACGGAGCTCCCGCCCCGTCCTGGCACGCGCCTCCCCCGCCCCCTCCCCCCGGAGCGCCGACCCCCGCCGCCGCACCCTTGTGCCCTCGGTGCGGGGGTCAGGTATCGTTCATCGCCCAGTACGGTCGCAACTACTGCTACGCGTGCAAGCAGTACGTGTGAGCCCCCATCTACCTTCGGGCCCACGGGGGCCGACCCGCGCCGTAGGATCGACGGACGACGGCCCGAGCTAGAACGGGGATCGGGCCCGCCTACGCCCCACCGTTCGCTAGCCCCGCAGGCTTCCCATTGTCGGCGTAGGAACTCCGAGGGATCGAACGGGCAGAGCGATCCACCCCTTCGGGAGCGGGCTCGGCTCCGACCTCGCCAACAGCGAACCGAGCCCCGTGTTGGCCGGGTCGCCGCGCACCGGGGCCGACCCGCCGACCGGGACCGGGTGCGTCCAGACCCGGACGATCGGCGCGTAATCGCCTCCGAACCGGATCCCATCCTCGAAGGCGCCGACGATCGGAGGGGCGGTGCCGCAGGGAGCCCCGGGGAGTTGGATGGTCCCGCACCCCAGGGGGAAGATGTTCGACCAGTCGGAGTAGAGGAACCGGTCGACGTACGGGATCGCGGAACGGTTGTTCAGGGCATGGCCGTAGTTCCAGAAGTAGTTCCCTCCCTGGTCGGTGGAGTTGGGGCCGCTTCCGACGACGGTCCAGCCGGGACCCATGACGTTCCCGGAGAGCGAGAACCCGTTGACGACGTCCGAGACGGCGGACTCCGCTTGTGGGGTCACGTTCCAGGTGTCCAGGGGGTGGTCGTAGAACCACGGGTTGCTGAGGTTCGACTGCGAGCACTGGGGCAGGCAGTCCGCCACGTTCGGGAAGTTGAACGGCAGATAGACCACGGGATTGTCAATGCTGAAGTTGTTGTTGAAGATCAGATCGCCGCTCTCCGCAAGTCCGATCCCGGCGTACAATCGGCCGAGACGGACCCCTGGAGGGTCTTGGAAGGTGTTGCCCCAGACGACGTTGTCGGTCCCCCCGTAGAGGACGAGCTGGTCCGGCGACACGAAGCCGCTCTCCGGCGGGACCGCCACGAAGTTGTCCGACCGGATCAGGTCGTGGGAGGAGTTCCAGACGTAGACGTCGCCCTGCGGCGCCGGGTTCTGCGATGCGGGGACGTTGATGTAGAACCCGATCTCCGACTGCGCCGGCCAGCCGTGGATGGCCGACGCGTTGGAGAGGGTCACGTGCTCGGTCCGGTAGAACTGGAAGTTGAGGTAGAAGGAGCCGGCGGCCCCGCTCGGACCCGCGACCTGGAACGACGGCGGCGCGTTCACGTCGATGTACGAGGTGGTGCCGCTGAGGAACACGCCGGAGAACGTCTTGAACGCGTAGTCGTTCAAGCTGAAGAAGATCGGACTCAGGCTTCCGTTGGGAGCCGCGCCGCAGCGCGAACAGCCGGAGGTGGGGTTGTTGAATAGCAGGTACTGGTGCCGAATCGACCCCGTGCCGGCCGAGGAGATGCCCGCCACCTGGGCGTTGTCGAACGCCCATAGCGGCGTGTAGACCCCGCTCGCCGTCGAGTACGGCAGGGTCGCCGACAGCGCGACGGTCGCGCTCCCGACGGTGATGCGGCCCGTTTGTTCGCGATAGTCCGAGAGCATGACCTCGTACCGATAGGAGCCCGGCATCAGGTACCACGCGGGCACGTCCGCGCCCCATTGGTAGCCCTGGGAGGAGAACGCCGTGTTCTCGAAGAACACGAACAGGTACGGCTCCTTCACGACCGGGACCGGGGACCCCGTTACGGCGAGGTGGTTCACGACCTCGGTGTTCCCGGCGGCGATCCCGGCCTGGCCCGTATAGTTCCAGAGACCGTGGAGGATCAACGGGCCGGCGGACAGGTACGCCGTCGTTCCCACGTAATTGACCGCGACGCCCACCGTCTGCTCGCCGGTCTGGCTCCCGTAGTTGACGGCCGCGGGGACGTTCGAGTAGGCGAAGTGCGTGGGGCTGCACTCTGGGAGGGAACAGTACTTCAGCTGCTCCGTCGCGTTCGCGCCGAGGATGAGCTGGTTCGATCCGTCATCGGCGCCGATGAAGGCATCGAACTCGTACCCTTCGTTCACCAGGTGCGTGGTGGAGGCGCTCGCCTCGAACGGCGCAGGACGGAGGAATCTCGGGGTCCCGGGGAGCTGCGATCGGAACACCAGGTTGTCGTAGCTGCCGTAATAGAAATGGCCGTGCGTGAGCACGCTGTAGTTGTACCAGAGCACCTGGTCCCCCGCCGAGTTGACGGAGGAGTTCACGTACACCGAGGCGGTGAACGGCGGGGGCACGGAGTAGGTTTGGGAGAAGGCGACCCACGTCCCGGTGTAGTCGCCGCCGTTGGGCGACCAGCTGACGAGCGAGGACGGTTGCATCTCCGAGAAGCTCGTGGTGAAGTTCCACGTGTCGTCGACGAACGAGAGGCTGTCGTTCTGGGAGTCGTACGAGACGACGTTCTGGACCCAGAAATCGTACCCTCGGTGCCCCAGGATGGTCACGTTCGCCAGGACCGCGTTGAGCTGGCCACCCCATTGCGTGGGGGTGGCGCTGTCGGGGTAGGCGTTGCGGCTGGACTGGACGTTGAGAATGCCCAGGACGCTGTTCGAATCGATCGTCGGATCGTTGACGAGCTGGGCGCCGCGGAAGCTCTGCCCGTCGTAGGCAATGCCGGAAGGAGCCGGGGCGGGGTCGGTCGCATTGTTCTCCGGACATTCGGCGGCGATCTGAACTCCGGTTTCGGGGACCCCGTTGATCTGCTGATCGGGGATGGAACCCGTGTAGGGAAGGCGGAGCGCTCCGGCCGGAAGGCCGTCCGAGGCCGCGTTCGCGGCCATGGCCTTCGTGTGCGCCACGGTGGCCGCCCAGGCCGGGTCGTTCGCCGCCGTCAGCAGATGCGCTCGCTCGCTCGGGGTCAGTCCACACGAGGCGGCCGTCCGGTCCGGAGTGCCCGCTACCGTCGCGGGACCGCTCGAGACGGCGGCCGGACCGCCGACCGTGGGACCGAGCGATAGGCCGTGGGAGGATGTGCTCGCTCCCGTTACGAAGGACGAGGATAGCACCAACAGGATGGCGACGACGACGGCGCTCCGAAGAACCGGACGGCCACGAGCCCCCACGGTCGGCAACCACCGGGCCCGACTACATAAGAAATCTCGCTGAATTCTCTTGCGAGGAGGGGGCCCGCCACCCTCGCCGGACGGCGCGCAGCGTTCCTCGGGCCTTCGTCGAGACTTATGCTCGGTCGCCGGCCTTCCGGCTCGTGCCAAGGAAGGTCCCCCGGAGCGTTCGACGGGGAGTCTTCGGACGCGATCCTGAGGCGTACGACCGGGCTCGCCTCGCCTATCCTCCTCGGGTCTACGAGATCCTCACGACGCGGTGCGGGCTCCTGCCCGGTGCTGCCGTCTTCGAGATCGGGCCGGGGACCGGGATCGCGACGAGGGAGCTCCTCCGACTCGGGGCCGACCCGCTCACTCTCGTCGAGCCCGACCGGCGCCTCGCCCGGTACTTGCGCGACTCCATCGGCTCCCGCGGCGGTCGAGTCACCCTGACCGCGGCTCGGTTCGAGCGAGCTTCGCTCCCCGAGGCGGTGTTCGACCTGGGAGTAGCGGCCACGAGCTTCCACTGGTTGCCGGAGCGGCTGGCCCTTCGAAAGATCGCACGGGCCCTTCGGCCCGGGGGCTGGTGGGCGACCTGGAACAACCACCACGGAGATCCCGGTCGGCCGAGCCCCTTCCACCGGGCAATCCAGCCCCTCTACCGAGAACTCGCCCGGGGTCGCGGGGTCGTTCCGGGGATCGGACGCCAGAAGGCCTCAGCGGCGAAGGATCGCCGAAACCGTCTCCACGCCCTGAAGACCGTCGGTCGGTTCGATCGCGTCTCGAGAGAGGACATCCGTTGGACCGTCACGATGCGGACCGCCCGAGTGACGGCCCTGTGGGCGAGCTTCTCGGACATCGCCACCCTGCCCCCCCGGACCCGCGACCGTTTCCTCCGCGAGCTCGGGAGAGTCTCGGACGAGGAGTTCGGCGGCCAGGTGGCGTTCCCTATCCTAACGCCGATCTACACGGCACGACGAGCCTGAGCTCCGAACGGTCTGCGCGAACGTCGGGCGGCGCTCCGCGCCGCACCGACCGTGAACGGCGGGCCATCCCCCGGGCGTCCGCTCCTGCGTCGTCGGGATCACGAGAATCCGGCCGCTCTTGCGCGGTGGACGGCCTCGGCCACGCCTTGGGCCCACGGGTCTCCATGCCCCGGCAGAACATGGTCGGCCGGGAGGTCTTCGACCTTCCCGAGCGAATCCAGAGCCTGGCGGCTGTCCCGGTTCAGTCCCCGGGGCATGATCTGAGGGCCCCGACGTCCCGTTAGCGGGTTTCTCGTCACCAGGCCGTCCCCGGTGAAGAGGGCCTTGTGCTTCTCGAAGAGGAGCGCGGCCATCCCCGGGGTGTGCCCCGGCATGTGGACGACCTTCGGATTCCCGGGAACGTCCAGGACCTGTCCGTCGGAGAAGGCCGAGACCTCAAGGATGGGCACGATGCTCACTCCCCCGTGAAGCAGAAGTCCGAAGAGGGTCCTCCACGCCTCCGCGTAGCGGAGATATGGGCTGAGCCCGGCCTCGTTCTTCCCCTGGATCCCCCCCTTGGCCACGGCCACGTCGGCCTCGTGGATCCAGACGGTGCCGCGGGCCTGCGACCGCCCGCGTTCGGCGAACCCGGTGTGGTCCGAGTGGGCGTGGGTGAGCAGGATCGCTTTGAGGTCGCCCGGCGCCCGGCCGAGCGAGGTCAGGGCCCGGAGAAAGAGGGTCCAGTCGGCCGACACGCCGGCATCCACCAGCGTGAGACCGCGGACGTCGTCAACGAGGTAGAAGTTGGCCACCCCGCGGGAGACCCGATGGATTCCCGGAAGAACCTGCGCCACCCTACCTCCGACGCCCCGCCCGAGAACGGTCGACCGGGCGACGGTACTTACGCCTTCGCTCCTCGACCGAACTCGAAGACCGCGCCCGACCACCGACCTGGGGCCGCGTGGGCGTGCTTTCGAAGGCTCGACCTCAAGCGTCCGGGACCGGGCCGAAGAACTCGAGCCAGTTCCCATCCGGGTCCCTTGTGTAGACCAGGTTCTCGTGCTCCTCCCGGATCCGGGCTACGATGGGGAACTTGCGCCGACGTAGCTCCCGCTCCCAGCCCTCGACGTCCGAGACACGGAAGCCGAAATGGTCGAACTCGGTACCCTTGCGTATGGGCTCGTAGAAGCGGTTAGTTCGAGGGTAGAAGTTGAGCTCGATGCGCTGCGAGGCGCCCGGGAACGCGAGATGGACCCACTGACCACCGTGTCCCATCCGCCCGCGGCGGTGGACCCGGAAGCCGAGCTTCCGGTAGAACCGGAGCGAACGCGAGAGATTTCGGGATCGTAGGCCGCTGTAGACGAACTGGACCTTGATCTTGGCCATCCCGAATCTCGAGGCGAGGCTCGAGATATACCTGACGAATCCCGCGATGTCCGCCTAAGCTTCCCGAAACAGTTCGAGGACGATGCTTCCCTCTCGGTACGGCATCTTGGAGGCAACCTTGCCGTACTCCAGGTCTCGCGACGTCATCCGGTCCTCCGCCTCGAACGCCTGCACGTCCTTGTACCGATAGACGAGAATGGCCGTGTTCATCGGCCCGCTGAGGCCTGTCAGAAGGTGCGGAACGACGTACTTCTTGCCTCGGCGGTACGCCCGATATCGCTCCACCGTCTTCAGAAAGCGGCGCCACTCGCCGTATCGAATCTCGCCCCGAACGTGGAGGACAACGGCCATGCGACGTCGAGGTCGAACCCGATGATAAGGCCGGCGAGGCGCGCCGAGAGCGCCTCCCGGAGCAGGCCGATAGTGCTGAGATGAAGGGGAGCAAGGCCCCGGCCGATCAGGTCAGGATGCTCTCCATGACCTCGGGCCTACCTCCTGCGTCTGCGGCCGCGCGCCCCGGGGTCCGATCCCGCGGACGGAGCATGGAGAGATCGGCGCGCGGTGCTACGCCGACCTTCACTCCTTCGAACTTGTCGGCGGGGAGTACTTGCGGGTCCAGTCGTCCGATAGCGCGTCACGCTGAGGCCGGTAGACCTCCTCGTAGAACCGCCGCCGGGACTCCAGCGTCGTACGATCGAAGCCCCCGACCAGCCGTAGCGCCTCGTCCCATGCGGTGCGGAAGTTCTCCCCAGTTCCGAAGCGGGCGGTCACAGCTCTATCGAACTCTGCGATAGTCTGGTCCTGATCCCCGATCACAAAGACATGCCCCTCAGCGTTCGGGCGCTGAAACGCCTCTTCGTCGCCCAGGTGGTAGATCTCCGGTGGGGGCGCCTTGCCCGATCCTGGCGGCGAGGCGCTCGCGGGCGAGCTGCTTCCTCGGAATCCGCGCTTGGCCGCAGCGTAGAAGATCGCTCGATTCAATCCCCACGAGAAAGCGGCCTCCTGCGAAAGTCCAAGCGAGCGGGCTCGCGCCGCCTGAAGCATCGCCATGACGACGAAGCGGGTGACGCGACCTCGGTTTCGCACCATGCGCTCGCCGATCCCGCCCTCGGGGCCCCTGCCCAAGGGGGCGGCGAGAATATCGCTTTCCTGCCGGTTCGAGGTGGAAGTGCTGAAGTTACACGGCCGGGCCGGACCGGCCCGCGGCCGAACGGTCGCGCCAGTCAGCAAGCTCGGCTGCCTACCCCGAACGGCACCTCGACTATGGAAAGCAGCCCGTCGAGCCTCGAAGATTCGGCTCAGAAGCTAGAACCGGTCCATCCGGACGGGGCGACGGGCATCGACGACCTGACGTCTTACTTATATACCTATATAAACACTATATATACATGACGCGAGTTCGAATCGAGAACGTCGTAGCTTCCACGTCGCTCGGAGACGCCTTCGATCTGCAATCGATCGCCAGCACGCTCGTCGAGGCCGAATACGAGCCCGTTCAGTTCCCCGGGCTCATCTACCGGATGCAGGAGCCTCGAACCGCCATCCTCCTCTTTCACTCCGGGAAGGTCGTCTGCACCGGGGGCAAGAGCTGGCGACAGGTCGACGACTCGATCCGAATCATGTCGGATCTGCTCCGAAAAGGGGGCCACCGTGTGATCAAGGACCCGAAGATCACGGTCCAGAACATCGTGGCCACCTCCGATCTGGGGAGCGAGATCAACTTGAACTTGATCGCGGTCACGCTCGGTCTCGACCGCGTTGAGTACGAGCCCGAGCAGTTTCCGGGGCTGGTCTGCCGGATGCAGAACCCCCGGGTGGTCATACTCTTGTTCGGCAGCGGAAAGTTGGTTTGCACGGGGGCCCGCCGGCCCTCGGATCTGTCGCTCGCCGTAGAGAACATCACGAAGGAGCTCCGCGACGCGGATCTGTTGGGGGGCGAACGCGCTCGAGCGGACCCCGTTCGATCCCGCGCCTCGCCCGCTCTTCCCCCGTCGAAGTTGGTCGCGGCCCCGCCGCTCGGGGCTTCGCCCTTGCCGGCCTAGGGGCCAGGCACCGCGGGTCAGGCGCAGGTTCGACCCAGGTTCCAATGGACGGCGGCCCGGACGCGAATCCTCCGGCACCGCGGGCGTGGGGGGATTTGAACCCCCGACCACCGGGTTAGGAACCCGATGCCCTATCCAGGCTAGGCTACACGCCCCGAGAGAACTGCCCTTTTCCGGCCCTTTACTCTTGCGGCCCCGGTCTGCCATCTGGCCGACTGGGCCGACGACCGACTCCTCTCTGCCCTCCGCGAACAAAGGGCAACCCGTTCGGAGGGTCGGGTCCTCCCCCGGCCTTCCCCCTAAGTCTCTCGTTTCGGGGCCATGGCGGCGTCCCGGAACTTGCGCCGAGCAGTGAGCCCACGGCGGTTGCTCGGGCCAACCTGGCGCGTGGGCGTCCAACTTTCCTAGCCTCTTCCCGGTCTTGAAGCCGTGGGCC
>Ga0209415_10002529_pt1 | contig 34282 bp, 33 predicted proteins | sample PeaSoiSIISIP2007_FD_187696 | JGI IMG/M metagenome (GOLD analysis project Ga0209415, IMG submission 187696) | Peat soil microbial communities from Weissenstadt, Germany - SII-SIP-2007 (SPAdes) (version 2) | ecosystem: Environmental > Terrestrial > Soil > Wetlands > Peat | place: Germany... | reverse complement strand
GTCTTGACCTGCATGCTTCCTGACATATGATTTGTCAAAAATGTCTCAAAAACCTGTACTCGATAAGCAATTGACCCGTAATAGTGATGTCGTTGATCTTGAGTGTCTTGCATCTGATGTCACCGGTGAATGAGCCGTTCTTGAATGGTTCCACACTATCCGTCCCGCTGTGCGAAAGGTTCCATATGGTCACATCGAAGTCGTCCACTTCGATCCTCTCGCCGGATCTGTCGTTAGTATAAACAAGTCTCCCCTGAGAGATGGATATCTTTTCCACAGCGATGGTCTTTCCCCAAAGCGTGCGTCCTGTTTTTTTAAAGTTGAGCAACCCGTTCCTGTCCCGCACGATGGAGAAGGCCGGTTTGATAAGCCCAACCCGTCTTATCTGGACTTCGTGCCTCATAAGGGGGATGAGCTTCAGCCCTATCCTCATCTTTTCAATGGTAACGACATCCGTTTCCCCGTTCCGCACGCTGGTGTCCTTCATCGATAGACCGAAACCCGGAAAGAGAGTAATGCCTATCCTGCCTCTGATCCGGACATCCATTCCCAGAGCATTCGATGCGGCTGCTTCGATCTGCGGCTTAAAGGATTGGATATTGAGCAGGAGAGCGAGGATGATCGCAAAGACGGCAAGCGTGATTACGCCCGAAGTTATAAATAAAACTTTTTTTCTAGGTACGGCCATTCTTCACCTTCTCTGGCTGTACTTCTGTACCTTTGTGATGAGTAACGTTACGATTGAGAACAAGAGGGGCTAAGTTAATTATAACATGAGTTAACGGGGTCACGTCCATTGTGGGACATTTAAGGTCGGACTCGAAAATTGCCATTTCGCTTATTTTTTACGATCCGTATTCACAAATTATTTAATCTAGCCCGATTGCACAGTATGTGACATATAGAGCAATTATTATGTGAAGGAAGCGAAGGACGTTCGTTTAAATGTATTGTGACGAATCCTTTCTGTCTTCGTTATAGTTTAGATTCTTTGCAATATTTAAAGCGAACTCGTTATTCGCTAGCGGCTCTGGGCTCGGCGCTAAAAAAGACGCCGGAAAGCGCAACCTGATAAAGCGAAGTGTTTATTGCGGGCGGTATAGGATATATGCCTATACCACCAAAAAAATAATCGGGGGTAGGTTCTTATAGCATATTTGCAGTGGATAGATGATTTCAGTGTGAAGGTGCAGGATGTCGACGAGCAGCACAAGAAGCTCGCAGACGTGTTTAACGCGCTGCATGAAGTGTTGCTTGCAAATAAGGGCCAAGACGCGCATACTAAATCTGAGAGGCGTATAATACGCTAGGGCTCTTTATGCCTGCCATCTTCCAACCCGCCATTAGGCGGTATATTGATGATATCGGCAGCGCGAATAAAAGATAGCCGTAGAGCCGAGTGAACCTTCAAGCAGGTTGGTTTTATGCTACCATAAGATCGACTCTCGGGGTGGTACAGGTTTCTTGGGTAAGGTCGAGAACGAAAGAGAAAACGAGGTCATTGATTTGAGGAGCATCAAATGGACTTGAAGACATTGCAAAAAAAAGCCAGAGAGAAGCTACAGGGTTGTTGCCGGGTTTGTCCGGTGTGTGACGGTCGTGCCTGTGCCGGAGAAGTGCCAGGCATGGGTGGCGTGGGAACGGGGAGAGGCTTTATGGCAAACGTGGATGCCCTTGCCCGTTATCGTTTTCATATGCGTACGATTCATGACGTTAGAACACCTGATACTTCGTTTGAGCTATGGGGGGAGAAGCTTTCGATTCCCATTTTGGCGGCTCCTATGACGGGGACGCCTTATAATATGGGCGGCAAAATAACAGAACAGGAGTTCATCGAAGAAATCGTGACAGGTTCTTTGATGGTAGGTACGTTGAGCATGACTGGCGATGGTGCCGATCCGGCAATGTATGAGAGCGGTCTGAAATCAGGCGCAGCACACAAGCGCAAAACTATTGCCATTATTAAACCAAGAGCTCAGGGGGAGATCATTAAGTACATTCACCGGGCAGAAGCCTCCGGAGTTTTGGCAGTTGGCATGGATATAGACGGTGCCGGCCTCGTGACCATGGCGATGAAGGGACAGCCCGTAAGCCCGAAGACCTTCGAAGAAGTGAAAGAAGTGGTGTCTGCGACCGGATTGCCTTTCATACTCAAAGGCATCATGACGCCTGAAGAAGCGGAAATGGCGGTAGAAGCAAAAGCGGCTGCAATCGTTGTATCCAACCACGGAGGCCGGGTATTGGATTTTACTCCTGGAACGGCTGAGGTCCTTCCCAAAATAGTCGACCGGGTGCGTGGCAAAATCACTATTTTTGCTGACGGAGGTGTCCGCACCGGTCCTGATGTGCTCAAACTCCTCGCGCTGGGTGCCGACGCGGTTCTCGTTGGTAGGCCGTTGGCTATCGGTGCCTTCGGCAACGGCCGAGAGGGCGTCGCCCTGCTGCTCAATAAGATAAAAAGTGAGCTTGTCCAGGCGATGCTCCTGACAGGCACTGCAGATGTAAAAAAGGTGTCGAAGGACATTCTCTACCTGTAGCGTTCTCCGGCGCTGTGCCGGTTTCCTTCTTGGATAATGCAAATTTCAGCACTTTTTTCCATATAAATCACGAAAAATTTATCATGACATTCCTGCCCATTACGCTCGCCTCCCTGATCTCGAAAGAGAACAGCAATATCAAAGTCCGACCGGCTATACTCTTGTTGTCAATGCAGTTGATAGGATATTTTCAGGGTGTGCATTGCGGACACAGTGAACGGGTCGACGTTTTCAGCGGTCTGCGGAGTGTTCGAAGTTCGTAGTATTGAGTGTGAAATCCTATGAAAAATGCGCGATTATCCTGACAAGATCGTTGCTCGCGAGAAAATCCCTTTTGAGCAATACAGCTGCATCGATTGGTTCAGCATTGAACAAAATACTTTTACAGGCCTGAAAAACATCCAAGTGTTCCCTCAGAAAATCCCGCAGTACGGAAGCCTTCACCAGAACACCTTGCTGAAGCAAAGGCTGTCCCATTTCATCCATGATAAGATTGAACAGCTTCACGTGTACGGTCGCGCTGCCTCTATACTCGGCTACTGTTTCGCGATACGTTATCGTATCACGCAAAGACGCCAGGAGACCGCCCTGCCTTAACGTAGCTCCGACCAGGCCGGGCAATGCCGATGACAGGGCCAGACACGAGCCGTTCCTGAGATGGGCTTTATCATAATTATCCACAGGTCTTCCGTCGAGGAAGAGGGATTGGATGCGGTCTCGGATATACTCAGGTGAGACGCAGAGCACGCGTGTGAGGAACTCCCTCACGCTTGTGCCGGAGGTGACGTCGGGCACATAAAAGCCGTTCTGGAGAAGACGGACTAATGCAGCTGTCTGATCCTTTCCAGTCTCTATCCGGAGATCAGGAGGATCGATTGTGTTAGTTCCCTGTTGCATTTTTTTGATTTTAGCTCTAAAGCAGTTGAGAGTCAATCAGGGGGTTCTTTGGTTTATTTCTTAACCACGGCTCTTGAAATCCGATAGTTCCCCACTCCAAGTCGTGTATCCTTGACCGCACCTGGCAAAACCCTCCTTTTGCGGGTATAGTTCCGGGAACATGAATTATGAGTCAACGATCTATTTCAAAATTAACTTGGGGATCCTTTATTGTGAGTCTATTCGTCTTAACACAGGATATTGACTTTTTTTAAATAATTTTGTATTTTATTTGAGCAAACTTACAGCTTTAGCGGTACATGGTAGCATTATTTATTCATGCTCGGTATTTAGTAATGGCAGGATTTTGCCCGCTGTTGTCCATAATACGGCACAACATCGCAACAAAACAACCGACAATTACGATAAGGAATCCCGATCTGCATATTAGATGTTTCTTGGTTGATAACTGAGAGACGCGTGTATGTCTTGCTGCCCTCAATTTTTTACGGCAGGCGGTTCGTGATATATTACCCGACCGCCAATACTCTAGACTCGATTACAGGTAAGGAGGAGTTATTATGAAATGGACTGTAGGCATATTTCTAACTGCTGTTATGCTGGCGTTTAACATCTCAGCTTATGCTGACGATTGGAACGCTAGTGAACACGACTATCACATTAGTAATTGCAAAAATATGCGGCAACGTGCAGCAGCGACCGATGCCCCTAGTTGTCAGAATTATGGGAGTGGCACGGCATATGGTTGTTGCTGCGACACATGTAACGAATATTTAACAGAATGCCGTAATGAGAAGAATTTACCTAAAGCAACCTGCGAAAGAATAAAAACAAAATGTGAAAATGATTGTAATAGTTTTTTATCGAGTCAATCTCCAAAGACATTCTCCAAATACCTGAATGAGAATAAGTAAATTCAAATCACCGGTTTACAACTGAAAAAATTAAAGGCTTAGAAATACATCTTCTAAGCCTTTTTTATTTGTCATACTCCTCTTGTTACGGTTTCCAAGGATTTGTTCTTTCATGATTTGAAGGAAGTAAATGGCGAGAGAATATAAGAATCAAAAATATCAACTCAATAAAATATTTGAACTTGCTGTCCTTCCGTCTCTGTTCAATGGCGAGAAGCCCAGTTCCCTATTGATGGTTGTGTACGGGTCAACTCAACACTTTGTGCTTCGTAATTCAACTCTTGCAAATCCGCCTCGAGCTTTCTTTGAGCGGACTGGATTTCTCCATATGATGTATTGTTCACGTAAACGGGATTTCCATACAAAACGACTCCCTCAGTGAACGGAGCAGGAATCCTAAGCCGATCCCAGCTCTTTTCCAGGACCCAGTATCGTTTTACCGCAACCGCAACCGGGACTATCGGAGCTTTCAACAAGCCTGCAAGGAACAACGTGCCCGGTTTTACTTCGCGCTGAGGGCCGCTCGGACCATCAACGGAAATCGCTACTGTCTTTCCCCCACGCATTCCATTGATCAGCCCAAGAAGCGCTTTATGGCCCTTCCGCTTGCTCGATCCCCGCACGATATTAAATCCGAAGTTTGTCAACAACCGAGCCATTATCTCACCATCCCTGCTTTCGCTCACGGGGATCAGGTAACCGGAATTTCGGTAAATACTAATCAGAGGAAACATATCTCCATGATAAAAAGCATAGATAATGTTTTTCTCCTGAGAAGCAAGACGCTCGGAAGCTTCCTTATTCACGAATCGAACTCTTACAGACGAGTTCAATAGCATAACGAACAGCCACGCTATCCGGGCCAATATCCTCGCACGTATCATTAACATCACCTTTGCATAATTTCAAAGTTCCAGATTCATTGCTGCCTATTCATGGCCTCAGAATCATCGACCTCCGACCGCTCCAGCACTGCCTTCACAATACGTCTAATTAACTTGTCCTGACCGGTTTGGTGATTGGCACGCTGCCTTTTTTTTTAAATACAGATACGGGTAGGACTAAGTACAATAAAACACTGAGCCTTTCAAATTCCTTATACGGAAGCAACGGATACCTATGTAACGCAGTGCAGAATGAAACCTCCCTCTGTGGAAGCAAAATTAAAGACGCTCCAATTAGAGAGAAGTGATCTTGAAATGCTTCCAAGACTATAACCTTACCCAAAAAAACTGTACCACCCTGAGAGTTGAACTTATGGTAGCATAAAGTCGGAAGGAGAGCAACCATGAGTAGATAATAAAAGGGTTCACTTCCAATCAAATTGTGCCAGGCATATACCTCAATGTTAGGTGCATGCTTGCTTCAACAAGATTTCCCACCCATTATCATCGACCACGACTGCAAGGTTGCAGGTGGACCCCGGAGAGCCAGAACACAAAGAAAAATGAATAATTCCATTTGAAGTTGTTAGTCAACGCCCTTCCTGCAGCTACTGGAGTTTCAATTCTTGGCAACTCTTGAATTATCAACCAGAATTCAATGGCATCTACCCTTATAATACATTCGACAACATTGGCACTCATTTAATCGGATATATAAACGAAGCGAAACAAATGTCGAGTTTTGGCCATTGTCTCCAATAAAATGAATAGTTGCAAATTATTGAAATTGACAAATCTCCATTTAAGTGATTGAATTTAAGTAGTCTTCGATAAAGCTAAACTCTTCGCGAGAAGAGGACGGAAAGCAATGGGTCTTAAAAGACCAAGACAGCCAAGCCGCCGAAGGATAAGTCCTTTTGCAGGTTTGGCTTTTTTGTTTTAATCAGTGATGGAAATACAGAATCGCTTTGAGTGGGAAACAGGAAGATGTGGAAATCTCCGGTCGCCCCGGGTCGTTATTGTTTTTAAAGCCCGGATAGATTGTTGCAAGTACAACGCATTGAGACGTAAACATCATGAAAGTGCGAGGGTAGTTAGTCGTATTTTCAAATCTGCATAAACGAGGTCAGCCGAGGAGGTCACCATGAAACGGTTATTCAGTATCATGAAGAGACTTCGGCATCCTATAATCGGCAAAGGGAGACCGTTCATGCGCAATAAAACTTTGACCGGTACTCGAATACTTGTCTTTTCCCTTCTTTGTCTCGCAATTGCATGCAGTAAATCCGGAAATAACACGCAGCCGCCGCAATATCAGACTGCGCAGTCGTCCTCGACAAGAAACACGAACCCGCAGGTGCCTGACGCGAACTTCACTGCGGTCGTCGCGGGCAACACGGATTTCGCACTTAAGGTCTTCCCTCTCCTCGACCCGAGCGGAAGCAGCAATACCGTTTTTTCTCCTTATAGCATAACCCAGGCCTTTGCTCTTGTAGCGCCGGGCGCCAGCGGGAATACGTTAATCGAGATCGAACAGGCGTTGTCGTTTTCTCTTCCCCAAGACCGCCTTAACATGGCCTTAAATAAACTCGACCTTTTGATCACGAGCGAGGGCACCGGTTCCATTGCTTTAAACGGCGATCAACTTCCCATGCTCAGGAATGCCAACGCAATCTGGGGACAAGTAGGTTTTTCCATTCTCCCGGCATATTTGGACACCCTTGCAGTAAATTACGGTGCGGGCATATACCTCGTTGACTTCATCAACGCGACGGAGGACGCGCGAAATACGATCAACGCATGGGTGGAAGGCCAAACAAACAACAGGATACAGAACCTGATTCCCCCGAAAGGCGTGACACCAACAACCCGAATCGTTCTGACGAACGCCATATGGTTCAAGGCAAACTGGGCGTCTCAGTTTTCGGAAGCGAGCACGACGAACCAGTCCTTTTTCAATCAGGACAGCTCCACATCCTCGGTTTCTTTCATGCGCCAAACTTTCATGGTGCCCTATGCTCAGGCAGATGGCTGCCAGGCTGTCGATATCCCCTATGCCGGAAACAATTTTTCGATGCTCGTGATCATGCCGGACCCCGGCACATTTGATGCGTTTCTGTCCTCGCTTACGCCGACCATACTGGGTGACATTACCAATCAGCTGTCCGCTCAGGAGATAGATCTTTCTCTCCCAAAATTCACCTTTACCTACGTCACAAATATGGTTCCTATTTTGAGCTCTTTCGGCATGACCGATGCATTCAATCCACCTACCGCTGACTTCTCCGGCATTGACGGAGACCACGACCTGTTTATCAGCGGTGTCTTCCATCAAACCTTTATCAGCGTGGACGAGTCCGGAACAGAGGCAGCAGCCGCGACCGGCATCGGGGTGGGTACGGGAATAGCGCCGCCTCAACCTCTGACGTTGACCATCGATCATCCCTATATCTTTTTTATCCGAGAAAGACAGACCGGCTTGATACTCTTTATAGGGAAGGTGCTTTCGCTCTGATCAAAAGGGTGTGCGTAATTAATAATTGCGGTCCGAAATTATTTGCACTCGTCATAATATTGATAACATTGCAGAATAGTAGGTGAAGCCCGAAGAGCCAATATCGCCAAGAAAATGAAGAATTTCGTTTGAAGCTTTTAGGGATTCATGTCTGAACAAACCTAAGTATTATTTTGCCCAATGTAGGGTCAACAGCTCTTGAGTGCACTCCCTCCAGAAATGACAGCCAGAGGCTTCATTTGCTGCTCCTGATATTTTTTGCTGATTCCACTGACTTGCTTTTTTTCGTCTCATCATCTGCATACGCAATATATGCTAGACTTTATTTATAAAACATAATTTAAGATGACGCTAGGAGTCGCGATAGGAGGGTGGCCATGGACCACAACAAAGGTTATGACGGAAGAATCCTGGTAATCATTGGTGTGGTATGCCTCATCACGGCATTCGTAGCTGCCGGTCTGCATGCGGGAACGACGAATCACACGTCAAACATTGGTATGGACATGTCCAGCAGTCCCGTCGGCTCCTTTGCTGCCAACACGGAAAAAACATTCGCCCAACTTATGGACGATGCGATGGCGGTAATGGATCATGGAATGAAAAACGCTCCAATTACTGGAGACCCCGACCATGACTTTGCGGCGATGATGATTCCCCACCATCAGGGAGCCATCGACATGGCCAAGGTTGAATTAGTATACGGCAAGGATCCCGTCTTGCAGCGGCTAGCGCAGGAAATCATCGTAACCCAGGACCAGGAAATCACAGTAATGCGTCTGCGTTTGAAACAGCTTCCGAATCGCTAAACGAACGACTGTTCGGCGTGTGACGCAAGGAGGCAATATGAAATTAAGAGTCATTAAAAGTGCAATCGCACTATCACTAGCTATGCAACTTGTCGGGGCGGCGAATGCAGGTCAGGCACCGGGCTCTGCTTCCGCCCCGGACATTCCGATTTCATCGCATGACCGGGTCTATCTCTCCGATCAGACATCGAATACCATATCGGTCGTAGATCCGTCAGCTGAGCAATTGCTCGGTGTCATTCGACTGGGCGACCCTATCCCCGCCAATCTCAGCCCACTCTACAAAGGACAACTTCTGGTACATGGTATGGGGTTTTCACCGGACCACGCCACGCTTCTATCGGTTGCCATCGGCTCCAACTCGGTCGCATTCATCGATACGAGAACTGACCGAGTAAAACACATAACGTATGTGGGTCGATCGCCGCACGAAGCAATGTTCACTCCCGACGGGCGGGAAGTCTGGGTCACGGTCCGCGGCGAGGATTTCATCCAGGTCATCGACGGCAGGACCTATGAACCGACGCGGCGCATCACCGTTCCGAACGGACCCGGCATGACGATCTTCTCCCCCGACGGCGCATATGGCTACATATGTTCAAGCTTTACACCACAAACCGTGGTCGTGAGCACGAGTACCTACGATGTTGTCGGCACGGTAAAGCAGGCGTCGCCGTTCTGTCCGGATATCGCGGCCACGCCGGACGGGACCCAGGTTTGGTTTACGCTAAAGGACGTCGGAAAGACCCAGGTCATCAATGCCAGGCCGCCCTTTAACACCATCGCGTTGCTGGATACCGGGCCCATCACGAATCACGTCAATATCGTCCGTAATCCCAAAGGTCAGTTCGCCTATGTGACGATAGGCGGATTGAACGAGGTGAAAGTATTTACAACCACGGACAAGCCGGAACTGGTAGCTACTATTCCCACAGATGCTTTACCGCACGGACTTTGGCCGTCGGGCAACGGATCGCGGATTTACGTCGGTCTCGAAAACGCCAATGCCGTAGCTGCTATTGATACGCTGAGCAACAAGGTAGTGGCTACGATCCATACAGGCCAATCGCCCCAGGGTATGGTTTATATTCCTGAGGCGGTCCCTGGAGATAGCAAGACCGAAAACCTGGAACCCATCGGCGCTTCCGGAGATGCCGTCCACTTGACGCTGTCTTCTCCGGGCGCATCGAAAGCCGAGACGACCGTTGCGGTGAACAGCCAGGGGCTCATTGACCTTTTGGAGGCCGCAGTCTCGGGTCTTGAGCCGAAGAAGCCTTACCTTTTGGCCCTGTCCGGTAAGGCCGACGGATCAGGCCCTCTGGAACCGGTAGCCAAGTTTATGACCAATCCTGCGGGAGCGGCAATTGTTGTCGCGATTGCGCCGCTTCGCAAAGTGGTGCAGGCAAACGAAGGCGGCGCCCCCTCCCGTTACCTGGTGATATGTCCATTGGTCGATGACAAAGCCGGCGCACCGGTGCAGGTTACGCGTTGAACACCGGAGACAAGTGGCTGGTCCGCCTTTAGTGACCGAAGCTTACGGGTTCAGCCCACTGTACGCGCTGTTCGGTATTTCGACGATAAAGAAGGAGCCAAAATAGAATAAGATTATAAAAAAGAGCCACTTTCGGAAAGGAAGGGGCTCTTTTCATGTGCCGGGTGACCTTTTCTCGAAAAATGTTCCGCCGATAAGCAGATAAATCTGGCAAAATAAATTTTGATTAGCGAGTCTGCTAGTGCATATTGACAATATCACGAAGATGCTTTAATTTTTTACGAATACTTACATTATTAGATACGCACGACAAAATCAAGGCAGTATCCACGATTGATCGAAGCGTATGGCGGTAGTCCAGCATTCATTTGGTAGCTTAGTATTATTAATCAAAGATTTAAAAAAACATGTCGTGCGTTAATTATAATGCAAGCAACCTGCCAACAAGAGCGCCGATTGCGCAATATTTCGAATAAGAACGAAAATAAAAAAAATGAAATATAGACTGCTGTAACCTTGACAAAAATGGCTTTGTCTTGCATTAATAAAAGCATTGAGGTGACCTCGCTTCATAAACTTATCATATCCGGTAAATATACGCAGTTTAGAAGGAGTGCAGCTCTATCGATTCTTCGTTTTCCCTATTATTGTTAAAGCGAAGTTCTGAGAACGAAGCTATACAATAAAAAAAGTATAGCGAGGATGGCGATTGTCTGTGCTCCGGCAGTTTTCCAATTAATTCCTGGACATCAGACATTATCTTTAAGCTTAAAGCACTCAACTATGATAAGAGGAGGTAAATTTATGAGTAAGCAAATGAGTAGAAGAAGGTTTTTAAAAATGGCTGCCAGCGCGGGGATAGCTGCCGGTGCAACTATGGTTTTGCCCTGAAAATTTGGTGTATCTCGAGCGTATCCTTTTGCTCAGAGCCCGGCGAACATCAGGAAGTTCGTCACCGGCCTGCCCGGGCTGGGGCCCACGGGAGCAAACAATATCGGCCAGTACATACCGCTGACCACCAAAGCCACCATACAATTTGCAGGACTGTCAACCGATGTATATAATCTTGCAGTGTCGCAGTTCAGTGAAAAAATGCATCCAGATCTACCCGGCGCCACGCATTTTTGGGGTTATCATGATGCGTTTACCAATGACCGAAAATATCTTGCCGGGGTGATCGTTGCCAAGAGAGGCACGCCCGTCTTGCTCCACATTGCCAACCAGCTTCCGAACAAGGCCCTCATTCCCGTTGACCCCACCATCATGGCCGGTCCCAATGGTCTGATGGTAGGAGACCTGCCGCTGAACCGCATCACAACCCACATGCACGGCGGCCTAACACCATGGTTTAGTGACGGCACTCCGTTCCAGTGGTTTGATCCAAAGGGGATGACCGGCCCCAGTTTCATGAACGTACCCGGCACCAACCCGCCAATAGGAACACAGACCAATTATTATCCCATGAACCAGAGCGCCAGGCTCCTGTGGTACCACGACCACGCAATCGGAATCACCCGCACCAACGCCTACTCAGGGATCGCCTCAGCATTGGTCCTTGTGGATGATTTCGAGACCGGTCTGGTGAGCGAGGGGCTTCTTCCTGATCTCGTGGGTATTCCGCTCATCATCCAGGACAAGTCCTTCGTGCCCGAAGATATTCTCGAGCAGGATCCCACCTGGCAGTGGGGCAAACCGGGCAATCTGTGGTATCCCCATGTGTATGAACCTAATATTTACTCGGGAGGTATATCGAATCCCAAGGGCAGGTGGGATTGGGGACCGACCGTCACACCGCCTGCACAAAATACTCTTCCTCTGCCAACGCCGGCAGCGGAGGTTCCCGAGGCTTTTTTCGACACGATCCTGATCAATGGCGGGGTTTACCCGGTGGCCAGTGTCCCTCCCAGGCGGATGCGGTTCCGGATACTCAATGGTTCGCAGGCGAGGTTCTATCATCTCAATCTGTACGCCGAATCCTCGATGCCAGGCGAGGCAAACCTCAAGAAACCGGTCCGAAAATGTATCAGGTCGGGACCGAAGGCGGGTTCCTGCCCGCGGTGGCGGTGCATCACAATGGCATACCCTGCCCGCTGGATCTCAAGGCCGACCCCAGCGGAAATACCGCCAAACCGGACGGGCCGTTCAATCTGCTGCTCGCACCGGCAGAGCGCGCTGATGTAGTCATCGACTTCAACGACGAGTGGACAGGCTCTACGTTTATCCTGTACAACGATGCCCCGGCACCCTTCCCCGGCGGTGATTCCCGTAACGACTATTTTACCGGCGATCCGGACCAGACTGACATCGGCGGCGCGCCGACCACATTACCAGATAACGGGCCGAATACGCGAACACTCATGAAAATCGTTGTCACCTCCGGTGAGGGTGACAGAATGAGAACATCGACGTGGCTGGAGGGTCTGAATAGCAGGCTGAAGGACAACTTCCTCACCGGGAATCAGCCTGCGCTTCTCTTCAATAACGGCGATCCGTCGATGCCTGCCTTCCCCTTTACCGGGGTGCCGAACCGGACGTTGACACTGAACGAAGACTTTGACCATTACGGCCGTCTGATCCAGACCATTGGAACCTTCAGCAGCGAAAACTTGAATAATCAGGGTTTGCCGACGTGGGGATTGCCGTACATATCGGACGCTACAGAGACGCCGAGAGCTGGCGCTATCGAAGTTTGGCAGATCATGAACCTGACGGGAGACACCCATCCTATCCATTTCCACCTTGTGAATGTTCAGGTCATTCAGCGACAGGCGTTCCAAGGGGATCCGAGCAACTTCAATTTAGTCGGGAAACCCATGCCGCCTGCTGCCAATGAGATTGGCTGGAAGGAAACGGTTCGGATGAATCCGGGAGAAATAACCACGGTTATCATGCAGTTCAACCTGCCGAAGCTGCCGACGGCAGACATGGCCAATGCCGTGAGCCCAAGGACCGGCGGACACGAGTACGTATGGCACTGCCATATCCTGGAGCATGAGGAGCACGACATGATGCGGCCGCTGGTTGTTACGTAAGGATGCAGCCTCACCCAATGTCAACTGCTGCTGTCAATATCCCCGGCTTTACGGCGCCGGGGACTAAGACACGCTAATGCGCCAGTTATTTCAAACGTTCTTCCAACTGGGAAGCGGGTCGGGATTCGTATGCAAGTTACAACCAGAATATCACACTGTTTTCATACGGCTGCGGGTGTATGATTGCAGGTGGATCTGAGAAAATCTGCGTAACCATGTGATGCTAATTTACAGATTGAAGTTTGCACCGTCAGGTTATAATTACGATGTAGGAAAAAGCTGGTAAATTAATGGCATCGCTGGCAGTAATGAATCGAGACTATTAAATGCTTTCCGGAATCTGCGATCCATGTCAGGTACGTAGCATAGTGTTTGAATAAATCGGACTGGATGTCCGACACGTATCGGAATGACTATCCGAATTCGATTGGAATGCGTGTCTGAACCCGATGGAACACGCAGCGGGTCGAGTTTACTTCATCTTTTCCTTGAATTTCACGCCGTCCTTCCAGGCGGTTCCCACCTGCTCGCCCAGCGCCCAGAATCGATTGTCCGGCATTGTAAGCATGAAGGGGCGGATCTTCGTGGGGTCCGGCTTCCCGTCCTTCAGGTACTGTTCCTCCGAGTAGATGTTACAAATCTCGCCGATGAAGAAGGTATTCGTCGGAAGGTCCACGGTCTGGACCAGATTGCATTCGAGGGTCAGAGGGCATGCCGAGATCATGGGAGCTGCCTTGAGCTCCCCATAGAACACTTCAAACAGATTTGATTTGTCTGTATTCTTTCCGGACACGACGCCGCAGTAATCCGTTATCGCCACCATGTCCGATGAGGGGACATTGACGCTGAACTCGCCGGTCTTGCGGATAGCTTCATTCGTTGCATGCCCCTTGTTCACGCAGATACCGAGCATGGCCGGCTGGTAATTCACTCTGGTCAGCCAGTCTAGCGCCATGAAATTAACCTTGCCGTTCACATGGCTGCCCAGAAGCGTCTGGGTCCAGGGAAGACAAAAAAGATTCTTATCTACCATGATCTTGACCATAGAATTTCCCTCCTTACAAGAGAATAGCACAACAGAAACCTCTTTACCCGACACTAATCTGTTTCGACACTGCCCTGCCTTGCTTATATCTCCTGTATCTACCAATTTGCAGCGAGTGTTGACATTCCCTCGAAAACGAGCTTTACTTATTTTAACCAATAGTACTACCTGGATGTGTCATATCCAGAGGCGCCGATGATGCTCACCGGGTGTATTGCTGGGTATACAAAGGGAGAGATTCTAAGTATTTTTGCGAAAGTTTCGACTATCGCTATCTAAAAACAAAAGGAGAAAAGCATGTTAATGAAAACTTCAGGGATTACAAACGGCAGCAAGGGGTGGCACAAGTCCTTGGTCCACGTTATTTACCTTGTATTTGTGATGGCAGTATTGTTCCCTTCATCTGCTCTTCCGAGCTCGGCAAACAAACTTGTCGACGATGATGAATACAAAGATAAGAATTTTCACCGTGGCATCATCACAGATTATTCGGATATGGTAAAAGGTGATGAAGTCAACTGGGTCTGGGTCAAACCCGCAGCGAAACTCACTGACTACACGGTGAAAGTAGGAAGCATGGACAACAAGTCCGACATGCGCAGTAAAGAATTCTCTGATTCTGTCAAGTCAATATTTGCGGATTACCTTGCTGATACCAAAGGAGCAAAAGGCACACTGCATGCGGATTTATGTATTACCGAGGTTCAGCCATTCAGCCCAGGGAAGGCATGGATTCCGTTTGTTGGAGGACACCAAATGCAGGCCGGTTTAGGAATGGAGATAGTGCTCCACGATCAAAACGGCAACATCGTCGCAAAGCTCAGAGATTTTGAACGCGAAGGCACGGACCCCAAACAAGCTGCGGAAAAGATCGCTGCACAGACGGCAAAAGAGATTCGCAAACATTAGTTGGCAAAACAGGCTAGATCATGAATTAACATGCAGATTGATACGAGCTTGAAGTTGTTTTTTTAAAAACGTTTTCCGAAGGAGGGGCAATGCAGCTTGCTTCTCCTTTTTTTTTCTGCCCGCCGTGGCTGTTTGCCCACTCGTAAAATATTGGCTCTACATGGTAAAAAATTTCAAGCTGTTATTCTATATGATTTTTTACGGTTTATTCCCTCGCGGTGAAGGAGCTATTGTTTATCTTCATCCTTGGCAAATGTGATTAAGCGCAGTACAACTCGACATAATTCTAGCAGTTTCAACTGTCTGCAATTACGAAGTTTTAAGTGGTTCTGCGGAGTGCCGAATTCATATAGGAGAAGGGATGAATTGCAGCTTGCTAGGATTTCAAAATGAATTCAGTGGCAGGAAGTGAATCCTGGTTCTAAAGCTGAAAAAAACTAACGCGGACAGCATCACCTGTTTCCGCGTTTGATGTTTTTATCACCGGCTTCTTTGCCTATGTTCTTCCTTGCGTTCTACTACCGTCTTACACCACGATATGCGGGATGGTGGATTCGTCCACCATAGTGCGCTCTATCATGACTATACCGTCTGAACTCTACGTCACGGTAATATCGGATCCTGTCAATCCGGTACATAACTAAAGCCGGCGGGAGATATCTCCTGCCAGCAAACACCCACGGTCCGTTGTAATATGGCCCCCGAAACCAATGTCCACCGTAAAAGTAGAAGTAACCACTCCCGGTGTAAACAAGGTCATAAGGAATTCCGACCGCAACATACACATTGAGTTCAGGCGAATAGACGAACTGAGGCGCTTCGTCAAGATAAACCTCCGGTGGAGGTGCCACGACGCCAGGCTCAGGAGGCGCTGCCGCCACACTAGTTCGGTAGCCAGGCACCTGATTCCCATAGGAATACATACACTGGACATAAGCATTGTCATATCTGCGCTGGGCTTCCCTGCCAGAGGCCTGGCCGGCGTTTGAACCTGCTACCGTTCCAACAAGAAGCCCCTCTGCGGCACCAATGGCGGCACCTTCTCCAGCGTGACCGGAGGCTGCACCTACTGCTGTACCCACCCCTGCTCCTATTGCCGTGCCGGCAACGGCTCCTGTAGCAACGTTACTTTCGTAGGCCTGTTGAGGTGACGTCCCGAGTTGTTGTTGCGCCCACTGTCTGCATGTCGCGTCTTCACCTCGGAAAACGTCAAAAGGCTTACCCGGGGCTGGCAAGACGGTCACGCTCGGCCCCGTTGGGACAGTGGCACATCCACTCATTACCAGCAGAACGAACGATATCAAGATATTTTGTTTGAGTGTCATCATGAGTTATCACTCCTCACCCTTTGGCGGAGTCGGACTTGGTACGACCTTCATCCAACCGCTGGGACATTGTTTCACATACGGGTAATAGGTCTTCGATTCCGGACAGTAATACCAGTAATACTGTTGTGCCTCTCCCTGAGGAGCCTGTTGTTCATATACGGGGGCTTGTTGCTGTATGACAACGGGCGCAGAATAAGGAGGATAGTAATACGGCCCCCACCACGGCCATACCGGAATCCCAATCCCTATCCCGAACCTCACACTACCCCCTGCATATCCGGGCACGATGCCTACAAGGAGAAGTACAATTACAGCCACGAAGATATAGATGCTCCTTTTCATGCTCAACCTCCCCTCTTCATTGTGGTCTATAGATTTAGTCACCAGTAATGAGAAAAGGTTTAACGAAGTAATGCTTTAGACTGCAATTCCAAATAATACGTGTTAGATCGGAAGCTTTCAGGCCAAGCGGGAAGACGTTGGCGACGTATCCCCTTATTATATCCCGCTTATTTTCTTTACACCAGATACAGCTTTCTATATAATACAAAAATCCCCCGGATGAATATTTTGGGAACTTCCGAATATAAACGTACAATATTTTTCATCTATTACTATGCGTAACTTCCTGATTTCGTAGAGCTACTTTTACAACATTGTCAAGATATTCCATGTGTTTGTATTATATAAAGAGAAAAAGGAGATAACATGAAAGCTCGTCTGGCAATTACTTTGTGCATGATTCTTGCGGCAAGTCCGGTTATGGCCGCAGAAAAGCAGGAACTGAAGACCGAGAAGCAAAAAGCAAGTTATGCGATCGGTTTTGACATGGGCAGCAGCCTGAAAGAAAATGGTCTTGATATTGATTCGGATATTCTTGTAAAAGCGATCAAAGATGCCTTGTCAGGCAGCGCACCCCTGATGACCGAGCAGGAAGTCAAGGCAACGCTGATAACTCTCCAGAAGGACGTGCAGGCCAAACAACAGGCAAAGATGAATGCCCTCGGAGAGAAAAATAAAAAAGAAGGAGAGGCTTTCCTTGCCCAGAACAAAACCAAAGATGGCGTAAAGACCCTGGCAAGCAGCCTCCAGTATAAGGTTCTGACCGAGGGGAAAGGCAATACCCCCAAGGCCAGTGATACAGTGACGGTAAACTATCGCGGCATGCTGATCGACGGAACCGAGTTCGACAGCTCCTACAAGCGAGGACAACCGGCGACTCTTCCAGTGGGTGGCGTGATCAAGGGCTGGACCGAGGCTTTGCAGCTCATGAGGGAAGGTTCCAAATGGCAGATCTATATCCCTGCGGACCTCGCCTACGGGGAAAACGGAACACCGGGAGGTCCCATCGGACCGAACGCTACCCTTATCTTTGACGTCGAACTGATATCCGTTAAGACGGCATCAGGGCCCCAACATCATTATCATTGAAAACGAGCACTAAATTGTGTGTAATCCGTTGATATTATTGCGTATCTCAATTCGGGGAATTTTCAAATCGATTGGTAGCGGTTGTTCTTATTTCGTTCCTTGTATGCAAGGCTAATATATATAATGCTTTGCAAATAAATGCTGGGACGCTATATTTATATTAAGGTTCATTAAATATTAGGATAACACAAGGCCGACCATTATGGTCGGCCTCGTGTAGACATGATATTTAAAAATGAGTATTCTGGAAACTGCTGTCCCCCCTGCAAATCTGCTAATAACGATGTTCTCTTTCGTCGAACTCTATTCCCATACGAGTCTCTTCAATGGCTTTCTGCACTAGATCAAGAGCTTTGAACTTGTGTTCTCCCCTATTGTGTTCATCCGCTTCTAACTCCGCCTTTGCATCCTTCAAAGCCTCAAGGGCAGCCCTCATATGCGACTGATGTACCGCCGCCCAACCGGCGACTGCACCACCAACAAGAAGTACAATAATCAGAGCAATTATAATTTTTTTCAACACTTCACTCCTTATTTTAAAATATCACACTAAACATCGATAATTGATCAACATGTTGCGGATGGATTCCGACATGATCCTCGCATGCGCAAATGTTTACCCATCTTGCTTCATATGGTGATGATCTGGATGTGATTTTTGCATAAGCTCAGATAGTTTCTTTCGCTGGTCTGACGTTAACTTCGATTTAATTTCTTCGCGCGATTTAATCGCATTAAGTATCATGCCGGTTTTCAAACCTTCGATCTTTTTTACTTGCGCTTCGACAGTGCCCATGTTCACGCTGTCTTTGTGGAGCGACTCGCGAAGCTCAATTTTGGCGATCTTGACGTCAGCGCGCTTCTGGATCATATCCTTCACCAAGGTACTCCGGATCTCGTGTATAGCGGTTTTTTGTTCGGCAGTAAGGTCAAGCTGCTTAAGGGCTTTCCATAGACGATCGTGCCTGCCGTGGTGCATCCATGCCCTCCCTTTTTCACACCCGTGGGAGGGTGCTGGCCCGCTGCAGTGTGCCATGGGGGGACCACCATGTTCGTGACCTTCCTCAGCATACGCCTTATTCGCTAGTGAACTCTGCGTTGCAATCAACAAACCCAAAGAGAACACGCTCCCAACCACAAAATATCCATACTTCCGCACTTCATGCATACCAATCATTGCTTTTTTCCTCCTTCGTAATATAGTGTTGACGAGTATCGCCCGGCTTTCCATGTTTTTGTATGTCATTTCGTAAGCAATGATATAGACACGGATTATAGGAAAAGGTTTAATGACACTAGTGTCAAAACGTTAGAGTATGTGCTATATGCTGAATTAAGTGAAGAATTCTGGCTGCAACGAATCGTAAAGGATCATTCCTGTAGTCGAAAAATCTCACCCTTGTAGATCTATGAACTTTATACTGAAACTGCCAACGCCTGCCCCTAAAATATCCATTCGGCATTGCTGGCATTTGCCTGATTGGGCATATATGCGTCTACAATAAATTAGCCCTGAAAGTGTGTCAGCTCAATGCCTTTGACGAGAGCTTCCTATCTTTTGCCCTCCGCCAAAGAAGCAGCTGTAAAGAGTGCCCTTCGTCTGCAGTTTTCAATCAATCGCCGTGCATGAAGGGAAACGCTGATCGGAGGGCCTTGCCCATCTCGCAGTCGATTTTACCGATGTGCAGTAGAAGCCAGTTCGTGATCCAGGGTTGGATCTCCCGGCATAGCCGCTGGCGCTCTTTCGTATGTTTCAAGTCTTGTTCGAACTCCGCCAGATCCCGAATGAACGCCCGGTGAGCTTCCTTGTTCTTCCTGCGCAGGTCTTCCTCCGAAAGGAGAAGCCGTTCGAAATACTCCTCTTCGGACTGAAAGTGTTGCAGGGCGTATTCCCGCATGAATTCGACGAGGCGATCGAGTTCCTCGCACGGGGCGCCGGCCTCGGCGGCCGCAAAAAAACGGTTTGCATGGTTGAACAGTTCTCTGTGCTGCACGTCCACGTTCTCAATAAGCGTTGCGATAGCCTTCGTCCAAACCAGCATAAGCCGCCTTTTTCCTGATTAGAGGTTTGTATTACTGTTTCTATAGCAATTTCCCGGCCGTATTATCTACAACAGCCTTTGATCGTAGCCTCACTATTTGAGTGTTCCACGACCACTAAAACCGGATTACCTGCTCAAGGGAAACATACAAACTTTAATGCTTAAATACTATGAGAGCCTTCATATTATTATCGGATTATTCAAAGAAAACTTTAGACAATTAAAGGGGATAAGAGAAAAACATTTCTTTTTTGTGTAGTCGAGCAGGTATTTTCCAAGAGAGTTCGGAACCCGCAAAAGAACAACGCGCAGAAGGTGCGCGTCTCAGCTCCATGATTATGTCCAAGTTATGACTGGCACCAAATGATTGTCTCACCTCTCAGAAATTACACGGACAACCGCATGCCGTAGAGACATCATTTCTTTTCTTCCTCTATGCAAGCGGCCCGCCATCTCTCCCTGCAGCATAAGTGTTTATAGCGGCCAAAGTGCAAGGAACATTACATATACTTTCGCGGTTCTATGATATTATTTACTTGAGTATGCATGACGTCATGGTGCAGGCAGGAGTGGGAGCAGTCGTGTAACAGGCGGTTGCCCGATCGGGAAAAAACCGGTCAAGGGAAAATTCCCCGGCATAGATCACCCATTTGTGCACAGTAAAACAAGACCGCTCACATCACGCACGAGGCAACATGAAAAAAACAACACGACAAACCTTAGTTCTTGCCGGTGACATAGGCGGCACAAAGACGCGTCTCGGCCTGTTTTGCATATCAGAGGCAGGCAGCCGTTCACTCACCTCTGCTACCTATCCAAGTAAAGCCTATGGCAGGCTTGAAAGCATCATTGATGAATTCCTGCAGGGGCAGGAACGTATATCCGCAGCAAGTTTCGGTGTCGCCGGTCCTTTGGTAAACGGCATTGCCGTCGCTACCAACCTTCCGTGGAAGATGTCGGAAGCATCCCTTGGCAGATTCCTCAAGGTCAAGAAAGTTTCTCTCATTAATGACCTCGTGGCGAATGCGTACGGTATCGAAGTCATGACCCGAAATGACTTCACGATCCTGAACGAGGGCAGAAGTGCGGTCGGCAATAGGGCGCTACTGTCCGCGGGAACCGGACTCGGCGCCGCGGTACTGTTCTGGAATGGCACACGTTATGTCCCTTCCCCCTCGGAGGGAGGACATGTTGAGTTCGGTCCGAAGAACAACTTGGAACTGGGGCTCCTTCGATACCTCCTCGACCGTTACGGCCACGTGAGCTATGAGCGGGTGCTTTCCGGCACGGGGCTTTTCAATATCTATCAGTTCTTGCGGGATAGCGGCAAATTCGGGAAGGAACCCGGCTGGCTGGCCTCCCGGCTGGCAAAAGATGATCCTGCCGAGGTAATAGCAGAGTCGGCCCTGCACAAAATGAGCAGGCTCTGCGTGGAGGCTCTCAATTTTTTCGCTTCCATTTACGGTGCAGCCGCCGGCAATCTCGCCCTCCAGGTCATGGCCGGCGGCGGCGTGTACATTGGTGGCGGTATCGCTCCGAGGATCATCTGGAAGCTCAAGGACGGCACATTTATGAAAGCTTTCAAGGACAAAGGCCGGCTTTCCCCAATTGTCGAACGCATTCCGGTAAAGGTGATCATGAACGACCGTGCAGCCCTGATCGGCGCCGCTTCGTATGCTGCGAATATGTTATTGACATCCTCCCCGGCCTGAAGGCCGAGGTTTTACGACGCGGATGATAAAATAACGAGAAACCTTATGTCGGAGAAAGTGATTGCTCGTCAAAAGAGAAATTATTAAACAGATTTCATGGCACCCGATCCTGATCAGTCGGGAGCGGACAATCCTCACGTCGAATACGGAATTCATGAACTCGCGCCGCACGGCATGGTTCTCTAAATCGATGACGGGGCGATATTTGAAGATGTGGCTCGGATGCTGCAATCAACGGCATTCATCGCAGTAACCTTGATACCACGAAAGCGGCGCTGGAGTCATTCGGACTTTTCCCGAGCAAGAGCGATAGACTAGGCAGCTCAAATGACACGGGCGCTGTCATGCGAGGATCGGGCGGCGAAGCCATAAGGTAGAGGGATAAAAGGCATGAGGAAATTTATATTATCAATCATAACTCTCTTTTTCATTACAGGTGCTCCATCATTAGCGCAAGGTGCAGACTTTACCTATGCTCAATATGAAGCACTTCTCAAGCAATACATGAAGCCCCACGTGACAATCGACGGGATCAGCGTAAACGCTTTGGACTACTCTGCCCTGGCACAGGACGCTTCGAAACCTAATTCCTCGTATTCCCTGCTGCTCAAGGAACTGGCGACTTTCGACACCTCGGTGCTCGGAAACCAGGAGGAGATGGCGTTCTGGATCAACGTCTACAACATAGCAGCAATCAAGACCATCGTGGATCACTATCCCGTGGACAGCATCAGGAGCAGGAAGATCGATTGGCTCGGCATACCATGGGGCCGGAAAGCCATTACGGTAGGCGGAAGAGAATATTCTCTCGAAGAGATCGAGTACAGCAAGCTCGTCGAGGCGTTCAAGGATCTCCGGATCCATTTCGGCATAAATTGTGCCTCGGTGAGTTGCGTCGATCTCCGCATAGAGCCTTACCGCGCTGTCGTGCTTTTTAAAGAGCTTGAAGAGCAGGGCAAGCGTTTCCTGGAAAATAGCAAAAAAGGAATGCAGATCGACCGTGCCGGGAAAAAGGTCTTCCTATCCCAGATTTTCATGTTCGATAAAAAACATTTTGACGCCTATGCGGGTGGCGCTATAAAGTTCATCCTCCCCTATCTGCCGGAACAGGACCGGGAATTTTTACGGTCGGGCAAATTTGACGTGGAATACCTGAATTACGACTGGAATGCGAACGATCTGAAAAACGCCAAGTAACCGAAAGAGAGGCCCTTGCGCATGGAAACACGTACCTTGGTACTTCCTCAAGACGAGAGCAACAAGATCCTTATCGAGAACGTCCATCCTGCTGAGTGGAAGAATCCGGAATCCGCTCCGATGTACAATCTCGTTGTGATCGGTGCGGGTACTGCCGGCCTGGTCACGGCTGCGGGGGCTGCGGGGCTCGGTGCAAAGGTTGCGCTCATCGAGCGTCATATGCTGGGAGGCGACTGCCTCAATGTCGGTTGCGTCCCCTCTAAAGGGATAATCAGGGCAAGCCGCGCCGCCTATGATGTCAGGACAGCGGAAGAGTTCGGTATCAGGTACGGCGAGGCTATTTCCATTGACTTCGGCAAGGCTATGGAGCGTATGCGTCGGATCAGAGCCGGGATCAGTGCCCATGACTCGGCGGAACGTTTTAGTAAAGAACTCGGGGTGGACCTTTTCTTTGGCAACGCGAAATTCACCGGTTCGGACAGTATCGATGTCTCAGGCAAGCGCCTGAGGTTTAAAAAGGCCGCTCTTTGCACCGGCGCACGCGCGGCTGCGCCCCCCATCCCGGGCATAGAAGAAACAGGCTTCCTGACCAATGAAAACGTCTTCTGGCTGACTGAGCTTCCAAAGAGGATAGCGGTTATCGGCGGCGGTCCCATCGGCTGCGAGCTTGCCCAGGCTTTTGCGCGCATGGGAAGCGAAGTCACCATACTCCAGCGCGGCGGTCACGTTCTCCCGAGAGAGGACGCTGATGCTGCGGAAATCGTGCATAAGTCCCTCGTGAGGGATGGTGTCGCACTGCGGCTTCAGGCAAAGATCCTCGGGGCCAATAAGAAAGGGAATGATAAAGTCGTCATCATAGAAGAGGAAGGAAAAAACGTGGAGCTGCCTATTGATCAGATTCTCGTAGGCGTGGGCAGGGCTCCGAACGTCGAAGGACTTGAACTCGAGAAGGCTGGTATAACATATGACCAGCACGATGGCGTGAAAGTGAATGAGCGGCTCCAGACCTCAAATCCGCGCGTGTTTGCAGCCGGCGATATCTGCTACCCGTATAAATTCACTCATACGGCTGACGCCCTTGCCCGCATCCTGATCGCAAACGCTCTGTTCATGGCAAGACAATCAACCTCAGCACTCGTCGTACCTTGGTGTACCTACACCGATCCCGAGGTGGCCCACGTTGGGATGTATGAAAAAGATGCCAGGGACAAGGGTATCGACGTGTTGACCCTTACCGTGCCGCTTTCCGATGTGGACCGGGCTGTGCTCGATGGGGAAACGGAAGGGTTTGCCCGTGTGCATCTCAAAAAGGGCGGCGATCGAATCCTTGGTGCGACGATTGTGGCACGCCACGCGGGCGAGATGATCAACGAATTCTCCCTCGCCATTACCGCCGGGCTTGGACTTTCGGCAATCGGCCGGACTATCCATCCGTATCCAACCCAGGCGGAGGCAATCAAGAAGCTGGCCGATGCGTATAATCGGATGCGTCTCACGCCGTTCCTAAAGAAGGTGTTTATGGCGTGGCTCAAATGGCAGCGGTCGTAGCACGATGCGGATTGGAATTGACAAGGGAACTCTCTTGGGAACCGGATAGATATTGAAAGGTCAGACAGCGCTCGTGACCGGAGCCTACTCGAACATTGGCGAGGTTCGTGCGTGCCATGGCCGCAGGCTGGGTCAATGTAATTGTCAATTACGTCAGCAACGAAGTAGCCGCGTTTTCTCTCGTGCAGGAAATCGAAGCTTCGAAGGGTGGGGCTGCCGCGATCAAAGCAGATGCGAGCACGGAAGACGAGGTCCTTTCAATGTTTGTCGATGCGTAGGACGTTCGGGATCCTCGATATTCTCGTCAACTATGCTGGTGTGAAGAAGGATTCCCCCCATGCGGGCATGACCATAAAGCAATAGCAGACCTGGCCGGACACGGGCGGCTGATCATTGGAAGCGCGGCTTCAGGATAATGGAGGAGCAGATGGGCGAAGTGCATATTACAGCCGAAGACAGGCGGTTGGCCGATAATGCAATGCACAAGGTCTTCTGGAAGAAGTGGGGACCCTACTTGAGCGAGCGACAGTGGGGCACGGTGCGCGAAGATTACAGCGAGGACGGGGAAGCCTGGGACTATTTTCCTCATGATCATGCGCGATCGCGCGTGTACCGGTGGGGCGAGGACGGCCTGGCAGGCATCTCGGATGTTAACCAGAACCTCTGTTTCGCAATTGCCCTCTGGAACGGCCGCGATCCCATTCTCAAGGAGCGGCTCTTTGGCCTGGCCAGCAAAGAAGGCAATCATGGGGAAGATGTCAAAGAGCTGTACTATTATCTTGACAATACGCCCACCCATTCTTACATGAAGTACCTTTACAAATATCCCCAGTCCACATTTCCCTACCGGGACCTCACAGAAACGAACAGGAAGCGGTCCCGCCTTGATCCCGAATACGAGCTCCTGAATACGGGCGCTTTCAGCGAGAACAGGTACTTTGACATCTACGTGGAATATGCGAAGGCTGGTCCCGAAGACATCCTGATAAAGATCATTGTTTACAACCGGAGCCGTGACCGGGCCGCAATCACGATCATTCCGACACTCTGGTATCGAAACACCTGGGTTCTTGGCAAAACGAAAAAAAAGCCGGACGTTAGCCTGTCGGGGGGCGTAGCGGAAGGGATCATGCTGGAATGCATTCATGAAGAGATGGGGATGTATTATCTCTCTTGCGAAAAGGGCGACCAGGTGCTGTTCACCGAGAATGAAACAAACGCGGAGCGCCTGTTTGACATTCCCAATGTCTCACCCTTCGTAAAAGATGCCTTTCACGACGCAGTCATCAATAACGATTTTGCCTTATTCAGCGATAAAAATAACGGGACGAAGTGCGCCATCCCGCATCGCTTTAATCTCGCAGGCGGAGAGGCCGGCATCGTGAAGCTGCGCCTCAGAAAAGAAAAGAGCAATCAAACCCCTTTTGGACCCGAATTCGATGACGTTTTCAAACAGCGCATCACCGAGGCGGATGAGTTTTACGCTCAGTTCACGCCTGACAAGCCGGAAAGCGATGTGATCTCAGTGCAGCGTCAGGCTTTCGCGGGATTGCTTTGGAACAAGCAGTACTACAACTATGAGCTCGAAACCTGGCTGAACGGCGACCCGGGTCAGCCCGCTCCGCCGGAGACCAGGAAAAAAGGACGTAACGCTGATTGGAAATATCTCTTCAATCGCGATGTCATCTCCATGCCTGATAAATGGGAATATCCCTGGTATGCAAGCTGGGACCATGCATTTCACTGTGTCCCGCTTGCCATGATCGACCCTGATTTTGCGAAAAAACAGCTTGTCCTATTCACGCGAGAATGGTACATGCATCCGAACGGCCAATTTCCAGCTTATGAGTGGAACTTGAGCGAAGTAAATCCCCCTGTGCATGCCTGGGCGGCCTTGAAGGTTTACGAAATCGAAAAATCACGCAGTGGCAAGGGTGATATTGCATTTCTCAAGAGGATGTTCCTCAAGCTGGTGCTCAACTTTACCTGGTGGGTCAACCGCAAGGACTCAGAGGGGAAGAACATATTCCAGGGTGGCTTTCTGGGGCTCGATAACATCGGCGCTTTTGACCGGAGCAGGCCACTCCCCGGCGGCGGACATATTGAGCAGGCCGACGGTACGAGCTGGATGGCCATGTATGCGCTCGGCCTGATGGACATGGCGCTGGAAATCGCCAATGAAGATGACGCTTATGAGGATGTGGCATCCAAATTCTACGAGCATTTCGTCCACATTGCGGAGTCGCTGAACCAGATGGGGGAGGAGGGACTGTGGGACGAGGAAGACGGCTTTTATTACGATGCGTTGCACATGCCTGATGGCAGCACTATTCCGCTAAAGGTACGCTCCCTGGTGGGATTGACGTCTCTTTTGGCGGTGTCGATCGTGCGGAGCGATGCCCTGTCTAAGATGAAGGGGTTTAACAAAAGAATGGTATGGTTCAAGAACAACCGCGAGGATCTGGGCAAATACACGACGATCGAAGATTACCAAGAAGGACATGATGTCCTGCTCTCCCTCGTACCGAAAAAGCGGCTTGTCAGGATCCTCCAGAAGATGCTTGACGAAAACGAATTCCTGGCGCTGGGCGGCATCCGATCAATTTCCAAGTTTCATCGGGACAACCCGTATATCTTACGGCTTGACAGCATGGAGTATCGTGTCGATTACGAACCGGCTGAGTCTAAGACATCCCTCTTTGGCGGCAACTCGAACTGGCGCGGCCCTATCTGGGTCCCCATAAATTATCTCTTTGTCGAGGCACTGGTAAAATATCACCGTTATTACGGCGGCTCACTTCAGGTTGAGTATCCCACCGGCTCCGGACACAACATGACCCTCATGGAGGTTGCCATAAAACTCTCCCAGCGGATGACGGCTGTCTTCATGAGGGACGAGAAGGGCAGACGGCTCATCCACGGTGAAGAGGTGAAATATCAAGAAGACCCGCACTTCAAGGACCTTGTCCAGTTCTACGAGTATTATAACGGAGATACCTGCAAGGGACTTGGCGCCAGCCATCAGACGGGCTGGACGGCGCTCGTGGCCGAAATGATCCAGTGGTGCTGGTGCGACTAGCACGCATGCCCGATGTTACGCGGGGCAACGTGAGTGCGAAAGGAGCGGCAAAACCACGATGTATAGACATGTTTTTGACGTTAAACCGCTGTCTTGAAAAAAGTGGATGTATGCAGCAGCGCCCTGTGGTTATTAAGCCGCTTAGGGTTGGGAGATGCCATGAAGAATAAAAAAATTTGGATTGCATCAATTATTGTAATCCTGGGAGTATTGTTCTTTTATTTCAACCTGGGAAAATACCTGACCTTGACGTCACTGAAGGAAAACCACACAGCACTCGTCGCATTCTACGAGAGCCATCAGGTCGTCATGATCTCCGGGTTCATCGCTGCCTATATCGTTCAGACAGCCCTCTCCCTGCCCGGCGCGGCTGTGTTGTCGCTCGCGGCAGGGGCCGTGTTCGGCGCTGTCATGGGAACCCTGTATGTCAATATCGGCGCGACGATAGGCGCCTCCCTCGCGTTTCTTGTCGCCCGTTATCTTTTCCGTGATGTGATTCAGAATAAATTCGGGACCCAACTTGGGAAGATTAATACCGAACTCGAAACGAGAGGGTTCAACTACCTGCTTTTTTTGCGGCTGGTTCCGGTCTTCCCCTTCTTCCTTATAAACCTCGGCGCGGGCTTGACCGGAATGCGCTTGCGAACCTTCTTTCTCGGCACCATGGTGGGAATCATTCCCGGCAGTTTCGTGTATTGCAACGCCGGGGCCAGCCTTGCTGCGATTAATAGCATGAGCGAGGTCGCTTCTCCCCGGGTGCTCGGGTCTTTTGCCCTGCTCGGATTTTTCGCGCTTGTACCGGCGCTTTATCAGAAAATTGGAAAAAAGAAGCGATCATGAAAGAGTTTCCCATTTTATGCAAACCTTAACGAGGAACATAGTAAATATCATATAAGACGGGGTACCTATAGTAAGCTGAATTAAATTAGCGGTATAATTATGTCCTGAAGCCTGGGTATCAATTTCTTGCATCATGCCGGAATGATTTCTGCCTGGCTTCTGCCTTGACAGCTTCTGCCTAGCTTGTTGACAAAGTGACGAATCAGGCATATATTCGTTTCAAAATATACACTCCCCAAGACTCTCCCGGAGAAGGCCCTGTGCCGATGATACTGCATAAAGACCTCAAGATAAACGTTGACGGGGACGGGTTTCTGGCCGATCTTGAAGACTGGTCGGAAACAGTCGCGCGCGTTCTCGCTGCACAGGAAGGAATCACAGAACTGGCAGAAGACCAGCTCGATATCCTGAAGTTCATGAGAGAGTATTATAAAAAACATAAATTCTTCCCGATCGTGCGTTATGTATGCAAGAATGTCCACCAGCCCCATAATTGCGTCACAGACAAATTTATGGACCCGGTCACTGCCTGGAAGATCGCCGGCTTGCCGAACCCTGGCGAGGAGGTAATTAAATTCAAAGCGTGGGAGCCGCTCGGGTTTTAAGAGATGAGAATAGAGGAGGGTGAAACCCTTCAACTGCTATGTTGAGCAGCGGAAATCCTGTCTACAAATAGGATCTGGTCGGTTTTAAATGCACCGATGCGTCCGACCGAAGATGCGTCTTAAGGAGGCTATTTCATGCATAAGCAGTCTGGAATCGTGCCGTTCGTTATCGGAATAATACTGGGCATTCTGTGCATGATCTACCTGCCCAAATATGTGCGGCCCTACCTCCCCGAATCAATGGTGGGAAAAGAAACCGTGGTCAAGGGTACCGTTGCAGCGAAGGAGAAAAAGGGGAATGCTCTTCTTCTGACTGTGAATACGCCCGAAGGCGCACTGCTGGCGACCTTCAAAATGAAGGTTGACGAGGTCAATCTCCTCGTAAACGAAAAAGATGAGATCCAATTTTCCCTGCCGAAATACATACCCTTTATCGACGACCCGAAAATCATACGAGTTGTAAAAGAACAACAGGCAGTTCCCACGCCGGCCGAAGCCTCCGCCGCGCCCGTCAGGACCGTGGGAACAGGTACGAAGGAAATAAAATTGCGGCAACACGTCAAACCGCAGGCCGCTGCTCCGGCTTCCGGAAGCATAAATGAAGTGAAACCGCCGGACCGGGGGAGCGTCGCGCCGCCCGCCGGCGATAAGAAGACCGGAAAATGAATGCGCATTTGCATAACGCGCCTAGATTGCCCATTGTCGTATTTGCACTTTTCATTTGGCAACTGTTAACCTCTACCCAAAAAACCATGCAACAACAAAACCCATTCAAACCCATTCAACGACAACCCATTCAACGACACAACCCATTCAACGACACAACCCATTCAACGTCATTGACATCGCGCTGAATCAGGCTTATATTCGTGTCAGACTATGGTAAAAATCATTATCGTGATTCTGTATGAGTTTTTTGACCACACGAGAAGCGATTAATCCCGAGAAGATCGAGAACACGAAGGATGCCTTTCCGTGAAGCCTAACCGCGTTAAACCATTCCATATAGACAGTAAACCGTGAAAAAAAATCTGGCAGCAGTATCCATCGCTATTGGCATACTACTCTCGCGCATCATGGGGCTCGTGCGAGAGCGCGTATTCGCTTATTACCTCGGCAACTCCGATGCCGCGGGCGCATTTCGAGCCGCCTTGCGCATTCCCAATCTTTTACAGAATCTTTTCGGGGAAGGAGTCCTCTCTGCTTCGTTCATCCCCGTTTACGCAAAACTGCTTGAAGAAGGGAAGACGGAAGAGGCTGGCCGAGCTGCTTCCGTTGTGCTTACGCTTCTTGTGTTGGTAACTGCATTACTCGTGGTCATAGGCGTAACATTCAGTCGACCTCTTATTGGGATCCTTGCGCCCGGATTTCACGGTGAAGTTCGAGAACTGACCATCAGGATGGTTGCTATTATGTTTCCCGGAACGGGACTCCTCGTACTGTCGGCGTGGTGTCTCGGCGTCCTCAATAGTCACCGGAAATTTTTTCTCTCCTACGTCGCCCCGGTGCTCTGGAATTTGGCCATCATCGCAATTCTCGTGGGTATCGGCGGGTACTATTTGGTAAATCGTCCTGGGGCACAGACGAACCTCGTCATCTGGGTCGCGTGGTCCACAGTAATAGGTGCGGCGCTTCAATGGGGAGTGCAATTCCCACACGCCTTAAAGCTTAGCGGTGTATTCAGCTTTTCACTCAAAACCCGACTGGAGCCTGTGCAAAAAATTATAACCAGATTCGTGCCTGCTGTAGTCACTCGCGGCGTTGTGCAGCTGTCGGCCTATATAGATCAAGTCCTGGCAAGCTATCTCGGGCCCGCATCTGTCGCGGCCATGGCATACGCGCAGACGATTTATACTCTGCCAGTGTCGTTGTTCGGGATGGCGATATCGTCGGCCGCACTGACGGAGATGTCAAGAACGACCGGAACAAAAGATGAAGTCGTCCAGGTATTGGTAGCCAGGCTGACCACCGGCATCAGAAGGATTGCGTTTTTTGTTGTTCCATCAGCTGTGGCGTTTGTTGTCTTGGGCGACGTCGTCACAGCGACGCTCTTCCAAACAGGGCGCTTCGGCGGGTCGGATTCGCGTTTCGTCTGGTTCATCTTGGCAGGCAGCGCAGTCGGGCTCGTGGCCACAACACAATCACGCCTCTTCATATCGGCCTTCTGGGCCCTCGGCAATACTAGGACGCCGATGGGTATTGCATGTTTCCGTGTGGCTTTAACGGCCCTCTTAGGCTTCTTTGTCGTGTTTCCTATGCGTTCTTTTTTTGCGCTGGACGCCATATACTGCTCGGCTGCTCTCACCGCATCGGCAGGTGTCGCGGGCTGGATCGAGTTTCTGCTGTTCAAATACGCTCTCACTGCAAACATCGGCCAATTAAATCTCGGGGGCCGGATGATAATGGCGCTTTGGGGCATAGCTATCGCATCCGCCGCTGTCGTCTTAGGAGTAAAGTTGTTTATACCTGGATTTCACGTTGTCATTCGTGGGATTGTCATCTTGGGGCTCTACGGCTTGCTCTATGTTGGCGGTGCTACTCTAGCAGGAATCCCGGAAGCGGCGGAAGCAATGCGTCCGATAAGACGATACCTTTCAGGCATCAGAATAAGATAATCTTTATCATCCGCGCCGAAGTTGATCCTCTTCAGGTTTGCCGTAACTATATGATATTATTACGATGTTTCTAGGCGAATGCGCCCTCTGCAAGGTGGGTAATTGAAGCGGAGAGCAGGACGTTTATCTCTTCAGCCAACCAGCAAGTCCCCTCATTTATACTATCGAAGTAATTCACTCAGGTACTTTTCCTCGCTACAAGCATTACTCACTCGGTTCCTCGCTTCTTCCGGATAAAGCTTTATTTAGTTATTTTAGACAGAAAGCATATTCTCCGCTTCTTTGTTAGTAGGAATGTTTTTGAACTGCCGGATCATTGAACTCAGTTCTCGATATACAATGGGCTTTTCAAAGAAGGCATTAGCGCCAGCTGCAAGAAATGCACTTTCCCTCGTTTCACTACTTAAACCAACAATAAAGGAATCATCGAAGCGGCTGCGCATTGCTCTCGTGAAGTCAGCCCCGTTCATTTCCGGCATGTTATAATCGGTTACAATAATATCAAATTTACGTTTCTGTGAGAGTAGTATGGCATCAGACGGATTATTACAATAGGATATGATATAACCTTCCCGTTCCAAAAGGCGCCGAAGGATGGTGGCGAAGAGTTCCTCATCATCTACAATTAGGATTGATTTTCTATTTATCATTTTTTTATCAATATCTTATATTTATACCGCTTCACTCTTAAAACATTTATCGGCATGTCGAGCCAGAAACTTTAATTTTTTTGTTGAAGGGAAAATATTCCAGTTGGCTGGCTGGATATTAAAAATGCGCCTTCAAGAATTAACTAAAATGGTTACCCCGAATATCTGCTAACTAAAAAGATCTTCTTGACATGATGATTCGAATTCAGTATATTTCAATAATAGAATAATTTAGTTTATGAATGATAATCCACTGAAAATCGACAAGCCACTGGAGCTAGCGGGGTATTTCCAGCTTTTCAGGGAAAGACTTCGCGTTTTGGAAAAGAGCAATCCTGCCACCTGCGAGGTTTTGAACTTACAGGAAGCGAATACCCTTCTGAGTATGGGCACCAGAGGGGCGATGACAATGAGCGAGATCGCCAAAGTTCTTTATCTCTCCTTGAGCAGCGCGACCGGCATTGTGGACAAATTGGAAAAAAAGAATTTCGTCCACCGAGACCGTTCCAGCGAGGATCGCCGTATCGTCCGCGTGGAGCTTACCAAAGAAGGAACCAGGTTTTATGAACTCGTTAAGGAGGGCCAATTGCGGTTGGCGGACGACGCACTAAGTACTCTCAATTCACAAGAGCAGGATCTGCTACTCGGACTTTTCCGTAAAATTACAGCAAAGTTCAGAACAGACATGGCAGAGCACTAATTTTTTTTGCCCTATTAATTCAAGAATTGAACTAGCTTATTATTTAATGATACAAACCACAAAAACTTCAGCGACCGCACCTGAAGTTCCTGCCTTAAATTTCGTACGGTGAGACATGCCGGGCAGGAGAACCGTCACGCTTTGGGATCGATAACATGCACATTCAGGAGATATTGGAGTCGCCATGCCTATGCTGCAACCAATAAGAAAAAAATCGCGTAAAATTTATTACATTCTTTTATTTAGCGCGTTAGTTCTCCTATCGCTGTTTATTTATTACGGATTCAGGGGAAAATGAGCAATTCGGCGGAGCATCTTAACGTATTACCTTTATTGCCTCGTTCGCCGTTCGTAGGGGGGCCAACTCTACTCGGTTTTACTAATGCGCATTCAGCTGACCGCTACGCCCTCCGGCCTTGTCTTAAGCTTGCTTGCGGCAGATTTTGATGCGCCGCGTTATAGCACATCAACCAATAATCATCAGCAATTTCAGTTTTCTTCAATGGTGAACTTGGAACATTTTTCGGAGAGAAGGTCCCTCTTCGTCAGGGAATAAATCACCTAATCATTCATGACCTGTGAATACAAAATGACAAACATCTTCATTCGTCCCGTCTTCCGATAAATTTCCTGCCAGCGCGATAAGCCCTATGACCAAAAATGGTGGCATACCCGCCGGTTGTAAATTAAATACTTATTTGAAAATTTAAATTATTAATTTGCCATATTATCATCGCCATAGTATTTTATTGAGACTACCGTGAGTACTTCACACAATGGAGGAGGCGGCGTGAAGGTGAATAGAAAAAGCAGATTGCATCAGGAAATCAGTTTTTCTCAGAATACGGCAGGCCGCATAGTTATTGAAGCTACCCGGCTATTTGCGGAAAAAGGATATGATGGAATTTCGATAAAGGAGATCAGCGAAGCGGCGGGTGTGAACATTGCCGCAATCAACTACCATTTTGAATCCAAGGCCAATCTTTTCCGACATATTATTGAACAGTTTCTGTCGGAATTGTTTGTTTCATCGAGGAAAACACTTCTGCCTCCCCAAAGCCCAGACGATTTAAAAATACGGCTGGAGGTCTTTGTAAGGCAGACGATTGAAGCGATTCTTAGACAGCCCCATATCATTACCATTATCCAGCGGGAAATGGAGAGGAGTAATGCGGTCTTTCAGAAAACCATCCTTAAGCATCGCGAGGCTTTGATAGAGTTTCTCGATCAAGCTAAAAAGAACATGCTCCTTGCTGCTGATGTGGACCCCTTCTTCGCTGCGGAATTTCTGATGGGCCAGATAGCCCATGGCAGGAGAAAGGACAGCGCAGGAAAAGAGCTTTTCGGTCATTCACCTTCAGCTGAAAAGTTGCGCGATCAATGGATCCAACAAACGCTCCGTTTGTACCTCGGAGGGGTCTTGGCAAAGTAATTTTGTAATCCTTGCTCCCTTGACACGAAAGAAGGGGCAGATTTATGATATTTTCCAGAGTGATCAAAG